>Ga0182024_10000897_pt1 | contig 76824 bp, 65 predicted proteins | sample P32metaG_FD_120480 | JGI IMG/M metagenome (GOLD analysis project Ga0182024, IMG submission 120480) | Permafrost microbial communities from Stordalen Mire, Sweden - P3-2 metaG (Illumina Assembly) | ecosystem: Environmental > Terrestrial > Soil > Wetlands > Permafrost | place: Sweden: Stordalen...
ATCTGCAATCGATTAACTTAGCGGCTTGAAGCAGCGCGAGGGCAATGGCAAGATTGTGGGATGAAGAATCCGCACCTTGGTCAAAGGGTTTGGGCGGACGGGCTGACCGGCACGTTCACCGTCGTGCGGATCAACACATATCAGGGCACTGCCGACCTTGAATTGACGACCGGCACACACGAAGTTGAAATGCATATTCCGTTTACTGCCATACACCCCGTGGGTTATGACAGGCGCACGGGCGCATCGTCAGAGAACGCGGGTTCACCAGACTGACTTCCTCGCTAGGATGACCGTGGACGCACCGCTGAAAAACGCGGCGGCATCCCTAGCGGGTGTTTTAAGAGCAGGCGCGGCCCCGTTAGGTCGAAACCTTGTGGGCATCGGAGTATTTCACGGTCACTGATTGGACGGGCTTCTTTGGGGGCGGCATGTTTTCGAGCGCGAATCGCGTTTGGTTGTCTTTCGCGACATCGAGCCGTTCGACATGAGATTGAAAACGGGGACCACTACCACTGTTTAATCTGCATGACTCTTGTGGTCGCGCACCGCAGGTTGGGCAAGCAAAATCACGAGCGGTAAAAGGCATTGTCATTTGACCACTTCTACCAGATGCCCCTGTGGATAGCAAAGCAGTATTAGGGCTGTTTCGCGACCACGCTTTAATACGCGGCGGGCGTCAGCCATTTGCGCAGCTCAGCGTCCGACAACGGACCCTTGGTCCCTTGCCAGCCGTCGCGCCTGAAGTGGAACGTCATGCTGTTTTTTGAGATCCCGCCGTGCATACGGCGCACACGCACCAACAAAGGATAACCAACCCCCAAGGGATAACACGGCGTAAACTTCACTTCAAAATCATCTGGCATGTCTAGGAGCAAAGCCGGGACCATTTGGCTTTGCTCGGTCGCCTTCACCGCACTTGGGATGCCTTGTTGTGAGGCAACTCGGGTCGCGCAACCGCCCATCTCTTCAGCAATCGGCCCGACGCGGCTGTACAGCGCTTCCAGCGCCGCGAACTCCTTTTCGATGATTTCATGTCGGGTCGTCACGCAAAAAGTCTACGCCGAGAATGCCCCGCCGTCGCACTAGGACGACCGTGGACGAGCCGATGAAAAACGCGGCGGCACCCCTAGCGACGGTTTTGACGCGGGTTAGAGCTTGAAGCAGCGCGAGGGCAATGGCAAGATTGTGGGATGAGGAATCCGCACCTTGGTCAAAGGGTTCGGGCGGACGGGCTGACCGGCACGTTCACCGTCGTGCGGATCAACACATATCAGGGCACTGCCGACCTTGAATTGACGACCGGCACACACGAAGTTGAAATGCATATTCCGTTTACCGCCATACACCCCGTGGGTAATGACAAGCGCACGGGCGCATCGTCAGAGAACGCGGGTTCGGCAGACTGACTTTCTCAGCCCTTAAAGTCCGCTGTCGCGCTAGGAGCCCGTGGACGAGCCGCTGAAAAGTATGGCGGGGGTAGATGCGGCTGTTTTCGCGATTGGCTAATCAGGATCGGGCGGCGAGAAGTCCGGCTGTCGTGTCTCATCCTGATGGTTTCGCTACGAGCGCCGCCACATGCGCGTTCACAGTCAAACGGACAATTGAATCCCACCGGACAACGGCACGGTCGGGAGCAGAACCAAATGTGAACCCCAGACCGGGAAGATTCTGGTTTTCGAATTCACGCAGTATGCGGACCCCGGCAGAGGTCAAACCCTCAAAATTCACAACACCCGATACCTTCATGGTGGCCCTCGAAGCCCCGCTTCGAAAACATTGAACGGGATTATAGTCCCTACTCAGCCGAACGCTCTCTGCGTCGATTTTCCTTTTTCTCATTGCCGTTCATTTTGGGGCCGCTGAAAAGTCGGGCGGGCCCCTAGCGGCTAAATATTCTGCCAACATGAGCAAAACGGGACAGCGAGCGACGTTTTGCACAGGGCACAATATTTACCCCTTACGCCGAGACGGGACTACAATCTGCCTATGCGCATCGATTATTTCGAACACAACTGTGGGCATCTCCCGGACTCCGATGACGCAACCAAGGCGCTCGGGACGGTGAGCATTTTCAAGGGCAGAAAGACGATTGGCGATATTCGTAAGGCGTGCCAGGGACAACGGAAGGACGCTAGTATTTACCCAGAAAGTGATGGTTCTGGTTTCTTCATCACCGAGGTGCACGGGGAGTTCTTCGCCGCCTAGACCGCTATTTTAAAAGCGAGTTCGCCGTCACCGCCGCCACGCAGAGACATCCCCATCGATTATGACACCTCGTCATATCGTGACCTTGACGCCCATCCGCCGCATCGCCGCCACAGTCTCGTCCTCAAGTTGCTGCCTCCGGCTCGCCGTCCACTTCGCGTAGTACCGCTCTGTAATCGTGACGGATTCGTGCGTCAACAGCTTGGACACTTTCTCCAGCGGAACGCCCGCCAAGAGCATCTCAACCGCGAACATATCGCGGAGCATGTGCGAACGGAACTGCATCGGCTCCCCGACTTCGTCTTTGAACGATAAGTAATCGTTGAGGCGCGTCACCTTGCGCAACCACTTGTTTGTATTCGCGAGTTGTGAGCTACCCTTCGACCAAAAGAAGTAGTCCGGGTGCACATGTGGATGAGCGGGCAGGGAAGTGAGAGCCGTTACAACGTGGTCCGGGAGAATGCACTCCACACGGGCGGCGGTTGGCTTGCGATTCAGCTTCTTTTGGATCGTGGCCGCGAGCCGGTTGCCCTTGAGTGCGGACTTCGGGAGTGCGAGCACGTCACCAACACGCAAGCCGGTCCACCGCTGGACCTCAAAGAGCGCACGGAGATGCTGTCCGACCTTCGCGGCCTTGTACCGGGCGTCTTCGTCTAGCTTGTGCGTCACGGCCAGGAGGGCGGTGAACTGTTTCGGCGTGAGCGGCCATGTTTGGCTATCGTCCGGCGTGATGGCCTTGAGCATCAAAGCGGGGTTGCGCCGGGTGTATTCCATACCCGTCGCCCACCGGAAGAAAGCCTTCACGCGGGTCAAGAGGGCGGCTCGTGTGGTCAAGGCCGATGTCCAACTGCCCCGCCACTCGTCCAGCATCCCCGGTGTGACATCGTTCACGTAGTGGATGCCTTCATGGGCCGCCCATTCCTGAATTCGCCGCGTGGTGGAGCGGTAAGCATCGATCGATGTATCGCCGGGTGACTTCATGCCGGTGAGCCATTGCTCCAAGGCTTCGCTTATGGGCTTGAGCCGGACGGCATCCTTGGCGGCTTCGGCTTCTGCAATTTTCTGCAATTCCACTTTCACCGGGTCCCGCTTGTCCCGCTCGGTCTGTGCGAACTTCTCCGCTTGCTCCCACGAGCGCGTCTGAGCCGAGACGTACCGGGTTTTTCCGCCTTCCCGAATGTAGAGGGACTTGCGGCATTTGCAGCGCCGCCATTGAGGTTCGTTGCTGTACCGGCAATCCACAGAGTGCCGCGTGAACACTGCTATAGTTAATGAGGCAATCGGCTCAATGGTCTTCATTGTGTGTGCGTCCCTTCTGCAATTCTTCAGCAAAACGGTTTTGAAGAAACACCGAAATGCTGACAATAAAGAGGATAGCACGATTTGACGTGAATCGATTGAATCCACTCCTCGGAGAGGCAATGCAGGCAATTCTTGCGCTCGAAGACGGGCGCATCTTCCACGGCCAAGGCCATGGCGCACCCGGCGAATGCCAGGGTGAAGTTGTTTTTAATACTTCCCTCACCGGTTATCAGGAAATCGCCACCGATCCCTCCTACGCCGGGCAAATTGTCGTTCTCACGAATCCTCAAATTGGCAACTACGGGACCAACAACGCAGATAACGAGGCGGCGAGGCCGTACATTGAGGGCCTGATTGTCCGGGAATTCTCGGCCATCAGTTCCAACTGGCGGTCGGAGCAGGTGACCGACGAGTATATGGAGCGCTATGCGGTTCCAGTGTTGGCTGAAATCGATACGCGGGCGCTCGTGCGACATCTGCGCACCCAGGGCGTCATGCGCGGCGTGATCTCGATGAAAGAATCGAATCCGGAAGCACTGATTCAACGAGCACGGAACATTCGCAAAATGGATGGAACGGATCTGGCACGTGTCGTGTCGACCAAATCCGCCTATCAATTCGATTCGACCGACAGCAGGAACCAGACCGGGGATCCGCTGCTACCAGACTCTCTCGTCCAAAATGAGAAAGAGTGGAAGCTCCACCACGTGGTGGCGTACGACTTCGGCATCAAGCAGAACATTCTGCGCATGCTCACTCGAGAAGGCTGCCGGGTTACGGTCGTTCCCGCGGAAACCAGTGCGGACGATGTGCTCGCACTCAAACCCGACGGCGTATTCCTTTCCAACGGCCCCGGCGATCCACAACCGGTCGACTATGCCGTGCGAGCAATCCGCGAGATGATGGGCCGCGTGCCCGTCTTCGGGATTTGTCTCGGCCATCAACTCTGCGGATTGGCGCTTGGTGGGCGCACCTACAAGCTGAAATTCGGCCACCATGGTGGAAACCATCCAGTGCGCAACAATCTCACCGGCAAGGTCGAGATTACTGCGCACAATCACAACTTCGCGGTCGATCCGGATTCGATCAACGCCAATGACGTGGAGCTGACCCACGTCGACCTGAACGACCAGACACTGGAAGGTCTTCGCCACAAAACGCTGCCATTGTTCAGCGTGCAGTACCACCCGGAAGCAGCGCCCGGCCCTCACGATTCGCACTATTTGTTCCGCGAATTTCGTAATTTGATGGAGGAGTGGAAGGGATGAACAAACCTCCTCAATCCAACGGAAAGTTGGTTTGGCAGGAGTGTTTGTCTCCTGAAGAGATTGCAGAATGGACAAAGAGCAAGAAGCAGCCGCGCAAGTTTTGGCGAGATGGTGGTGTTTCTCACGCTGGTGTCTACCGGTTCATTTTTCCGGGAGACAAATCATGTTACATCGGGGTTGCAGGCCACTTTGGTAGAAGACTTAGGGATCACATACGCCTAAGGATCAGCCAAAATTCCGAAGGCCCTACGAAAAAGTTTATGGATGCTCTGTTCGCGGTGCGATCCAGAATTCGCTCGGGTAATGCTATCTTCAGCGACTAACAATTGAAGGTGCTGTCAAGATATGCGGCGTGATACTTAACCAACATAGTCTTGACGATCATTTTGCACGATTGCTTCTTGAAAACTGGGCTATTTTGCATTCAGAACGATTTCAGATTTGGGTCCGCTAAACCGAGACATACCCACAGGAATACACCAAAGCACAAAGGACTTTTTGCGCTTGGCAAAGGGCAATATCGTGAACCCGTCGGGCATTGAATGGATAGGGAATCAGGCCGGCCGGAAAACGCTTTGAAAGGGCACGGCTTCAGCCGTGCCGCAAATATGGAAAAGGACCCGCGGCTTTAGCCGCTGAGGGAAGGTTTTGAAGCCTGCACGCGAACACGCTACGAATAACGCACAGACCTACTTTGTCACATCGGACACGTGGGAACGGCGAGCGTTACTCCGCGCAGACTCGTGGGCGCGTCTATTTTTCAAAACACTGCTGTCGCATCGCGGTGAGTCGTATCTTCTGCACGAATTCGTTCTGATGCCAGACCATTTTCATTTGCTGATCTCGCCGATGATTACGCTTGAAAGAGCGGTTCAACTCATCAAAGGAGGATTCTCGTATCGGGCCAAGAAGGAACCTGGATCGAATGCAGAGATATGGCAGCGGGGATTTGCGGATCATAGGATTCGAGACTCCGAGGACTATGACAAACACCTTCATTACATTCACCTGAATCCAGTGAGGAAACATCTCTGCGCCAGTCCGGCGGGGTACCGGTACTCTTCGACCTACCCAGGATGGAAGCTGGACCCCATCCCTCAGCGGCTAAAGCCACCGGTTATTGAGGCGCATTGCGGCACGGCTGAAGCCGTGCCCTTTCAAAACGGTCGCGGACCAATCGGCATGGGTGAAGCCGAGTCCTTTCAAGGCAACGAGAAAACAAGGCAGAGCTCCCAAGATATTTCATTGACCTCAGACGGCGTGGCTAAGATCGCGCCTTTTCAGAGCACTTCAAGCCGAGAGTTGCAGAAAGTTTCCTATAATCATGCCACGCAGAAATGACATTCAGAAGATCCTGGTGATCGGCTCGGGGCCGATTGTGATCGGCCAATCGGCGGAGTTCGACTACTCTGGCACGCAGGCATGCAAAGCCCTCAGGCAGGAGGGCTATGAAGTCGTGCTGGTCAACTCGAATCCGGCAACAATCATGACCGATCCCGAGCTCGCCGACCGCACCTATATCGAGCCTCTCACGCGCGAATACGTTGAGGAAATCATTCGCATCGAATCCGAAATGCTTGGGGCGGGAGAAGGAAAATTCGCGCTTTTGCCAACAGTCGGCGGCCAGACCGCCTTGAATCTCGCCGTCGACCTTGCCGACGCTGGTATCCTCGACCGCTACAATGTTGAACTCATCGGCGCCAAGCTCGAAGCCATTAAGAAAGCCGAAGATCGCCTTCTCTTCAAAGACGCGATGATTCGCATCGGGCTCGAAGTTTCAAAATCCGCCCTGGTCAACAATCTTCGCGACGGTCTCGACTTCGCCGGCAAGCTCGGCTTCCCGGTGCTCATTCGTCCGAGTTTCACGCTAGGCGGGTCGGGCGGCGGCATCGCATATAACCGTGAAGAGTTGATGGAGATTCTGGCTCGCGGATTGGACCTGTCTCCCGTACATGAGTGCCTGATCGAAGAGAGCGTGCTCGGCTGGAAGGAATACGAGCTCGAGGTGATGCGCGACCTCGCGGACAACGTCATCATCATTTGTTCGATTGAAAACTTTGATCCGATGGGCGTGCACACCGGTGACTCCATTACGGTCGCTCCGGCGCAAACACTCACCGATCGCGAATACCAAAAAATGCGCGACGCCGCCATTGCTGTCATGCGCGAAATCGGCGTAGAGACTGGCGGATCGAACGTGCAGTTCGCCATCAATCCAGTCGACGGTCGGATGACCGTGATTGAGATGAACCCGCGCGTGTCGCGCTCTTCCGCCCTGGCGTCCAAGGCTACTGGTTTCCCGATCGCCAAGATCGCCGCGAAACTCGCCGTCGGCTACACGCTCGACGAGATCCCGAACGACATTACGCGCAAGACGCCGGCCTGCTTCGAACCGACGATCGATTATGTCGTCGTAAAAATCCCCAAGTGGCAGTTCGAGAAATTTCCCGGAGCCGACGACACCTTGGGGCCGCAGATGAAATCCGTCGGCGAAGTCATGGCCATCGGCCGGACCTTTAAGGAATCGTTGATGAAGGCATGGCGCGCGCTTGAGACGGGTAAGAAGACCGGTGCGGAAATTCTGGATCCGCGCCGCCTGACCCAAATGCTCGTCACTCCTCGACCGGAGCGCCTCGGCTACATTCGCTTCGCGTTCGAACGCGGCATGAGCGTGCGCGAAGTGGCGCGCTATACGGGTATGGACCCCTGGTTCCTGTTCCAAATGCGCGAGATCACACTCGCCCAAATGGCTCTCGCTCAAACGGGCCCAAACGATATAAGTGTAGAGCAACTTCGCCGCGTCAAGCGCCTCGGCCTCAGCGATGAACGGATTGCAACCGAGTGGAAGCTTGAAGGTCACGAGGGCGTGAAACAGGTGAGGGAACTGCGCGAGGGCAAAGGGATAAGGCCCGTCTTCAAGCTGGTCGACACATGCGCCGCTGAATTCGAGTCGATGACCCCGTATCTCTACTCAACCTACGACGAAGAGGATGAGGCGCCTCCGACGCAGACGCCGAAGATCATCATCTTGGGATCAGGCCCGAATCGAATCGGCCAAGGCATCGAATTCGATTACTGCTGCTGCCATGCGGCGTTCGCGCTCAAAGATGATGGCTACGAAACCATCATGGTCAACTGCAATCCAGAGACGGTGTCCACCGATTACGACACCAGCGATCGGCTCTATTTTGAACCGCTGACGCTCGAGGACGTGCTGGCTGTCTACAACCATGAGGCGCAGTCTGGTGCGAAGATTGGCGTGATTGTCCAATTTGGCGGGCAGACGCCTTTGAACCTTGCCCAACGTTTACGCGCTGCCGGCGTGCCCATCATCGGCACATCGCCCGAATCGATTGATCTCGCCGAAGATCGCAAACAATTCGGAAAACTGCTCGAGGACCTGAAGATTCCTCAGCCCGCTGGAGGTACCGCGACGAGCGTCGAGCAGGCGCTGGCAGTTGCCGAGCGCATAGGCTATCCGGTCCTTGTCCGGCCTAGCTACGTCCTTGGTGGCCGTGCCATGGTAATCGCCTACGACGCTGCCTCGGTCGCTCAATACATGCGCGAAGCCGTCGAGTATTCGCAGGAACGCCCTGTACTCGTCGATCACTTTCTCGAGGATGCCGTCGAAGTCGACGTCGATGCCCTCTGCGATTCCGAGGATGTGATCATCGCCGGCATCATGCAGCACATTGAAGAGGCAGGAATTCATTCCGGCGACAGCTCGTGCGTTCTGCCCGCAGTCAGCATTCGGGAAGAGACACTCGATACTTTGCGTAAGTACACACGCAAACTGGCTCTCGCCCTCAAAGTCGTCGGTTTGGTCAACCTGCAGTTCGCAATTCAGCGCGATGCAGACGGGCAGGACCATGTATACGTCATCGAAGTGAATCCACGCGCGTCGCGCACTGTGCCCTACGTTTCCAAAGCCACGGGGATTCCGTTGGCTAAGATCGCTTCACGATTGATGACTGGACGCAAATTGCGCGAACTGCTTCCAGAGCAACTCGCCGACGGGAGAGACCTCGAAACGGGCTCGCACTACTACGTGAAATCACCCGTCTTCCCGTGGTCAAAATTTGCCGGTGTGGACACAGTTCTTGGACCAGAGATGAAATCAACTGGCGAAGTGATGGGGGTGGCAGCAACCTTTGGCGAGGCATTTGCGAAGGCCCAGCTTTCCGCCGGACAAGTCTTGCCTATCAGCGGAACGGTGTTCTTCAGCGTAAACGACCATGACAAGCCAGCCGCAATCGATTTGGCTCGCCGGTACGTGCATCTTGGTTTCCGTCTTGTTGCCACGGAGGGCACGGCCAATGTTCTTGAGCACGCAGGCCTGATTGTAGAACGTGTTTTCAAAGTAAAAGAGGGGCGGCCCAACGTCGTTGACCTGATTAAAGGCGATCGCATTCAGCTCATCATCAATACACCGCGCGGCCAGGACACTCTTTTCGATGAGAAGGCCATTCGTCGCGCTGCGGTGCTGGCGCGCGTTCCCACAATCACAACAATCGCAGCGGCACAAGCTGCGGTCGAGGGAATTGCTGCGATGCAACGCCGCCAAACAACGGTCTTCGCCTTGCAACAATTGCATGCTTCCTTTGGACAAACAGCTGGTAAGGTCCCAGCATGATTTCGACGTTCCGATTCTCGGCTCGATTTGAAGGCTTCCCTGGACATAAAATGAATACATGCTGATCGAAGGGCCTTTCGCCGCCGTCACCACGCCGTTCTATCCAGACGAGCGTGTGTACTTCCGCAAGATCGAAGCCAATATGGCGCATTACTCGCGCAGCCCGTTGGCGGGCATGGTGGTGTTAGGATCCACTGGCGAAGCGGTCACCCTGGATGACGAAGAGACGCACGATGTCTTGCGCACCGCAGCCGAAGCAACGTCTCCTGAAAAGGTACTCATTGCCGGGGTCGGGCGTGAGAGCTTGAAGTCCACGATTCAGTTGGCAGAAGCCGCAGCTCAATATCATTACGATGCAGTTCTTGTTCGTACCCCAACCTACTATTCTCCGCAAATCTCCTACGAATCTGCGCTGACTTACTTCCGAGCTGTTGCCGATCGTTCTCCTCTCCCAGTCCTGCTCTACCACATCCCGAAGTTTGTTCCGTACCAGATGTCAGTCAAGTTAGTCGCGGAGTTAGCGCAACATCCAAACATCATCGGGATTAAGGATTCGACCGGCGACCTTGAACGCATTGAGGCAACGATCGCCGCCACCCGCAACGCGCCACGGAGAGCCGCGACCGTAACCAATATCTTTGAAGCAGTGACAGCCCGGATGCTGAAGCCACCCGCGACCGAGCTTGCTCAAGCCACATTCGTTGCGGCAGGGGACCTTGCTGGGGGCGTCGCATTGGCGGCGGCTCCGCCGAGGGAGTCGATCAAGACGCGGAGCAGGGAAGTCGGCTTTCAAGTGCTCACCGGCTCGGCTTCAATTGTCCTGGAGTCTTTGGAGGCGGGAGCTGCAGGCGCAATTCTCGGCTTCGCCGCATGCGCCCCGCAGGCTTTTCACGAGGTCTACTCCGCGTGGAAAGACCACGACCTGAAACTGGCGGCTGAAAAGCAGCAGCGCATTGCGGGCCCGGCCAAGCGCATCGTGGGCGATCTTGGAATCAGCGGCATCAAGTATGCCTGCGATCTTAACGGCTACTATGGCGGGCGTCCGCGCTTGCCTCTCCTTCCGCTTTCCGCCGAACAGAAGCGAGAGATCGAGAGTATTCTAGCCAATCTTCGCAACTAATCCTCGGACTTTTTGGGAAGGATTTTTCGCGCAACCAGATTTAGAAATCGTGATGGCGGTCGATGAGCGGAGCGCTCGTCTCGGCGATGTCTTGGGTCTGCGACGTCTCGGTCTTCGAATTGGCAGCCTCCGTTTTCGCGCGGACCTTCGCAACTGTGAGCCAGTTGTCCTTGTGCGGATTCTCGGGAATCCAGGGCGGAAGGGGCATCCGGAGATAACCGCCGAGAGCTTCCGCATAGCCTTCATAGAGCGCACGCATTTCGCGAAGTCTCTCAAATGAGGCACCGTCGCGACAGACACTCACGCCGCTCTGACAAAGCAGGCTGTACAACTCGTCGTATTTCTGCGGTGGAAGCCTGTCCGGCGCTTGATTCAGTGGCGCGAGCGAAAATATCTGCGCCAAATCAACCATGGCATGGCGAGCCATCGCAAAAGTTAGCTGAGCCTGTCGCGCCTCATGGCCGCGAACGCCAGCAATCAGCAAGGCCGACGTATCCAGAATCGCCGTCAGAGCGCTAATCCAACTCTGATTGGTATGCTGGGATCTGAAGTAGCAGAGAAGCGGATAGGAGATATGACTCTCCAGCAATTCTGCCGACCAGCGTTCCCATTCAACCAGCAAAAGGGACAACGCCTGTTCTGCGCCTTCATAGGAATGACGACGGAGTAACTCCGAAGCTGTTGGTGGAGATCCGGCACGCGCATCCAGGAGGGCAATGCTGACTTCGCGGCGTGAGAATGCGCTGTAGAGTACCGGAAAATAGCCCATCACCACCGCGAGAAAACCGAACCCCGTGCCAGCCTCGAGGATCGTGAGCTCACGGGTCCAGAGGTTACTTGGCGTCACGTCGCCTAATCCAAGCGTAAAAATCGTGGTTCCACTGACATACAAATCTGAACGAAAGCCAGGCCTCAGCATTGCGTCGTTGAATGGGCTTCCGAGGGAATAGAATATCAGGGCAAAGCCAAACACCATGCCAGCTGCCCAAACAATAAGAAGGAAAATCAGTGAGAGCGGTCCGTAGTAACTGAAAACGGATTCTCGCTTGCGTGGATCGTGCAGAAGGGATGTCAAAAATACCCACGGCTTCCAGGTCAGCAGATAGAAAATGCGGGTTATGCGAAACCGTCCCGTTGCGCGCCTTGGGAGGATGATGGTCTTAAACGCATCAAGCAGTACCGAGATAATGCAGCCGATCCCAGCGAGCAATGTAACAATTTGCATCGAATGCCCCTCCCACATGAATCTACCGACCTAGATCCGCTGGGCCTGTCCTTGTATCCTAGCCGAACCAAGTGCGTTGAGACTCAATCCATGAGTGAACTCGGCAAAGCTCTTCTTGGAATTGGGCTATTCCTGGTCTTGCTCGGAGCCTTCCTGCTGCTTGCAGCCCACATCCGCCTGCCCTTAGGCCGGCTCCCGGGAGACATTTCCTACCGGGGAAAGAGCTTCTCCGTGTTTGTCCCTCTGGGCACGTCGATCCTGATCAGTCTTCTCTTATCTGCTTTCTTCTACCTGATTTCGCGCCTTCGCCGCTAAACAAATGCAGGTTCGCAATGGTGTTGGGGTCGAAAATAAATAAAGGGCACAGGATTCTCCGCAGACTTCGCCGGAATCCACAGGCACCGCTTCAAGAAACTTTCACGACGTTGCGATAGTCTTAACCTTTTGTTGGGATATTGCACGACGATCGCAAGGATGTAAATGAGGGCAGGGAAGACGCGCCTCGATCGACTTTTTCCTCGATCGCGCGCATCAGAGGAGATCGATATGACGACAGTTGCCGAAAAGACCACAAAGAGCCCAAGTATCCGTTCATTCACCAGGCGTGACGCGTATAAGGCTCTGCAAGCGCACTACAAGCAGATCCGAACGAAGCACCTGCGAGAGCTTTTTGCCGACGACCCAGGACGCGGGGAGCGTATGACGGCTGAGGCAATTGGCCTTTTCTTCGACTACTCGAAGAACCGCATTACGGACGAAACCCTTCAATTGCTTCTCAAGCTTGCCGAAGAGTCAGGTCTCCGACAACGCATCGACGCGATGTTTCGGGGCGAGAAGATCAATGTCACCGAGAAACGGGCGGTCCTCCATGTCGCCTTGCGCGCGCCGAAGGGTACCTCCATACTCGTCGACCGGAAGGACGTCGTACCGGAGGTTCATGCCGTACTCGACAGGATGGCTGCTTTCTCGAACCGTGTTCGGAGCGGCGACTGGACAGGGTACACGGGCAAGAGGATCCGCAACGTAATCAATGTTGGAATTGGAGGCTCGGATCTCGGGCCGGTCATGGCTTATGAGGCGTTGAAACACTATAGCGAACGCGACCTCACGTTCCGGTTTGTTTCCAACGTGGACGGAACCGACTTCGCCGAGGCTACACGCGATCTGGACGCTGAAGAAACGCTGTTCATTATCTCGTCAAAAACCTTTACGACTTTGGAGACGATGACCAACGCACACACTGCGCGCGTTTGGGCACTTGAGACTTTGAAACACTCTGCCGCCATCGCCAAACACTTTGTTGCCGTGTCGACGAATGCCGCGGAAGTGTCGAAGTTCGGAATCGATACCGCGAACATGTTCGGCTTTTGGGATTGGGTTGGCGGGCGCTACTCCATGGACTCAGCAATCGGCCTTTCGACCATGCTGGCCATCGGTCCGGAGAATTTCCAGGCCATGTTGAACGGCTTCCACCAGATGGACGAGCACTTCCGCACTACACCCCTCGAACACAATTTGCCAGTGCTGCTGGGGTTGTTGGGCATCTGGTATGCCGACTTTTTCGGGGCTCAGACGGTCGCCGTGCTCCCGTACGAACAGTACCTCAAGCGCTTTCCTGCGTACCTGCAGCAGTTGACCATGGAAAGCAATGGCAAACACGTAACTCTCAAAGGTGCTGAGGTCCACTATGCGACAGGTCCAATCTATTGGGGCGAGCCGGGTACCAATGGTCAGCACTCTTTCTACCAGCTGATTCATCAAGGCACCAATCTAATCCCATGCGACTTTATCGCTTTCTCTAAAAGCTTGAACAATTTGGGCCGGCACCATGACACGCTGATCGCGAATGTTTTCGCGCAGACCGAAGCCTTGGCATTCGGGAAAACACCAGAACAGGTCAAGAGTGAAGGCACGCCCGACTGGCTCGTCCCGCATCGTGTATTCGAGGGCAATCGCCCTTCGAACACGATCCTTGCCGATCGGCTAACCCCGGAAGTGCTGGGCAAACTTGTCGCTCTCTACGAGCACAGCGTTTTCACGCAAGGAACGATTTGGCAGATCAACTCTTTTGATCAATGGGGCGTCGAACTAGGCAAGGCGCTTGCACAGCGCATCATCCCGGAACTTGAAAGCCCGAGTGAGCCCACGTTGAGTCACGACAGCTCAACCAACAACCTCATCAAGCGCTATAGGAGAGATAAGGAGGGTGCATGAGTCCGCGTGGATACGATCGACCTCTGTATATTCTTCCGTTCGATCACCGGGGCTCGTTTGAAACCAAGATGTTCGGCTGGCACGAACCTCTCTCTGGAGAGCAGACCGCACAAATTGCAGCCGCAAAGCAGGTGATCTATGACGGCTTCGAAGTAGCCATAGCCGGCGGCGTACCGAAAGAGAATGCCGCGATCCTGGTCGATGAGCAGTTCGGCGCCGCGATTCTCCGCGACGCAAAAGCGCAGGGCTACCATACCGCTTGTCCAGTCGAGAAAAGCGGCCAAGAAGAGTTCGATTTCGAATACGGGGCAGATTTTGTGGCCCACATCGAAGCCTTCCAACCAACCTTCTGTAAAGTTCTCGTGCGCTACAACCCAGAGGGCGATCGATCTCTCAATCGTCTCCAGGCCGACCGACTCCACAGGCTATCGTCGTACTTGCAGACAACCGCTCGAAGTTTGTTCATGTTCGAGCTGCTCGTGCCGCCAGAGAAGGCCCAGCTCGACAAATTGAATGGCGATAAGAAGAGATACGACTTAGAAGTGCGTCCGGGACTCATGGTGCAGACGATACGCGCACTGCAGGATGCGAAGGTCGAGCCGGACATCTGGAAGATCGAAGGGCTGGACCGACCCGAGGATTGCGAGAAGGTCGTGACAGCAGCACGGCGCGATGGGCGGGAAGAGGTGGGTTGCATTGTCCTTGGCCGCGGTGAAGATGAACGGCAGGTCCGAAAATGGCTCACCGTTGCTGCCAGCGTCGAAGGATTCATCGGCTTCGCGGTAGGACGAACGGACTTCTGGGATCCATTGGTTGCCTGGCGCAGCGGGAAGGCCACCCGCGAGGCGGCAGTTGCGGAGATTGCCCGACACTACCGTGAGTTTGCCGATATTTTTCAGGGCGCTTCGCGAAGCGTGACCAAGTGAGCCCGGAGATCGCGATTCGACATAAGCCGACCTCCGCAGGGTGCATAATTGCGAAGTTGAGAGGGCGGAGAGCGCGGCTGCCTGCGAACGCTATCTAATGTGTTGTGGCACATCGCAGATTTAACTAAAATGCCTGGATCGTAGAATTCCAGAGTTTTACTTTAGTGCGCGCTTGGAGGTCGACTCTCGTTGGGGCGCGGCTTCGAACTCACTCAAGGTCTGATAACAGATATTCTGTATACTTGATCCAAATATTGGAGAAGCGGCGTTAATTCCTGACCTACCAGGAGTTGCATCTCTTCCCTACAAACCACTTCGACTACATTTTGTAACGACCCATGTCCTCGTCATTCAGACCCTCGAGCCAGCCACGCAGTTGCTCGGCCGTGGGACCTTCAGCAGGTCCGGACGTATTAAGTTTGGCCGATTGCATCACCTGCTCCGACACATAGATTGGGCAGTCCGCGCGCAGCGCCAGCGCAATTGCATCCGAGGGGCGCGCATCGATGGTGATCGGCTCATTATCCTGCCGCATCCATAGAATCGCGAAAAATGTATCATCTCTAAGTTCTGTAATTACCACTCGTTCAAGCGTTCCATTTAAGTGATGGATGAGATTTCTGGTTAAGTCATGCGTCATGGGCCGTGGAGCGGCTAGCTTCTCAATCTCAATTGCGATCGCATTCGCTTCAAAAATCCCCACCCAAATCGGCATTACCGTATCTGATGCAACGTCCTTCAGAACAACAATAGGCATATTCGTTGCCGGGTCCATCATCAGTCCGCGAATCCGAACTTCAACATCCATGGGTTCCCTCCTGCGTCGTCCTGTTATTAGACGGCCTCACCAACAAGACTGTTGGGGAAAGCCCCTGTGATCCGTACTTGCACGTAGCTTCCAGGTGCGGGCGCGATGGGTTGCTGGTTATTAAAGTTTACCGGTTTGTTTTGGCTGCTACGCCCGGCAACTTGTCCGCGAGCCGGATTTTGACCCTCTACCATCACTTCAAGAAGTTGACCTATCTGTTTCGAATAATTAACTCTCTGAATCTCGCGCTGCCGATCCAGCAACACTTGAAGTCGATTCGCCTTCTCGCCGTCTGGGATTGAATCAATCATCGTCAGGGCGGGTGTATTCGGCCGTGCCGAATATTTGAAACCGAACACGCAATCGTACTGGACCTCCTGCAAAAGGTCCATCGTCTCTATAAAGTTTTCAGCCGTCTCGCCCGGAAAGCCCACGATGATATCCGTCGAAAGAGAGATGGGCCTTTTCGCTGCCTTGATCCAGCTGATTCGTTCCATGTACCAATCGCGGGAGTACTCCCTCGCCATCATCTTCAACACCCGAGACGAACCCGATTGAACCGGCAGATGCACGTGATCGCAGAGTGCGGCATTGGCATCGATCGCTTCAACAATGTCCCGGGTAAAGTCGCGGGGATGGCTGGTTGTGAAGCGGACCCGTCGAATTCCGTCGACCCGCCCCACCGCATCAAGCAATTCCGCGAAGCTCGACTTCCCTTCCGGATCCCGATAACTATTGACGTTCTGGCCCAGCAGCTGAATTTCCGTGTAGCCCTGATCGGCAATCCGCCTGGCTTCTGCGAGCACGGATGATGATCCGCGGCTCCGCTCCTTGCCCCGTGTATACGGAACCACGCAATAGGAACAAAACTTGTCGCATCCCTCGATGATAGTGATGTAGCCGCGATAGGAATTCTGCCGCGCCGTAAATTCAGTTTCGAATGTTTCCTCGGTCTGCCGATCGTCGAGCCCCGTAATGCGCGACTCGCCTGATTCCAGCCGCGACAGCATCTCGGGTAATTTCCGGTAAGACGCCGAACCGGACACCAGAGAGACATACGGGGCGCGGTCGAATATCTTCTCGCCTTCTTGCTGTGCGACACAACCAAGCACGCCAAACCGCTTTCCGGCTTTGTGCAGTTTCTTGTAATCGTTCAGGCGATTAAAGACCTTCTGCTCGGCTTTATCGCGGATCGAGCAAGTGTTGTAAAGGATCAGGCCGGCGTCAAGTTCCGATTCAACCTGCCGATAGCCCTGTTGCTGGAGCGTTCCGATCACCTTCTCAGAGTCATGGGCGTTCATCTGGCAACCGAACGTCTCAAGATAGAAGGTTTTCTCGGTAGGCATAACAATCCCGAGTATAGAGCATGGAAAGAATTCCTCGGCATCCGACAGGACAGACTGTTGTCCCCAGCACCGTTCATTTGTGAACGGCCAAGGACGAAAGCGGACGTTTCTAATCGTTGAGGGACGATCTCCCTTCACAAAATCAAAGAGTTATCGGCATGCGCTTGGCCGCCCGCGTGCTCTAACCGGGATGTAGTCTCCCTGGGGACAATCGCTCAGCACTCACAAGGCGAGTTCCCCCTTTTATTTCCTTGGGGTTGATTTCGGTTTTTTTGAACCGACGGTCTCCGGATGGAAGACCTAGCCGACGCGTCCAGGTTCAAGCCAGTTCTACTGGTTAAAGTGAGCCGCGATGAGTGACCAACGGAGGATTTGATGAGAACACTGCTTCAGGATCTGCGCTATTCGTTCCGCCAGCTCGTCAAGTTGCCGGGGTTCACGCTTACCGCGGTGGTTTCGCTGGCGCTGGGCATCGGCGCCACCACGGCAGTCTTCAGTGTAGTCTACGCAATTCTCATGGACCCATACCCATATAAGGCGCCAGACCGAATGATTCACATGCGACTCCTTACTCCAAAAGGCGGCGAGCGCGGTTTTGGCGTGACCGGTACGCAGTGGCAGCAACTCCGCAAATCCCCTGTCGTTGAAGACACTTTTCTTGAAGACGATTGGAACCTCACCGTCACCGGCAGCGATGTGCCAGAAGACGTGCAAGCGGTGTATCTCAGTTCGAATGGCTTCAACTTCATGGGCGTCCCGGCTGTGTTCGGGCGTGGGTTGCAACCTTCCGATGCAATCGACGGGCAGGATCCTCAGCCAGTTGCCGTTCTCGGCTACAAATTCTGGCAGCGCCATTTCAACTCCGACCCTGCCGTCCTTGGCAAGACCATGCAAATGGTCAGAAAGAACTACACCATCGTGGGTGTGGCGGCCTCGCGCTTCACCTGGGGCGACGCGGACGTCTATTTGCCTCTCAAGGTCACGCAGGATCAGGTTCGCAACTACTATGCAGGCATACGCCTGAAGCCCGGCGTGACCCACGCCCAGGCGGATGCGGCTCTGCAACCCCTCATCACTGAGTTTGCCCGTGAGACTCCGACCCATTTTCCCCACGATCAACTTCGCCTTCACGTCGTGGGCCTCAATGAAGACTTCATCAAGCAGCTCGGCGGAACGCTGTACCTCCTGTTTGGCGCAGTTGCTTTGCTTCTCCTCATCGGCTGCGGCAATGTTTCAATCTTGCAGCTCGCCCGCGCCACAAGCCGGCAACATGAATTCGCCGTTCGTTCAGCAATCGGCGCTAGCCGCAGACGCATTATTCGCCAGCTTCTCACTGAGGCGCTCTTGCTCTCGATCACTGGGGCCGCGATCGGTCTCCTGCTCGCGTATAAGACTCTTGCCGTAATCGTCGCCAACCTGCCCGAGTATTCCTTCCCTCATGAAGCGGCAATCCAGATCAATGTACCTGTTCTCATCTTTTGCATTGCGGTCGCCGTCACAACGGGCGTCTTATTCGGCCTGTGGCCTGCATTGCAGCTCTCGCGCCCTGAAGTCAGCCAGGTCATGCAATCGAACACCCGCAAGACAACCAGCGGCGTAAGCGGGCGCAGGGTGCACAACACGTTGATCGCCGCACAGATTGCCCTTACCTTGCTGATGCTCGCTGGGGCTGGAGCGGCAATTGAAGGTTTCCTTCGCGTGGCCCACCGGGACCTCGGCTATGATCCGCATAATGTCATGTCGGTTGGAATCCCAATCCACGACGGCACGTATAAGACCTGGCCGGAACGTGCGGCGTACTTTGAGAAGCTTCATTCTGCGGTGGCCTCTGTGCCCGGCATTTCGATGACGGCTGTGTCGAGCAACGCCACGCCGCCCGACAATGGCTTCCAAACCAAGTTCGAAATTGTCGGAAAACCATCGGGTGAAGATCAGACTCTGCGCGTCAATATTGTCAGCCCATCGTATTTCACAGTTCTGAAGATCCCAATTCTCCAGGGACGGATCTGGGACGAATCGGAGAATCATCGTGGCGCAGCCGTCGTCGTGGTCAATCAGACTCTCGCGAGGCGCTATTTTCCGAACGGTGATGCGGTCGGGCACACCCTCCGCTTGCCTGAGGTCAAGGAACAGCCGCCCTTCCTCCTCTTGGCGCCGGGGTACGAGAATGGGGTTCTCATTGTGGGAGTCGTTGCCGACAAGCTCAACGACGGGCTTGCAAAGCCGGTCCTTCCGGAAGCCTTCGCGCCGTTCACCTTCGCGATGAGCATGTACACCCAGATCCTGGTCCGGTCTGAAGTCCCACCTCTGTCGCTCCTCCACGCTGTACGGATGAAAGTGAACTCCGTTGATCACGACCAGCAGACAAATGGAGACGTCCGCGATCTGGAGCATTGGATCACCCGCACACCGGAGTGGGCGCGCGGGCAGCTCGTCGCGTGGCTCTTCGGCGCCTTCGCTGGGTTGGCCCTCGCGCTGGCAGCTGTCGGGCTCTACAGTGTCGTCTCATACACCGTCGTACAACGCACCAACGAATTCGGAATTCGCATTGCCCTTGGAGCGCAGCGAAGTCATGTCCTGCGCATCGTCTTCCGTTCTATGGCCGCCAGCGTTGGCGGTGGCGTTCTAGTAGGTATCGTGCTCACGCTTTCATTGAACAAGGTGTTGGCTGCCTGGGCCGCCGAAAGTTCTCGCGATCCCCTGCTTCTGCTCGCGTCCGCAATCGTTCTCTCTTTGGTTGCAGCTTTGGCTTGCACAGTTCCGGCACGTCGAGCTGCCGGACTCGACCCAATGAAGGCGATCCGCTACGAATGAAATGTTAAGATTTGTTCCCGACCGTCATTAGGCGCTTAACGCAATCCCGTATGCACGTATGCGATAAGCGCAGCCATCTGTTCGTCAGTGAAGCGTCCGGCAAACGAGGGCATCATTCCCTTGCCCGACAGGACGACGCGCCTCACTTCCCGATCCGTGGCGGGCGCTCCGCTCGGGATTGTGGTGCGCGTGAATACGTCGTGCAAGTCGGGCGGAACCTTCTTCAGAGCCAGATCGTTGTCTTCGTGGCAATGCGCGCACCGCACAGAGTAGAAGTGCTTCCCTTCCGCTTCTTGAGGTGTCAGCGGCGGAACACGATGGCATCCTCCCACTCCGTAACTGAAGCCGACCGCGATTCCAAGGAACAAAAGGACTCCGCCGCCGAGGATCCAACGTTGCCGGTCTTCACAGCTGCCCATTGGCCGCGATCCCCTTCCGCAAGACATCCTCGAGCTTCGGCCATCCGTACGCCACTTCTTCCAAATTGGCGCCGCCAATATTGACTTGCTTGCTCGTAATCTGCTCCCCACCCAGATGCTCATAGAAGCGTGCGGCAGGATTATCCTTCAACACCCAAAGCGCCATTCCCGCATACCCTGCCTCTAGCAGCGAAGCTACAAGCGCTTGAAATAGACCGTGTCCAACTCCCTTTCCCTGGTTTTCGCGTAGAAGATAGATCGCATATAGTTCTGCGTCGTAAGAGTCGAGATCTTCCCTCAGCTTTCCTCCACAACAAAAACCAAAGACAGCAGCTTCCTCTTGTGCGACGAACATCAATCCATCTTCAGCCGCAAGCATTCTCCCCCACATCTCTGCACGATCGTCGAGATTGAGTGAGGCCAGAAACTCTTCGGGGACGATTCCCGCGTAAGTACTCCTCCAACTATCGACGTGTACGCGCGCAATCGCACCGGCATCGGCTGCAACGGCTCTCCGGATCCTGAATTCCATGAGCACGAATCTAACACGGGCCGCATTCTTGCCAAGGCCACCTCCGATATGCTGGACGAATGAACCTCCCAACACTCCCTCAAATTGAGGACGCACAGGCAATTGTCTATCGCTACATGTCCCCGACGCCTCAATACACATGGCCGCTCCTCAATCAGCGGCTCAGCGCCGAGGTCTGGATCAAGCACGAGAACCATACGCCCGTGGGCGCCTTCAAACTGCGCGGAGCACTTGTTTACATTGAATGGCTCAAACAGACGCAACCTGGCGTCGCCGGCGTTGTCGCTGCCACGCGGGGCAATCACGGCCAGGGCGTTGGCATGGCTGCGCGGCTCATCGGATTGAAAGCTGTGATTGTCGTACCCCACGGCAACAGTCCCGAGAAAAACCGTGCCATGCAGGCGCAAGGGGTCGAACTGGTGGAACACGGCCACGATTTCCAGGAGTCGCTTGAGTTCGCGCGTGCTTTAGCAACCGAGCGGAGCTTTGCCATGGTCGATTCATTTCACGAGCGCCTGGTGATGGGGACCGCCACCTATGCTCTGGAGTTCTTCAAAGGTGCACCGCCTCTGGACGCGATTTACGTTCCCATCGGGCTCGGATCGTCCATCTGCGGCGTTGCCGCTGCGCGCAATGCTTTGGGGATAAGAACGGAGATTATCGGCGTAGTTTCCGCACAGTCGCCTTCCTATGCGCTGAGTTTCTCACAGCACAAGATCGTCGAGGCACCGGCTGCCACAATGATCGCCGATGGCCTCGCCTGTCGAAAACCGGATCCGTCCGCGATGGAAAGTATCTGGAACAACGTCGCCCGTATCGTTGAGGTTTCCGATGCCGAAATCGTCGACGCGATGCGCGTGTATTACCAGGACACCCACAATCTCGCCGAAGGCGCCGCAGCAGCAGCGCTGGCCGCTTCAATCCGTCAGGCTTCAGTTCTGGGCGGTCGACGCATCGGAGTAGTTCTTACTGGCGCCAACGTCGACGCAGCTGTCTTTGCGAAGATCCTCGCGGGGAATTTCACACTATGATGCAGCCTCATTTCGACAACCTCACCCCATTCGCCCACGCCGCTCAGAATCGATGCTTTGGCTGCGGGCAGGCCAACTCCAGCGGGCTTCAACTTGAATTCCTGCTTGCGCCCGACGGCACAGTCGTATGTCCAGCAACCATCCACGATCGATTCGAGGGTCACCCCGGCTTTCTCCATGGCGGCATCATCGCAACGCTTCTCGATGAGTCGATGAGCAAGGCAGTCCGCGCCAAGGGCCTCACTGCCATGACCCGGCATATGGAGATCGACTACCGGCGTCCCGTACCTTCTGGCACGCTCATTCGAATGGAGGGCAGAGTTGTTCGCAGCGAAGGCCGCAAACATTGGGCCGAGGCGGGCATCCTCGACAACGAAGGAAAAGCACTAGCGCAGGGCAAAGGACTCTTCGTGGAAGTCAGCAGCCCTAAGCCTTCTTAGTTCAGCGCTGCGGATCACCAAGCAAGCTCCCCATGAACAAAGCCGAGATGCGCCACATCGAGTAGGTTCTCGATTACGCGAGGCCCCTGCGCCGTGAATCGGTAAGGACCAGCCACGACAGTACGGAATCCGGATTCTTCGGCAATCGGAAACTCAGCTAAAGAACCGCCCGGATTTCCCATCTCTATCCAAATCACGCTATAACGTTCACAAACAGCAGAGGTCTCGACTCTGGCCCTGGCTGGAGGCGTCTGTTCCGGATGCGCCGGAATACGGAGCATTCAACCATCGGCGCGTATTCTCGCGCATGATAGGGACAGATGAGGCAGTCGCGGGAGCTTGTCTTGGATCCTTCGTTTGCCGCCGAACGTATCGTACCCAACGATAAACGGGCGCCGCGATCGACGCATAGAACACGCCAGCAATGGAGGCCTTCGCTTGACCAAAGCACAACATCTGTCCCCATGATCCGCCGCGAAAGCAGACTTCCCGACTCAATTTCGCGCGACCACGCGATTGCAGGCCACTCACTTTGAAGCCGTGGGTCCCGGGGCGCGGCGAGCGCCGCTGAATTCGCGGTTGGAATTGCATCCACTGCCATGGAAATTTGCCGATCCATGAAGCAGAAATCACGTGGATCGGTCGCGGTCCTCGTGCCAGCGCCCCAGGCAAGCTATATCAGTCGGAATTGCCACTTTCTCTTCTTGATCCGCCTTGAAAGAAAAAGCCTAAAAAGTCCCATCCGGTTCGCTTTTTGTTCGCTATAATTCGCCCATGGCTGTCACCCGCAGGCAAAAAGAGATCCTAGATTTCCTCGAATCATTTGTAGTCCGCAACGGCTATTCCCCTTCCTTTGAAGAGATTGCCAGGGCAATGAGCCTCAAGAGCTTGGCGACCGTTCATAAGCACATAACCAATCTCGAGAAAAAGGGCATGCTCGATCGCGTTCACAATCGCAGCCGCTCAATCGACGTCCTCCCGCCGGGTGCACGCACTCGTTCAACCGACCGCCTTCCCCTGGTCGGAAGAATTGCGGCAGGATTGCCGGTAGAAGCCACTGAAACCCTGGAGAGCATTTCCTTGCACGATGTGGTTGGCAATCGCGATGTCTTTGCTCTTGAAGTCCGTGGCGACTCAATGCGCGATGAACACATCATCAACGGTGATTATGTCCTCGTCGAACGAACGCGCACCGCGCGTCAGGGCGAAATTGTTGTCGCTCTTGTGCATGGAGCGGAGACCACGCTGAAGCGCTTCTATTCCGAAGGCCAGATAGTGCGCCTGCAGCCGGCGAATATCGAAATGGAGCCAATTTATGTTCAAGCCGCGCATGTCGCGATTCAAGGCCGTGTGCTCGGTGTCCTGCGCAAATATCGTTGACATCGCAGGTCAGACTTGGCCCACAAAAAGAGGGGCCGGCAAATGCCGGCCCCTCTCTCGAACCCATCGCGATCCGCCGGTTCTTACGCCAAGAGGCGCTGCACCTTCTCTTCGATCACGTTTTGGGGCACATAGCCCACTACTTGATCGGCGACCTTGCCACCTTTGAAAAACAGCAGAGTTGGAATACCCCGGATGCCATAGCGCGACGGCGTCGCAGCATTCTCATCCACATTCATCTTTGTGACTTTCAGTTTGCCCGTGTAGGCAGTAGCCACGCTATCCACCATCGGCGCAATCGCTCTGCATGGTCCGCACCAAACCGCCCAAAAGTCGACCAGGACCGGCTGCTCACTCCGCAGCACTTCCTGATCGAATGTCGCATCGCTTACTTCCATAACTCCCAACCCCGCCATGATCCTCCTTGCACCGCTCTCCGATTAGTTTAATCGAAGTCGCACATTACTAGATGCGCTGGGTGGTCAAACGTCGCAAGGCGGGCTATACCTCGGTCCAACCCGATGGACGAGCCGGAGAAAATTCTCCAAACGGGCAGTTATTCCAAGTGCTCAAAGCTTTGCTATAACGCGACTCTGTAACTACAGTTCGTACAAATAGAAGCGCCCGGATCCCAATAAGGATCACGGGCGCTAGAGCAGCCCTCCCCCAGAACTGCCCACGGAGCGAATTTAGGTGTTCCAGGGCCGAATAGCAAGTAAACTTAGGTAATACAAGGAGTAATCACCGACAGGTGATTAGCAAAAGAGATAACCGAACCGCTGTCCAAATTATAGTTACGATAACTGGCTTCACGGGTGAATGAGCCCTTCTTATCTGAACGAAGATAGCTAGCTGCGTATCGGTACGAAGATAGCCCACTGTCACGCCACGACATTTCTTAGCAACCGTGCCGCTCCTCCGAGCTCAAAGTTGCAAACATGGAGCTCTGGCACCTCCAGGCCGCTTACGGCCCTATAGATAGCGGTCGATGCCCTTTCCAGATTCCCTGCCCCTTCGACCACGACAAGCATCGCAGGGCCCGCCCCGCTCAATGCCGCGCCAAGAATCCCATGGGAGCCAGCCAGGGGCAGTATCCGAGAGAGCAGCGGGCAGATCGACTCCCGATAAGGCTGGTGAACCCGGTCGCTCATCGCGACGCGCAACAGGTCACCCCGCGCCTGGGCAAATGCCAGGCCGAGCAGACTCGCTGACTGGATGTTTGCAACTACGTCCAATCTTGAATACGAATCGGGAAGAACCGCGCGCGCTTTGCTGGTCGCGAGCGGCTTCGACGGAAGCGCGATAATCGCACGCCACTCGGAAGGCGGAGAAACGCATGCGGCATATACCGTTCGGCCCTCGCATGCCGTAGCAACAAATCCGCCTAACCAGCAGGCAGCAGCGTTATCGGGATGACCCTCTAATGCGCTGGCCTCTTCGAGGATTTCGTCCGAGCTCCATCCGAGCTGACCAAAATGCACGGCCATGGCAATTCCGGCAAGTCTGCCTGCAGCCGACGACCCGCAGCCCATTCCGAGCGGGATGCCATTCGCCATTCGCAGAGCGAGGGGAGTCTCCGGTCTTCCATTCTCAGCGAGCAGCTTGCGATAAACGCCAAGGATGAGATTGTCTTCCAGGTGCGAACAACGCACCGCATCGCGGCCCGTCGCGTCAATCGAAAATTCCTCCGCAGGCTCGGCATCAATTTCGAGGAAGAAATCGAGAGCTACAGCCGCAGCATCGAACCCCGCCCCTAGGTTTGCCGATGTAGCCGGAAGCCGCAGCCGAAGGCCCCGGCCGCTCCCAGTCGAGACAGTCGTCATCCGGCATTTCCCCTCATGGCCGCCAGCACAGCGGTCGGGTTCGCCTCTACGGCAAACGCGTTGCGCCGCAATCCATCAATTTCCGCTTCGTGACCGGCAATCTCCTGTTCTTTAAGCAAGGTCCTGCGGTGAAAATCGATGGTGTAGTCGGCGTCCTTCAACGTATGTCCGGTGAGAAGAAGCACGACAGTCTCTCCGGCACTTACCTTTTCATCGGCACGAAGCTTTTTCAGGCCCGCAAGCGTGACTGCCGACGCCGGCTCGCAACCAAGTCCCTCAGCTCCCAGCTCCGCCTTCGCGATCGCAATCTCCGTTTCCGTGACATCGAGGCACCAACCATCCGTGTCCTGAATCACACGCACAGCCTTGCGCCATGAGGCGGGATTCCCAATGCGAATAGCCGAAGCGCGCGTGTGAGCCTCCACCGGCTCCAACTCGCTTCCATGCCTGTTAGCAAAGCTGCGCACAAGCGGATTCGCGCCCTCAGCTTGGATCACCGAAATGCGCGGCATCCGTGCCACCAGCCCAAGCTCTTTCAATTCACGGAAACCCTTACCTAAAGCCGAGCTGTTGGCGAGATTGCCCCCGGGAACAATCAGGTGGTCTGGAACGCTCCATTCGAGCGCTTCGGCGATCTCCATCGCCGGCGTCTTCTGCCCCTCAAGCCGATAGGGATTCACGGAGTTCAGCAAATAGATAGGCTCGTGGCGCACGATCTCCGCCAGCACCTTCACGCAGCCGTCGAAATCGGTCTTGAGCTGGCAAGTGACCGCCCCATAATCCATGGCTTGCGCAAGTTTGCCCCACGCAATCTTCCCGTCTGGAATCAATACTAAGCTGCGCAATCCCGCGCGTGCTGCGTAAGCGGCCATCGCCGCCGAAGTGTTCCCCGTCGACGCGCATGCCACCCACTCGAAGCCTCGCTCTTTTGCCACGCTCAAGGCCGCCGTCATCCCAGTGTCTTTGAAGGATCCTGTCGGGTTCATCCCCTGGTGTTTCGCGAATAACTGGTCGATCCCCAAACTGCGCGCGGCACGGGTCAAAGCATAAAGCGGCGTGTTCCCTTCACGCAGCGTGACGGCATTGCCGTAATTCTCCAGGATTGGCAGCAATTCCCGGAATCGCCAGACACCCGATTGATCAAGTGCCTCAGAAGAGCAGCGCCGCTCGCGCCAAAGCCACTTCAACGCGCCGGGATTGGGCCGATTGGTTCCCTGTCGAAGACTCCATCCCGCGTATTCCACTTCGAAAAGATCGCCGCATTGCGCGCACCGAAAGTCCGGCCGCGCGTCTGACCCAGCAATGCGGTCGCCACATCCGAAGCAGCGTAACTGATGCAGATTGTCGTTCATCCTTGGTGTTAGCCTACCAGCGTGAGACGATTTTTGCTTGCACCAGAAACCCGAAGACCCACGATGCCGCGCAGGCTTCTTATTCCGCTGGTTGCTGTGCTCGGCATTCCCTCACTGCTTGCACAGACACCGCTCCACGTAGCCGCTGCCGCCGACCTCGAACCGGTGTTGCCTCCGATCCTTGAACAATTCCGGGAAGCCACAGGCATTCACGCGGAAGCCACCTACCAAGCTTCGGCCGTACTGACGACACAAATCCAAAATGGCGCCCCCTTCGATCTCTTCCTGTCGGCAGATTTGAGCTACCCAAAACGCCTGATCGATGACGGACTTGCCGATACAGCAGGTTCATCCGATTCGTCGTCGCCGATTATCTACGCCAAAGGGACCCTCGTCCTATGGACACGCAAAGACTCCCACTTATCTCCGCCGTCGCTCGATCTCTTTCGCAATGCTCTTCTAAAGCGCCTTGCAATCGCAAATCCCGAGCGCGCGCCCTACGGCCGTGCCGCTGTCGCCGCTCTAACCAGCCTCAAGATCTACGAAGAACTCAAGCCGCGCATCGTGACTGCTGAAAACATCGCGCAGACAGCGCAGTTCGTTGATTCAGGTAATGCGGATGCAGGACTCATCTCCCTCACATCCGCACTCACACCACGACTCAGAGCGGGCGGCGCCTACTTCGTGATTCCGCGCGATCTCTACCCGCCGATTGAGCAAGGCGCTGCCATCGTGAGCAAAACGAGCCAACGCGCAGCCGTTCACAAGCTTCTCGATTTCTTGCTTTCCCCGCCGGTGCAGGCTCAGCTTGCCAAGAGCGGCCTCACGCCGGTGAAATGAGGGTTCGCTGAACGATGGATTGGCAAGCGCTCGCCCTCACACTCCGGCTCGCAACAATTACCACAGCAATCCTTCTCGTTCTGTCCATTCCTCTATCTGCGCTGTTGGTTCTCGGACGCAGCAGATGGCTCGCAGTCCTCGAAGCTCTGGCAACCCTGCCCTTGGTTCTGCCACCGACAGTGCTCGGATTCTTTCTGCTGGTTCTCCTCGGGCCACGCACAGCCATCGGCCGAGGTGTCATCGCGCTTCTGGGCCACCCACTCGCCTTTTCGTTTTCTGGATTGGTCATTGGCTCGATAATCTACAGTCTTCCCTTTGCCGTACAGCCTCTCGTCGCTGGTTTCGCAGCCGTCGAGCCTGCGTTGGTAGACGCGGCACGTCTCCTCGGAGCCAATCCGTTCCGCATTGTCTTCACCTTGTTCGTTCCCTTGGCTCGTCGATCGCTGCTTGCAGCGGCCGTGTTGAGCTTTCTGCACACCGTCGGTGAGTTCGGAGTAGTACTCATGCTCGGCGGCGATATTCCCGGTGCCACGCGAACCCTCTCCATCCTGCTTTACAACCAGGTAGAGAACTTTGATTACGCAGCAGCAGACCGCACTGCCTCGATTCTCCTGACGCTCAGCGTCGTGGCATTGGCAGCCATCTACAGCGGCAATCGGAAGCGCAGAGGTCCCCATGCTTGAGTTCGCCCTTGAAGTGCGTCGTGGCAGCTTCCATCTTCAGGTGGACTGTCACTTCGCTTCCGAGTGGACAGTGATTTTTGGACCATCCGGTGCAGGCAAAAGCACACTTCTGCGTTATCTCGCCGGTCTCGATCTGCCAGATCGAGGCAACATTGCACTCGATGGCTACATGTTGAGTGATTCCGTAAGCCGCATTCACCTGAAGCCTGGTCATCGCAAGACCGCACTGGTCGCACAGCAGCCTGCGCTCTTTCCTCATATGAGCGTCGCCGCCAATGTTGGTTATGGACTCTCCGGCTTCAACCGGAAACAACGCTCCAAGCGCATGGAGGAAATGCTCACGCTCGTCGATGCGGCGAATCTGGAGCACCGTCATCCGCATGACCTTTCCGGCGGAGAAGCCCAGCGAGTCGCTCTAGCCCGTGCACTCGCGCCCTTACCTAGATTGCTTTTGCTGGACGAACCGTTTTCCGCACTGGACGGGGCGGCAAGCGATGGCCTCCTTGCAAGGCTGCAGGCGTGGCTTCGCGAGCGAAATGTGCAAACGATCCTCGTCACGCACGATGCAACCGACGCGTATGCCTCCGGTGCAGAGGTTGCTCTCATGCGAGAAGGTCGCGTGGTCGCTATCGGCCCGCCCGAGGTTGCGCTGCGCGCCGAGCGCCAGCGAATCATTGAACGCTTGGGTAGAGGCGCCGAACGCAACTAACCTCGATCGTCCTCAAATCCCAACAGAACCGGCTCCCTCTCCAGGTGAATGCCGAAACGAGCTTCGACGGCGGATGCGATTTCATCAGCCAGCCCCAGAATCTCCGCAGCCGTGGCCACACCGCGATTGATCAGCGCCAGCGTGTGCCGCGTGGATATTCCAGCGGCGCCCTTCGTGTAGCCCTTGGCGAATCCCGCCTGTTCAATCAGCCAAGCCGCGGCGATTTTCACGCCCCCGGCGGCCTCATTCTGCGGCCCAGCAGGAAAAGACGGAGTCTCCTTCCCGCATGCGGTCGCCATCTCTCGGATCCGGTTCTCGCTCACAATAGGATTCTTGAAGAAGCTCCCCGCGCTGCGGCAGTCCGGATCCCCCTCCACCAGCAGCATCCCCTTGGATCGACGAATGCGCCGCACCGCATCCGCAACTTCGTGCAGGCTCGCATCCGGACGCGCCGAGAACTCCCTTTGTAAATCGGTATAACGCAGAGTCGGTGTTCCACCCAGAGTAAGTCGATAGTCAACCCGCGTGACAACATAACGGCCGCGATCACTTGTGTTGAAGCGGCTGCAGCGATATGCAAATCTGCAATCCGCGTTGGAGAACTCGACAAACGTGTCGGTCTTCAGATCGTAGGCCCGCACCTTCATGATGCTTGAAGCGACTTCCTGCCCATACGCGCCAACGTTTTGTACCGGCGTTCCACCAACAGTTCCGGGAATTCCCGCCAGGCATTCAAGCCCTGCGCAGTTGTCCGCAACGCTCCGTTCCACAAAGGCATTCCAGTCTTCCCCGGCCGCGACTTCGTAAATGAAGTGCCCTTCGCGTTCAAATCTTCGGACACCTCTCATTCCCACGTGCAAGACCAATCCCGCGAATCCGGTGTCTGCCACAAGCAGATTGCTGCCGCCGCCCAACACAAAAATAGGCACGCCGATTCTCCGCGCCCAGCGGGCTGCCACTGCAATATCCTCCTCGCACTCGGCCTCCGCAAACCAGCGCGCCGGGCCGCCAACGCCCAGCGTCGTGAACGGGGCAAGTGACTTGTTTTCTTCCACACGCATTTCTTCTCAAGGCTACACCTGTACTTTCGGATAAAATGAGATCAGGCAACTTTCCCAGCCGGAGGCACTCATGTATCCAGAACTGATGGTGATTCCCATGCGCGAAGAACTTGTGCGTGCTGGAATCAAAGAAACCCGCAGCGCCGAGGAAGTAGATGCGGCATTGGCCCAGCCAGGCACGACCATGCTGGTCGTGAATTCGATTTGCGGATGTGCAGCCGGCAAGATGCGCCCTGGTGTTCGCCTCGCGTTGGCTAGCGCCGCCAACAAGCCCGACCAGAGCGTTACCGTGTTCGCCGGTCAGGATCGCGAAGCCACTGAGCGTGCTCGTAGCTACTTTGACGGCAACCCGCCCACTTCACCAGCCATTGCGATTTTGCGGGACGGCAAGCTGGCCTACCTCATGCAGCGCTACGTCATTGAGCAAGCCACAGCGCAGCAGATCGCCGGCGAGCTTGTTCGCGTATTCGATGAGTTCTGCGCCAAGACAACTGCCTGATACGATCCTTTCCGGCAGCAAGCAGAAGGGCCTCCCGCGGGAGGCCCTTCGCAGTTCCAGACACAATGGATCCCCTTCAATCCCCTTCAGGCGCGACCGCCAGCGCCTGCACCTTGCTGTGCTTGATCGAATACCCGAAGTAGATCAGCAGCCCCACCAGAAGCCAGCTGATCATGACAATCCAAGTAATCATCGCCAGCCGTGTCATTAGAAAAATCGCAGAGAGAATCCCAAGAATCGGCACCAGCGGTACAAGCGGTGTCCGGAAAGGCCTTTTCATCTTTGGGTGACGCACGCGCAACACCCACACGCCCGCACTCACAATCGTGAAGGCCAGAAGGGTCCCGATATTGACGAGTTCCGAAAGACGCTCAATGTTCAGGAAAGCGGGCATGATCGCGGCAAATGTGCCGAAGACAATCGTGGTGATCCATGGTGTGCGGAATTTGGGATGCACTGCCGATGCCCACTTCGGGAGTAATCCATCTTTGGACATCGAGTAGAATACGCGCGTCTGCCCAAGCAACATGACGAGCATGACGGTGGCCAGGCCAAACACTGCACCGATCTTGACGAGCAGTGAGCCCCATCCGACCCCTGTGGCATCGATTGCGAGAGCCACTGGAGCTGATACGTTGAGGGTTTTGTAGCTAACCAGCCCAGTCAGCACAAGCGAGACAAGAATGTAGAGGATCGTGCAGACGACCAGCGAACCCAGGATGCCAATCGGCATATCGCGCTCGGGATTCTTGGCTTCCTGTGCGGCCGTGGATACGGCATCGAAGCCAATATAGGCGAAGAAAATCGATGCAGCCGCCGTGGGTATGCCGAGCCAGCCGAAGTTGCCGTGTCCATCAGGAGGTGGGATGAAAGGATGCCAATTCGCTTTCGCCACTTCGGGGTGCTGAAAGAGGAAGTAACCGCCGACGACGAGGAAGACCCCTACGATGGAGACTTTAATGATGACCACGGCTGAGTTGAAGTTGGCCGACTCCTTGATGCCGATCACGAGAATCGCTGTGATTACCACGACAATGCAGACCGCAATCAGGTTGAAGAACCCCGTGGCATGAGGCAAGCCCGCGTCGCTGACGCCCGGCGGAAGAGACATCAGTTGAAGCCATTGGTCGTGATAGAAAACCAACGGAGTGCCGGTGGAGGCGGTGAGTTGCGGTGGAATATAGATGTGAAACTGCTGCAGAAGGCTGTTGAAGTAGCCTGCCCAGCCTGAAGCGACGGTGGACGCGCCAAATGCGTACTCGAGACAGAGGTCCCAGCCAATGATCCAGGCGACTAACTCGCCAAGCGTAGCGTAGCCGTACGTGTAGGCCGAGCCGGCGATGGGAATAATCGAAGCAAACTCGGCGTAACATAGCCCCGCGAATCCGCAGGTCAATCCGGCCACCACAAAGCTCAGCGCGACCGCCGGTCCTGCACGCAGCGCGGCAGCCTGTCCGGTGAGAGTAAAGATGCCGGCTCCGATCACAGCGCCTATGCCCAGCGTGATTAGATTCAACGCGCTGAGCGAGCGTTTGAGTGTGTGTTCGCCCTCTTCGCACGCCTCTTGCGTCAGCATGGACATCGGTTTGATACGGAGCAGTCTAGACATGAACGAGGGCAATCCTCCTCAGGAATTGATTTGAGAATCTGTAACCAACGCGCGCGCGGAGTGCCGCGACCAGAAAAGATAGACCGGAATCCCGAGCAGGACGAGCACGAGACCTGGCCACGTGTACTGTGGCTTGTAACGCAATAATACGACACAGATCCACGAAGCCATCACGATGTAGAGTGCCGGCAGCACCGGATAACCCAGCGCTTTGTAGGGTCGCGACGCGTCGGGTTCCTTGAAGCGCAATACAAAGAGCCCAGCGATGGTCAGGATGTAGAAAACCAACACGGCAAAAATGATGTAGTCGAGCAGTTGGCTGTACGTTCCCGAAATACACAACAGCGCCGTCCACACCGCTTGCACCAGCAGACCTGCGGCCGGCGTGCGATACCGCGGATGCAGCTTGCCGACCGATCTGAAGAAAAGCCCATCCTGGCTCATGGCGTAGTACACACGCGCCCCGGCCAGCGACATTCCATTCGCACAGCCGAAAGTGGAAACCAGAATTGCCGCCGCCATCATATAGGCGCCGCCTGTATGAAAGATCACTTCCAGCGCGGCTGTGCCCACACGATCCTCAGACGCATATTGCAGACCGCGTGCCAATGCCGAGGTCCCGTGCGGATCTCCATGCATTGGCAGTACCAGGAGATAAGCCAGCGATGCCAGGAAGTACACAACCAAAACAAATCCCACACCAAAAATCAAGGAGAGCGGAATGTTGCGCCGCGGATTCTTCACTTCTCCCGCAGTGAACGTGATGTTGTTCCACGCATCGGCCGAAAACAACGAACCTACCTGCACCACCGCCAGAATCACCAGGAGATTCACAAGGACAATCGGACCACCCACGCCCACCTGCACCGGATGCAAAGAACTCCAACCCGAGTTCTTCCAGAAAGCGCTCAGACCATCGCCAAAATTGGCATTCCACGCCGTCGAGTTGCGCCCCACGGTAAACGCCAACACGACCAGCGCTGCCAGTGAGAGCGCCTTGGCCGATGTGAAGACGTTCTGGATCAGCGCACCAAGTTTCACGCCGAAGACATTCACCACTGCCAGGAAAAGGACAACGATCATTCCCGCCAGATTGGCCGTGTTTACACCAATGTCCATGTTGCCGAGCACCATTGGTCCAACTGGGATCGCGGGCACATGCGCAATGTGCCAGAGCCAATGGGTCGTCGACACCGAAGGGAAAAATACACCGAGAAACTTCCCGAATGCCACACAGACTGCTGCGATCGTCCCAGTCTGGATCACGAGGAAAAGGGTCCAGCCATAAAGGAAGCCCCACAGAGGGCCTAGCGATTCCCTGAGATAGACGTATTGCCCGCCCGCCTTGGGCATCATCGCCGCCAGCTCGCCGTAGCTGAGCGCGCCAATCATCGTCATCACGCCCGTCACCGCCCAGGCCGCGAGGAAGAGCGCTGGCGAATTGGTACCACGTGCAATATCCGCGTCCACAAGAAAAATGCCGGACCCAATCATGGATCCGGCAACTATCGCGGTCGAACTGAAAAGTCCGAGGGTTTGCACCATTCCAGGTGCATCGGTCGAGGCGGCAGCTTTCCTTTGAGGTATGGGGTTAGTGGTCGTCACCTTGCACGGTTTTACCGGAAATAAACAAGAATGTCTTGTATTTTTTCCCTTCTGCAGTTTCAGCTCGAAGCCTTATCCAAGAGTCTCCATCCAACGTCGAAACTCGGCCGCAGGATCCGCCGCGCCGAAGATCGCCGCGGAAACTGCCACCGTATTCGCTCCAGCCTCCAGCGCCAGAGGCGCAGTTTCCAGGTTGACACCACCAACGCCAACCAACACCGCGTTGGCCCCAGCCTGCTTCCGCAACCGCCTTACGCCCTCCGGCCCGATGCTTGCCTTGGTTGTCTGTTTCGTTGTCGTTGAATAGACAGGGCCGATCGAAAGATAATCCACCGGCTCGTTCAGGATTCCCGGCACGAGCGTTCCGCTGCCTCCAAAGGTGCCCACAATGCGGCCCGACCCGAGTATCCGGCGCGCTTCTGCAGGCGTTACATCGCCGGCGTCAACGTGCACGCCATCAAATCCAGCCTGTTCAACCAAATCAACTCGATCGTCGAGAATCAACTTGATAGTTTGCGATGGCATCGCGGCACGCAATACCACCGCGTCGGCCAGAATTTCGACGTCGCTTCCGGCCTTGTTTCGGTACTCCATCAGCGTCATTCCCGCAGCGGCCAGAGACTCACCCAGAGCTTTCAGGAATTCGGCCCGCCCGACAGCAGGAATAAACGAGGAATCCAGGATGGGATAGATCTTCGGAAAAGGAAAACCCATGTCCACAGACTAGAGGAGTCGGCTGCCACCCGTCTGTAACGAGATCAAACCGTCCTGGCTTCCGGTTAATTCACATTTCGTCCGCCGAGGGTCCATACATACCAGGTACCTTCTGGCCAAGCAGCCGCAGATAGACTCCCAACTGTGCGCGGTGATGCACCAGGTGATTCACAACCCAAGTCCGCCACACATCGTATTTCGAATCGTCAATCCACACCTGGTCACCGGCGACGAACTTCCAGTTCGAATCCCACTTCTCCGGCGTCATCTTCGAAAGCGCGCTCTTCGCGTCCGCCACCTGTTTGTCGAAGAGGTCCAGAAGCGCAGCCTTTGTCGCTGGGTCTGTAGGGGTATCCTCGGGCTTCCAATCCATACGGTCCACGGTAAGGGTATGCACCGCCCAGTCCCCTGCCGTGCCCGCTACATGGGCCGCCAAGCGCCCAAGCGTCATCGATTTGTCGTGTGGCTTCCAGCCAAAGTCCGCGCTCTCTGGAATCGCATAAAGTATTTTCCGCGTGCTCGTGGTCTCACGCTCATATTCGGCGACCAGTTCTTTTTGAAAGTCCATTCGGCAACCTCCAAGTTGCGATGTCAGCATATCTGAAATTCATACGAAAGGGCGAAGAAAAGGCGATAATTCTTCGAGAGTTTTCCACAGACAAGGTTACTGCGGCAGTGAGAACGCAATATATGCTCCGCCCACCGGTGATTTTGGATCGCGACCGCCACTTGAAACCGTCACCACATACTGTCGCCCATCGATCATGTAGGTCGAAGGCGTCGCCATCCCGGCGAATGGCAACTCACACTCCCACAGCAGGTTGCCGTTTCGCGTGTCATATGCGTGGAATCTTCGGTCATACACTGTCGCTCCGATAAACAGAACACCACCCGCCGTCACAATCGGGCCGCCATAGTTCTCTGTGCCGGTGTCTTTCATGCCCAGTTTGACCAAATCCGGGTATTCGCCGAAAGGAATTTTCCACAGGTAGCGCCCCGTTTTCAGGTCAATCGCGTTAAGTGTCCCCCAAGGCGGCGCAATCGCCGGATAACCATCCGGATCAAGAAATTTTCGATAGCCCGTGAAGGCGTAACCGTCCTCGCCGTCTGTCTCGGGCTCAGGATGCGTGCTCGCGTGGACCCCAAGAAAGCGCAGCAACCCTTCCAGTTGCGGTCCCTCGATATCGGGCATCGGCGGCATTCTCCCCTTGCCCTTGTGGATCATCTCGATCGTCTGTGCTTCAGAAAGTCGTCCACCTAAGCCCACCAGCACGGGAAATGAGGGCGGAATTCCTTCTCGATGATCGCCATGGCAGATTGCGCAGTGGTCGCGATACACGTTGGCTCCTACTGCGTCCGTTCCCTCCTCCGTCTGCGCGGCACCCAAGCTCATCTCGGTCTTCGATCCGCCGTTGCTTCCTCTGTGCAGGAATTCAAGCAGCGAATGCAGATGCGCGTCATCGATATTTGGAAAAGACGGCATGCGTCCTGTTCCCTTGTGAATCGTGTCGGTGATCTTTTGCTGCGTTAGCCGCTGGTCGACGCCAATCAATGGCGGAAACGCAGGCGGCGAACCGCTTCGATTGACGCCGTGGCAAATCGCGCACTGATGTCGATACACCTCTTCGCCGGCACTTCCTCCATCCGAAGCTGGAACCAGGCCACCAAGCCATGCCATTTCGTTCTCGTTGACAAAGAGAGTGTTCGAAACGGGATCGATCGCTGGGCCACCCCACTCGGCGCCGCCATCGAATCCAGGGAACACAATGGTTTGCTGGCCCACAGTCATTGGGTAAAACTGACCGTCGCTTCTCAATTCGCGAAACATCTTCAACGCCCACGCATGCGCTTCCGGAGTGCGCGCCGTGAGCATGTCTTCGGTCAACTGTTGCCGCTCAGCAAAAGGTCTGGGCCAATCCGGCAACGGCTGCGTTGGTGCGGTCACTTCACCGGGAACTGTGCTGACAGGATACGGATGTTCGTGAATCGGGAAGAGCGGATCGCCGCTGAGGCGGTCGAACATATAGAGCCAGCCCTGCTTGGTCGTTTGCGCCAGCCCTTCCACCGGCTTGCCATTGCGCTTGATGGTGAAGAGCGCTGGTGGCGAAGGAAAATCGCGATCCCAGATATCGTGATGCACGCCTTGAAAGTGCCAAAGCAGTTTTCCTGTTTCTGCATCGAGAGCCAGAAGCGTGTTGGCGTAGAGGTCGTCGCCTACGCGGTCACCGCCGTAAAAATCCATCACCGCCGAGCCGGTCGGCGCATAGAGAATTCCGCGCTGCGCGTCGAGAGACATCCCCGCCCAATTGTTGGCCGCACCCGCTGTCTTCCATGCGTCCTTCGGCCATGTCTCGTAGCCCGGCTCTCCGGGCAGCGGAATCGTATGGAAGGTCCAGCGCAGTTGACCAGTGTGCACGTCGTAGGCGCGAATGTGACCCGGTGGTGCAGGGTGCGTCTCGGGATTGCGTCCGCCCACGATGATCAGGTCTTTGTAGACGATTCCCGGCGTGGTCAGTGCGACGGACTGTGTTTCGTAATCCCGTCCCAGATCCTTGCGCAGGTCTATGCGGCCTTCTTCACCGAAAGACGCGATCATCTTGCCGGTCTCCGCGTCGAGGCAATAGAGAAAATTCATCACGCCGGCAAAAAGGCGCTTCTCCTTACCATCGGTCCAATACGCAAAACCGCGCGCAGGCTGGGTGCCGCTGATGCCGGAGTCGAATTTCCATTTGAGCTTGCCGGTGGCGGCATCGAGCGCAATCACCTTTTGGGTCGGAGTATAGCCGTACAACGTGCGCCCAACGATCAGCGGATTGGTTTGCATTCCGCCGGTTTCGCCGGTATCGAAACGCCACGCCAGTTGCAGCTTGTGGACATTCGCGCGGTTAATCTGGGTGAGCTTCGAGTAGTGGTCGCCGTCCACGCCGCCGTTATACGCAGGCCATTCGACGGACTTTTGTCCCTTGGCATGGGCTCCTAACGCCATGACGATTAGAGCAGCGATGAATCTGTCGCATCTGCTCTTACCGCCGATGCGACGACCGACATGCTTAGTCAATTGCGCGAACCCGTGGTTCATGAGGAGTTTCTGATTGCAGTGCAGAACGAAGCGATTGTTACACAACGATGCTCAGACCGCGAAGCGCGATCACAGCCCTTGGGAGTGCGGTAATTCCAGGTCAGTTGGTGATTCGGACAAACAAGAAAACAAGCAATGCGAGGCGTACCGTAAGGCGCGCAGTGATTTGCCGCATTCAATCTCCCGCATTGCGATGCGGCGCTTCAGGCACAATCTGGTATGTGCCGTAGTCGATGATGAGCACCGCTGTGCCTCCGATCCGGACTTTGGTTTCGCTGCGGCTCATTTGCGGCAGCCAGAAATCGCCAGTCTTCGCGCTCGTGTACCGAATGAGGGTGCGGGAAATCCAGAACGATGGGCTCTTCGCTGGCGATGCCTCGATCTTGGCAACCGCGAAGTCTGTTGCGTCCACCCAGATCTTGCCACGGTACAGGAATTTGCTTTCCTTCCATGGCGCCACTTCCAGAACGTAGGCGGGACGGCCATCAAGGCTCTCGGTCCCCATCAATTGGAACTTATAGTTCGCTGTTGTCAGTGTAGTCGAACCCTTGTCCCGGGATGCCTCCGTCTCGCTGTCGATCGCCCGTTTCAGAACCTTCTCGCAGAGAAACTTCGATCCGCTCTGCGATAGAACACGAAAGCTCTTCCCCGAGGCGGAGTCGAAGCTAGCCTCAACTTCCATTTTTGCTTCAACGGTAGTCGCGAACCCGTGGTACTCGGCCTCGTAATGCCGAATCGCATGGTAGCGCTTCAGCGCCTGCGCCTGTTTCTGATTGTGGCGCTCCATCTGCTCCACAATTTGCGCTTCGGACAAGCTCGCTGGCCCTGACATCTGCAGTTGAGCATGCAAACCGGCGGCTGCGGTCAAAACCAGCACGATTGTAGGAAGAACGCCTTGTCTTTGAAGAAAGCCCATGAAGCATCCTATCGGAGCGCGCCGAGTCGTCAGGCAGCCGCTGCGATTGAGCCGAAGTTTCGACACCGAACTACCGTGAATCCGATCGCTTCGCCAGAAACCGCTCCATGAACTTGGTGTCGAACTTCCCTTCGCGGAAATCTTCGTCTTGAAAGATGCCCTGGTGGAGCGAAATTGAGGTCTCGATTCCTTGCACCACGAACTGACTCAACGCACGCTCCATGCGCGCCATGGCCTCCGCTCGATCGTCGCCATAGGCAATCAGCTTGGCAATCAACGAATCATAGTAAGGCGGCACCACGCCTTCAGCGTATTGCGCGGTATCCACGCGAATCCCGTTGCCACCCGGCACATTGAATGCCGTGATCTTCCCTGCCGACGGTGTGAATTTCTGCGGATGCTCGGCATTGATGCGACATTCGATGGCGTGGCCACGAATCTCAAGCGTCTCAGGAAGGATGGTATCCAGCCTTTCGCCCGCGGCGATCCGCAACTGCGCTTTGACCAGGTCGATGCCGGTGATGAATTCGGTCACCGGATGTTCCACCTGGATGCGCGTGTTCATTTCGATGAAGTAGAGCTGGCCATCCTCATCCATCAGGAATTCGACAGTTCCTGCATTTTGGTAGCCAATGTGGGTGAGGCAGCGGCACAACGTGCGGCCAATCTCATCGCGCATGTGCGGCGTGATCTGCAGCGATGGCGCTTCTTCAATCAGCTTCTGGTGACGGCGTTGGATGGAGCACTCGCGTTCGAAAAGCGAAACTACATTGCCATGTTCGTCGGCAAGGATCTGGAATTCGATATGGCGCGGCTGCTCGATGAATTTCTCCATATAGAGCTCGCCGTTGCCAAAAGCGTTCGCTGCCTCAGTAAATGCGGCATGAAAGAGATTCGGCAGTTCCTCATCCGTGCGCACGATGCGCATGCCGCGGCCACCACCTCCCGCCTTCGCTTTCAAGATGACGGGGTACCCCACCGTCTTCGCCCACTCCTGCGCTTCTTCGGCAGTGGAGATCACCCCATCCGACCCCGGCAGAATCGGGACTTTAGCGTCCTTCATGGTTTGGCGCGCTTTTTCCTTTTCACCCATCAGGCGCGTGACTTCAGGCGGTGGACCGATGAACTTGATGTTGGAGGCGCGGCAGACTTCAGCGAAATTCGCATTCTCGCTCAGCAGGCCATAACCGGGATGGATCGCATCGACGTTTGCGATTTCAGCGGCCGAGATTACCGCAGGCACATTCAGGTAGCTGTCGGCAGGGCGCGGCGGACCAATGCAGATGGCCTCATCGGCAAAGCGAACGTGGAGTGAATTGCGGTCGGCTTCACTGTAGACGGCAACAGTACGGATGCCAAGCTCGCGGCAAGCGTTGAGAACCCGCAGCGCAATTTCGCCGCGATTGGCAACTAGAACCTTACGAAACATTAAAGACCCTTTGAAGAACAGCGGAGTTAGTCGAGTTAGCGGGGTTAGCGGAGTTAGAAGGGCTTGTGTGTGCCTTGGCTGTGGAGTCCTTCAAGCAATTGACCAACCCGATCAATCCGCAAGGTGATATAGCCAGGCCGTCGATATCCAGCTCCCGAAACAACGCTAACTCGCCCGAATGGAAAAGAGCGGCTGTCCAAACTCGATGGGCTGGCCATTCGAGACGAGGCACTTCACGACTTCACCTGCAGCATCGGCTTCAATCTCATTCATGAGTTTCATGGCCTCGACGATGCATATGACCTGCCCCTTTTCAACGCGGTCTCCTGGAGTGACAAAGGGAGGTGCGCCAGGAGATGGCGAGCCGTAAAACGTGCCGACGATCGGCGATTTGACCATGTGCAGTTCTTCAACCGGTTGGGGTGATGCGAGCGGTGCCTGCGTCGCGGTCGTGGGAGGCGCCTGTGCGGGCACAGATCCTGCCGGTGGAGCATTTGCCAACACACGGGCCAAATCGGATAAGCGTGCCGATGAACCCTCAGGCGGACTGAATTTGAGCCGAATCTTGATGTCGCCGCGGTCCAGGTCAAACTCGGCGACCTGGTAGTGCTTCAGAAACTCGATCAGCTCTTTCAAATCCTGGATGTCTTCTGGTTTCATTCGTTCCTTGTCTCCCGCGCTTGCTGGCGAGATGAATTTTCAAAGCTCGATCAGAGTCTTGGGTGCGGGAGTCAGCACCTGCCCTCCAGACCGGGTAACCGCAACCATATCCTCAATGCGAACGCCGAATTGTCCCGGAAGATAGGCTCCGGGCTCAATCGTGATCACCATTCCGGCCGCTAGTCGCGTTGTCTGTCCGCTGCCAATGCGTGGTAATTCGTGAATCTCCAGCCCCACCCCATGTCCGGTTGAATGGGAAAATGCTTCAGCCAGGCCCGCTTTCCGGAGCACGGAACGAGCCGCCTCGTCGACATCGCCGCAACGGGCGGCGCCGCTTACTGACGCTACGGCGGATTCCTGCGCTTCGAGCACTGCCTGGTAAGTTTCGCGCTCCTTTGCATTCGGTTTCCCAAGATGCACGGTCCGCGTCATATCGGAGCAATAGCCATCACGGATTATACCGAAGTCGAGAGTGAGAAACCCCCTGCGGGGCAGCAGGCTCGCTGTCGCTCTTCCGTGGGGGAGCGCCGAACGCGGCCCGGAGGCGACGATGCTCTCGAACGACATGCCCTCCGCGCCGCGCCGGCGCGCCTGGTATTCGAGCTCGGCAGCAACTTCGAATTCGGCTAGGCCGGGCCGGATGAAACCGAGGAGATGTTCGAAGAGTTTGCAGCTAAGGAGGGCTGCCTCACCGAGGATGCGCAGTTCGTCTTCATCCTTGACCCAGCGCAGAGGCTCAACAAGAGGGGCGGCCAACGGAGTGAGAAAAGCGCGGCGCAGATGCGACGGCAACGCCGCGCGCAGGCGGGCCAGCTCGGCGACTGTTGTCCTGGTGGAATCGTATCCCGCGAACTCAACGCCATGTTGTGCAGCGAGCCACGCAACGGCGTTTGTCGCGGGCGCGCTGGCGACAATTTGTACTTTGGCCGCGCTCACTTCCTCGGCCGCCTGGACGGTGTAGCGGCCATCGGTGAAGAGGCGTGCCGCGCGGCGTGTGATGGCCAGAGCGGCGCTGGAGCCGGTGAAGCCACAGACGTAGCGCACGTCGGGAAGATGTGTGACGAGGAGGCCATGCAAGCCCGCACGCGTGACGCGGCGGCGCAGTTGGCCTAGGCGGCGATTGTGGTCCATCCGAGAAGATATATCACGCGGGGGCGTAATTCCAGGATTGACGCCATGGGAAGCAATTGAGTCGTGCGATAAGCGGCCCTTGCTGTTTTGATTTCCCTTGCAGCTTGACCTCTGATCCCGCTTCTACAGCGCGGGCCGCACAGGTTTCTTCTGGTGCGGATCTAGCTCCGCATCGGCGGCATGGATGTCTGACTGCCGGTCCATCCATTCGTCGAGCCGCGAGCGCTTGAAGCGCCACCGGTTGCCCAGCTTGAATGCCGGTACAAAGCCTTCCGAAGCGTACTTGTACAGAGTGTCGGGCGAAATACCAAGGTAGTCGGAGGCTTGGCGAATATCCATGACCTCACGAACTTCAGGAACGAGCAGATTGGAGCGGGCAGCAGCGTTACGCATAATTCCCCTCCCTGATAGGCAAAACGCCCCAGGGTGAATTCCGGCAGGCAGACCGGTACTCCTGTATATAACGCGGTTTCACCTGTCGCTTCAAGGAATTTCAGGAAGTTATGGGAAATTTACAGGCTTTCAGGTCACATCGCTGTAACCGTGGGGCCCGTCCGAGTCGTCTCAACACAGCCGGTGGGGTGGCGCAAGTCGATCGAACGCAAGGCGTTGTGCCGTTGAACCGGAAGATGCGTGGTCAGACCAGAGCAGCGGATTGCCCTGTGGAAAACCTGGGGTCAAAAGAAAAGATCCCCCACCCGTGGCGGGTGAGGGATCTGCCCAAACAATTCGACTAATTCTGGTCTTCGCGACGGTGCAGCGTTGGCCGGTCGTCCCCGTTTCCATTGCCGTCGCTGGCCTGGGTGTTGCCGTTGTCATCGGGAGCGTTGCTGGCCCGGCGAAGCGATGGCTTCTTCCCATCCTTGGTATCGATCAGACGACGCTTATTCTCGATGCGCGCCAAGCGAGCCTTGACGTCGTCGAACTCCGATGTCGTCACCGTGTACTCGTCCTTGGCGGGAAGGATGCGGGCGATTTCTTCCTGCGAATGGAGGATGCGATCAGGCGTCTGCGGATGATCCGAGAACGCTTTGGCAACGAGACCGGGTTTGCGTTTCTCGAGGGCCTGAATCTTCTCAAAGAAGCTGATGAAAGCCTGTGGGTCGTAGCCGGCGCGATACATGTATTGCACGCCGAGATAGTCGGCCTGGGCCTCAAAGTCACGTGAGAACTGCAGGAATGTGATCGGCACGGCCAGTGATGCGGCTTCGTAGATGCCGTAGCCTGTCCAGCCGCCGATAAAGATCAGCGGAATGGTGCCGAGCTGCGCATAGTTCATACGCGTCATTTCCCGGGCTGCGTGGTGTGCGCAAACGTGGGCTGTTTCGTGGGCCATCACGCCCGCCAGCTCTGCTTCTTCGTCCGCATTCAGGATCAGTCCCGAATTGACATAGAAGAATCCGCCCGGCAGAGCCATGGCGTTGATTTCATCCGAATCTATGACCTTGATTGTGAATGGAACCTTGCAGTCAGAGTTCTTCACGATGTTCTGGCCGATTCGGTTCACATATTCCGTCACCGTGGGATCGGTAATGAACCGGGTGCTCTTCTCGATCTGGTCAGCATAGGTCTTGCCCATCTTGATTTCGGTGTCGGTTGAGTACCAGTTGCCCAGGCCCCGCGCGCCGATATCGCGATTGCCGACGGCGTTGACGTCCTCGATGCTGCCGGGCTTGACCTTGACCGCCTGGCTGCCGGGCTCAACCACCTTCTCCGGGTCGACGTCCTTCGCCGCCACATCGCCCGTTACCGGGGTGGTGCCTGGCGCGGGGTCGTTCTTCGAATTCTTGTCCTTCTTGTCCTTCTTCGAGTCCTTCGTCGAAGGCGGAGCGGGAGGCGTATCGCCGGCTACCGGTTCGGCTCCAGGTGCAGGTTGCGCCGAGGGTGGGTTCGCCGGAGTGTTGGCGGGAGTCTGCTGCGTTTGAGGAGCGCTTGCCGGTGCGGTCGCGGCCGGCGCGGGCTGGGCAGTTTGATTTGGCGTGCTCGGCTGAGCCGACGGTGAACCGGATGGAGCGTTCCCTGCTCCGGATTGGGACGCAGATTGCGCGCATAGTGTGGTGGCGGCTGCCAATGCCAGCCCTGCCAGCACGCCAGCCTTGAGCCCGTGGAAAGCTGCTCTCATGTTGAATCCTCCGGCCCGTTCATGTCCCCCGCGGGATTATTCGCTTCGCTCGATCTGTTAGACGCTAGTATCCTCCCGGACGGGAGCGAAACGGAAGAGGAAATAAATCAATTGGTACTTTACTGCATCACCGATACGTGGGCGACGGTGTCTTGCGAACCAGATTCGTCCCCTGGATCCCATTCCTTTGGATGAGGCCTCTGGGTAAATTAGAGTGGAGTTCACGTGGAGACTGGGGAGGATACGTGGGCTGGCGATTTCTGACGGTGGCCATTCTGGCCGTGTGCGGAGCGGTGCAAGTGGAGGCCCAGCCGTCCCAGAAACCCCCGCCAGGCCCGCTGAGTGGAATCCTTGCTCCTCATCGTCATTCCAGACCCGCGCCGGCAAATGCCCCCCATATCACGAATGTTTCGCTGGATGCGACAAATCTTGGCGCGCCGCTCGTCCTGGACAGGAATTGGCGCGTGGGAGTGACTGCCGATCCGGCTGCCGCGTTACCAGATTTTGACGACTCCACCTGGGATGTGCGCGCCGCGAAAAACGTCATTGCGGACGTTTCGGATGAGGACCACCCGGCTGGCGGCCCAACGAGCGAAGTGATGGATTCCCCTGAGAATCTACCCCCGGGCCACAAAAGGCCATTCGCCTGGTTCCGCATTCATCTGAAGCTTGCGCCCAATCACGGCCCGATTTCCCTGTTGATCGAGCTTCCAGTGACGCAGAACACAAACATGACCGTTGGTGCGTCGGGACCCGGGCTGGATGTTTTCGCAAACGGTCACAAGATTCAGCCGGAAGGACCACACGGCGACGCAATCTTCAAGTACCAGGAAATCTCGCGCATCTATAACCTCAACCTCGGCCTGGACCCCAATGCAACCGACCTCACGCTGGCGATTCGAACTCTTTACGTCCCGTTTGGCTATTACGCGTACACCTCATTCTTCTCGAAGCGCGCGTTTCGGATTGGCAACCCGGAAGATCTGCAACACTCGTGGGACCTGTGGTTCATGCACAGCCTCTTCGAGCGCTTGCCGCGACTCGTGAATGCAATCCTGCTGACCGTCCTGTCGCTCTTCCTGCTGGCTCTCTATTTCACACAAAAGGGACATGTGGAATACCTCTGGCTAGCGTTGCACGAGCTTGCACAAGCTCCCATCGGCTTCATTGATTTGGCCGGCAGTCTCGCGCATATTGACCAGATCTGGTACGCGGCCCTGGTTTTACAGTTGGTGGCGCTTTCAGCTTATCTCTACTTCGAATTCCTGATCGCTTTCCTGTCGTTGCGCAAACGATGGACGATCAAGCCACTTCGCTGGACCGCGCCGGTCCTCGCCGGGATTGGTCCTGCACTGTTCCTGCTGGGCGGCCATGGTTGGCTCGTTGTCGCAACGCTGATTCTCGTCGGTCTGGGCAGCGTACTGTGGATGATTGGATGGTCGCTGTTCATCTTTGTCACCCTGATTGCCGCGACCATACGCCGGAACTTTGAGGCCGGCCTGCTGCTCATTCCTCTCGTGCTCACAATCATTGGAATAGCAGAGCCGATCATGACCAGCATCCTGAGTGACTCAGAGGGTCATCCCTACCGCTCACCCCTCACCATCCAGGCAGGACCGGTCCCGATTCACTTTGCTTCGATCGCCGACTTCACTGGGCTGCTGGCGATTGTGCTCATCATCTTTGTCCGTTTTCTGCGCATCCAGCATGAACGCGAACACGCACAGAGCGAGCTTGCCGCGGCGCGCAGCGTGCAGGAGTTGATGATTCCCCGGGAAAAGCTGGAAACGCCGGGCTACGAAGTCGACTCTGTCTACAACCCAGCAAACGAAGTGGGCGGGGATTTCTTCCACATTCAGCCCGCGAGCGACGGTAGCCTGCTCGTCGTGATCGGCGACGTGGCCGGCCACGGACTGGTGGCGGCGATGAACGTCTCAATGCTGATGGGCGCACTGCGACGAATTCCAGAGCGAAGCCCGGCGAAGATTCTGGAGTCGCTCAATCGAGTGCTCTCCGGAAGCGAGAGCCTGACGACATGCCAGGCGATCTGGTTCGGAAAAGACGGCGAGCTGGTGATTTCCAGCGCGGGCCATCTGTTTCCCTACTTGAACAGTCAGGAAATCGTCCTGCCCGGAGGGCTTCCGCTGGGTGCCGTGCCTGAGGTCAGTTACGACGAAGTGCGGTTGTACCTTCACCCAGGCGACCGGCTGCTGCTGCTCTCGGACGGTGTGGTTGAAGCTCGTAAACCGACTGGAGAACTCTTCGGCTTCGACCGCGTGCACAACCTGAGCAATCAGACGGCGTTTTACATCGCCGACGCGGCGAAAGGGTTCGGCCAAGAAGACGACATCACCGTGCTGACGGTGCGTAGGCTTGCCGAAGCTTTGGCGGCCTGAGTCCCACTCATTGCCCTAAAACGGCTTGCCTTCGAATAGAAAGAACAGCTCGATCAGCAAAATCAGCACGACCGTCGCCTCCAGGAAGAATGCGCGGCTTTGGTTGAATTGCTCCACCATGTCGTGATATAGGTCCTCGGCCGTCTTCAGTTTCTGCGCCACCAGGTCTTTGTAGTCCGGCACACCGACCTTGGCCGCAGCCAGCTTGTAGAAGCGTGCGGCGAACATGTCGCTTAGAAATTTGATGGCGTTATCCGCACGCTCCGTCAGCTCTGCAACATCGAGCAGCACCGTGTGCAGGCTGGTAGCAGAGCGGGCAAGACCCCACCGCGCGAGAAATCCTCTCTTCTGACCGAGACGGTCATAAACGCTGTCAAGAATGCCAGTGAGCAACTCGTCATATTGGCGAAATTCCAGCAACTGCGAATTCGCGTATTCGAGCAGCTGAATGGAAGTCTCTGCGCCGGCTGTGCTGTCGTAGAGAAAGGCAGCATTCCATCCAATCACCGCCACGTCCCCTGCGTAATAGCTGACTTGCGATTGCAGAACCTCTCGTGTCTCGGTATCCGACAGCAGGAGCCGATCGCCCCGAACCACCTGCGCAATGTGCGCGCCATGCTCGCGGGTGAGTTCGGCAGCTGTGGGTCCGCCTGCTGCCTCGCGCACATGAAAGATGAAGTAGTCTTCGCTCAGCCATTTTTGGTAAGGCTTCACCATGGCGCTCTTCACATGCTCCAGCTTCTGCCGGACGATGGGTTCGACATGAGAAGCGAAATCAATGTCCCACACCCAACGGCTTGCAAGGTTCACCAGGCTCTCCCAGTCTCCTGAAAACGGCAGCTGGTAGATCACGCTGGCAACGCCGTAGTCGTAGTACTTCACTTCCCCTTCCAGACGCTCGCCGCCTTCGAGCACGATGGGTTCGAGAGGCCCAATCACCGGCGGCCTTTGGTACCGGACATACGCCGGTGCCGCATGCTTCATGCTTGGCTGTTGCTGGGTGCGTGCGTTCACTGCCTGTTGCAGCTGATCGAGCCGCAGCTCTTCGCAGACATCGAACTGGATGAGGATCAGCATCGAGCCGCTCACCATCGACGAAATCTGCGCTGTGGAGACAGTGGACATTGTACTCAGGCATGGTACTCGATTACGGACGCGGCGCTGCAGTGCGCCGGAACCTTTCACCCTATGTAAATACAACAAGATCAAGCGGAAACCGCATCATAGAAAGAATGAGCCGAACGTTGCTGCCAGGAAAGCCCTACCCTCTGGGCGCTACCGCTCTTAAAAAAGGAACAAACTTCGCCATCTTCTCTGAAGCTGCCTCCCGCGCGGATGTGTGCCTCTTCGACTCCGACGGCAATCAAACTGACAACTTCACTCTAAGAGAACGCACGGCGTTCGTGTGGCACGGATTCATTGGCGACATCAAGCCGGGCCAGCTCTATGGCTATCGCGTCGATGGGCCGTGGGACCCGGAAAAGGGCTATCGCTTCAACTTCAACAAGCTTCTTGTTGATCCGTATGCCAAGGCGATCTCTGGTCAAGTTGACTGGAAGGCTCCGATCTTTCCTTACGACCTGGCGTCTGGCGATCCGCTCAAAATGGATGCACAGGACAGTGCTGCGGGCGTTCCCAAGTCCGTGGTAATCGATGGGAAATTTGCCTGGGAAGACGATTGCCCGCCCGACACACCGCTGCCCGATTCAGTGATCTATGAAGTGCACGTCAAGGGATTCAGCAAACGGAATCCTGCGGTGCCTGAGAGCCTGCGCGGCACCTACGCTGGCCTCGCGCATCCGTCGAGCATCGAGTACTTCAAAAACCTCGGCATCACTGCGGTCGAATTGCTGCCCATCCACCACTTCATCGACGAGGGACATCTCGTCGAAAGAGGCCTCACCGACTATTGGGGCTACAACACGCTCGGCTACTTTGCGCCCATGTCGCGCTATTGTGCATGCGGAGATCGCGGGGGGCAGGTCGGCGAATTCAAGAAGATGGTCAAAGCCCTTCACGCCGCGGGCATCGAGGTCATTCTTGATGTGGTCTATAACCACACCTGCGAGGGGAATCATCTGGGGCCGGTGCTGAGCTGGAAGGGCGTGTGCAACACATCCTATTACCGGCTTGTCGAAGACAAGCCGGAGTTCTACATGGACTACACCGGCACCGGCAATACCTTGAACGTGCGTAATCCACAGGTCCTGAAAATGATCATGGACTCGCTCCGCTATTGGGTGACGGAGATGCACGTGGATGGGTTTCGGTTCGATCTTGCGGCAACACTGGCGCGGGAACTCCACGATGTCAGCAAGCTGTCTTCGTTCTTCGACACCATTCACCAGGACCCGACGCTCGCGGAGGTAAAGCTGATTGCTGAGCCGTGGGATGTGGGCGATGGCGGCTACCAGGTCGGCCAGTTCCCTGTTCTGTGGGCAGAATGGAACGGCAAATATCGCGACACAGTGCGACGCTACTGGAAGGGCGATGGCGGTCAGCTTTCAGACTTCGCCTACCGACTCACCGGCTCCAGCGATCTCTACCAATTCGACGGGCGCAAGCCATACGCAAGCATCAACTTTGTGACGGCGCACGACGGCTTCACACTTTGTGACCTTGTCAGCTACAACCAGAAACACAACGAAGCCAACCTGGACGACAACAAGGACGGTACTGACAACAACGACTCATGGAACATGGGCGTCGAAGGGCCCACCGATGATCCAGCGATCAACAAACTGCGCGAACGCCAAATACGCAACTTTCTTGCGACCCTGATGCTCTCCCAGGGCGTCCCCATGTTAAACGGCGGCAATGAAGTGGGACGCTCGCAACGAGGCAATAACAACTGCTATTGCCAAGACAACGAGCTGACATGGTTCGATTGGAACCTCGATGAATCACGCACGCGTCTGCGCGAATTCGCATGCAAGCTGATTCGGCTTCGACTTGCCCATCCCAACCTGCACCGGCGCAAATTTTTCCAGGACCGCGAAATTCGAAAGAAGGGGGAGGGCTCTCTCGTCCGCGTCGTCAAGGACGTTGCCTGGTTCAACCCCGACGGCAACGAAGTCTCTGATGAAGCATGGAACGCTGAATGGAGCCGCGCGATCGCCCTGCTGCTGAACGGACAGACGCTGCAGGTCTCTAACGATGACGGCGAGTGGATTATCGACGACAGCTTTCTTCTGCTCGTCAATGCAGCTCATGAAGGCGTGGAATTCACCCTGCCACCGTCTCCGTGCGGAAACCCTTGGTCTCAGGTCATCGACACCGAAAACGTCGAGGATCCCTTCGTACCAGCTTCTGTCGGCGAGAAGGTCATTCTCGGCGGCCGGTCGTTAAAGCTGCTGAGCGATGGGCTGCAGAAGTCCGCTCGTCAGCGCCTCCAAAAATAGCCCCAGTCCCTCGCGCGGCGAAAAGCAAAAGCCTCACCCTAACGGACGAGGCTTTTGCTTTTGCCGGCCAGCGGGAAGCGTACGCCTGAACGGCCAGTTCAGTCGTAGTATTCGAGGCCGAGGTGGGTAATCAGGTCCGCACCCATGATATGGCGCAGCGTGTTCTTCAGCTTCATCGACTGGATAAACAAGTCGTGCTCAGGATAGAGTCCTTCGCGCGTCTGCGGCGACTTGAGATAGAAGCTTAGCCACTCCTGGATGCCGATGGAGCGCAGTTCGGGCGTCCGCTTAGCTAAGTCGAGGAAGAGCACGAGGTCGAGCGCGATGGGAGCGGCGAGGATGGAATCGCGGCAAAGGAAGTCGACCTTGATTTGCATCGGGTAGCCAAGCCAACCGAAGATGTCGATATTGTCCCAGCCCTCTTTGTTGTCGCCGCGCGGAGGATAGTAATTGATCCGGACTTTGTGGAAGATGTTCTTGTAAAGGTCGGGATAAAGCTCGGGCTGAAAAATATATTCAAGCGAACCGAGCTTCGATTCTTCTTTCGTCTTGAAGGACTCGGGATCGTCGAGCACTTCTCCGTCGCGGTTCCCGAGGATGTTGGTGGAGTACCAGCCGGAAACGCCGAGCAGACGCGCTTTGAAAGCTGGCGCGAGCACGGTCTTCATGAAGGTCTGGCCAGTTTTGAAATCCTTCCCGCAGATCGGCGCAGCATTCTTCTTGGAAAGCTCGATCAGCGCATGCGTGTCGACAGTGAGATTCGGCGCGCCATTGGCGAAGGGAACGCCTTCGCTCAACGCAGCGTAGGCATAGATCTGCGAAGGTGCGATGCCGATGTCATCCGTCTCGAGGCCTTTCTCGAAGGCTTCAATGGATCGATGGACGGCCGTAGGCTCGAGAAAAATTTCCGTGGATCCGCACCAGATCATCACCACACGATCAACGGTCTTCTTGAATGCTTGAATGTCGGCGCGCACCTGCTCGGCAAGATCACGCTTGTTCTTGCCCTGCTTTACGTGCGTGCCATGCAGGCGCTTCACATAGTACTGGTCGAATACGGCAGGCAGCGGCTTGATGGTTTCGAGATAGGGCTTCAACTGCTCGACCAAGTCCTTATCCAGCACCTTCGCGTGCGCAGCCGATTCGTAGACGTTGTCCTCAAAAATGTCCCACCCGGTGAAAACCAGATCGTTCAATTGCGCAATCGGCACAAAGTCCCGAATCAGCGGCGAGTTCTTGTCCGTGCGTTTGCCCAGCCGAATGGTTCCCATCTGCGTGAGCGAGCCTATCGGTTTCGCCAGTCCGCGCCGCACCGCTTCCACTCCAGCGATAAATGTAGTTGCGACGGCGCCGAGGCCAACTACCATTACCCCTAGTTTGCCCGTTGCAGGAGTGATCTTCTCTGCGGCGGTCTTCGGCCCGCCTTGCTGCTCATTCCCCATCGTTTTCCTAACCTTCCTTTGATTGCTGCGCATTCCTGTTTTCTGAGACCAATCAGTGTACGCCCGCGCGGCTTCGTTAATCTTCTCGCTGGCCGATCGCGGAGCCTGCCTGGCGTCCACGTTGTATGTGCGACCAGACAAACCATACGATCGCTGCCACAAGCGCGATTTCTACGGAAAGATGAAAGCGATGAAAAGCCTGTTCGAACCGCGGATCAGTATGCCATCGTTCACCGAGCTTCATGCCGGCGTAGGCCAGCGCGAAGCACCAGGGCCACGATCCGACAAATGTGTAAATGTGAAAGCGGAGCTGCGGCATCTTCGCGATGCCTGCGGGAAGCGCAATGAACGTACGCACCACCGGAAGAAGACGACCCAGCAGCACAGTGATCGAACCGTACTCTTGAAAAAAATAGGTCATCCGGTCCAGGTCGTGATGGCTCATCAGGACCCAGCGGCCGTAGCGTTCCACGAGTGGCCGTCCACCCTTGGCGCCGATCCAATACGCGAGTACGGAGCCGAGATTGCAGCCGATGGCTCCGGTTGTCGCAGCCCAAACAAGATTGAAACGGCCGAGATACACAAGGTACCCGGCGAACGGCATGATGATTTCAGAAGGGAGCGGAATGCAGGCCGATTCAATGCCCATCAATGCGGCAATGCCGGCATAACCACCCATGTCGATGACGTGCGTGATGAACTGCACTAGGGCTGCAAGAATCCGTTCGCTCATGGGCAGATTCAAGTATATAGGGCGCTGGCAGGGCGTTCCGGCGCGGCTATAGGGCTAGCCGCAGATGGTCGAGTGGATCAAGGGAGCAGAGACTCCCTTTGCTACGATGAGGGGTGTTCCAGGAAGGCAAGAGGTGATTCCGTTGGCCGATTTTCCCCCTGTTCCACTCACGCTTGAAGGGTCGTTTGTTCTGCATCAATTCTTTCGGTTTGACTGGGGCCGTTGGAAGTCTTTTGCGGACGGCGAACGGGCCCGCATTGCGGGCGAGGCGACGGCGGCTCTGAAGAAGCTCGAACATGCGAGCGCCAATGGGCCGATCCAGACGGCGCTGTTTTCGCAGCTGGGACACAAAGGTGATCTGATGCTGGTTCATTTTCGCGAGTCGCTCGAAGCGCTGAACCAGGTGGAACTGGACCTCGCCCAGACGGCGCTTTTTGATTTTCTTGAGTTAAAGCACTCGTACGTCTCCGTGGTGGAATTGGGGTTGTACGAGTCGACCCGCAAGACCTATGAGGCTGCGGCGGCGAAGGGATTTGCCGAGCACTCGCCGGAATGGGATGCGGAGATTGCCGAGTCGCTGCAGCGGGGGGCCGAGGCGATGAAGCCGCGGTTGTGGCCCTCTGTGCCGGAGGCGAAATATCTGTGTTTTTATCCCATGGATCGCAAGCGTGGCGAGCAGGTGAACTGGTATACCGTTCCTTTTGCCGAGCGGCAGCGGATGATGCACTTGCATGGGCTGATCGGACGGCGTTACGGCGTGCATGTGAAGCAGATCATCTCCGGGTCCATCGGGATGGACGACTGGGAATGGGGCGTCGATCTTTTTGCCGACGATCCGGTTGTCTTCAAAAAGCTGATCTACGAAATGCGCTTCGATGAGGTCAGCGCGGTGTATGCGCTGTTCGGGCAGTTCTTTATCGGCCTCCGGTTGCCAATTGAGAAGCTGAGTGGTTGGCTTGAAGGGAAGCTCTAAAACTATGCCAGCGACCACGTCATCATCGAAGAATCCCGCAAAGAAGCCCGTGAAGAGTTCCGGACGCGGTGACCTTGCGCCGGAGCGGATTGCCGCTATCTTGAGAGCGCTCGACGAGGCGTATCCCGATGCGGTGTGCGCGTTGACACATCGCACGCCGTGGGAACTGCTGGTGGCAACGATTCTTTCGGCGCAGTGTACGGATGTGCGCGTGAATATGGTGACTCCGGAGTTATTCAAGCGCTTCCCTACTCCAGCGGCGATGGCGAAGGCGAAGTTGCCGGAACTCGAAGACCTGATCCGCACCACCGGGTTCTTTCACAACAAGGCGAAGTCGATTCAGGGCGCGGCGAAAAAGATTACCGAGGAATTCAGCGGTCAGGTGCCACAGACGTTGGCGGAACTCATCACTGTTCCCGGCGCGGCGCGGAAGACGGCCAACGTGGTGCTCGGCGTGAGCTTTGGCAAGGCCGAAGGCGTGGTTGTAGACACGCATGTCTTCCGCATTGCGCACCGGCTCGGATTAGCCAAGGGCGACACAGCGCAAAGGGTGGAACAGGAACTGATGCACGTGTTGCCCCAGGATCGCTGGATCAGTTTCTCGCACCAGGTGATTCATCATGGACGGCAGGTCTGCATCGCACGCGGGCCTAAGTGCGATAAGTGCAACCTCGAACAGCTTTGTCATTCCAAAGACAAGACATGGCGTAGCTAGCGAGGAAACTAGCTGTCCATGAGCTGCCGATACCACTCTGCATCGAGGCAACACAGTTCGGCGGAATCTTCTCCAAATTCGCTGTGCAAAACCGCGAATGTTGGGGGGGAGGGTGAGGGTGAGGGGGGTATCTGTTTCCGTTCAAATCGAGGACGAGCAAGTTCTCTCCAGTTCCGATTGTGCGGCAAGCGAAGGATATTTTTCGCAAAATGACTCGCAGCGGATGGGGAGTTACCGGCCGAGGACTCTCGTCACAGCCGCGATGAGGCCGGGAATGTCGTGAGGGTTGGCTCCGGCGGCGAGCGTCGATCTCACGCACCAGCAGCAGAGAAACAAGACGGAACGATTGGTCCATTGAGCGTATGCTTATGGCAAGAAAGCCAAAAGTTATGCGCTCTCGACCGGTAGTTTCCGCCCTGCTCGATATGGCGGCTGGGCTGATCGCGATCACAGCAGTGTTGGGCAGTTGCTTTGCTTCGCATCGCATTGGGCTTGATTTCCGTGCCATTTTTGCACTGACCGCCGTGGCGTTTTTCCTTGCCGGCATCGCCCGCGGGTCGCCGAACCTCGGGTTCTCTCCCTGGCAAATTGTGCGCATCAGCGCGCCTGGACTCCTGGGAACAGTCGGGCTCATCCTGAACAATGGTTTTCACCGGCTCGCCATGCCGGTCGGCCTTGTCATCATTGCAGTCTTCATGGTGGCGGCAGGCATCAGCGTTCGCCGATCTTTCAGGGCCAATTGCCAGCGAAGCTCTGCGATCGCTTGCGGAGCGCTGGCCCTTGCGGCCTTGGCATCCCTTCTCGTGGTTCCCAGGCTTTCTGCTTATTCCGCGTTCGATGCACAACTTCGTCCAACTCCGCCCTTCGTTCTCTCTGTCGACGGGCGCACCGTTTCATCCGCCGGTCTGCACGGACGCGTCGTGGCACTGGCTTTCTGGGCGAGTTGGTGCGCGCCCTGTATCCAGGAGCTTCCGCACTTGCAGCGGATCTTTGAACATTTTCGCAACGACCCTCGCGTTGTGATCTATGCGGTCGATCTGGGCTGGTACGGGGAAACCCCGGAAAAAGGCAGGCAGTTTCTGGCGCGGCACCGGCTGGACCTGCCCATGGCGTGCGATGCGGGAACTGCGGCAAAGGGATTTGGAATCGATTCCATCCCGGCGGTCGTGCTGATGGATGCAAATGGCCGCGCCCGGTTTACGCATAACGGCTATGACACCTCAGAGAATATCGAGGAAGGCCTCACACGTCACATCGACGAGCTGCTTGCGAGCCGGTAGACATCAGCGCAATGCGCGGACAACAGCCGCGATGAGACCGGAGATGTCGTGGGGATCGGCTTCAGCGACCGGGGGCCAGTGGAGGGCGTGCAGAGTCTGCGTGGTAATGGGACCGATGGAGACGGCGCGCACGCCTTTCAGCGGAAATGGCATTCCGCCAGCCTGGGCGGCGTGGGCCAGGTGCGTAACGCTGGAAGAACTGGTGAAGGTGGCCGCGTCGAGACCGCGCGCGTAGGCGTGACGCAGTTGATGGGGCGCGGCTTCCGGCATCACGTTCTGGTAGGCGTCGACCACATCGACGCTCGCGCCGGCCGAGCGCAGTGCATCGGGAATGACATCGCGCGCGACAGCTGCGCGGGCCAGTAAGACGCGTTTGCCCGCAATCTGATTTTGCAAGGCTGTGACGAGGCTCTCGGCAACATAAGCATCCGGGACGAGAGAGACGGCGAGACCCGAATCCCGTGCTGCCTGCGCGGTTGCCGCGCCGATGGTGGCCACCTGAAGACCTGTTGGCGCGGCGACGATTCCCAAAGATGCGGAGCGTTCGCCGAAAACGTGGACTGAATTTGAGCTCGTGAAGATCAGCCAGTCGTATTCGCCGAGATTGCGGAGAGCCGTATCGAGAGGTTCGTAGCTTTCGGGCGGGCAAATCTCGAGGACAGGAACCTCGACAGGAAGTGCGCCAAGAGCGCGCAGGTCGTCGCTGAGTTTAGGAGCTTGCGAGGCTCCGCGCGTGACGAGAATGCGGCGGTCGACGAGTGGTAGCGGAGTCACTTTGTGACTCCTCCTGCAGCCTCCAACAGGGGGCCTGCACCCGCTTCGATCAGTTTCTGCGCGGCGACGCTGCCAAGGAGTGCGGGGTCGCTATGGGCGCGCGGCGCGCGGTGGAGGATGCGCACCGCTTGTCCCGTCTCAGGAGCCGCGACGACGGCAAAGACTTCGTCCCAGCGGCCGTCAAGTACACCTTCACGCGAACCCGGGACGACGCGGCAATGGACGCCGATGGGTACCTGGCAGCCGCCGCCGAGACCGGCCAATGCCGCACGTTCCGCTGTGACCGCGAAACGCGTATCGGCGTCATCGAGAAATGCGAGGGCGGCGATGGTCTTGCGATCGTTCTTTCGGGTTTCGATGCCAAGTGCGCCCTGGCCGGCAGCTGGACAGAACTCCGCGGGGTCGAGGCGCTCGCGAACCCATTCGTTTTTTCCCAGACGATCGAGGCCAGCGCCAGCAAGTAAGATGGCGTCGACCTGGCCCTCGCCCAGCTTGCGCAGGCGCGTATCGACATTGCCGCGAAACTCCACCGCGACGATGTCGGGACGGAGCGCTTTCAATTGTGCACGGCGGCGCTGGCTGCTCGTGCCGACCTTCGCACCCTGGGGCAGAGCCGACAGACTGGCATAGTTAGCCGAGACGAGGACATCCCGCGGATCAACACGAGCGGGCGTGGCGGCGAGCGCGAAAGGTTCAGGCAGCTCGGTGGGTAGATCCTTGAGCGAATGCACAGCAAGATCGATTGTGCCCACGTCGAGGGCTTCCTCAATCTCTTTGGTGAACATTCCTTTGGAGCCGACTTGCGCGAAGGTGACTTCCTGAAGGCGATCACCGGTGGTCTTGATGATCTGGATTTCGACGCTGTGACGCTTGCCGCGAAGCAGGCCCGCAATATGATTTGCCTGCCAGAGAGCGAGCTGCGAGCCACGGCTGCCGATGCGGAGATTCATTTGCGACCTACTGCGCTGGGTTGCTTTTCACTGCGTTTCGCGTCTACAGACTCTTCAGAAGCAGTGCTGGAATCAGTAGACACAGACGGAATCTCAGTCAGGTTGGACGGCCGATCAGCAACCGTCGGAAGCGACCACGCGTCGCAGAGCGCTTCGACCCGCGTGGCATCGTTTTCGCGAGCTGCCTGCTTGAGTGCCTGCATGGGCACATGCAGGAATTTGTTGACGAGGCTACGGGTGAGCGCTTCAACGGCGGCAAGTTGCTCGTCGGACAGGGTGCCGAGCTTGCCGTGCATGCGCTTCAATTCGGCGAGGCGCATCTCCTCGGCCTGGCGCTGAAGAGTGACGATGGCGGGGGCGACGTTAACGGTGCGGCGGCGCTGATGGAAGCGCTCGACCTCGGCAGCAATAAGCGCTTCGGCGTCTCCGGCTTGGCGGCTGCGCTCGGCGATGTGGGCGGCGGCCACCTGTTGCAGATCGTCGATGTCATAAACAAAGATGCCTTCGATCTGGTTGACGGCGGGTTCAACGTCGCGGGGCACGGCGATATCGATAAAAAACATAGGCCGATTGCGGCGGCGATGCATGAAAGCCTGGCCGTGTTCGCGACGGAAGATGGGGTGCGGCGCGCCGGTGGAGCTGATGACGATGTCGGCTTCGCTGGCTGCGTCGTAAAGCGACTCGAATGGAATGACGCGACCATTGAAGGGTTCGGCGAGCTGGCGGGCGCGCTCCTGGGTACGGTTGGTAACGAGGATGGCGCCGGCTCCCTGCTGAACGAGGTGGCGCGCGGCGAGCTCGGACATTTTTCCAGCGCCCACAAGGAAAACTGTGCGGCCCTGGAGCGAACCGAAGATTTTGCGCGCGAGTTCGACTGCGACCGAAGCGATGGAGACGGAGTTGGAGCCGATTTCCGTTTCCGAGCGAACGCGCTTGGCTGCGGCAAAGGTGCTTTGCAGAAGATGTTCGAGCTGGCCACCGATGGCACCTGCGGTGCGGGCCACGCCGTAAGCCTCCTTCACCTGGCCCAAAATCTGCGGCTCACCAACGACCATTGAGTCGAGACTGGCGGCGACGCGGAATAGGTGACGGACGGCATCCTGGTCGTAATGGCGATAGATGTGGGGCGCGAGGAGCGCGGGATCGAGGCCAAACTGGCGATGGAGGAATCCCGCGAGATCAGTGTCAGGCGATTCACTTTCGGGGGAATTGACGACGGCGAGCAGTTCCACGCGATTGCAGGTGGAGACGATCATGCATTCGGAGACGCCGGGCAAAGCAGCCAGGGCGCGGGTGGTCTCAGCCAGCTCGTCGCGCGAAATAGCGATGCGCTCACGCAGTTCGATGGGCGCGGTTTTGTGGTTGACCCCAACAAGAGCGAGAGTCATGGGGCACCGAACCTGTGAACGTGGCTGACGAGGTTGGCGGCCCATACGGCCAGCATGACGACCAGTACGGCGCCGGAAAGATAGGCGGCGCGGCGGCCGCGAAGCCCAGCGGACTGGCGCAGGAACAAGAGCAGTACGTAGAGGCCCCACATCGCGAAGGAGGCGACGACTTTGGGATCGAGAAAATAGGCGGCGCCGAGCGCGGTTTCCTGGACCAGAACGGCGCCGAGGAGCAGGCCGACGGTCATGCAGGGGAAGCCGAAAAGCAACATGGCGTGCGCGATGCGCTCGAGGGTGTCAAGGGGCGGAAGCCAGTCCAGCGGCGCCCACCAGGAGTCTTCGCCCGCCTTCCTCTTGGCTTTGAGACGGCGTTCCTGCGCCAGATAGAGGACAGAAGCAAGCAGGCTGAATCCGAGAGCGGCGTACGCTGCGAGCAGCGCGGATATGTGGGCGACGAGCCAGCTGGTGCGCACCCCCTCTGAAGGGAATGTGTAATGGGTAAGGCCCAGCGAAGGCACGAAGACCAGGAAAAAGGTCACCGGTAAGGCAAAGATGCCCAAGGAGATGGCGTCGTATAGCCACCAGGCGAGGAAGAAGAGGCCGGCAACGGCAAACCCCAACAGCGACTCCACTTCGCGTGCGCCAACGGGCACAAGCCGATGGGCTGCGGCGAGCATTTCGACGGCTGAGACGAAATGAAAGAAGAAAGCTAAGCCACCGAGATGCACGCAGATTTTCCGCCAGCGATCGAGGGAATAAAGCACGGCGGGGAAAATCGCGACACTGGCCGCAGCGTAGAGGACCGCCGCGACTCGAAGCCAAAGTAGATGCATGCCGTACTCAATCCTAAGGCCTTATGCACCAGTATACTGTGATCTAAATCACCAATTTGGCGCGCGTCGCGGCGAATCAGGGTTCGTTTTTTCCCGTCGATCGCCCCGTTATTTCTTTGTGGAGACGTACGTGGAAGTGCGGTCAGTCAGTTTGTTGGTTGCGACAACCGTCATGGTCTTTCCGTTGGCGGACACGGTCATCTTGTCGACTTCGACCACCTGGCCGCCACGCTTATCGGTCTCTTCAATGGTATGTGCATCGATCTTTTTCACCGAGACGGCGTCGGTGGAATAGCTACCCTTGAATGGAGCATCAGTGCCATCGAGTTTGGCGGTGTAACTTTCGCCAGACGGTTCGGTCATCGTGAGTTCATCGCCATTGGCCTTGTAGGTGGTGTCGAGGCCGTTGTCGCTCTGCTTGATCTTGTCGATCGCCCATGCGCCAGAAGTGGCATGGACTCCGGAAGGCGCCGGACCAACCAGCTTCGCGGTGACGTCCGTGGTGATCGGCTGGTCGCTGTTCATGGGGTGGGAAGTCGTCTTAACGGTCAGAGTCTTCCCGTCCGCAGAGACACTGCGCGTCTGTTCGTACACAACTTTCCCGGTCTTCTTTGTGGTGACAGAGATCGTCTTAGGATCGACTTCCGTCACGCTGACCGTGTCATACGACTGGCCAGTCACGGCCTGGTCGGTGCCGTCGGCTTTCGCATCATAGGTGGGGTTGCAGCTAACGCAGTGGTACCAGCCCTGGCTGAGATAAAAGACGTTCGGCTTGGGCGAGATTTTGGACTGAGCCAGATTCGTATGCCAAGTGCCGTCGAATGGGGATTGGGCAGGTGCGCCTTGGGACGCACACATTACAGCCAGAACAAACAACACGCAAACAAGGGAACGGGTCGTGCTATTCATCAGAAACTTCCTCCGTTGAAACCGTTTTTCAGTGTTGGATTGGGGATTTGGGATTCCAGTTTCACTGGTCTGTTGGACCGCAGCGATTCTACATGGATATGTCAAGTGTGAGGACGTTTATTCCAGGTGGATCAAGGCGATCAAACGGCGGCGGGATGGAACGGAGAGGTTTTCGCTTCCCCCGCGTCCTCGAGTCGTTGCACTGAAAACACCTGCCGCGCATAGATCCACAAATAGAACACACCCATGGCAAGGAGGCTGAGTGGAACGGGAAAATCCCAGAAAGCGGTCAGGAGGCGGCCGCGGGGCCGGCCGGAGACCAATGCATGTGATTCACGAAAGCGAGAAAAGCGGCCCATGGAAGAGTCGCCGTTCAAAACGAACACTGCTGTTGTGGTGAGGAGCGCTGTCCAGCCAATGGCCCCGCGACGAGCCCAAGCTGCGCACAGACCGGCGCGGCGAGGAGGATTAGCTTGGCATCTTACTGGCGCTGGTAGACGGGGAGCATCGAGAGCGCCGCAACGCAAGCTTTGTGGTTACCGGCGCTTCGATCCGACGGAGTGTTGAAGTTGCTGTACCGGCATTCCACAGGCGCATTTGCCGACAGACGCGGATAGCCGGAGCGAAGGGTTAATCTGGAATCCAACGTGATTCGAGAAGACATGGAAACGGGCCCTGAGTTGATTCCCCTTGCCGCTACGGGCTCGGCGGAATTGCCTTTGCCGTGTGCGCCGGAAGATTCAACTGACGGTGAGCCGGCGCAGGTGAACCGCGCCGTCGAGAAAACTGCCGAGCTCACTCCTTTTATGCGCCAGTGGTCGGCGGCGAAGCAGCAGAATCCCGATGCGCTCCTGTTCTTTCGCATGGGGGATTTCTACGAGCTTTTTTATGACGATGCAGTAGTCGCGAGCCGGGAACTGCAACTGACGCTGACGGCGAGAGACCGCGAGCGGCAAGTGCCGATGTGCGGCGTGCCCTACCACTCTGTCGAGAGCTACCTGATGCGGTTACTACGAAACGGTTTCCGCATAGCCATCTGCGACCAGATGGAGGATCCGAAGCTCACCAAGAAAATTGTCCGGCGTGAAGTGACGCGCGTGCTTTCACCCGGGACAGCGCTCGACCCCGGACTCGGGCAGGACAAGAACAATTTCCTGGCAGCTTATTTTGAGACCGGGCCAAAAGACAAACGCGGCGGTGGGCTGGTGTGCGCGATTGCCCTACTCGACGTGTCGACTGGGGACTTTCGGACTGCCGAGTTTCATGGCGCCCCAGCACGGCAACAAGCGAGCGACGAGATTCTGATGTCGGGCGCGAGCGAAGTGCTGCTGGCGACGAGCGCCGAGTCTCCGACGGCATTGGAGCGGATTGCAGCGCGCACGCGCGTCGACGATTGGGTGTGGACCCGCGATTTCGCAGTCCCCCTTGTGGAACGGCAATTGAAGGTGAAGTCGCTCGAAGGGTTGGGGCTGGTGGGGCACGAGGCTGCGACGATTGCTGCAGGCGCGGTACTGCATTATGTGCAGACGACGCAGAAGAACGAAGCACTGCATATCGATTCGCTGCGCTTCCAGGAACATTCGACAGCGCTCGAGGTGGACCAGGTAACGGTGCGGAATTTGGAACTGGTCGAGCCTTTGTTCGTGGGACAGGATCCACGTGCGACCCTCTTTCACACATTGGATGAATGCAAAACGCCCATGGGCAAGCGGCTGCTGCGGGCCACGATTCTGCGGCCGTTGATAGACGTGCAGGTTCTTGAGGCGCGCTATGAGGCTGTAGCCGAGGCGCATGGGGATCTGCTGAAACGCGAAGAGGTGCGGCGCGCATTTTCCGGAATTTTGGATCTGGAGCGGCTCTTGGCACGGTTGAGTCTCGACTCGGCCGGACCGCGCGATGTGCGGGCCTTGGCAGCGAGCCTGGCGCGGCTGCCGGGGCTGAAGACGGCACTCGATGCGATGACCGCACTCCTGTGGAGCCAACTCGCAGCAAGACTGGACACACTCCACGATGTGACGGCGCGGATTGCAGCTACGCTGGTGGAAGAACCTCCGTTGACGATGGCGGATGGCGGAGCAATCGCGGCGAGCGTAGATGCGGAACTAGATGAACTACGCACGATTTCAACGACTGGGCGCCAGCAGATTGCGGCCATCGAAGAGCGCGAACGCAAACGAACGGGAATAGGTTCCCTGAAGGTCCGTTATAACTCGGTCTTTGGTTATTACATCGAGATCACCAAGGCCAACCAAGCGCTGGCCCCAGCTGACTACGAGCGCAAGCAGACGCTGGTGAATGCGGAGCGGTTTACAACGCCGGAGCTGAAAGAATACGAACGAAAGATTCTGACAGCGCATGATCGGTCCATTGAAATCGAGAAGCGAATCTTTGCCGAGCTACGGAAGTTTGTCCTCGACGCAGCGGGAAGGATTCGGCGCTCATCGGCCGTTGTTGCCGAGGCGGATCTGTTGGCGAACTTCGCGCATCTCGCTGCGGTGCGCCGCTACGTTCGCCCTCGACTGACCGACGAACCGGTGCTTGAGGCGGTGGCGACACGGCATCCGGTGATCGAGCAATGGATGGAGGTCACGCGTGAAGGCCGATTCATCGCCAACGATATTTATCTGGATTCCGGAGAAGCAGGGCCGAGCCTGCTGCTAATCACCGGACCGAACATGGGCGGTAAGAGCACGTATCTGCGACAGGCCGCAATGCTCGTATTGATGGCGCAGATGGGAAGCTTTGTGCCAGCGGAAAGCTTGCGGCTAGGCTTGGTGGACCGCATCTATACACGCATCGGGGCCAGCGACAATGTAGCGCGGGGCCGGTCGACTTTCATGGTGGAGATGACCGAGACCGCGACCATCTTGAATACCGCGACGAACCGGTCCCTGATCCTGTTAGATGAGATGGGACGCGGGACGGCCACGTTTGACGGGCTAAGTCTCGCATGGGCGACGGTTGAGTATCTTCACGCGGAGACGGGCGCCCGCACCTTGTTTGCGACCCACTATCATGAGCTGACTATGTTGGCGGAGAAGCTGAAGCGCGTGCGAAACCTGCGCGTGGGAGTTAAGGAAGCGGCAGCTGGAATCGTTTTTCTACACACGATTGAGCCGGGCGCAGCGAGCAAGAGCTATGGCATCGAAGTCGCCAAATTGGCCGGATTGCCCGCGGCCGTGATCGAGCGCGCGAAGCATGTGCTGCGACAACATGAGAAACAGGAAAGGCAAAGCGTGCAAGCGGAGACGGTCGCTGAACCGATGCAGCTGACGATTTTCACGCCGCTCTCGCAACGCATCGTCGATCGCATTGAAGTCGTAGACGTGAATGCGCTGACACCGCTGCAGGCGCTTAATCTTCTGGAGGAACTGCAACAGGAATTGAAGGAGAAGGCGTGAGCCAAGCGATCGGGGGACGAGAGTCAAGGTTGCGCCATGCTGCGGGAAGCCTGCTCGTGGTGGGACTGGGCGGCGCTCAACTGACAGGGTTGGAGCGCGCATGGCTGCGGCTGGTGCGGCCCGGCGGGGTGATTCTGTTCAAGCGCAACATTGTGGATGCCACGCAAACGCGAGCTCTCCTCGATGAGGCGACAGGCCTAGGGGCGCCACATGCTGTGCGGTGCGTTGATGTAGAAGGCGGGACCGTGAACCGGCTGCGCGACGCGCTTGCACCCTTGCCTTCCGCGCAGGCCGTGGGAGCAGTTGTCAAGAAAACGAAGAAGACCACGTGGGCGCGAGAACATGGCGAACTGATCGCGCGCGCCGTGAAGGCATTCGGGTTCAATACAACGCTCGCGCCGGTGGTGGATCTGGCATTGCCGGAATCGACAGAAGTGCTGGGATCGCGGCCGCCGGGCGCAGATGCGGCAGATGTAATCGCGTATGCTCGGGCATACCTTGACGGTCTGTCCGAGCACGAAATCGTCGGTTGCGGAAAGCATTTTCCAGGGCTGGGCGGTGCTTCGGGCGATACGCATTTTGTCACGCCAGAGATCGGACGCACATGGGAGCAACTCTGGAGTGAGGACGTGGTCCCTTACCGCGAACTGCACACAGCGATGCCGATGGTGATGATGAACCACGCGGCCTATCCCCACGCACCCAGCAAGAATGTGCCTGCAAGCGCAGCGCCTTTTTGGATCACCACCGTGCTGCGTAAGCGCATCGGCTATCGCGGCATCATTCTCTCCGACGATTTGGAAATGGGTGGAATTCTCAAATTCCTTCCGGTGGATGAAGCGGCGGTAGAGGCGGTGCGGGCCGGGAGCGACCTGCTGGAAATCTGTCATAGTGCGGAGCTGATTCTGCGGAGCTATGAGGCGCTGATTGCCGAGGGAGAGCGTTCGGCGGCGTTCCGCACAATGCTGCTTGCGAGGGCACGCGAAACGGCACGGAAACAGAAGCGGCTCTATGCCCGCGGTGTCGCGCGCGAATTAACAGCCAAACAGCTTCAATCGCTACGGGAACGGATACTGCGCTTCGGCGAACGAGTGACGGCAACGGCAGCAGCAGCAGACGCGATCGCGCCACGTGCAATCTCGCCAGTGGAGACGTCATGAGATCGAAGGCAATGATCGTAGCCGGCGTGATGAGCGGGACATCCGCCGATGGGATCGATGTAGCTGTTGTGAGAGTCGAACCTGGCAAATTGCGACCGAGGCTCGCCTTGCTCGCGCATGAGGGATTTCCCTATCCTGCTGCTCTTCGGCGCGCCGTGCTGGCGGCGATGAATTCAGCGTCCACATCGACCGCGGAGTTGGCGCGATTGAACTGGCGGCTGGGAATGGCGTATGCGGAGGCCGTTGCCACCGCGGCGAAGAAGCAGCGCGTCAAGTTGGAATTGATCGGCTGCCACGGCCAGACTCTGTATCACCAGGCGCGTGCGGAGGCCTACGCGGGACGAAAACTCGCATGCACTTGGCAGGCGGGGGAGGCCGCGGCAATCGCAAACGAGATAAAGGTTCCAGTGGTGTCGAACTTCAGGCCTGCGGACATGTTTGCCGGCGGACAGGGCGCGCCGTTGGTTTCACTCCTTGACTATGTGCTGTTCTCGGATCCGAAGCGGGGACGAGTGCTACAGAATATCGGCGGCATTGCGAATCTGACCGCAATGCCTGCGGCAGGAAATGCCGATCAACTTATCGCTTTCGACACCGGACCCGGCAACATGGTGATCGACGCACTCGCGCAGAAACTCTATGGCAAGCAGTTCGATCGAAACGGAAACATCGCCGGACGCGGTGCTGTGCTGGCCCAAGCTCTCGATGAGATGTTGAAAGACCCTTACTTTCGTCGGAAGCCGCCATGCACTGCCGGTCGCGAGCAGTTCGGGAGTCAGTATGCAGCGCGGTTTTTGAAAGAATGCAAACGCCATTCGAAAAAGCCCGAAGATGCGCTGGCTACAGCAACGGCGCTGACGGCAGAGTCAATCGCCAAAAGCTATGCGCAGTTTGTTCGCTCGAAGATGAAGGGTGCTCCAGTCGATACCATCGTTTCCGGCGGCGGAGCGCGCAATGCCACTTTGATGGCGATGCTGTCGAGATGGTTGGAGCCGATGGGTTGCCGCGTAACGTCGAGCGAGGCGTTCGGCATGCCTGCAGAAGCAAAGGAGGCGGCAGCCTTCGCACTGCTGGCTTGGATGACGTGGCATCAATTGCCCGGCAATGTGCCTGCGGCAACGGGAGCAAAACGGCCTGTGATACTGGGGCAGGTGACGTTTGTTTAAGACTGGTCGCGGAGCCCGTCAGGTCTCCCACCCTTTCGCAAAAGGAGCAAAGGGATGGATTCTGCTCTCACTCGCGCTTTTTCTCCTTACCGGTTGTCGTTCCGCTCAGCGCGATCCACGCACCGTGGTTTTTCTAATTGAAAGCAGCCCGGCGAATCTTGACCCACGTGTGGGCACCGATGGGCAATCAGAGCGCATTGACGAACTACTGTTTGATGGGCTGGTGGAGCATGATGCCAGCTTTCGTTTCACGCCGGCGCTGGCGGAACGGTGGGAGCAACCGGATCCGTTGACGTGGGTTTTTTATCTGCGCAAAGGGGTTCGATTCCACGATGGACGAACGATGACGGCGCGCGATGTGGTGTGGTCGGTCGATTCGATGCGCAATGGGACGGTCATTTCGCCGAAGGCTGCCACTTATGCCAGCGTGGCCAAAGTGGAAGCGCTGGATGACCGGACAGTAGTATTCCTCCTGAAACACGCGGACAATTTTCTTCTGCGCAACTTGGCGACCGGCGCACTCGGAGTTGTGCCCGACGGCAGCGGGCGCGAGTTCTGGCGGCATCCGGTCGGCACGGGACCATTTCGTTTTGTGAGCCAGCAGATCGATCAGGATGTGGTGCTCGAGCGCAATCCGATGAGTTGGTCCGCAAAGCCGAAGATCGAACGGGTTCGCTTCGCCGTGGTTCCGGATGCGATCACCCAGGCGCTTGAATTGGAAAAGGGCTCCGCCGATCTGTCGATCAACTTTCTGCCGATGGATGCATTGCCGGTCCTTGCGCAGCACCCCGATCTGGAGATTGCCGACACTCCGGGGACGCAGATCCAGTATCTCGCCTTCAACACGCGCGATCCTCTGCTCAAGGACGCACGTGTCCGGCGGGCCATTGCCTGCGCCATCGATCGGCGACTCATCATCGCGGCGCTGCTGCATGGTCATGCGCGACCCGCCTTGAGTCTTTTGCCCGCCAGCCATAGGGCGTGGACAGACGCCGTGGAGCGATATGACTACGATCCCGTGCGGGCAGAGCGCTTGCTTGATGAGGCCGGCTACCGGCGTGCGCGCGATGGAGTTCGATTTCATCTGACGATGAAGACGAGCAAGTTTGAGGATGTGCGTCTGCTGGCTGCAGCTGCAACAGCAATTGGCCAAGGTTGGCATCGCTCTCGACCAGCGCAGCTACGAATTTGCTACCTTTTATTCAGATGTCACACGCGGCGCGTCCCAGATCTATTCGCTGCGATGGATCGGCGGCAACGAACAGCCGGACATCTTCGGCTATGCCTTTTCGACCGCGCGTTTTTCGCCGAAAGGCGCGAATCGCGGGCATTACTCGAATGCGCGCTTGGAGGGTCTCTCGATGACGCTGCGGCCAACAGCGACAACGATCGGCGACGTGCCGACTAGGTGGAAGCGCAGCAGATTCTGGCGCGCGATTTGCCCGCCGTAAACCTCTGGTACATGGATACCGTAGTGGTTCACAACCGTCGCCTGACAAATGTGCAACCTACACCTTCCGGTAGTTACACGTTTCTGGAGACCGCGGAGCTGACGCACTAACGTTTAACGAAGTGCCAAGGGAAGCTCAGTTTCGATCGCCAAAGGCCACGAATGCGCCGAGCCCAATCATCCCTATCCCAGAAGCAACGCGTTGCCTGCGGCGGAAGCGAGGATTCGATCGGAGGAGGGTTCCAAGCGGCGAGGCGCACATGACGGCGATGAAGTCGGCCAGAGTATTCAAAGAGACAGACACGCATCCGAGGATGAGGAATTGCCGAACGACATGGCCCAGATGCGGGCTCACGAATTGCGGCAAGAAGGATAGAAAGAACAATGCAGTTTTAGGGTTCAGCATTTCAGTCAAAATTCCCTGGCGAAAGACATGTTCGCCATGGATCGGCGAAGCGGCTGAATCGAAGTGTTGATCGCGAGTACGAATCATCGTGATGCCGATCCAGACGAGGTAGAGCGCGCCCGCATATTTCACGACAGAAAATGCCAATGCGGATGCAGCGAGGACCGCGGAAAGACCGAGCGCGGCCGCGACAACGTGGACAAGGCCCCCGACAAGTGTCCCAAGAGATGAGAGAATGCCTTCGCGACGACCGCCGGAAAGTGCCCGTCCAAGCACGTAGAAGATCCCCGGACCGGGAGTGGCGGCAAGGATCAATGCGGCGGCGACAAATAGAACAAATAGGTTGTGGTCCAGCATAAGTAGGATTTTAACTTTGGATTCTCGCAGTCTTTTAAATTAACGGGCCGGGACTGCCAACAATACAAAAGCCATTGGCCACTACTAGGCTCAACCTTTTGCCCCGCTGGCTCGTCTACCGAAATAAGGAAATCCATTCCTGGCAGGATTGGTTCAAGGTCCAAGGAGATAGGGTGTATGACGGGTAAGGCATTCATTCGACAATCTGCGTGGAACTTGTCTTTGACCAGCTGCCTCATGCTCACTTTCTCTGGACAAATTGCTCTTGCCCAGGCCGCGTCAGGACGATTTGTGGGCACGATCACGGCGATCAACGGCGACACGCTGACCGTAAAGGCCGATTCCGGCGACATGCGCCAGGTAGAAGTCCCCTCCAGCGCAGTGTTAAAGCGCGTGGAACCGGGCCAGAAGGACCTGAGCTCTGCAGCGGCGATACAGCTGAGCGACCTGGCTACCGGCGACCGTGTCCTAGTCAGGCTCGATCCGAGTGCGTCGGGCGATACTCCGCAAGCGGCGCAGATTGTCACCATCAAACAGGCGGACGTTGCCGAGAAGCAGCAGCAGGATCGCGAGGCGTGGACGCGCAGCGGGGTGGGCGGGCTAGTTAAGAGCGTCGAGCCCGCGGCGGGCGTCATTGTTTTGACAACGGGCTCGGGCACAACGTTGAAGATCATCAAGGTTCGCGTTGGTCCTTCGACGGTCCTGAAGCGGTATGCGCCGGCCTCGATACGCTATGACTTGGCACAGCCCGGGCCAATCGATGCAATCCAACCCGGAGACCAACTGCGCGCCCGCGGCACAAAAAACGCCGACGGCACAGAGATCGACGCAGCCGAGATAGTGTCGGGTAGTTTCAGGAATATTTCAGGAACGATTGCTTCAATGGATACGTCGAGTTCGACTTTCACCGTGAAAGATTTGCTCACTAAGAAGCAAGTGACGGTTCGTGTCACTCCGGATGCGCAGATGCATGCACTTCCGGAAATGATGGCGCGCGCAATGGCCGCACGGTTGAAGGGGACGGCACCCGGCGCGGGCGGGGCTGCTCCGGCGGCGGCTCCGGGTGGTGGTCAGCGCAACTGGAACGGCCAGAGCGGTGGCGGCGGGCAGTGGAACGGGCAAAATGGAGGCCAAGGCGGCGGTCAGGGCCGGGGCGGCGACATACAGCAGATGTTGAATCGCACACCGGTAATTCACTTCTCCGACCTGAAAAAGGGCGATGCGGTCATGGTGGTCTCGACTGCCGGAAGCTCTGACGTCATAGCGATCGCTCTCTTGACAGGCGTCGAGCCATTACTTGAGGCGCCGGAGGCAAGCCGCAACCTGCTTTCGAACTGGAGCATGGGTTCGGGCGGCGGAGGCGAAGCAGAAGCTCAGTAGGGTCAAACGGAAACTGATTGAAGATTTGCGGGGAGAATTGTTTTTGCGATCTCATAACTTTTTTTGCCTTTTGAATGGGTGGATCCTTGCGCTGGCTTCTGTCCTCGCTGCAAGCGGACAGACAGCGGCTCCGCCGGTTTCGGCGCCACAGACGCCCGCAACGACGCAAGCGTCGGCTACAGCAACTTTGCATGGGCATGTGGCGGATCCTTCCGGAGCATTGATTCCCAGCGCGCAAGTCACTATTGCCAACTCGGCCGGTGTGCCCATAAAAACCATGAAGGCCGATGCGAGCGGTGCTTACGAGGCGCGAGGCCTTGCGCCTGGCAGCTATTTTGTGCAGGTATCGTTCGCGGGTTTCGCACCGTTCCAATCGTTGGCGATACAGTTGGCTCCCGGCCAGGTGAAGCGGGTTGACGTAGCGATGGCCATCGCGGCCGAACAGCAAAACGTCGTCGTGACCGACGAATCTCCGTCGGTAAACACCGAAGCGGGCGGCAATGCCAATTCTGTTGTGATCAAGGGCAAGGATCTCGATGCCCTTTCCGACGACCCCGATGAGTTGTCGAACGAGCTGCAGGCGCTGGCAGGTCCATCGGCGGGACCGAACGGCGGACAGATTTATATCGACGGCTTCACCGGCGGCCAATTACCACCGAAGTCGGCGATCCGCGAAATACGCATCAATCAGAATCCGTTCTCGGCGGAGTTTGACAGACTTGGGTATGGGCGCATCGAAATTCTTACCAAGCCGGGGACGGACAAGCTTCATGGGCAAGTGTTCGTGATGGGCAACGATAGCGCATTCAATACCGGAGATCCTTTTGTGCGGAGCATTCCGCCCTACAACCGTATTCAATACAACGCCACGGTGAGCGGAGCGTTGAATAAGAAGGCGTCATTCTTTTTGAGCATGGAACAGCGGGACAACCATGACGAGCAGGTTTACGATTTCCAACCCGCTTTTGCGGGAACCTGCGACTTCGGATACGGCGTGTATTCGAGCGCAGCGGGAATCTGCTCCGGCGCAGAGGCTAATCCGCACAACCACATCAACGTTTCGCCACGTATCGATTTGCAACTGGGCGAAAAGAACACCCTGACGCTGCGCTACCAGTTCTATTACGACGCGGAATCAGGCGATATCAGCAACACACAGTTGCCCTCACAATCCATCTCGAGCCACACGACCGAACACACGTTTCAGCTGAGCGATGCACAGGTCATCAACGACCATATCGTGAACGAAACACGGCTCGAATACAGGCGCGCACTTGAAACGGATACGCCGGTGAGCACGCTGCCGACCGTCAAGGTGAGCGGGAACTTTACCGGCGGCGGCGCATCGACGCAACTGTCAAACGATCACCAGGACCACATCGAGTTGCAGAACTTTACGACGATGAGCGTCGGAAAGCAGGCGATCAAGTTCGGAGCATGGCTGCGCGATAACCGGGACGCCAACACCTCAACCTCGAATCGCAATGGGACCTTGACCTTCTCGCAAAACGGCTATCTGGACGCGCTGAACAAGCTGGCTGCGGGCCAGAATCTGAATTCGGTGGGCAGCGACCTGGTGAACTTCAGCGTCTCAGCGGGCCAGACCAACTACGTCGCCAACGTGTTCGACGGGGCGCTCTTTCTGCAGGACGACTGGAAGGTGAATCCGCGGCTTACGCTCTCCGGCGGAATTCGCTGGGAGACGCAAAACCACATCGCGGATCACAATGACTGGGCACCGCGCGTCGCCATGGCCTACGCGCTGGACGCGAAAGGAAACAAACCCGCGAAGACCGTAGTGCGCGCCGGTTACGGAATTTTCTACGACCGCGTGCAGATTGCCAACGTGCTGGCAGCCACGCAGCAGAGCATCAACGCCGGCCAGGTGCAGGTGACGGCCACCTCGCCCAATTGCTTGAATGCGACGAACCTGACCAGCGTCGATTTTTCCGGATGCCTGCCGCCTGCGCCCTACAAACCCACAGCCAACAGCACGATCGTGGATATCGCGCCGAACTTTCATGCACCTTATACGCATCAACTAGGCGCCAGTATTGAACGGCAGGTGACCAAAACGACCACGGCCACGGTGACGTATTTGCGCTCCTTCGGCGTGCACCAGGTGGTGACACGCAACTCGAATGCATATGAGCCATTGCCGGGAACATTCTTTTACAACGCCACCACCGGTCCGCGGCCCAATCCGTCGCTAGGGATTGTGGAACAGTATTTTTCCGAGGCAGTGTACAAGCAGAATCAGATGATCGTGAATGTAAACGCGCGTCTGTCACCGAAATTCGGCTTGTTCGGCTTTTACAATCTGTCCTTCGCGAATACAGACGGAGCGGGGGGGGAGCTTTCAAACTCCTACAACCTGAGCCAGGACTACGGGCGCGCGGGATTTGTCTCTCGGCACATGGTGTTTCTGATGGGGAACTATTCGGCTCCGTGGAGTATCCGCTTCAATCCATTTATTGTGGCGCGGTCGGGCAGGCCGTACAACATCGTGACCGGCGAAGATTTGACGGGCGATAACTTCATCAACAGCCGGCCGGCATATGCGGACAGTTCGCTGTGCGGGGCTGGTTCGGCGGAGTATGTGACGACTCCCTTCGGGTGCCTTGACGTGACCCCGGGACCGAACGAGAAACTCTTGGGAATGAATTTAGGAAACAGCCCCGCGTCGGTCGCTGTGAATCTGCGCGTGAGCCGAGGGTTTGGAATTGGTCCGAAGGTTGAGTCGTCGGGCCCACAGCAAGGAGGAGGTCCTGGCGGTCCTGGTGGCCCTCCGGGAGGTGGGCGCGGAGGCGGTGGTCCGGGCGGAGGACTTGGGCCGGGAGGGCTCAGCGGAGGAGGAGGCCCGCCTCGAGGCATGTTTGGCGGCGGAGGCACTGGCCGGAAGTACAGCCTGACCTTCAGCGCGCAAGCTCTGAATCTGTTCAACAACATTAACTACGGAACGCCAACAGGAACCATCAGCCCTTCGCCGATCCTCGATTCTTCGGGCGACGTAACCGGCTATGGACCCGGCGGCAACTTTGGAAAATCGCGTGGACTGGCGGGTCAGATGTTCTCGCAGGGCGCGGCTTCAAGGCGTATTTTCCTTCAGGCGGTGTTTTCGTTCTGATTCGTTGATTGAAAACGAGGGGCCGAAGCAATTGCGTCGGCCCTTGCCATTCGAGTTCTATCGTGTGGCTGCGGCTGTCGCGGGAGCCGACGGCGCAAAGGCGTCGGTGAGCGAAATAACGTGCAGTTGGGCCTTGAGCTCTTCAAGCGATGCGGCGCTGGTGGCTGTGACCTCGCGCGTCTCTCCGGGAAGCAGGTCAAAATAATTGTCCGATTCCTGCGCATCGAGCGAACCAAAAGAGAGATAGACACTACGTGCCAGCACCGGTGACGTGACCCGAATCTTGTAGCTGCCATTCGCTCCGGTTGTTTCAACGGCGAGCTGAGCCGGCTTCAGATGTACCTCTTTCGTGGGGGCCAGGTACGTGAGATTGCGCGAGAGTTCTGTGTTTCCCGATGTCAGTTCCGCAACTACGAAGACGGCGGAAGTGTTGGCTCCGCCTGCTTGCGCAAGCTTGGCCAGGGGCCAATCGAGATAAACCTTGCTGGCCAGTGCGTCGACGCTAACGTCATGATTGCTTTCAAGCAGAACCTTCCCATCGAAGTCCATGAGGCTAACACGCAATGTCGCCGGCTGCGCGGCCGTTTTGTCGGAGACGATGTAGACGCGCAGCAAACCGCCCTCGACGTGCGGTGATATGAGGATGGGCGCGTAGAAGCGTCTCGCGTAATATTGCAGTGCCTTCCAGCGGCCGTAGTAGTCAATGCTGGACCACGAGGCAACGGGCCAGCAATCATTCAGCTGCCAGAAGATGGAACCCATCGTTTCCGGCCGCGAGCGGCGAAAATGCTCGGCGCCGATTTTGATTCCTTCCGCCTGCAACACCTGGCTCACGTAAAGAAAACTCGGAAAATCCTTCGGCTCTGGATAGTCCTTGAGCAGGTAATCGTGGATGATCGCGTTGCCTTCATTGTTCTTCTGATGGGCGAGCATCACTGGCGTAAAAATGTTGGCGCGATCTTCGGGCTGCGTGAAAGCGTCGATCGTCCTCATCTCCGGAAACGACTGAAAGCCGTATTCGGTGACGAAGCGCGAGTTGTGCGTTTCGTAAGTGGAGAAAGGCACGCGGCCGTGCCAGACGTCCCACAGGTGCGCGTCGCCGCTTTGGTATTTATCGCTGAGTGCTTCGTAGTCAGAACTCGGCGAACTGGGCCAGTAAGGCGTCTCGGCATCAAGCCGCTCGACGACGCGATTGAGGATGCCACTGAACTCAGTGAGATAATCCTGCCACATCTGATATTTCACTTCGAGAGGCAGTTTGTCCCGCGGGGGCCAGTTCAGAGCTTCTTCGGTTTCGTTGTTTCCGGCCCAAATTACGATGCTGGGATGATTGCGCAGACGGCGCACTTGATCCTCGGCCTCAGTTTCGATGGTGAGCTTGAAGTCGTAGGTGCCCGGCTGCCAATCGTTGCCGAACATGAAGTCCTGCCAGACCATGATGCCGAGCTCATCGCAGATCTGGTAAAACTCGTCGGTCTCGTAGTAGCCGCCGCCCCAGTGGCGAATCATGTTCATGTTGGCATCACGCGCGGACTCTAGAATCCGACGATAATCCGCAGTCGTAACGCGATTGGGGAAGCTGTCGAAAGGAATGACGTCCGCGCCCTTGGCGAAGACCGGAATGCCATTGACGACGAGCTGGAAGCTGCGGCCCCACGGATCGAGATGGCGATCGAGGATGATCGAACGCAGGCCCGCTTTGGTTGTTCTTTTGTCGGCCGTCTGACCTGCGGCAGAGATGCGCGCCGTGAATTCGTAGAGCGACTGCTCGCCATAGCCCGCTGGATACCAGAGCTTCGGCTGGCGAATTTCAATGGGAATATCGATGACGTTTTCGCCTGTATGGAGTGCGACGAGCCGATTTGATACGACCGCAGTCGCTGAGCCTGGAGCAGAATATTGTACGCTGATCTGCGATGGACCGTTCGACGAGGAATCGACTTCCACTTCGGCATCGATGTGGGCGACAACCTTACTTACATCGCGCTGACGAATGGCGAAGTCGGCAATGCGCGCTTTGTCCCATGCCTCAATGCGCACAGGGCGCCAGATGCCGCTGGTGACGAAGCGCGGCCCCCAATCCCATCCATACTCATAGGCGGCTTTGCGGATGTATGTCTTCGGTTCGACTTTGGTGCGTGGTTGCCACGGATCGGTGGCTGCGACAAGCTGGGCCGCACTGATGGGCGACGGGAACACGATGCGTAGCGAATTGCGGCCGGCATGCAAATGGGTTTTCGAAGGCACGCGCCAGATTCGAAATGAATCGTCGGCGTTGAGCACCTGCGTGTCGTTCAAATAGACCTGTGCAGCGGCGTCGAGACCGTCGAATACCAGGGCGACATTGGCGCGCGTGAGCAGTGCCGCGCTCACGTCGAAGGTATCCCGGTATTCCCAGCTTGCATTTTCGATCCACTGCAACTTCGATTCGTTGTCGCGGTAGAACGGATCCTCGATCTTCATGTTGGCAAGCAGATCGAGATGAACATCTCCGGGAACTGTAGCCGGCAGCCACCCGGCCTCAGCATCCTGCGGGGTCGAAGTAATCTGGCGGAACTGCCAATCGTGGTTCAGCATCAAAACGGCATTCTGTGCGCGGCCAGTTTGTGCAGTGCTGGATTGCGCCCGTGCTACGGAAGAAAACAAGCCCATGGTCGTCGCGGCCACAACAAAGCACACGATCGTTCTGCGAATTGTTCGACGCATCGCACTTCCTCCAGGCCTTCCGCAAAGACAAGATGAAGGGCGGAGGGCGGCGACAAAATTCCGTTGATAAGGTTATCACGCGAGATTTCTAGGCCGCGCGACGAATCTCATAGGCAGAGCGAACGATAGAGTGCTTCCCACTCCGGAAATCGAATCGCTGTGTTGAAATGGGTGATAATGCGTGCCCGCGCTTCGCAGCCATGCGCTCTACGCGTATCAGGTGTTTGCTGCATCACCTTGAGCATGGCCTCCGCCGGCGCGTCGGCGTTTCGTGCTGGAACCAGTGCGGCGGTATCGCCGACAAGTTCGCCCACGCCTCCAACGTCGGTCGCGACAACAGGCTTCTCCATGGCCATGGCTTCGCCGACCACGAGCGGCATCCCCTCCCATGCCGAAGCGAGAACGAACCCGTCTGCGGCATCGAGGAGGGCGGGCATATCGCGACTGAGGCCGAGGCGGCGCACGCGATCCATAGTGCCTTTGTGGACCGCGAAGGCTGAGTAGCGGGTCTTCCGCGATGAGTTGCCTGAGCCCGATCCGGCGATCCAGAGTTGGGTTCCGGGATGAACGACCCAAACCTCGGAGAAGGCCTTCAACAAATTGACAAAGCCTTTTGCTGAGACGATACGGCCGGCCGCGAGCCAGATAAAATCGTCGCCTGCCCCGAATCTGTCTCGATTACTCCGGCGCAGTGACGCCCGAATCCAGTTGCAAGGGACTCCGGGTTGCCGCGTCCATCATTCATTGCCGCTGTACGGCTGGCACGGGAGCCCAACCTCAGCGTTCAGACTCCCCATGTGGTGCCCGTAGGCAGGGACGGGGCAAGAGGAACCGTTCTAGCCCCTGTCGCTACCGTTCGTTTTTTGCGGCGTTTAGGCTTAGGCTGTTTCTTGGCAACCGTCACCTTGGGGGCCTTGAAAACAGCCCGCGCCAGCTTCTGAAAGTTCTCGCGAGCCTTCGGGACTTCGTGGTATTCGTGTTTCATCTACCTCCTAAGAATCCTTCAGCCAATTGTAGAGGCCAATATGGCCGAGGATACTGCCGATGACAAAGAGAACGAGTCCGCGAAGAATCATTCTTGGAGCCCAAATATGACCGTAGGACAAGTACCCAGCGATCCAAGTCAGCAATCCGTACACCCCGACCACGACGCCAGAGAGTCCGACGCAGAACCAGACCCAGCGGAAATGGCTTGGACGGTGTTCTGGCGAGTCGTCACGAATCCGCACTACTCTAACGGGGTTATGGCGATAGCTATAGTCATGATCTTTCTGAGCGGACTCGCCTACACCATATTCTCCGCACTGCAATGGAAAGCCAATGAAGAGGCAGCTGATGCTACCAAAAGTGCTGCGGACACGGCCAAAGAAACTCTCTGGGCTATCGAAGGGGCCAACATAACTACAAAAAAACCAACGTTTGATATTGTCGCCCATCGCGTATTGCTCCCTTTTGGCAATGGTGGGCACACTACTTCTGGCCCAGCGACAATCACTGTTCATGAAGCGACTTTCTCTGCCGACCCTCAAACCGGAGCGCGCAAAGCCGCAATCGAGGCGCATTGGGAAACCGGTCCCGTTGACTCTATTCCCACCACTGAACCGAATAATTCGAGAATAATTGCCATTCCCGCCGTTACGATTGACGGCCTCATCAAGGGAACTCAGATAGTCACTATTGCCGGAGAGATTAACTACGACATCGGCATTCCAAATGCCCCCACCCGCGCTTGGCTTTTCTGCTATAGCGCCCATTTCAACTGGAACACCAAAAAGTCTGAAACTGATGCTTGCATGCCCAGCCGCATCATACCAGCACTGAAAGTTATTGAGAGCTATCCAAATAACGGAACACACTACTAGTGTAGTGTCCAACAAATAGCTGGACATAAATAGATGGATTGAGACATACTTATCCATGCCTCGGCTATCCCCTGTCCTTTCCGTTTCTCCCCATCAGCAGGAGCAAATCGAACGCTG
>Ga0182024_10000898_pt1 | contig 76731 bp, 75 predicted proteins | sample P32metaG_FD_120480 | JGI IMG/M metagenome (GOLD analysis project Ga0182024, IMG submission 120480) | Permafrost microbial communities from Stordalen Mire, Sweden - P3-2 metaG (Illumina Assembly) | ecosystem: Environmental > Terrestrial > Soil > Wetlands > Permafrost | place: Sweden: Stordalen...
CGATGCCGCGCGTTCCGTCCCATTTATATAGTCTTGCGGTGTCGCCGAGGCCGTCAGATATGCCTCTCTCCGGCCGGTGCAAGGCGATCCCGTCTATTTGCGCCCATGGCGGCAAACGATTCGAGACAACGCCGACCGCACCGGTGAACGGCAAACGGCCTTAGTGCGACGCAGGGACCAATTGGTGTCGGACACCGACTCGGCTATCAGCAGGCGGTGACCATGGTCGACCTCACCCGGCAGGCGCGTCTCGTGCGTGAGATGGAGCAGGAGTTCGTGCCCGATTACGACGCCCAGAGCTTGCCGTCGGCGGACAAGCGCGCCGCCTATGCGCTCGAGCCCATTGCCTTTCGCGTCAGCCGGATCGAGCAAATTTTGGCCCGCATCGCTGCCGCGATCGAGCCAGCATTGCCTCCCAAGGCGTGAAGCCGCGGTAATCCTGCGCCGGCGCCGTATCGCGTTACTTCATCCCGGCTTTCGCCAGGGCGCCCTCGAACGGCTTATAGGCCTCCTTGGCGAGACCGGCATAGAGTTCGCTAAGTTTGGTCGCTTCGGCGACGAAACCCTCATAAGAGGATTTCAGATAGTCGCTCTGCACTTCCATCGCCTTCTCAAGCGTCTTGGCGCCCATCAGGCGCTCCCAGGCGGCGGCGGAATCCTCAATCGACTTCTTCGAGAAGTCGGCGATCTCGACCGCGATGGCTTGGGCGCTTTTCGACCACGTGCCGAACGACGACATCACCGTCTCCATGCTGTCCTTACCGAATTTCTGCATCTCTTCGTTTGTCATGATGGCTCTCCTCGGGGGGACCGGCTGTGTGCGCTATCGGTTGTGCCGCTTCGACCCGTTGCCTTGAAAAGGCCGTTTGCGGCAGTGATGATATTATAGTGCAGTGCACAAAAAACTGCAACGGGTATTGGGAAATGCACAAAATAACGGCGTTGCGGGGACTTAACCCTTTCGCAACCGCGTTCCGCTAACGTGCTTGACCGTGTTGTAAGGGTAACTATCGCGTTGGGAAATGCCTCTCTCATCGGCGTAAGCGGCCATAAAATCGGCGGCTATCGACGGGAGAAGCACACGCCCATAAGTGCAAAAAGGGGCGGCCTTCCTGGGGCTAGGCGCGTTCAGGGACGGGGTGCGCAATGGCATGGTCGAATTTCGGGGCCCGCAATGGGCTTCGTGGTGGTCTTTTGAGCTTAGCCGCGCTCGCAGCGGCTCTCACCATCAATAGCGATGCCGCCGTCGCCGACCGTCATCATCGTGTCTCCGCGCATCATCATCAGGCCCGCGCCGAGGGCTACGACCCGCCATTTGCCTCGATCGTGGTCGACGGCAACAGTGGCGCAGTGCTGCAAGCGTCCAATCCCGACGCGATACGTCACCCCGCCTCGCTGACAAAAGTGATGACGCTCTATCTGCTGTTCGAGCGTCTCGACGCCGGCAGGCTCAAGCTCGATTCGCCGCTCCCCATTTCCGAACATGCCTCGGAGCAAGACCCGACCAAGCTCGGGCTCAAGCCCGGACAGACCATCACGGTCGAGGACGCGATCAAGGGCATCGTCACCCGATCCGCCAACGACGCCGCCGTCGTCATTGCCGAATATCTCGGCGGCAGCGAGAAAGCCTTCGCCAAGATGATGACGCAGAAGGCCCGCGCGCTGGGCATGACCCACACGACTTATGTCAATGCATCGGGCCTGCCGGACGACGATCAGAACACCACCGCGCGCGATCAGGCGCTGCTCGGTCGCGCCATCCAGGACGGCTTCCCGCGTTATTACAAATACTTTTCGACGCAGGCCTTCGTCTTTCGCGGCGAAACCATTCGAGGTCACGACCACCTGCTGACTGAGGTCGAAGGCGTCGACGGCATCAAGACCGGCTTTACACGGGCCTCCGGCTTCAATCTGCTCACCTCGCTGCATCGCGACGGACGCTACCTGGTCGCCGTGGTCATGGGCGGACCGAGCGCGTCGGAGCGCGACGCGCGCATGCGCGGCCTCATCGCCGACCACTTCAAGGAAGCCTCGCTCCACCGCACCGCGCCGGTGATCGCCGATGCCACCATCCATCGCAACGAGCCGATCGCTTTCACCAGTTCTCCTCTGACGTCGACCAAGCTGACATCGACGTCCTTCGCCTCGCATGCCGATCCGTCATCGACGGCAAGCGTCAATACCCCGGCGGCCCGTTCCGACGCTCCGATCAAGCCGGTTCTGGTACGAACGATCCCGTACCGGACGGTGCCGGTGCAGACGGCGTCGCTGGCGCCGATGCCGATGCTGGTGCCGGTGCCGGTCGTGCCCCCGGCGCCGCAGCCCGCGGCCACGCCGCAACCGAGCGCGAATTTGCAAGCTCCCATCGCGGCGCCCGTGCAGCGGCCGACCGTGGTCGCATCGGCGGCGCCGACGGATGATCTCAAGGCGCCCGCGCCGGCGCTGCAAGCCGCGCCACCCGCACCTGCGCAAATATCCTCGCAGGTCTCCGCCAATGTCGAACAGGCGCCGCTTGAAGCGGACCGCGCCGAGTTTGCCGACGCCCAACCGGCCAAGCTCGAAACCGCAATCCCGTCCGCGCCGATTCATGTGCACGGCGGCTGGCTGATCCAGATCGGCGCCTTCGACGACGAGAACGATGCCAAGCAGCATTTGAGCGCGGCGCAGATCAAGCTGCACGCGGCGCTGGGCGCCAAGGATCCGTTCACCGAGCGCGTGCAGAAAGGCGACAAGGCACTCTACCGCGCCCGCTTCGCCGGCTTCGACAAGCAGGCCTCCGCCGAGGCCGTCTGCCGCGAGCTCAAGCGCAGCGACTTCCAGTGCATGGCGCTGAAGGACTGATTTTTTCGACTGGGATCGTCGCGGAAAGGCGGCATCAACCTTTCCCGAGCATGCTCCAAGTCCCCGGCAAACGGGGCGCGTGCGGGTTGTCAGCCAGAGCTGGAAGGCCACGCGAGGTTAGTACGGAGTACCTCAGCGATGGCGGCGCAGAAGAACGTCCTTGGCCTCATTGACGCGGGCCGCAAGATACGTCGTCCCCCCTTGGTCGGGATGCAATTTCTTCATGAGGGTGCGGTGGGCGCGACTGATGTCCTGCGCGCTCGCCCCGGGCTGAATGCCAAGGATCTGATAGGCTTCCTCTTCAGTCATTTTGCCGCTGGACGACGGCCGCGGCCCACTGCCCGCACCCGCATCGCCTTGCGCGTGCTCACGCCAGCCGGGCGCCCGGCGGTCAAGATAAGCTGCAAGTAGATCGCGGCTGTCGGAATCGATCTCGCCTAACAAATCAATGAGCGCTACGCGGTCGAGGCTGTCGAGCGCGGTGCCGGCAAGCCGTCCCTTGAGAATGCGGCCATGCATAGCGCCGCTGTCGTGGTCGAGCTCCATTTCGAGATAGTCGGTGCGCACGCGCGAGGCCTGGCCCGCACTCTTCTTGGTGCGTGCCCCGAGAGTCGCCGGCCACAGGGTCACGTAGCCGAGCAGGCCAAGACCGAACAGGCCGACGGTCACGGCGACACCGATTTCGCCGCGCAGGAGAAGAAACCCGGCGAAGATCAGCGCGCCGGCGCCGCCGATGGCGCGCAGCACCCGCGCCGCCTGCTTAGGATCGGCCCTGGAGAAGGAATTGACCGCCCACAGGCCGAGCACAAGGACAACAACGCCTAGGAGAATTTCGGGCATGGCTTCTTCGCGGCTCGGCTATTTCAACTGCTCAAGCAGCATGACAGCGCCTGAGCTTTGCCGCGCCTTGAGCGCCGTGAGCGCCTTCATGCCGCCGGCGGCATAGGCCGCCGCGGCGCGCAGAAGTTCGGCCAGTTCGTGCGCGGCACCCGGCGCAAAGCGGCAAAACGCTCCGCCGGTGAGGCGGGCGATTTCGCGGAAGGCCTGCCCGGCGACCGGATCGTTACCCTCCTGGAACATGAACGCCTTGACGTTGCGTAGGCCGAGTTCGCCCGCGGCCGCGCATAAATCGTCGAGCGGTTCCTCCATGGCGTCGCCAATGAAGACCAGCACCGCGATCTTGCGGGCGTCGTTTTCGCGCCGCGCATGGGCGAGCACTTTGCCGATCTGGGTATGGCCGCCGCGGCAATCGATGCGCTCCATCAGCGCGCCCAGCCGCTTCGCCTCGGCGACCCACGACGACGCGCGACACTCCGCCAGGCCGCGATAATAAACGAGCTGGATATCGAGCCCGCCGGCGGCGGCCGCTTCGCGGAACATATCGGCCTGCAGCCGGCAGGCGCTGTCCCACGTTGGCTGCCGGCTCATGGTGGCATCGAGCGCGAAAATCAGCCGGCCGCGCTGGCCGGGTTCGACCGCCGGGCCGAGCGCTTTGACGCGGTGCATGAATTGATCGATTTCCGCACGCCCCGACGCTGCCGGAGGTTCACCCGGTTTGCGCGTTGGCGCCGGCGTGCGGTCGGACCGGTCTTGGCTCATCGGCGGATAAGGTGGCGCTCCCCGGCAATAGACGCAATGGCGGGTGGACTGGGGTACTCGCTAGCCCGAAGTCTCGTTCTCGCCGAAGGCGATAATATACCCCTCCGGGTCCTCGATATAGAAATCGACCGGGCCCCACGCGGTGGGAACCAACGGCTTGAGAATTGTCGTCCCTTTCGCCGTGCACGCGTCATACAAAGCCCGGATGCCGGTGACTCCGGCATAGACATCCAAATGCTCATGTTGCCGCCGGTGCTCGCGATCCTCGGCCGTTTTCGGGGCGCACTTTAAATGAACCGCAAATCCATCGCGTTCGCCGATGGCGTAGAAACCGCCCCACACCGGGCCTAACGAGAAGCCGAGGACGTCGCGGTAGAACGCGATCGCGCTCTCAAGGTCATCGACCAATAATTGCGGCGCGAAAGATGTGAAGCGCGGTGCAGTTATCGACATGACGCGTGCCTTCCCAACGCGACCCGCTTGCGCGCAGACGCCAATGGCCTCAATCGGCCAACAGGTCGTGGGTCTCGAGCGGCTTGCCGGCGGCGGCGATCCATTCGGCGCGGGCCGCGGCACGGCGCTTGCCGCGTTCGTCGATCGGCAGGCGGAGCGCATCGATCAGGAGCTTCACCTCGTCACGGGCCGTAATATGCGAAGTCCCGGGACGCGAGCCAAGCGTATCCTCAGTGAGATCGTCGAGCGCGGTCAGACCGCGGGGGAAGAACTCCCGGTAGACGACGCGTTCGGCAAAGCCGTCGACGGGGCGGAAGCCGAGTTGCTTGGCCAAGCCCTCGACCCCCTCCCCGACCAGTCGGCGGTTGCGCGAACCGAGCGTGGAAAGCCGGTTACGCACCACAATCCAGTCGGTAAGGCCGCCATCGACCAGGCGGCGCTGCCGGCGTGCCTCGCGCACCATCTCGGCGTAGTGGCTGACGCCCGCCACTTCAAAGGTGCTCTGGTCGATGGTGCCGAGCACGTCGAAATCGACAAAGCTGTCGTTCAATGGCGTGATCAAGGTATCCGCCATCGAATGGGCGAGCCGCATCAAGTAGGAATCGTTGCCCGGGGTATCGATGACGACGAAATCGTGGGTTTGTTCCACCGCGCTGATGGCCTCGGCAAAAGCGGCAAATTCCTGGGCTTCGATTTCATCGAGTCGCATGCCGAACCCGCGGGCAACGCAATAATGCGCCGGAACGTCGAGCTTGATGCCCGCGCGCCGCGCCCAATCCCGGCGGTTTTCGACGTAATGGGTGAAGCTTTTCTGCCGCGAATCGAGATCTATGGTGGCGACCCGCTGGCCGGCCTGCAACAGCGCGACGGCGACATGCATGGCCGTCGTCGATTTGCCGGAGCCGCCTTTTTCATTGCCAAGGACGATGACATGCGCCGAAGACGGCCTGCCGACATCAGCCTGCATCAACATGACGGACGCGACCCTCGGGTTACTCAGACTTCTCCGGGTTGCAACGCGTTCGGTCAAGATACAGCATCCGACCTACGAAGTTAATCATTAACCGCGCGTGCGCTGCCGAAAACGTAACGGTGTGCCCGCGCTGCAACGGCTGAAGATGAATCACGGAAAATCCAAACGTCATCCGCGCGTCATGCGCACATTGCCAAACTTGCGCCGCGCAATTGCCGAATTGCGCACGCGGGGCCGCACCATTGCGTTGGTCCCTACTATGGGCGCTTTGCATGCCGGCCATTTTTCGCTGGTGAAGATCGCGCAAACCCGCGCCGACCGGGTCATCGTCTCGATCTTCGTCAACCCGACCCAATTTGCACCCAACGAAGACTTGGGCACCTATCCGCGCACCTGGTCCGTCGATCTTGCCGCGCTTAACGAGCTGAAGGCCGACCTCGTCTGGGCGCCGTCGGTCGAAACCATGTACCCGGAAGGCTTTGCCACTCGCATCGTGCCCGAGGGCCCGGCGACGGCCGGCCTCGAAGACGCCTTTCGGCCGCATTTCTTCGCCGGCGTGGCGACCGTCGTCGCCAAACTTCTGATCCAATGCGAGCCGGACATCGCGCTGTTCGGCGAGAAAGATTACCAGCAGCTCAAGGTAGTCACCAGACTCGCCCGCGATTTGGGGCTAAAGACAAAGATCGTCGGTGCGCCCGTCGTGCGCGAAAGAGACGGCCTCGCGCTGTCCTCGCGCAACCGCTACTTGGCGCCCGAGGAGCGGGCAGCGGCGCCGACGCTCTATCGTGTGCTCAAAGAGTGCGCCTCTCGAATTAAGGCCGGCGGCCCGGTCGAGGCCGTGCTCGACGACGGCCGCGCCGCAATTACGAAGGCCGGCTTTACGCTCGATTATATCGAAGCGCGCAATGCCGAGACGCTAGCGCGGCCCGCCGCGCCAACGGCCGAGCCGGTCCGGCTCCTGGTGGCGGCACGCATCGGCAAAACACGGTTGATCGATAATCTTCCGGTCTAGCGACTTCACGCGCTCTTCAAAGGGTCCTTCACATTCGGGAACGTCTGGAACTCCGTATTCCAGAGTTTCCCGCCAATCTTTTCGACCTTGCGGATGTAAATGTTGTTGACGATGTCGCGTGTCGCCGGATCAATCGAGATCGGGCCACGCGGGCTTTCGAAGGCCATGCCTTTCATCGCCGCGATCAGGGCGTCGCCGCTGGAATCGCCATTTGTCTTTTTCAGCGCTTCGTAGAGCAGATGCATGCCGTCATATCCGCCGAGCGTAACGAAGTCCGGACGGAAACCGTTGGCCTTCTCGATTGCCGCGACGAACTCCTTGTTGAATGGCGAATTATGCGAGGCCGAATAGGGCCCGGCAGTGATCAGTCCGAGCATCTGATCGCCCATATTGTTGAGATCGTCGTCGTCAGTAAGGTCGCCCGGCCCGATGATCTTGATACCGGATTTGGCAAGCCCGCGCTCGGCGAACTGCTTGGCGAAAATCGGCGCCTGGGTGCCGGGGAAATAGATGAAGGCGGTATCCGGCTTGAGGTCGGCGATTTTCTGCAGAAACGGCGAGAAGTCCGGATTGGCGAGCGGAATGCGGATCGAATCGATGATCTGGCCGCCGACCTGGGTGAAACGGGTCTTAAACGTCGTCTCAGCCTCAATGCCGGGCGCCCAGTCGTTGACCAAGGTGACCACGCGGCTGGAACCGTTCTTGGCCGCCCATTCGCCGAGAATCCATCCCTGCTGGCTGAGCAGAAAGCCGGCGCGCACGAAATAGGGCGACTTGGTCGTGGTAACCGATGCTCCCGACGTCAGGACGATCGTGGCCTTTTTGGATTCGGTCGCAAGCGGCGCGACGGCGAGCGCGGTCGGCGTGATGCCGATGCCGAGCACGTCGACCTTATCGTTGACGATCATCTCCTGGATGAGCCGACGCGCGGTATCGGCGGCGCCGCCGTCGTCGCGGATGGTCAGCTCGATCTTGCGGCCGGTAACCGTGTCGCCGTGCTGCTGCATATAGAGCTTCAACGCTGCCTGCAGCTGCCGCCCGACGGCATTAAAGCCGGCTCCGGTGATGGGCATGCTGATGCCCATTTTGAGGACGGCATCAGCACGCACCGCCGGGGCAAAAATTCCGCTCGCCACCGTAGCGGCGATACCCTTGAGCACCGTTCGACGTCGCATGTGTATTCCTCCCCTTTTATTTGTTCCCTCCCCCTTGTGCGGAGGGGTTAGGTTTGGGGGTCGAGAGGCGTCGCGCGAACCTCGACACCCTCACGTCACCTCTCGACCCACTTCCCTATCCCTCCCCCGCAAGGGGCGGGTAGATAACCTCACACCGCCTCGAGATGCGGAATTTCCGGCCGCTCGCCTTGCGCCTTGCCGGTGATCGGCGGACGCGGCAAGCGTGCCGTGCCGTTTTCCATGACGAAAGTGTGCTCGATCGAATACCACGGCGCCTTCACGTCGGCGGCACGCGTGCAGGGTTCATCATGCTTGACGTAATTGCCGATCAGATGATGCGTGACGCCGAACTGCACGTCGGTCTCGATGTTCTTGTCCTCGGGATCGTAGATTTGCGAGATCAGCGTCTTGAAGCCCGGTTTGTAGGTGAGGAAGTGCAGATGCGCGGGCCGCATATTGTGCCGACCCGCGGCGCGCAACAATTCGCCGACCGGGCCTTCGATCGGGATCGGGTAGCCGGCCGGCTTGACGCTGCGGAAACTGATGTGGCCGTCCTTGTCGGTGGTGAATTTGCCGCGCAGATTCATGTCGGCCTGCACCGGATCCTGGTTCTCGTAAAATCCTTCCGTCGAGGAATGCCAGATGTCGACTTCGGCGCCCACGATCGGCTTGCCCGCCGTGTCGCGGAACCAGGCATCGACAAACAGCACCGGCCCCGGCGTCGGCGAGCGGATGATGGTGTCGCCGTTCTTGGTCGGCGGCGAATCCATGCGCCAGAACGGCCCGAGCAGATTCGCGTCGGTCTCGGTCTGGCCGCGATTGCCGTTGTTGAGGAGGCAGATCAGGGTGGAGAAGCCGAGCGAGCCGGACATCAGCACCGCTTCGTTGTGGGTCTCGGTGGTCTTCTTGCCGAGCGCGACGAGATAGGCCATGGCGGCCTGGAATTCTTCTTCGGTTAGCTTCACCTCGCGGGCAAATTCGTGCAGGTGACGGACCAGCGCCGCCACGATCTCGCGCAGGCGCGGATTTTTGATGCGCTCATATTCCTTGAGCACCGCCCCGGTGACGTCTTTCTCACTGCCAATGATCATTACTTATTGCTCCAAACCGTATAATAGCGGTCTGGATAGATTTTACGTGATCGTTTTGGCGAGCGCCATGGCGGACGCGGCGCCAGAGCTGCGTAACCGGGCTCACATCAGGCCGAGTTCACGCAACTCGCGGCGCAAGGTCTCCGGCATGGCGGCCGCGCCCTTCACCGCTTTATCGAGATCGCGCGGGGCGTCGTTCGCCCCCAGGTAGCGCCAGCCCTGGAATGCGCGATAAGGTCGTGGCTCGACCAAAATCACTTTGGGATCGAGCACGAGGCCACAACGGCCGATGCCGTCCTTATCGCGGAACGGCCGCACGTCGCGGATGCGCTGGCGGCACATCACCTCGCCGCGGATCACCCAATAGAGCGAGCCGCCGTCGGTGAGTTCGGCCGCGCGCTTGGGCACCATGCGCGTTCGGTGGATGTGCTCGGGCTTTTCGGCGGTTTTACGCTTGGCTTTGAGCTTCTGCTTGATCCAGTTCTCGAGATCGCGAACCGAATCACAACCGACGCAAAGCTTGATGAGATGAAGCGGCATAATCCTACTTTATGTCGTCCGGGCTTCCCGGGATCGGCTCTAGCACCATGACCGGCGCGCTTTCCACAACTTGGGCCCCGGTACGCACAGGAACCTGCGTCACGGTGCCGGCGAACGGCGCGCGCAGCGTGTGCTCCATCTTCATCGCCTCGATCACGGCAAGACGTTGACCGATTGCGACGCGATCGCCTACGGCGGCGAGAACTTCCAGCACCTTGCCGTGCATGGGCGCTTTGATGACGCCGTCGCTTGTGCTCGCCGCCACGCTTGGCGCGGCGAAATCGCGGATCTGGACGCGGGTTTGCCGGCCGCCGCGCACGACGTAAACGTCATGCCCCCGGGTAAATACCTTCGCGTCAGTCGCCGGATCGGCGCCATCCACCGCGACCCGCGCGCCGTCTTTTGCGTAGGTGATGGTGGCATCGGCATTCTCGCCGTCGATGACAATCGGGATCGCGATCGACCGCACGCCGCCGAGCTGGAAGCCGTCATGGTTGTCCCAGGGGGACTCGGACGGCGCCGAGTCGTCGTCGCTTGGCGCTTCGTTCGCAGCCGTGACGTTGAGCAGATGCGTGACGCCGACTGCAGCGGCCGCGTTGTCGCGCGGCTGCGGCACGCCGCCCAGCCGCGGCAGATTGCGCTCGATAAAGCCGGTATCGACCGCGCCGCGCCGGAATTCGTCGGCGCGGCATAAATTGGCGAGGAAGGCGACATTACTGCGCACGCCCGCGATCACCGTGTGGTCGAGCGCATGCGTAAGCCGGTCGAGCGTGGCCTGCCGCGTCGGCGCCTGCGCGATGAGCTTGGCAATCATCGGATCGTAATAGGGCGTGACTTGGCCACCGGCTTCAATGCCGGTGTCGACGCGGATGTCGCTGGGCAGTTCCAGCGCCACGATCGTGCCGGTCGACGGCAGGAAGCCGTGCTCGGCGTCCTCGGCATAGACGCGCGCTTCGACGGCGTGACCGTCGATGCGGACTTGGGCCTGTGTGAGGGGCAGCTTTTCGCCGGCGGCAACGCGGAATTGCCATTCGACCAGATCGAGGCCGGTGACCGCCTCGGTCACCGGGTGCTCGACCTGCAGCCGGGTATTCATTTCGATGAACCAGACGGCATCGGCCCGCAATCCTTCGCTTCCGTCGGCGACGAATTCGACGGTGCCGGCGCCGTGGTAATCCACAGCCTTCGCCGCCGCGACCGCCGCCGCGCCGATCCACCCGCGCAATTCGGCGGTCATACCCGGCGCCGGCGCTTCCTCGATCACCTTCTGATGCCGGCGTTGCAGCGAGCAATCACGCTCGCCGAGATGAATGGCATTGCCATGCCGGTCGGCAAAAACCTGGATTTCGATGTGCCGGGGCGCGGCCACGTATTTTTCGATCAGAACGCGGCCCGAGCCGAATGCGGACTGACTTTCGCGGATCGCGCCTTCGAGCGCAGTCTCGAAATCGGTATGCTTGTCGACTCGGCGCATGCCGCGGCCGCCGCCTCCTGCCGCCGGCTTGATCAGCACCGGATAGCCGATCTCGTAGGCCTTCTCCTTGAGGAATTTGACGTCCTGGCGCTCGCCATGGAACCCCGAAACGACCGGCACGCCCGCCTTCTCCATCAGCGTCTTGGCGCGATCCTTCAGTCCCAACGCGCGAATGGCCGCCGCAGGCGGCCCGACGAAGACGATGCCGGCTTTTTCGCAGGCCTCGGCAAAGTCGGCATTCTCGGAGAGGAAGCCATAGCCCGGATGAATGCACTCAGCGCGAGCCTTACGCGCCGTCGCGATCAGGTTTTCGATCGACAAATAGCTGTCGCGTGGCTCGGTGCCGCCAATGCAGTGGGCCTCGTCGCAAGATCGAACATGCAACGCGTCGGCGTCCGCGGCGGAATAGACCGCGATCGTACGCAGCCCGAGGCGCTTGGCGGTACGCGCGATGCGGCAGGCAATTTCGCCGCGGTTGGCGATGAGGACGGAGCGGAACATGGCGGGCGCATCAGATCGTCTAACGCGGCCGCTTTCAACTCATTGCGTACGGGCTGGCGCAGTGGTCCCCTCCGGCGGCGGGCCAAATGGATTGAGCTGCACTGGCGCTGCGGCGCTGGTCGTCGCCGCGGGTGGAGATTCTGCGGGCGCTGCCCTCGGTGGGCCTTGCGGCAGCCAGACCGGGTCGACGGCTGGCGCCGAAGGCGTGGTCGCAGAAGTCTGCCCGGGCGGACTCGCCGCCGGCTTGCGCGCTCGCCGCGGTGACGGCGCGGGTGCCGGCGCTTCGTGAGCCGGCGCTTCATGCGCTTTCGGCTCACCGGCGGTCGCGGCAGCGATGGCGGCGGCGGCCGGAGGTCCGGCCGGCTCGGGATTCATGATGCTAATAGCCGGGATCGAGGCGGCGCTGGGAAAGTCGATATTGACGACCTTGTGCGGCGGCGCCGTGCCCGGCTGAGTGGCGGAGGTTGCGTCAGCGACCGGGACATCGGGCGCCTTCGCCCACACCGGCAAATAATGATCGAGATAGCGTTCCAGCGTTTGCCCGCTCAAATTCGCGCGCACTTGGGTCGAATTGTCCAAAAGCGCCAGCGCCTCGCAATGATCGCTGCTGCAGCGGTCGGCAACGGCCAGCGTATGGGCCACAAAGCCGAAACGATCCGCCTCGAGTGAGCGGCGCAATGGCAGCAACACGCTATTGATGCCGCCGCCGCCGCGCTTGGTATAGGCCACCATGTCGGCGAGCAGGGTAAAGCGCGCGGCGACGTAGGAGGTCGCGCCGGCCACCGTCGACGGCGCGGCAAACAGCGCCTTTTCGCAGGCAGCCTCGACATCATCACCGGCCAGACCGTTCAGGCATGCCAAGGGTGAGCCCGGGGCGAGACTTTCGGCATTGAGCGCGGCTGCACGCGCTTCGAGCGCGCGTCGCTCGGCGCTGCGGTCGCGGAACGTGGCGGCATCGAGGAACGCCCAAGCCAGGGTCGCCCCGAGCACCGCGCCAAGGACAACGACGCCGACCCGCGCCAGGGTTCGCGTGCGAGTCCCATCGAACGCCAGTGCGCAAATGAAGACGAGCAGCGCTGCCGACCCGGCCGCGACCCACAAGCGCAACGCTGAGCTTCCGATGTCGGGATCGACGCCGAACATCAATCACCCCAAAAGCACGTAATTGTGCAGCTTGCCGAGGCGGGAGTATGGCGCAGCAGAGATTCAAGCGCCAGCAGCGCAACGGAAAGGTCAATTCTCGAGTTCGAGCTGACTTTCCTTGGCGACGCGCTCGAACGCCTCGCCTGGATTCTTGATCCGGTACTGGTAGTCGTCGCCGTCCGACGGCAACAGCCGGACGACTTGGTAACTACCGCTCGCACCGGGCCGGCTGATCGGGCTCGACGTGTAAAAAACAGTTTGGCCCACGCGATATTTGTGCGTCATCAAACCCGGAGCCAGCGCCGTGATTTGCGCGACCGTCACAGTCGCCACTTCAACCGTTGCAGGGACGACTCTTGCAGCGCTCAGCGACTCCGGCTTGCGTGCCGAGTGTCGCGTCGCGGAAGGCTTGCGGACGGCGGCAACGGCGCGCGCAGGCGCCTTGCGAGGGGCTGCACGTCGGCTCGTTTTGGTGCCCGCTTTGGCAGGCCGTTTCTTTTTCACTGAATGTTTGTTCATGGAGCTAACTATAACACCCAAATTTGCGATCGAGCAAAAAATATAGTGTCGAAAAGCCACGTTTAGACCACCCGCCGAGGCTTATGATTAAGGCCGGGAAAGTTACACAATTTCAATATCATACGGGGCTTATTTGTCCTGAATTCGAAGCTGTCCATCATCACGCCTGGCGATGCCAGCGGCCGTTCTCGTCGGCCCGCCAATAAGTCACCTCGGCGCCGGCTGCTTTGGCTTCGCTCCAGCGTGTACGCGCGGTTTCCACCGCTTCGGGATCGTCGCCGTCGAACAACAATACGATGCGCTCATAGGCTGCAGCGTTCCCGGCGAGGCTCGCGCCATCGACCAGGAAGCGGACCGTCGCGCCGTTGGGATTTTCGTCATTGACGGTGAGCACGATCGGCTGCTCGGCAGCTTCGGCGTCGCGCCAAGTCCCGTGCGGCAGAAAGGCATCGTCGCGCCAGGTCCACAAATGGGCATCGAGCGCCTCGACGCGCTCATCGGAAGACGCCTGCACCACGACTCGCCAGCCGCGTTCAAGTGATTTCGTAAGCAATGCCGGCAACACCTGCTCCGGCGTCTGACCTTTGAGGTGGTAGAAGAGAATTTCGGTCATCGGGCGCACTCATCGCTCGTAATACTCTTCAACCAGCCGCTCGAGAAGCCGCACGCCCCAGCCGGATGCCCAGCTCTTGTTAATATCGGTTTGCGGCGATCCCATCGCGGTGCCGGCAATGTCGAGATGCGCCCACGGCGTCTTATTGACGAACCGCTGCAGCAATTGCGCCGCGGTGATCGCGCCGCCCCAGCGGCCGCCGGTATTCTTCATGTCGGCGAACTTCGAGTCGATCATCTTGTCGTATTCGGGCCCGAGCGGCATCCGCCACACCCGTTCCCCGACCGTCTCGCCGGCTTTGGTCAGCCGCTCGGCGAGCTTATCGTCGTTGCAGAACATGCCGGCATATTCCTGACCCAAGGCGACGATGATGGCGCCGGTCAGCGTCGCCAGATTGATCATGAATTTCGGCTTGAAGCGCTTGTTGACGTAATGCAGCACGTCAGCGAGGACGAGACGGCCTTCGGCATCGGTATTGATAATTTCGATGGTCTGTCCGGACATCGTCTTGACGATGTCGCCCGGCCGTTGCGCCTTGCCGTCGGGCATATTCTCGACGACGCCGATGGCGCCGACGGCATTGATCTTGGCTTTGCGCGCCGCGAGTGCGTGCATCAGGCCGACAACGCAGGCGGCGCCCGCCATGTCACCCTTCATGTCCTCCATACCCTGGGCTGGCTTGATCGAAATGCCACCGGAATCGAAGCAGACGCCCTTGCCGATGAACGCTACCGGATCGACGCCACGCTTGCCGCCGTTCCAGCGCATGACGACGAGCTTCGAATCATGAGCCGAGCCCTGCCCAACGCCGAGCAGCGCACCCATGCCGAGCTTACGCATGGCAGCGACGTCGAGCACTTCGACGCCAACCCCGAGCTTGGTCAGAGCTGAGGCTCGCCGCGCGAACTCACCCGGATGGAGCACATTGCCCGGTTCGTTGACGAGATCGCGGGCGAGCACGACACCGTCGGCAATCGCTGCGAGCTGCGCCCAGGCCTTCTCCGCCGCTGCCGCGTTGCCACAGGCGAAATTGAGCTCGACTTTGCTTGGCCGCTCGTCGTCCTCCTTGCGCTTGGTTTTGTAGAGGTCGAACGTATAGGCGCGTAACCGTGCCCCCAACGCCAGATCGGCTACCTGATTGGCCTTGAGCGCGCCCGAGCCGAATTCCGCAAAGATCGTGGCGTTTGCGGCAGCCGTCGGCACCTTTCCCATGGCAATGCCACCGAGCTTGACGATATCGCGCGATTTCAGCTCGCTTTCCTTGCCGATGCCCACCACCACGAGCCGCGGCACATTGAGTCCGGACGGGGCAACGATATCGAGGCTCGCACCGCTCTTGCCGGTAAATCGATCGGCCGCTGCCGCCCGTCGCACGAGATCCCCGAGCGGCGCCAGCGCCCGTTGTGTCGCTGGACCGAATTTGAGATTTTCCTCGGAGAACACAACGAGAACCCCATGTGGGCGGGCAAAGGAGGCGAAATCGAATTTGAGGGCGGCGGCCATGGAGCGTCCTTTGGCTCGGTCTTTTGCGGCCTTCGCGGCCGCGGTTCGGGCCGGCAAGTTATGAACCGGACCGGCCGGCCGTGCAAAGCCGCCTTTTAGGCCAAAACCGGGGCCGTTCCGCGCCGCCTTTATCAAACGCGCGTATTAACGCTTTAGTGTGCATGTTCAATAGCTTTGCCTTGGCGAAGCCACTTTGTGAAAGCATGAAATACCCGTGTTGGGGAGAGCGGCTCTCGGGATGGGCGGCGTCAGGGTTGCGACGCCGCTCGCGGGTTGGCCGTCAGTGGGGAAGTTCAGTCCGATGGGGTCGATCGGCGGCTATATGTTTCGCGCCACGATGGGCGCGTTCCTGATCATCCTCGTCAGCCTGACCGTCGTGATCTGGTTCACGCAGGCGATGCGCGATTTCGACCTGATCACCAGCCAGCGCCAAACCATGCTGGTCTTCGTTGGCATCACCGGGATGATCGTCCCGCTCCTGATCATGATGCTGGCGCCGATCGCGCTGGTCATGGCGGCGGCGCACGTCCTCAACAAGCTTGCTACGGATTCTGAGATCATCGTGATGAATGCGGCCGGCGTGTCGCCGTGGCGGCTGTTGCGGCCGTTCCTCGCTGCGGCGCTGGTCGTCTCGCTCCTAGTCGCCGCCATTGCCGCCTATGTCTCGCCCCGGGCGTTGCGTGAATTGCGCGACTGGGGCGCGCAGGTGCGTGCCGACATCCTCACCAATATCGTGCAGCCCGGCCGCTTCACGACGGTGGGGGGGAACTTGACCTTCCACATCGCCGACCGGCGGCCGAACGGCCTCCTGGTCGGCATCTTCGTCGACGACCGCCGCGATCCCAACGTTCACGCCACCTATCTCGCCGAGCAGGGCGAGATCGTGAAGAACGACAAGGCATCGTTCCTGGTCCTGCAAGGCGGCAGCATTCAACGGCTCGAAGCCGGGCAGCGCGACCCTCGCATCGTGACCTTCGACCGCTATCCGTTCGACCTCTCGCAATTCGCCAGCGCCACGCAGAACGTCGTCTATACGGTGCGCGAAAAATACCTCTGGGAGCTGATGTGGCCGCGGTCCGACGATACGCTCTATGCGTCGCAGCCCGACCAATATCGGTCGGAATTGCATGATCGGCTGACCACTCCCCTTTATCCCTTCGCCTTTGTCATTCTTGCCTTCGCCTTCCTCGGGCCGCCGCAGACCACGCGGCAAAGCCGCACGCTGGCGCTGTTGGGGATGATCGGCGCGGTCTCGCTGCTGCGGCTCGTCGGCTTCGTCAGCGTGATCGTCGGCGTGAGCGTACCGGCCGTGCTCGCCGTGCAATATGTCGCGATCTTCGGCACGATTGCCGCGGGCTTGTGGCAAATCTCGCGCGGCGAGGCGGTGGAGCCGGCCGCGGCGGTGTCGAGACTTGCGACCGCGATCGGTGAACGCATCGCACGGGCGACAAGCTGATGAGGCAGCCCATGATCACCGGCACGCTGTCGCGCTACTTCGGAATGCGATTCCTCACGTCCGTCGTCGGCTCGTTCATCGGCGTCGTGGCTCTGGCGGCGATGATGGACTACATCGAACTGATGCGCCGCGGCGCCGATTGGCCGAACGCCACGGCCTGGGTGCTCGCCAAGATTTCGATGTACCGCGTGCCGCAGCTCACCGAACGGATCATGCCGTTCTCGGTTCTGGTCGGCGCCATGTCATGCTACCTGACGCTATCGCGGCGGCTCGAACTCGTCGTGGCGCGGTCGGCCGGAATTTCCGCCTGGCAATTCGTCGCTCCCGCCATGATCGCGGCCTTCGTCTTCGGCACCGTCGCCACCACGATCTACAATCCCGTTGCCGCGATTCTGCACGAGCGATCGAAACGTCTCGAAGCCGACATGCTGGGGGAGAACATGTCGGCGTTGCAGGAAAGCACCAGCGGATTCTGGGTTCGCCAAAAAAGCGCCGACGGCGCGGCCATCATCAATGCCAGCACGAGCCGCGAACAAGGCGCACAACTCGGCGGCGTCACCATCTACACCTTCGATCGTGACGGTCATTTCCAGCAGCGGATCGAGGCGCAAAGCGCCACCCTGGAGCAGGGCCATTGGCAGCTCCAAGACGCCCGCATCTATGCCAGCGGCAAGGCGCCCGACGTCGAAGACAGCTTTCGCGTCGCCACCAATCTGACGCTTGAACAGGTGCGGGAAAGCTTCGCAACGCCCGAAACCGTGCCGTTCTGGGAGCTGCCCACTTACATCGAGCTCGCGGATCGCGCCGGCCTCGGCGCCGCCGGTTATCGCCTGCAATATCAGCAGCTCCTGGCACGGCCGTTTCTGCTCGCCGCGATGGTCTTGCTCGCGGCATCCGTGAGCCTGCGTTTCTTTCGCTTCGGCGGCGTTCAGAAAATGGTGTTGAGCGGCATCACCGCCGGATTTCTGCTGTTCGTCCTGCAGAAAATCACCGACGACATGAGCAGAGCGGAACTCATACCGCCGATGGCCGCGGCGTGGATTCCGGTCGTTGTCGGAGGCCTGACCGGATTCGTCGCGCTGTTGTTCCAGGAGGACGGCTAGTGGCGAGTACGCGTAGCCCCCTCTGTTCCGACCTGCGTAGTAGCGTTCGCGTTTGTGCAACGGCGCTTGCTGCGCTGCTGGCATTCGTCATCGGGGCGACCCTCCTGCCCTCGCCGCTCTTCGCCCAGCAGGCCGGCAACTTGTTGCATTTCCCGCCCCGGCCGCCGCCGGCGCCGAAAAAGCCGGCGCCGCCGTCCAACGCGCCGATGCTCGTGCAGGCGACCGAGATCAAATACGACTACACCAACAATACTGTCGCCGCCGTCGGCAACGTGCAGATCTATTACGGCGGCGCCACCATCGAGGCCGACCAGGTCACCTACGACCAAAAAACCAAGCGCCTGCGCGCCCAGGGTAACGTCCGGCTGACCGAGCCGGATGGCAAGATCACGTACGGCCAAACCATAGATCTGAGCGACGATTTTCGCGACGGCTTCGTCGATTCGTTGCGGCTGGAAACGCCCGACGATACGCGATTTGCTGCGGCACGCGCCGATCGCGCCAAAGGCAATTACACCGTCCTGGAAAACGGCGTCTATACGGCTTGCGAACCCTGCAGGGACGATCCAAAAAAACCACCGCTATGGCAGGTCCAGGCGGCACGGATCATCCATGACGAGGGCGAGAAGATGCTGTATTTTGAGGACGCCCGCGTCGAATTTTTCGGGGTGCCGCTCGCCTACGTCCCGTTCATGTCGGCGCCGGACCCGACCGTGAAGCGCAAGAGCGGATTTCTATTTCCGAGTTTCACCGAGAGCTCGCAATTTGGCTATGGCATGGAGCCCAAATATTTCTGGGCGCTGGCGCCCAATTACGATCTCACCTTCGGCACGATGTTGACGACCAAGCAGGGCGTGCTCGGCGAAGCCGAATGGCGGCACCGTCTGCTCGACGGTTCCTACTCGATCCGCGCGGCGGGCATCTTCCAGCAGGACCCAGGATACTTCGCCAGTCGCGACGGGCCGGATAGTCCGACCGCGCAGACATTCCGCGGGTCGATCCAGACCGCGGGCCAGTTCGCGATCAATCAAAATTGGGTGTGGGGGTGGACCGGTCTATTGGTGACCGACACACAATTCCTGTTCGATTATCAGCTCCGACAATTCAGCGGCGCCTTCGATCCTTTCCAAACCGGTGTCGCGTCCCAGGGAGTTTCGCAGCTTTACCTCAGCGGCACCGGGGAGCGCAGCTTTTTCGACATCCGTTCGATCTACTATTACGGATTCTCTGAGCAGGACAATCAGGCTCAGATTCCGATCATTCATCCCGTTCTCGATTATTCGAACGTGCTGGCGCAGCCGGTCTTGGGCGGCGAGTTCAGCTATAAGTTCAACGTGACCAGCTTGTCGCGGCAGGCCGCCGAGTTCGACGCCATTACTCAGACAGCGTCGGCCAGCGGGACTTGTGCGACCGCCGACACCGCTGTAGCCGGAAGCTGTCTGCTGCGAGCCATACCGGGCGATTACTCGCGCGCCTCCACCGAGCTCGATTGGCGGCGCACGGTCGTCACCGATAACGGCCAGATGATCATGCCGTTCTTCCAATTCCGCGGCGATGTAGCCTCGCTCGACGTCACCAACGAGCCGGGCGTTGCGAACTTCATCGCTACGGGCCAAAGCGAGCTCGCGCGCGCCATGCCGGCCGCCGGCGTCGAATATCGCTACCCGTTCGTTGACGTGGAACCCTGGGGAACGCAAACGATCCAGCCAATCGCCCAGCTGATCCTGCGTCCGAATGAAACCGGTATCAGCCAATTTCCGAACGAGGACGCCCAGAGCCTGGTGTTCGACACTTCGAACCTGTTTTCGATCGATAAATTCTCCGGCTGGGATCGCGTCGAGGGTGGCAGCCGGGTGAACGCCGGCGTGCAATACACCGCCCAGGTCAACCGGGCGGGGTCTTTGAACGTCATTTTCGGACAATCCTATGAGCTATTCGGTCAGAATTCGTTCGCGGTTCCCGACATCACCAATACTGGACTGGAAAGCGGCCTCGACAAGCCCATCTCCGATTACGTCGGTAGCGTGAGTTATCAACCCAACCAGGTTTATACGTTCACCGCACGCGGGCGTTTCGACGAGGCGACGTTCACGCCGCAGCGCCTCGAGTTTGAAAGCCGCGCCAATTTCGATCGCTGGACGCTGCAGGTCCTGTATGGCGATTACGCCGCACAGCCCCTGCTCGGCCTGTTGACGCGGCGCGAGGGCATCCTGACAGGAGCATCGTTCAAGTTGACGGAGAACTGGATCGCGCTGGGCTCCGCCCGCTACGATATCGCCAACGACCAGATCGACCAGTCCCGGCTTGGGCTTGGCTACGTCGACGACTGCTTCATGTTGTCCGTGAACTGGCTTACCGGCTACACCTATACTGCCATTGCCAATTCAACGCCGGTCAGGGACAGCACGGTCATGGTGCAATTCAGCTTGCGCACGCTGGGTCCCGATGTTTTGGCGCCGGTGGGCGCTTCGTTCTAAATTTTGCCGTGAGACTATGGGTTGGTGGCGCGAAATTTTGCGGGCGGGTCGGTCAAGTCGGCGGAGCCCTGCCGTCGAAGGAGAAGGACAGTGAGGTTGCAGATTGCAGTCGGTGCCCGGCTCGGGGCTTTGGTGATTGCCGCGGCAGCCGTGCTCGCTTTCGCCTCGACCACCCGAGCCCAGGAAGAAGTCGTGGTGCTGGTCAATGGCGAGCCAATTACGTCGCTCGACATTCAGCAACGCTCAAAATTCATGGAGTTGAGCAGCCACAAAGCACCGACCCGCCAGGAAGCGATCGACAGCCTCATCGATCAGATCCTCGAATTGCGCGAGGCCAAGCGCTACGACATCGTGCCGACCGATACGGACGTGAACGCCGCCTATGCCAGCGTGGCCAGCCATATGGGGGTGGACGCCCAGAAACTGTCTCAAATATTGGCGAGTGGTGGCGCCAGCGAAGCCACCCTGAAGCTGCAGCTAAAAGCTCAGATCGCCTGGAGCAGCCTGGTGCGCGGACGCTATAAGGCAAGCCTGGAAATTCCCGACACCGACATCGAAGCAGAGCTCAAGCTGCACCCGTCTGCCCAAAAAGACGACGTGGGCTACGAGTACATCATGCGTCCGATCCTTTTCGTGGTACCGCGAGGCGCGCCGCCCACCGCCTACGACGCCCGTAAACGCGAAGCCGACGCTTTGCGGGCCCGCTTCGCCAGTTGCAACGATGGCATCGCCTTTGCGCAAGGTTTGCCGGAAGTCGCGGTGCGCGACGCGGTGCCCAAATCCTCGGCAGACCTGCCGCAGCAGCTCCGCGACATCCTCGACAATACCGAGGTCGGTCATCTGACGCCGCCCGAGCAGACCGACGAAGGCATCCAGATGTTCGCCATATGCTCCAAAAAGGAGTCGAAGACCGATACGCCGGAGGCGAAGAAATTGCGCGATGAGATGTTCGATAAGAAGTTCGGCGCCAAAGCCAAGCGCTACCTCGCCGATTTGCACCGCCAAGCGATGATCGAATACAAATAGCGCTGTTTCGTCAGGCGCGGTCCTTTCGAAGAACCTCTCGAGGTGGATTGGATTGCGCGCCGGCTTATACCGGATCGTGTCATGGATGCAGGCTCGTGCAAGTTCTGGCATTGACGCTCGGCGAGCCGGCCGGGATCGGCCCCGATCTCGCGCTGGCGATCTGGCGGCGGCGCGCCGAGCTTGAACTACCACCGTTCTATATTGTCGGCGACCCCGCATTTCTCCGGCGGCGGGCTGCGACACTTGGACTCGACGTACCAATCGTCAGCGGGACGGCGGCGGCGGCCGCAGCGGCATTTCATTCGGCGCTGCCGGTTTTGCCTCTCGACCTCGCCGTCACGGCCGAACCGGGCCGCCCGGATGGCTCGAGCGCACCGGCCGCGGTGGCTTCGATCCGCCGTGCCGTCGCCGACGTCATGGCCGGCACGGCGGCAGCCGTCGTCACCAATCCCATTGCCAAGAACGTGCTCTACAATTGGGGCTTTGCCGAACCCGGCCATACCGAGTTCCTGGCGACGCTGGTGCAGGAGGCGACCGGCGCGTCACTGCGGCCGGTGATGATGTTGTGGTCGCCCGAACTCGCAGTCGTTCCGGTCACGATCCACTTGCCGCTCCGCGACATCTTCAAGCACCTTTCGACCGAGCTCATTGTGGAAACCGGGCGCATCGTCGCGCACGATCTGGCCGCGCGCTTTAAGATTGTACATCCGCGGCTGGCGATTGCCGGACTCAATCCGCATGCCGGCGAGGCAGGGGCGCTCGGCGAGGAAGATCGCACGATCGTCGCGCCCGCTATCGCGCGTCTTGTTGCCGAGGGGATCAATGCCAAGGGTCCGCTTGCCGCCGATTCGATGTTTCACGAACGCGCGCGCGGGGGCTACGATGCGGCGCTCTGCATGTATCACGATCAGGCGCTGATCCCGATCAAGACGCTTGCGTTCGATCATGCCGTCAATGTCACGCTTGGATTGCCGTTCGTGCGCACGTCGCCGGATCATGGCACCGCCTTCGACATTGCCGGCACCGGTCGCGCCGATCCGACAAGCCTGGTTGCCGCGCTGCGGCTGGCGGCACGGCTCGCCGGCGCGACGTCGAGCGCCGCGCCAGCGGTGCCACTCGCAGCATCGTGAGCGAGGACTTCGACAGCCTGCCGCCATTGCGCGAGGTGATCCGCCGCCACGGGCTTGCCGCCAAAAAGTCTCTTGGTCAGAATTTCCTCTTCGACCTCAATCTCGCTTCCCGCATCGCGCGTGCGGCCGAGCCGCTCGCCGGAGCGACCGTTCTTGAAATCGGCCCCGGGCCGGGCGGGTTGACGCGCGCGCTGCTGGCGCTCGGGGCCAAGCACGTCATTGCCGTGGAGCGCGACGAACGGGCCATCGCCGCCTTGCAGGAGATCGCCGCGCTCTATCCGGATCGGCTCGAAATCGTCGCGGCCGACGCGCTGCGCTTCGATCCGCGACCGCAGCTTCCCGCGGGCCCGGTGCGTATTGTCGCCAACCTCCCCTACAACATTGCGACTGCTCTGCTGGTCGGCTGGCTCTCCATCGAGCCGTGGCCGCCCTGGTTCGATGCCGCGGTGCTGATGTTCCAGCGCGAGGTCGCCGAACGCATCGTTGCGGCGGACGGGTCGAAGAGCTACGGGCGGCTGTCCGTCCTGGTGCAATGGCGCTGCGAAGCCCGAATCTTGTTCGACGTGAACCCCGCTGCCTTCGTGCCCCCGCCCAAGGTCACATCCTCCCTCATCCGCTTGGTGCCGCGCGCGGCGCCGCTTCCTTGCGAGCTCAAGCTGCTCGAACGAGTGACGCAGGCCGCCTTCGGACAGCGCCGCAAAATGCTGCGCCAGAGCCTGCGAACGCTCGGGGTCGACGCGTTCAGCCTGCTTGCGGCAGCGGGCCTCGACCCGACGGCGCGGGCCGAGGACATCCCCGTCGCCGGCTTTGTCGCCTTGGCGCGGGCCCTCGCCGCGACCCCCCATCATCGGGCATGATGCGTATCCTCGTGATCGGGAGGCAAAAGCCGCGATGACCAAATTCCACCGCCAGTCGCTTGTCGCCTATGGCCAACCGCTCTGTGAAACGCTTGCGGATCTGCCGACGCCCCGCGGCACCGAAGTTCTGGTGCGCGTGGACTGTTGCGGGGTCTGCCACTCCGACATCCATCTGCAGGACGGCTATTTTGCGCTCGGCGGCGACAGGCGGCTCGATATCACCAAGGACCGCGCTTTGCCGTTCACGCTTGGACACGAGATCGCAGGCGTCATCGAGACCACCGGCGAGGCGGCCGAAGGCGCGGCGATTGGGCGCCGCGTTGCAGTCTATCCGTGGATCGGCTGCGGCAGCTGCGCGGCGTGCCGCGCCGGCGATGAAAATCTCTGCTCCGTGCATCGCCATATCGGCATTGCCGTTGACGGCGGCTACGCCAGCCACGTTCTCGTGCCCCATCCGCGCTACCTCATCGATTATGCGCCGCTGTCGCCGGACTTCGCCGGCATGCTGATGTGCTCCGGCCTGACCGCCTTTTCGGCGCTCAAGCACCTTGGCACCCGGGCCGAACGCGGGCCGGCGCTGCTGGTCGGCCTTGGCGGCGTCGGCATGATGGGCCTTGCCATCGCACGCGCGTTGTTTCATGAGCCGCCGCTGGTCGCCGACATCGATCCCGACAAGCGAAACGCCGCACTGACCGCCGGCGCGGCGCAGGCTTTCGATTCTTCCGATCCGCGGGCTCGCCGCGCCGTGATGGCGGCGACCGGGGGCGGCGCGTTCGCGGTTTGCGATTTTGTCGGCTCGGAAAAATCGCTGCAATTCGCAACCGGAGTGCTCGCCCGCGCCGGCAAGGTCGTGGTGACGGGTTTGCTGGGCGGCAATTTTTCCATAGCGGCCGCCATGATCGTGATCAAAGCAATGACGATCGAGGGCATGCTGACTGGCACGCTTGCCGAGGCGCGGGAGCTTATCGACCTGGCGCGCAGCGGCAAGCTCGCGACCATCCCGACGCACGAACGCCCGCTCAATCAAGCGCAGGCCGCGCTCGACGATTTGCGCGCCGGACGCGTAGTGGGACGCGCGGTTCTAACGACTGAAGGCGTTACTTAAGCTTCGCCTGCAGCGAGCGGACAAAATCGGAAAGCCCGATCTGCCGCTCGCGCTTGAGCCGCTCTGCCGCCAGGATCGCTCGCACTTCGGCGAAAGCCTCGGCCTTGTCGCGGTTGACGATGACATAGTCGTATTCCGGCCAATGGCTCATCTCGCCGGCGGCCTTGGCCATCCGCGAGCCGATGACGGATTTGCTGTCCTGCGCGCGGCGTTTGAGACGGCGCTCCAATTCGACAACGGTCGGCGGCAAGATAAAGACGCTGACAAGATCGTCGCGGGCTTTTTCGCGCAGCTGCTGGGTGCCTTGCCAATCGATATCGAACAGAATGTCGCGGCCGGCCCGCAACGCTTCGATCACGGGACGGCGCGGCGTGCCGTAACAATGACCGAACACTTCAGCCCATTCCAACAGCTCGCTCTTTTTGACCATGGCATCGAAACGGTGGCGATCGATGAAATGATAATCGCGGCCATTGACCTCGCCACGCCGTTTGGGGCGCGTGGTCACCGAGACCGATAATTCGACCCTGCGGTCCGCCCGCAGCAGGAGCCGCGACAGCGTTGTCTTTCCGGCGCCGGACGGCGACGACAGCACGAACATCAGGCCGCGCCGCTCAATCCGCTTCCGATTTTTGCTCGCGCGCGCCATTTCCGCCACCAAACCGCGATCTATTCGACGTTCTGCACTTGCTCGCGGAATTGCTCGACCGCGGCTTTGAGTTCCAGCCCGATATTGGTGAGATCGACATCGTTGGCCTTGGCGCACAGCGTGTTGGCTTCGCGGTTGAGCTCCTGGGCGAGAAAGTCGAGCCGGCGGCCGATCGGACCGCCCTGTTCTATCAAATGCCGCGCCTGGGCGACATGCGCGGCAAGGCGGTCGAGTTCCTCGCGAACATCGGCTTTGGTCGCGATCATGATCGCTTCTTGATGCAGCCGGTCCGGATCGAAGCGCTCGGACTGCTCGAGCAGCGCAGCGACCTGCTCCGCAAGCTTCGCCCGTATCGCTTCGGGCCGCCGTCCCGGAGCGCGCTCGGCGCGTTCGGCGAGCGCGGCGATTTCCCCCAACCGCGCCAGCAGCACGCGACCGAGCGCCGCCCCCTCATGACGGCGCATCTCGCCCAGCGCGCCGACCACCTCGGCAAAGCCGGCCGTTACGGCGGCTTCAGCGTTGCGCCGCTCGTCTTCGCGCTCTTCGGAATCGCTGACCTCGATCACGCCCTTGAGCGCAAGTAAACCGTCAAGCGACGGCGGTGACGTTTCGAGTTTCGGCGCGATCTGTTTCATCGTCGCCAAAATCGCATCGAGCACCGCCGCATTGACGTGGACGACCGGCTGCGCGCCGCTGCGGTCCACCGTCAGGTTGGCTTGAATGGAGCCGCGCGTCACTGTTTCCGCGGTTCGCGTGCGCACCGGCACTTCGATGGCATCCCATCCGGGCGGCAGGCGCAGCCGCAGATCGAGACCCTTGCCGTTGACCGACTTGATTTCCCAAGCCCAGGTGTAGGGACCGGATACGCCATGGCTGCGAGCGAATCCGGTCATGCTCGAAAGCGCCATGAACTGCCATCCCCCGGCAAAATTACGAAAAAGAATCGCACTGAACTTAACGGCGGCAATGCACCGGAACAAGCCGCCGAAACAGGCCGCGATCGTACGGGCTGTTAGCCCGGATCGAACCTGCGGCTGCGATCAATGGCTGGCCGGGACGTGCGGTTTCGAGGTGCCGCGCAACGTTGGTGGCGGCGTCAACGCCGGTGCCGCGGTGTTGGCCGCTGCGCCCTGCGCGGGGGGCGGCGAATTCATCTGGTCGTCGACCGGGACCTGATCCTTCTGATCGGTTTCGATCGCCCGCAGCCGCGCGACATTGCGTTGCTGCTGCTCATAGGTCTCGGCAAAAACGTGGCCGCCGGTGCCATCGGCGACGAAATACAATTCGCGTGTCCGGGCCGGATTGGCGGCCGCTTCGAGCGAGGCGCGGCCTGGATTGGTGATCGGGCCGGGCGGCAGTCCATTGATGACGTAAGTATTGTACGGCGTCGGTTGGGTAATTTCGCTCTTGTTGATCGGCCGGCCGAGCGTGCCTTTGCCGCCCACCAGCCCATAGATGATCGTGGGGTCGGACTGCAGCCTCATATTCTGCTTGAGCCGATTGACGAATACCGCGGCGACGCGCGAGCGTTCGTCGGATTTGCCGGTCTCTTTTTCGACCAGCGAAGCAAGCGTGACGAGTTGCTCCGGCGTCTTGAGCGGCAAGTCGGGGGAACGATGCTCCCAGATTTCCTCCACCGCGCGCTGCTGCGCCTGCTGCATACGCTCGACCATTTGCTCGCGGGTCACCCCGCGCGTGAAATTGTATGTGTCGGGCAACAGACTGCCCTCGGCCGGTATTGCCTTGATGTCGCCGGTGAGGACATCGTCGGCCAATAGTCGCGTAACGATCTGCTGGGACGTCAGACCTTCCGGAATACTGACCTGGTGCGGCACCACCTTACCCTCGACGATGGTCGCCACGACGTCGCGCAGGCTCGAATGCGCTTTGAATTCGTATTCGCCGGCCTTGAGACCCTCGCGCGCCTTGAGCACGAGCACGCCGCCGATGAACACCCAGGGCTGATCGATCACGCCTTCGCGGGTTAAGACATCGGCAATATCGCGCATTCCGGAACCATGCGGGATATTGACGATACGATCCTGCGGCAGCGGACCGGGTGCCTCGAAGCGCTGGGTGCCGACAAACAGCGCGAAGCCAGCCAAGACCGTCAGCAACACGAAAATGCTGATGATGGCATTGCCGATAACGACAAGAGGATGCCGCGCCCTGGCCGAGCGGCGGGTGGGCACTTCGACCGTGTCGGGTTCGATCGCCGTTCGCGGGCTCCGCGGCATGAAGCGCTTAGGATCGCCGCGATTTGGATCGGTGGCCGTCATGCTGGCTTCATTCGCCCCTCGCTCAACCCTGGGCGGATGAGGATCGGCAACATCCGACGACACTCGCTCCGGCTCTCGCGAGTATGGCACGGACGCCCGGCTTGGCGAGGTTGCTGGCGACGATGGAGGAGGGCCCCCTTCGCGACCAAGCAGCGCTTCGCCGATCGACAGTGGGCGTGGCGCCGCCCGGCTCGGTACCGCGGTTGCAGGTCCGTTAGTGGGTTTCGACGGATTGGGCGCGGTCGATCTCGGAGGCTGCACGGCGGGTTTATCGGCAGCGCGCCCGACGGTTGTTTGTGGTTTTGGCGCAGCTTTCTCGCCGCCGCCCGGCGGAGGAGCGTTAGAACCTGTCACGGTCGCGTATCCACATCTGCAAACCGCATGAGCGACTTTAGAAGGATGTTCGGCCCGACGGAAACAAGCGCAGGGATGTTCTGGCGCTTCCGCCCATGGCTGCGACCACAGGCGAGACCTACGGTGGATCGCAGGCGAGTGCGGAACAAATATGGCGAAGGGGTGTTGGCTCGCACTATGACGCCACCCGGCGGAAAACGAGTGACGCATTGGTGCCGCCAAATCCGAACGAATTCGACAGCACGACGTTCACCGGCCGCTTTTGAGCTTTGTGCGGAACGAGATCGATTGCCGTCGCAACCGACGGATTGTCCAGGTTGATCGTCGGCGGAAGCACCTGATCGCGCATCGCGAGCAGGCAGAAAATCGCTTCGACGGCGCCGGCGGCGCCGAGCAGATGGCCGATCGAAGACTTCGTCGACGACATCGCGATGCGGCCGGCGGTGTTACCGACCAGGCGTTCGACGGCTTTGAGCTCGATCTCGTCGCCGAGCGGCGTCGAAGTGCCATGGGCGTTGATGTAGTCGATATCGCCCACGGAAATGCCGGCGCGGCGGATCGCGGCCGTCATGCAGCGAAATGCGCCATCGCCGTCTTCGGCAGGCGCGGTGATGTGGTATGCGTCGCCCGACATGCCGTAGCCGATCAGCTCGCCATAAATGCGCGCTCCGCGCCGTTTGGCGTGCTCGTACTCTTCAAGCACCACGGCACCCGCCCCCTCGCCCATGACAAAGCCGTCGCGATCGCGGTCATAAGGGCGCGACGCGCGTTCGGGCGAGTCGTTGAAACCGGTCGATAAGGCGCGGCACGCGGCAAAGCCGGCGAGCGAAATGCGGTTGACCGGCGATTCAGTGCCGCCGGCCACCATCACATCGGCATCGCCAAGCGCGACCAGCCTGCCGGCGTCGCCGATGGCGTGCGCACCGGTCGAGCACGCCGTGACGACGGCATGGTTCGGCCCCTTGAGCCCGTGTGCGATCGACACGTAACCCGAGGCAAGATTGATGAGCCGTCCGGGAATGAAGAACGGCGAGACCCGACGCGGCCCGCGATCGCGCAGCACAAGCGCGGTTTCCGCAATGCCTTCGACGCCGCCAATTCCGGAGCCGAGCAGAACGCCGCTGACCACCTGATCGTCATAGTTCCGCGGACGCCAGTCGGCGTCGTTGAGCGCCTGCGTCGCCGCCGACATTGCAAAGATGATAAAGTCGTCGACCTTGCGCTGCTCTTTCGGCTCCATCCAGTTATCGGCATTGAAGGTGCCGGAGCCGTCGCCGCGCGGAACTTGGCCGGCGATCTTGCAGGCAAGATCCGAGACGTCGAATTTTTCGACGCGCTTGATTCCGCTATCGCCGGCCAACAAGCGCTGCCAGGTCTGCTCGATCCCGCACGCGAGCGGCGTCACCAATCCCAGACCTGTGACGACGACACGTCGCATCAAGTACACTCCCGGCAGAGACAGGAACCACGGCTATTCGGTGCGTTCCGCTTCAGGAATTCGCTCGAACATCGCCGGCCTGCACACGATGATGCGCAGCTCTCGTAGCGTGCGAAATCCATGAAACGGCTGCCGGGCCTCGCCGACGGTCAGCTCTTGGCGTTCTTCTCGAGGAATTTGATGGCGTCGCCAACCGTCAAAATGGTCTCGGCCGCGTCATCGGGGATTTCGCAGCCGAACTCCTCCTCGAAAGCCATGACGAGCTCGACAGTGTCGAGGCTGTCGGCGCCGAGATCATCAATGAAGCTGGCGTTTTCCGTCACCTTATCGGGTTCGACGCCAAGATGCTCCACGACGATTTTTTTCACCCGTTCGCCAATATCACTCATCGCTTCAACCTCATCTTTCAACGCGACCCAATTGACCTAGCAGTGAACCCGTCCAAGCTCTTCAATGAACCTGCCGACGGGGGCGGACAAGCTCAATCGGGTCGACACCGACTTCAGAGGCGGAAGTTTCGCCCCGCGCCCCGGCATTCCGGCTCCCCAGCCCAATTTCGGTTCGGTTACCACACTTCAAATGCGTTGACCAGCGCGGCCGCATGCCGTCCTCGCCGATCCTATCGCCTTCAAATCATGGCCATTCCACCATTTACATGCAACGTCTGGCCAGTGACATAGGCAGCCTCGTTCGATGCGAGAAACACCACCGCAGCCGCCACCTCTTCGGGGGTGCCGGCGCGGCTTGCCGGAATTTTCGCGACAATCGTTTCCCGCTGCTTGTCATTGAGCTTGTCCGTCATCGGAGTGACGATAAAGCCCGGCGCAACGCAATTCGCCGTCACACCGCGTTTGGCATATTCCTGCGCCATGGCTTTGACCATGCCGGTTATTCCGGCTTTTGCGGCAACATAATTGGCCTGCCCGGGATTGCCGGTGGTTCCAACCACCGAAGTGATGGCGATAACGCGCCCAAAACGGCGGCGCATCATGCCGCGCACCGCGGCGCGCGAGAGACGGAACGTGGCGGATAAGTTAATGGCGATGACTTGTTCCCAGTCCTCGTCGCGCAATTGCACCAGGAGATTATCTTTGGTCACCCCGGCATTGGCGACGAGAATATCGAGCTGACCCATCGCCTCCTCGGCCCGCGGCACCAGGGCATCCGTTTCGGCTGGGTCGGCGAGATTGCAGGGTATGATATAGACGCGTTCGCCAAGCTCACCCGCGAGCCTATCGAGGACCTCGCGCCGCGTTCCCGAAATGGCAACCGTTGCGCCCTGGCCGTGGAGGGTGCGAGCAATGGTGCCGCCAATCGGGCCGGTGGCCCCGGTCACCAGCGCTGTCTTTCCGGTAAGCTCGAACATGCGATCCCTGCCCTTCCAACCAGAAATAACTCAGGCGCGCACGGCGGTGAACCGGCCGAGATCTTCGGGCGTGCCGATCGCGGATGCAGTTGCAGCATCCGCGATCCGCTTGATCAAGCCCGTCAGCACCTTGCCAGCGCCGATTTCGTAAAATTCGGTCACGCCGGCCTGCGCCATAAAAAGAATCGATTCGCGCCACCGGACGGTACCGGTGACCTGTTCAACCAGACAACTGACGATTTCCGCAGGTTCGGTGATCGGCCGGGCCAGCACATTCGCGACGAGCGGGACAATGGGCGGCTTGACAGAAACTTCGGCAAGCGCTTCCGCCATGACGTCGGCGGCAGGCTGCATCAACGGGCAATGAAAGGGGGCAGAGACCGCCAGCATCATGGCTCGCTTCGCGCCGCGAAGCTTCGCCAGTTCCACGGCATGTTCGACCGCGGCTTTGGCGCCCGACAGGACAACCTGTCCGCCGCCATTGTCGTTGGCAGCGGCGCAAATGCCGACGCTGCCCGCTTCCGCGGCAATCGCTTTGACGTCGCCTAATTCGAGACCGATCAGCGCCGCCATCGCGCCGGCGCCGACGGCCACCGCTTTCTGCATGGCGCGGCCGCGGATTCGCAACAGCCGCGCCGCATCGGCAATTGACAGCGATCGCGCCGCAGCGAGCGCCGAATATTCGCCGAGCGAGTGACCGGCAACGAAGCTTGCGTCGCGCTTAAGATCGACGCCGGCCTCCTCCTCGAGCGCGCGCAGCGCCGCGAGCGAGACCGCCATGAGTGCCGGCTGCGCATTTTCAGTCAGCGTTAAGGCGTCGGCCGGCCCGTTCCAGACAATGTCGCTGAGCCGCTCGCCGAGCGCTGCATCGACCTCTTCAAAGACCCGACGCGCCGATGGAAACGCCTCGGCCAACGCCTTGCCCATACCGACGGCCTGACTGCCCTGACCGGGAAAAACAAACGCCGCCGCCATATGCCCAAAGTCCGCCTGAAAACCCAGATTCCCCCGCACCGGGAAGGGGCGAAAGATACCGCGATGAACGACATGTCAAGGATGCGATGTCGTAATAAAACGACAACGGCAAATGGTTAAGTTGAGCCAATCCGGGGATATTGCCCCGGATGCAGCGCGAGCGCCTTGTATGAGCCCCTTCTCGCCGGTCACCGATGCGGACCTTTCCCGCGCGCGTTCGGACCCGACATTTCGCCAGCGGCTCCTGGAGCAAAATCTCAATGCCCTGCTGGCGGGAATGAAAGAATTACGTGGATCATCGGCGCCCAGCGGCGCCGGCGCCAAACAGTTGCGCGAAGGGGTCGAACTCGCCGTGCGGCTCGCCGAACTGATCCAGAATGCCGACCATCCCGGCCGAATTTCTTGATCTATTGCCTTTTTTGCCCCGCCGCGTATAAGGCCGCCTTCCGCTCGACCCTGGCCGGGGGCTGAACGGACGGCCGCGCCGAGAGCGCGGTAGGACCCCCAAAACACGGTGGGTCGACGTCCGGTGTTCCCGCCTTCAGAGCATTCGAGCCTTTCCCGAAGGGTTCGAGGGGCTTCGCGCCTGGGCGAGCATGGCAAACGAGGAAAGGGCAGCCATGCCTTTCTATGAACATGTGTATCTTGCGCGCCAGGACGCCAGCGTGCAGCAGGTTGAGGAATTGACCGCGCAATTAAAGGGCGTCATCGAGGGCCTCGGCGGATCGGTCAAAAAGACCGAATACTGGGGTGTCAAATCGCTCTCCTATCGCCTACGCAAGAACCGCAAGGCGCATTTCACTCTGATGGACGTCGACGCGCCGCCCCCGGCGATCAACGAGATCGAGCGGCTGGAGCGGCTCAACGAAGACGTTTTGCGCTATCTCACGATCAGGGTTGAGGCGCACGAAGAGGGCCCATCCGCCATGATGCGCCGCGTCGATCGCGATCGCGATCGCGACGACCGCCGGGGCGACCGTTTCGATCGAGGTGACAGATTTGATCGAGGCGACAGAGGGGACCGTCCGCGCGATCGTGATCGGCGGCCGCGTGAGGGCTCCGACGAACCCGACAGCCCGGTGGAGGTTTGAGCATGGCTATGTCACCGCAGGGCGCCGGCGGCCGCCGGCCGTTTTTCCGCCGCCGCAAGAGCTGCCCGTTTTCGGGCGCCAACGCGCCCAAAATTGACTACAAGGACGTCAAGCTCCTGCAGCGTTTTGTTTCGGAGCGCGGCAAAATCGTGCCGAGCCGCATCACGGCGGTTTCCGCAAAGAAGCAGCGCGAACTTGCGCAGGCGATCAAGCGCGCGCGATTCCTGGGCCTCCTGCCCTATGTGATCCGCTGAGGGAGGTTGCCATGGAAGTAATCCTACTCGAACGCGTCAGCAGACTCGGCCAGATGGGCGACGTCGTGCGCGTGAAGGACGGCTTTGCGCGGAACTTCCTGCTGCCGCGCGGCAAAGCGTTGCGGGCCACGGCCGAGAACCGGACCCGCTTTGAGACAATGAAAGGCGACCTCGAAGCGCGATCGCTCACGCTTAAAACCGAAGCCTCGCAAGTCGCGGGAACACTCGACGGCAAGAGCTTCACCGTGCTGCGGCAAGCTTCGGAGACAGGTCAGTTGTTCGGTTCGGTATCGCCGCGCGATCTTGTTACCCTCATCGGCGATGCCGGTTTCCGGATCAATCGCGGTCAAATCGCGCTCAACGCGCCGATCAAGACGATCGGTCAGCACAAAGTGCCGATCTCGCTGCATCCCGAAGTCGAAAGCACCGTCACCGTCATTGTCGCCCGCAGCGAAGATGAAGCCGCACGCATTGCCCGCGGCGAGAATCTGACGCAGCTGCGCGAAACGACTGAAGCGGAAGCTGCAATCATCGCGGCGGAGGAATTTTTCGAACCGGGAGCCGGCGAGGCGTCGCGCCAGGACGGTGACGCGGAAGCAACTGAAAACCCGCCGGCATCGCAAAAGAGCTGACCGAACTGGCTGGCTGGTTCTCAGTCCGGAATATTGTCGCGCTGCACCGCCGCGCCCGAGCTGGGCTGCTCCTCCGTCGAAACTGCAGCACTTGCGGTCGGCGTGGCCTCTGATTTTGGTGCGGAATTCGCCGGTTCGGCGGCATTCGGGCTTGCATTCGCGACGGGTGCCGTCACGGGCGCGGCGGAGACAGGCGCAGCCTCGTGCGCCGCGTCGGCCGGTTTCGGCTTGGCTTCCCGGCTTGCGGTTTCCGGCGCCGACTCATGCTTTTCCGCGCTCGGCCGGGTTGCCAAGTGGTCCTCGCGCTTGGCCTCCTGCTTAGGCCGCTTCTCTTCCTCGGGTTTTGCCGCGGCTCGTACCGGATGGCTCGCAGCTTTGGGCTCCCCGGCTTTCGGTTCGGCAGCTTTCGGCTCCCCGGCTTTGGGCTCCTCGGCCCTGGCGTGCTCGACTTCCGGCTTTTGCTTCGGTGCCGGTTCGGCACCCCCCGCGCCAAGGACGTAAGCGGCTAGCGCCGAGGCCTGATCGCCGCTCGCCGTGTAATGCTCGCGCAAAAACGCCGAAAGCATCAGGCTGTTCTTGCCGGCGGCCAAACCGCGCGGTGTCTTATGGCAAGCCGTGCACACGTTTGAGAAAATATCGGCTGCGGACTTGCCCTGATCGATGTTGACCTGGGCGAGACCTAATGTCGGAAACATGACAAAGGCCACGGCCGCAGCCGTCGCGATCACGGGCGCTCCTTGGCGAAACACGCTGCCTCCCTCAAGTCCTGCTGGCTTGGCGATCATGAATACCCCAAAAGCGGCCGAATGCGAGCAGGGCGGTGTGCGGCCCTCAAGACATGATTTCGCGGCATTGCTGGTTGCGGAGGATTTTGTTTTAATAACGGCAAACAAGAAGACCTTGCCCCCGCAACGGGCGAAATGAGCGACCAAATGGCCGCAACGGCGGAACAAGCGCCAAACGTCGCAGGTTGCGCAGGGGTGCTTTGTAGAGCGTGGAGGCGGCCGTGGATCGGTTGCTATACATATTCTTGCGTCGGTATATCCGCCGGGGTTCTTTTAGGATCACGACGGCGGCGGGGGCCACACACACCTTTGGCGATGGCCGAGGACCGCCCATCGCAGTACGCTTCACTACGGTGAAGGCGCAACGCGCTGTTTTGCTGGATCCCGAGTTGAAGCTCGGCGAAGCCTATATGGACGGCACCCTTGTCGTCGAACAAGGCTCGATTGCCGACGTGCTTGCGATCCTGCTGCGTCAGGAACCGATCACCGCGCCAAATTGGACGCTGCCGCGCTTGGTGCGCTATCTGTTTCGCCGCCTGCAGCAATTGAACCTGCGGTCCCGCTCCCGCCACAACGTGGCGCACCATTACGACCTCGACGGCCGGCTCTACTCGCTTTTCCTCGACGGCGACCAGCAATATAGCTGCGCCTACTTCGAAACGCCCGATGTGTCGCTAGATGACGCACAACTCGCCAAGAGGCGGCATCTCGCGGCCAAATTGCGCGTCAAACCCGGCGCCACAGTGCTCGATATCGGCTGCGGCTGGGGCGGACTGGCGCTCTATCTCGCCGAAATCGCCCGCGCGCAGGTTACCGGCATCACCCTGTCGCAGGAGCAATTCCAGCGCGCGCAAAATCGGGCGCTCGAGCGCGGCCGCACCCAGGATACGACATTCCGCCTGCTGGATTATCGCGACGTCGACGGTCCCTTCGATCGCATCGTGTCGGTGGGCATGTTCGAGCACGTCGGCGTCGGATTTTACGAAACCTTCTTCGCCAAATGCGCAGACATTCTCGCCAAGGACGGCATCATGCTGCTGCACTCGATCGGGCGCAGCAGCCCTCCGGGCATTACCAATCCGTGGATCGCCAAATATATCTTCCCGGGCGGCTACATTCCGGCGCTCTCGGAAGTACTGCCGGCGATCGAGCGTGCGAAACTCATCGTCACCGACGTGGAAGTTTTGCAGCTGCATTATGCCGAGACGCTCAAGGCCTGGCGCCAGCGCTTCCTGGCCCACCGCGACGAAGTGGTGCGGCTCTACGACCAGCGTTTCGTCCGCATGTGGGAGTTCTACCTCGCCTGCTCCGAAATGGCGTTCCGCGAGGGCGATATGGTCGTATTCCAGATCCAGATCGCCAAGCGCAAAGGCCTGACACCGGCCACGCGTGACTACATCGCGCGCGAAGAGGCACGCTTGCGCGGTATCGAAGCCGGCTACTCGACGCCGCTGCGACTCGCCGGCGAGTAGTTCGGCGCGGTGGCGCGCTTTAGCGCGTGCCGTCAAGCGGCTTGATCTTTTCTCAAACTCGCCCAGTGAGTAACGGGGACAGCCGCAATGAGGATTTCCCATTGTGCAGCCGCTCGACTATCGACGGAGCGTGGTTGCGTAACGGACGCCAAGGCAATGTGCCGCTGTCGTTGAGTGATCCACGATGTTGAGTAACAAGCCGAATTTTTCATTCGCCGTATTTCGGCCGCATGCCGCAAATCGGCCACAGCCCGCGATTGTTCTGATTGATCATGCCGGTATTCGATTCGACCGCACGCAAGCAGGCGCCGCCGGAACCGACGTTCCGCACGGCACCGCACAATATCGAGGCCGAGCAGGCGTTGCTCGGGGCTGTCCTCGTCAATAACGAGGCGTTTTATCGCGTCTCCGACTTTCTCGAGGCCAAGCACTTCTTCGAGCCGATCCATCAGCGCATTTTCGAGCTGGCCAGCGGCCTGATCCGGGCCAACAAGCTGGCGACGCCGGTCACGCTGAAGACGTTTTTGCCGGGCGACACCGACATCGCCGGGCTTTCCGTCAACCAATACCTGGCGCGGCTTGCCGCCGAAGCCACGACGATCATTAATGCCGAGGACTACGGCCGCACCGTTTATGATCTCTCGATCCGGCGCGATCTGATCGCGATCGGCGAAGATATGGTCAATCTGGCCTATGACGCGCCCGTCGAATCGACGCCGCTTCACCACATCGAGGATGCCGAGCGCAAACTCTACGAAATCGCCGAAACCGGCCGGTATGACTCGGGCTTTCAACGGTTCGCCCAAGCGCTGACCACGGCAGTCGACATGGCGGCCCGCGCCTATCAGCGCGACGGCAACTTGTCGGGGCTCGCGACCGGCCTGACCGATCTCGATAATCGGATGGGCGGCCTGCAGCCATCCGATTTGATCATCCTTGCCGGCCGTCCGGGCATGGGCAAGACCGCGCTCGCCACCAATGTCGCCTACAACGTCGCCAAGGCCTGGGCCGGCGAACTCCGCGCCGACGGCCACATGGCAACCGTCAACGGCGGCATCGTCGGCTTCTTCTCGCTGGAAATGTCGGCCGAGCAGCTCGCCACCCGTATTATCTCCGAACAGACCGGAATTCCCTCGAACAAGATCCGTCGCGGCGGCATCGACGAGAGCGATTTCGAGAAGATCAAAGATGTTTCGATCGATCTGCAAAATCTGCCGTTCTATGTCGACGAGACCGGCGGCCTTTCCATCGGTCAATTGGCGGCGCGGGCGCGGCGTCTCAAACGCCAGCGCGGCCTCGATCTCTTGGTCATCGACTATCTTCAACTTCTGCAAGGATCGAGCCGCCGCGCCAATGACAGCCGCGTGCAGGAAATCACGGAAATCACGACGCGGCTCAAGGCTCTCGCCAAGGAACTCAACATTCCGATTCTTGCGCTGTCGCAGCTATCGCGCCAGGTCGAAAACCGTGACGACAAGCGGCCGCAGCTTTCCGATCTCCGTGAATCTGGCTCGATCGAACAGGACGCCGACGTCGTGATGTTCGTATTCCGCGAGGAATATTATCTGGAAAACAAAAAGCCCCGGGAGGGGACGGCGGAATTTGGCGAATGGGAACGACAAATTACCGACGCGCATGGCAAGGCGGAAGTCATCATCGGCAAGCAGCGCCACGGCCCCACGGGCACCGTGGAATTACAGTTCGACGCCGCCGTCACGCGCTTCGGCAATCTCGATGCGGCGCATCGGCCGGATTTCTAGGCGCCCCGCCCCTCCGACCCGCTTTACCGCCGCCGCTGCGCCAGTCATAACGCGTCCATGGAGGCGGCTTTGGCAGGCGCAAAACGGCTTTCCCCCGCGGTCCCTGCTTCGGCGCCGGAGACCGGCGGCACGCTGACCATCGATCTCGGGGCCATCGAAACAAATTGGCGCGCGCTGGCGCACCGGCTTCTGACCGTCGAATGCGCCGCGGTGGTCAAGGCCAATGGCTATGGACTTGGACTGTCGCAGGTGACGACGACGCTGGCGCAAGCCGGCTGCAAAACATTCTTTGTCGCCGATCTTGCCGAAGCGCGAACCGTGCGTTCGCACGCGCGCGAGGCCACCATCTATGTTCTCGACGGTTTTACGCCCGACTGGGGCAACGGAATTATCGAGATCAATGCGCGGCCGGTGATCAACTCAACGACCGAACTCGCGGAATGGGACGCCTTCGTCGGCGCCCATGGCTGGCAGGGCGGCGCCGCGCTGCAGGTCGATACCGGCATGCATCGGCTCGGCATTTCGCCGGACGAGGCAGCGGCACTCGCCCCGCGCGCGCAAACCGAAAATCACGGCATCGCGCTGCTGCTGAGCCACCTCGCTTGCGCCGAGATTTCCGACCATCCGCTCAACGCCAAGCAGATCCAGCTGTTTCGCGAATTGCATCGGCTGTACCCGAGCGTGCCCGCTTCACTCGTCAACTCCTCCGGTATTTTTCTTGCCGATTCGGCGCATTTCGATTTGGCACGGCCGGGCGCCGCGCTCTACGGCGTCAACCCTACTCCCGGGCGCCCCAATCCCATGCAAAGTGTCGTCGAGCTGACCGGCCGCATCCTGCAATTACGCAGCGTGGCGCGCGACGACACGATCGGCTATGACGCCGCCTGGACGGCAAAACGCACCACCCGGGTCGCTATTGTGGCGCTCGGTTATGCGGACGGCTTGCTGCGCGCCGGCAGCGGCACCGACGACCACCCCGGCGGCGCGGCCATCGTCGCCGGCAAGCGTTGTCCGATTGTCGGCCGCATTTCCATGGACCTGATCTGTATCGACGTGACCGATCTCCCCGATGGCGCGGTGCGTCGCGGCGATCTCGCCACGCTGATCGGCGCGGATATCCCTCTTGACGACGTCGCCGCAGGCGCCGGCACGATCGGTTACGAGATTCTCACCCGTCTCGGCTCGCGCTCTCATCTCGTCTATCGCGGGACGTGAGATGGCGGCGCGGGCGCAACAGTATATCTGCCAAAACTGCGGCGCGGCCTATTCGCGCTGGTCCGGCAAGTGCGAAGCCTGCGGCGAATGGAATACGCTAGTCGAGGAAGGCGCCGAGGGGCCGCGGCGTGCCTCACGCAAGGGACGGCTGTTCGCCGTCGAGCCGCTTAAAGGTGAATCGCACGACGCGCCACGGCTTGCCTCGGGCATCGCCGAGTTCGATCGCGTCACCGGCGGCGGACTGGTGCGCGGTTCGGTTCTGCTTCTTGGCGGCGATCCCGGCATCGGCAAATCGACGCTGTTGCTTGAAGCCGCCGCAGCGTTCGCACGCGGCCATCACCGCGCCGTCTATATCTCGGGCGAAGAAGCGGTGGCGCAGGTTCGGCTGCGCGCGGAGCGGCTTGGGCTCTCCGACGCGTTAGTCGAAGTCGCGGCCGAAACCTCGGTCGAGGACATCATAGCGACGCTGTCACAAGGCGTTACGCCCCGGCTTCTGGTCATCGATTCGATTCAGACCATGTGGACGCAAGCCCTCGACGCGGCCCCCGGCACCGTGACCCAGGTTCGCGGGTCGGCTGCCGAGCTCATTCGTTTCGCCAAGCGCACCGGCGCGGCCGTAATCCTGGTCGGCCACGTCACCAAGGACGGCCAGATCGCCGGCCCGCGTGTCGTCGAGCATATGGTCGATGCTGTCCTGTCCTTCGAAGGCGAAGGCTCGCAGCAATTTCGGATTCTGCGCGCCATCAAGAACCGGTTCGGCCCCACCGACGAGATCGGCGTATTCGAGATGACCGGCGGGGGGCTACGCGAGATCGCAAACCCTTCCGAGCTGTTCCTCTCCGAGCGCGATCTCGGAAGTCCCGGTACCGCCGTCTTTGCCGGGATCGAGGGCACCCGGCCGCTGCTGGTCGAAGTCCAAGCCCTGGTCGCCCCGACGTCGCTCGGCACCCCGCGGCGCGCCGTCGTCGGTTGGGATCCGAGCCGGCTGTCGATGGTGCTGGCGGTCCTTGAGGCCCATTGCGGGGTCCGGCTGTCGGGCCATGACGTTTATCTCAATGTGGCGGGGGGACTGCGCGTCCAGGAGCCGGCGGCCGACGTCGCCGCGGCTGCGGCGCTGGTGTCTTCGCTGGTGCGGGCGCCACTCCCCGCCGATGCCGTCTATTTCGGCGAAGTGTCGCTGTCCGGCGCGGTGCGGCCGGTGGCGCAAACCGCGGCCCGGCTCAAGGAGGCGCAGAAACTCGGTTTCGCCAAGGCCATCCTGCCCGAGGCCGCAAACAACGAAGCCCCCGACGGCTTTGCGCTGTCCGCCATCGGCATGCTGGCCAACCTGGTCGCCGATATCGCCCGCGACGGGACGCCGCCCCTGCGACGGGTGGGCCGCCAGGATGCATAAGGGTGGCTGCTTGTCGGGCTCGAACGTCCCAACGTTTTAACCTGTCAGTTTGGTGTCAGGACCTGGAACGCCACCGATCCTGTTGAGCGTCCGAGAAGACGGGTGACGGCGTGTCGGAGCCCGGCTATACAGCGGCGGTCTGGGCGGGGCGAGCGCGGTGCACTGGCGAGCGGACTGGTAAACCAATGCCGATTACGCTGCTCGACATCATATTGATCGTCGTCATGCTGATTTCCGGGCTGCTCGCCATGGTGCGCGGCTTTATGCGGGAGGTGCTTTCCATCACCGCCTGGATTCTGGCCGCCGCGGCAACCCTCTACTCGTATGGGAAGCTGGTCCCCTACGCCAAAGAGTACTTCAACAGCGACGTTGTCGCCGCGGTCGCTGTGGTCGGCGGCGTATTTCTGATCACGCTGTTGGTTGTCTCGATATTAACCATAAAAGTCTCCGATATGGTGCTGGACAGCCGCGTCGGCGCCCTCGACCGCACACTAGGTTTTCTGTTTGGGCTCGGCCGTGGGCTGATCATTGTGGTTGTTGCCTTTCAGTTCTTCACCTGGCTGGTTCCCGACCGCAGCCAGCCGGAATGGGTCCGCAGCGCCAAATCGCGGGTTGTCCTGACCGGCACCGGGCAATGGCTGATCTCGATGTTGCCGGAGGACCCGGAAAGCACCATTTTAAACAAGCTGAAGAAGCCGCATCCGGAAGATACCGAATCGCCGGATGCGACCCCCGACCAGCAGCACAGCGAGCTGGACAGGCTGGAGGCCAGACACTCATGACCGAACCCGACCTCCTCGATCTGGACGCGGACCGGCTCCGCGAAGAATGCGGGGTATTCGGAATCTTCGGCCACCCCGATGCCGCGGCGATTACCGCGCTTGGCCTCCATGCGCTTCAGCATCGCGGCCAGGAAGCCGCCGGCATCGTCTCGTTCGACGGCAAGCGTTTTCATTCCGAACGCCGTCTCGGCCTGGTCGGCGACGCCTTCTCCCGGCGCGAGGTGATCGACCGCCTGCCCGGCAACGCCGCGATCGGCCATGTGCGTTATTCGACGACCGGCGAAACCATCCTGCGCAACGTGCAGCCGCTGTTTGCCGAGCTCAATGCCGGCGGGTTTGCCATCGGCCACAACGGCAATCTCACCAACGGCCTGACGCTGCGCCGCCAGCTGGTGCGCGAAGGCGCCATGATGCAATCGACGACCGACACCGAGGTGATCCTGCATCTGGTGGCGCGCTCGCACCGCAACCGCTTCGTCGACCGATTCATCGAAGGCCTGCGCATGCTCGAAGGCTCCTATGCCTTCGTCGGCCTCACCAACAAGAAGCTCGTCGGCGCGCGTGACCTGCTGGGCATCCGGCCGCTGGTGCTCGGCAAGCTCGACGGCTGCCCGATCCTGGCGTCGGAGACCTGCGCGCTCGACATCATCGGCGCGCAATACGTGCGCGACGTGGAAAACGGCGAAGTCCTCATCTTCGACGAGGAAGGCGCGCATTCGCACAAGCCGTTCCCGGCGATGGCGCCGCGGCCCTGCATCTTCGAATACATTTATTTCTCGCGGCCGGACTCGGTCATCGGCGGCCGCAGCGTCTATAACGTGCGCAAGACCTGCGGCGCGGAGCTTGCCCGCGAATCGCCCGCCGCTGCCGACGTGGTGGTTCCGGTGCCCGACTCTGGCGTGCCGGCGGCGATCGGCTATGCCCAGGAATCGGGAATGCCCTACGAGCTCGGCATCATCCGCAATCATTATGTCGGCCGCACCTTCATCGAGCCGACCCAGCACATTCGCCAGCTCGGCGTGCGGCTCAAGCACAGCGCCAACCGCGCCGTGGTGAGCGGCAAGCGCATTGTCCTGATCGACGATTCGATCGTGCGCGGCACGACGTCGGTTAAGATCGTGCAAATGATGCGCGAGGCCGGCGCCCGGGAAGTGCATTTCCGCATTGCCTCGCCGCCGATCACGCACCCGGATTACTACGGCATCGATACGCCCGAGCAGGACAAGCTCCTTGCCGCCACGCACGACCTCGAAGCCATGCGCAAATTCATCGGCGCGGATTCGCTCGCTTTCCTTTCGGTCGACGGCATCTACCGCGCCATGGGCGAGAAAAGCCGCGATCCGCTGCGGCCGCAATTTACCGATCATTGCTTCACCGGCGAATACCCGACCGCATTGACCGATCGCGCCGCGCACGACGCAATGCCTCACCAACTCTCGCTGCTCGCCGAGGCCAGCTGAGGAATGACACGGCCTCTTGCTGACCGTATTGCGCTAGTCACCGGCGCAACGCGAGGCATTGGCCGCGCGACGGCGCAGTTGCTCGCGCAAGCGGGCGCGCACGTGGTTGCCGTTGGTCGGACGCAGGGCGCGCTGGAAGAGATCGACGATGCGGTGCGCACGGCCGGGAGTACGGCGACGCTGGTGCCGCTCGACATGCGCGATTACCCGGGCATCTACCGGCTCGCCGCCTCGCTGAACGACCGCTATCAGCACCTCGACGTACTGGTTGGTAACGCCGGGGTTGTCGGCCAACGCTCGCCGCTCGATCACGTCGAGCCGCAGAACTGGGACGAGACCATGGCGGTCAATGTCACCGCCAATTGGCACCTGATCCGCGCCATGAACCCGCTGCTCAAACGCTCGACCGCCGGCCGCGCCGTGTTCATTGCCTCCGGCGCGGCGACCAATGCCCGCGCTTATGCCGGGCCCTATTCGGTATCGAAGGCGGCGCTGAACGCGTTGGCGCGGACCTATGCCGACGAAACGACCTCGACGCCGGTCCGGGTTAATCTGTTTAATCCGGGCCCGACGCGAACCCGGATGCGGGCTTTGGTGATGCCCGGCGAAGATCCGATGACGCTGCCGACGCCCGAACAAGTGGCGGAGAAAATCATCGATCTGTGCCTGCCAAGCTTTACGGAGACCGGCAAGCTTTACGATTTCCCCGCCGGCAAGCTTCTGCAATTCATGCCGCCAGCGTGACGCAGCCGCCCTCAGCGCCGGCGTTTCTTCCCCGCATAAGGATTGGCCTTGGCGCGCATGGTGAGCCGGATCGGCGTGCCCGGCAGCGCAAACTGCTCGCGCAAGCCGTTGATCAGATAGCGGCGGTAAGTCTCGGGCAGTGCGTTGGGCCGCGATGAAAACAGGACGAAAGTCGGCGGCCGCGCTTTCGGCTGGGTCATGTAATCGAGCCGCAGCCGCCGGCCGCGCAGCGCCGGCGGCGGGTTTGCCGATGTCGCCTGCGCCAAAAAGCGATTGATCGCCGCCGTCGGTGCCCGGCGGTTCCAAACTTCATGCGCGGTCAAGACCGCTTCCATTAGCCGATCGACGCCCTGTCCTTGTTTCGCCGAAAGAAGGACGACCGGCACGCCTTTGATCTGCGGCAGCATTCGATCCACCGCGCCGCGCAGTCGCGACAGCGCGCCGGTTTCCGATTCGATTAGGTCCCATTTGTTGACCGCGATGACGACCGCGCGCCCTTCCCGCTCGACCAGATCGGCGATGCGGATATCCTGTTCTTCGAACGGCGCCTGCGCATCGACGAGCACGATGACCACCTCGGCGAAGCGGATGGCATTGAGCGCGTCGGCGACCGAGAGTTTCTCCAGCTTCTCCTCGATCCTGGAGCGGCGGCGCAAGCCGGCCGTGTCGTGAATGCGGAAACGATGGTCCCGCCAATTAAGTTCGACGGCGATGGCATCGCGCGTGATGCCGGCCTCGGGACCGGTCAACAGCCGATCCTCGCCGAGCAGACGGTTGATCAGCGTCGATTTGCCGGTGTTCGGCCGTCCGACGATGGCGATGCGGATCGGTGCCTGCTCCGAAGTCGCAATGACAACCTCATCGGGCTCCGGCTCCGCCGTCGCCTCGGGCAATGCGGCGCGCAACGCATCATAGAGATCGGCCAAGCCCTCACCGTGTTCGGCGCTGATCGCGACCGGCTCGCCGAGGCCGAGCGCATAGGCTTCGAGCGCGCCCGCCACGCCGGCCCGGCCCTCGCTCTTATTGGCGACCAGGATCGACGGTTTGCCCGACTTGCGCACGAGATTGGCAAAGGCGCGATCCTCCGCCGTCGCGCCGGCACGTGCATCAAAAAGAAAAAGCACCGCATCTGACTGCGCTATCGCCGACGCGGTCTGCGCCTGCATTCGCGCCGACAGGCTTTCGCGCTCGGCGTCTTCGAGGCCGGCGGTATCGATTACTTTGAACGTCAGATCGCCGAGCTTAGCCTCGCCTTCGCGGCGGTCGCGCGTCACGCCCGGTTCATCGTCGACCAGCGCGAGGCGGCGGCCGACGAGCCGGTTGAACAACGTCGATTTGCCGACATTGGGCCGGCCGACAATGGCGACAGTGAAGGACATGGCTCGGGCTTTGAAAAGAGAAGCTCTATATCATCTTAATGCCGGCCAAGCGCAGGGGCGGGTCGGCGCGCAAAGTCATTCTCATATAATGGAGCGGCGGCGGCGGGCTGCACCAAACATCGGACTATTGCGTGGGCGCGTTACCCGCCGCAGGTTTGGGCCACATCGAATCGAATGACTGTCCCGATTGCGAATTTGGTGCGGCCGGTGGCGCAGCCGCGGGCTGCGCCGGTGCGGTGGGCGGCGGCCAGACCGATTGGGAAGGCTGCGCGGCCTGCTGGGCCGGCGCGTTCTGGGCCGGCGACGGCCAGGCGAATTGCCCACCCTGCTGGGCGGCCGGCGGCGAATTCGGCCAAGGCGAGCCGGAAGGCTGTTGCGGCGGAGCGCCCTTCGCACCGATGTCGATCTGCGTCGGCGACGACGATGGCGGCTTCTCGATCTTGGCGGAGCGCGTTTGCGGCCGTCCGACCGCGACTTTCGGCTGGGGTTTCGGCTTTTCCACCGGCTTTGCGGGTGCGGGTGGAGCGGGCGCGCCCGGCGCAGCGGCATCCGCGTCGGTCTGATCGGGCGGCGGTTGATAACCCTTGACCAGATCCGCCGGCACGCCGGTGGTGGTGCCGGGGACGCCATCGGGAAATAGCGGCTCGCGCTGGCCCTTCAGCTTGGTCTTGCTGTCGAACATGTCCGAATTAAAGACTTCCGTCGGATCGAACTGACCGCCGGGGGTACAGGCCGCGAGCACGAGCAGAAACGCCAGCGCCGAGGCGGCGCGAAACAGCGAGGAGTGGTCGCGGAACGCCATCCGTCAGCCCTTATTGCTCGCCGCGATCAGTTCGCTCAAAACTTCGGCGCGGCCGCGCGTTCCCGAGGGCGTCTGCGGATCGGCCATGATCATGTCGGTCCATTTCCGCGCCGCGGTTATGTCGCCGGTCTTCCAGGCCGACAGCGCCAAAATCTCGCGCGCGGTGTGGCGAAACGTCCGGTCATTCGCCGTCAATGGCTCAAGTCGGGCAAGCAGCTCGGTGTAAGGCGCCGTGTCGATGAGGAGATAGCCGGCGCGCACGGTTGCCAAATCCTGGATGACCTGTCCGGCATTCCTGTCGGCGGCGATCTCGTCATAAGCCTTGACGGCAGCGGAGCGATCAGTCGGTGCCAGTTCGGCCGCCTCGCGCAAACGCGCCAGCACGCGATAGCCGGTGGTGCCGTCGCTGGCGATCTTGGCGAAGGCCGCTTCGGCTTCCTGATGCTTGCCGGCCTCCGCCAGCGCTACGGCCTGTTCGAACGCGGCGCCCGACTGCGCCGCCTGCTTGTCCTGCCACCACTCATAGCCGCGCCAAGCGCCGACGCCCACGACAATGAGAACGCAGAGCGCGACGAGGTGAAGCCCGTAGCGCTCCCACAGCTTCTTGAGCTGTTCGCGACGGACTTCTTCGTCGACTTCATTGAATATATCGCTCACGCCACTCGTCCCCAAACCCCGCCCAGTCTTAAGCCCGCGCCCTATTCCATCTGCCCAGAAGATCTCGGTCCGAAAAGGCCGCGCCGGCCCTATCCGATAGACAGGCCCCGCTTTATGCGCCGAACGCCGATGAAATCAAAAATAACTGCATTTAGTGCCGTTTGGCACGGTTCGGGGCCTCTAAAGCCTTGTCGCAACTAGTTTAATGATATGGCGCGAGCAAGGCAAAATGCGGCTGGGCAAGCTGCGACCATTGCGCATGGTTTAGACCATTCCGTCGCTCTTTTAGGCCCGGGACGGACCCTTACCCCGCTCCGGCAGCTTGGTCACGGCTGAGCCCGTGCCCGCGCTGGGCTTGCGCATCGGATAGACGTGATCCGGCCCCGGGAACGTGCGGTCCCGGACTTCCTGCGCATAGCTCTTGATCGCCTTTTCGATCGAGGGACCGAGATCGCCGAAGCGCTTGACGAATTTCGGCACCCGCGACGACAGGCCGAGCATATCTTCCAGGACCAGGATTTGGCCGTCGCAGGCGACGCTGGCGCCGATGCCGATGGTCGGGATCGCGACCTGCGCGGTGATGCTGCGCCCGAGCGGCTCGGCAATTGCTTCAAGCACGACGGCAAAGGCGCCGGCATCGGCCACCGCCCGAGCGTCCGCTTCGATCGGCGCCCAATCGCTCTCCTCGCGTCCTTGCGCACGGAACGAGCCGATAGTGTTGATCGCCTGCGGCGTGAGCCCGACGTGGCCCATCACCGGCACGCCGCGCTCCACCAGAAAAGCAATGGTCTCGGCCATGCGCCGGCCGCCTTCGATCTTGATGGCGCCGCAGCCGGTTTCTTTCATCACTCGAGCCGCCGAGGCGAAAGCCTGTTCCTTGGAAGCTTCGTAAGAGCCGAACGGCATGTCGACGACGACCAGCGCGCGCTTGGAGCCGCGCATCACCGCGTGCCCCTGCAAAATCATCATGTCGAGCGTGACCGGGATCGTGGTTTCGAGCCCGTGCATCACCATGCCAAGCGAGTCGCCGACCAAAATAACGTCGCAATAGGCATCGACGAGGCGCGCGGTGTGCGCGTGATAGGAGGTCAGAGAGACGATCGGTTCGCCGCCTTTGCGGGCGCGAATGTCGGGCGCGGTCAGTCGCCGGATTTGCTCCTGCACCGACATCGTCAATGCCCAAGTGCCGGCGTGCCGAACGCCGGCACGCCAATGACGATCGGATGGAACACGAAGCCGAGCGCCAGATAGATGATCGTGCCGACGACGATGGCGATGATGTCGTTTTTGGCGCCGCCGACCGGAATTGGCGGGGCACCCGGATCGGCGCGGCGTTTCAGGGTAATGCGATCATACACCGCCCAGGCGAGTATCGACCCGAATAGGATGATGCCGCCGAGATCGCCATTGGCGCACAGATGCGCAAAGGCCCAGGTTTTGACCCCGGTCAGCATCGGATGCTTGAGCGCGCGCTTGATATTACCGGGGATATAAGCGGCGGCCACCATGATGCTCGCCGGCCACATCAGCGCGACGACGATGTGACGCGTCCAGGCCGGCGGGTCCCACAGGACAATCATGCCCGCCGCGCGATAGGCGGCGAAGCCGTAGGCGGTGAGAAGAATGCCGATGATCACGACCACCGAGAACAGGCCGCGATACGGCCATTCGCCGATCCGGGCGACCAGCGCGGCGCGCCGGTCGCGCATCGTCACAAAGACATGCGCGCCGAGAAAGACAACAAGACCAAGGATTTCTTCCGCAAGTCCCACGATAGGCTCCTCGCCCGTCACGTTCGGGCCGCGATCATGGCGAGCGCGTTCTCATTGTCAATGACGCCGCGCCGGCGCTCATGCGCCATACTGCTTGTCGCGCTCGAGATAGGCCGCGGTACCGATGAGCGCTTCACGCTCCTTGAAAGTGACCATGTCGCCTCGCATCGATGCTGAGCTGCCGTCTTGGGCGATGGCGGCCAGGACGCGTTGCATGGCCTTGATCGCGGCACGCTGCGTATCGCTGGGGATGATGACGACGCTGTAACCAAGGGCTTCCAGCCGCGGCGCCGGCAGCAGCGGCGTCTTGCCGCCCTCGAACATATTGATGAGCTTCCACCCCGGCAGTCGCTTGGCGACCTCAGCGATCTCGTTTTCCGTGGTGGGCGCTTCGACGAAAAGCATGTCCGCGCCAGCCTCGTGATAGGCCGAGGCACGATCGATGGCGGCAGAGAAGCCCTCGACGGCAATCGCGTCAGTGCGTGCGATCACCACAAATTCGGCATCATGCAAGGCGTCGCGTACGGCTCTGAGCTTCTGCACCATCTCCGGCACCGGTACGAGGCTCTTGTCGTCGTAATGACCGCACTTCTTCGGGAACGTCTGGTCCTCGAGGTGAAAGGCGGCAACACCGGCGCGCTCGAAGGCACGCGCGGCGGCCTGGGCGTTGAGCGCGTTGCCATAGCCGGCGTCGGCGTCGGCAATGATCGGCGCGGCAACGACATCGGCCATCGAAGCGAGCCGCTCGACGATCGCGCTTACGGAGAGAAGCCCGAGATCCGGCACACCCGCCGAGCGGGCGATGGCGCCGCCGCTTGCGTAAATCGCCGGGAATCCGGCTTGCTCGACGAGCCTTGCCGAAAGCCCATCGAAGGCGCCAGGCGCGACCGCGATGCGCCCCGAATTCAACAAAGCCCGCAATTTCGTCGTGGCGCGCACGATCCCCTCCGCTTCGACTTCCTTCGCCTGCATGATACGTCTTACGCAGCGAAGGGGAAACGCAGAGGAAAATCGATGAAGCGCGGCATGCTGGCGGCACTGGCCGTCCTGTTTTGCACGGTTTCGGCAAGCGCACAGCAATGGCCGAGCGCGCCGGTGCGGATCGTCGTGCCATTCGGCGCCGGCTCGACGCCCGACGTCATCGCCCGCACGATCGCCGATTATCTGCACGACAGGACCCAAGTTGTTTTCATCGTCGAAAACAAGCCGGGTGCCAGCGGCAATACCGGCACCGACGCCGTAGCCAAGGCCGCGCCCGACGGTTCGACCATCGGCATCAGCATCGGCGGGCCGCTTGCCATCAACACGCTCTTGTTCAGCAATCTGCCTTACGATCCGAAAGATCTCACGCTCATCACCATGCTGGTGACGCAGCCGAGCGCGCTTGCGGTCAATACCGGCCTCGGCGTGAACACGACGCGGGAGCTGATCGGCCTGATCGCGCACAATCCCGGCAAATACGCCTACGGCTCGATCGGCACCGGCTCGCTGTCGCAGCTCGCCATGGAGGCGATTGCGCTGAAAAGCGGCACGCAGCTCGTCCATGTGCCGTATTCCTCGTCGCCACAGGCGATGACGGCACTAATCCGCAATGACGTGCAGATGGTATGCCTGCCGGCGATTTCAGTCGTGCCGCAGCTTGGGTCCGGCAAGGTGAAAATCCTCGCGGTGACGACCGCCGAGCGCTCGGCGCTGCTGCCGGGAATTCCGACACTGAAAGAAGCCGGCATCGATGTCGAAGCCGACGCCTGGATGGGCCTGGTCGCGCCGGTCGGACTCTCGAACGCCATGATCGAGCGAATCCGCGCGTTGGTTACGGAAGCAATCGAATCGCGCGCGATCCGCGAAAAGCTCACGGCGCAATTGATGGAGCCAGTCCCCGACACGCCGGCGCAATTCCGCGCCCGCGTCGACGCCGATATCGCGCGCTGGACGCCGGTGATCGCGGCGGCCAAGATCAAAATCCAATAATGAGTTTGGAGCGGCTAGCAAAATAAGCAGCGATAGGGAAGGAAACTCCTTCCCTATCGCTGATCGCAATCTTGCTTATGCCGTTACGGTCCGAACTTGTAGTCGAAGCCAGCCTTCACTTCCTGAACATTGAGGTTGGCGTTCGAGGTCACGGCACCGAAGCTGAGCTGTTTGGATCCAAAGCCCAGGTAATCGTATTCCGCCCGCGCCGACCAATTATCGGTCAGCGCATATTCGAGGCCAGCGCCGGCCGTCCAGCCGACTCGCGTCATCGTATCGGTCACGGTCGCGCCGCCGACGGGGGTGAAGGTGTTCTTATCTTCCGCGAATGCTACACCGCCCTTGCCGTAGACGAGCAGACGATCGAACGCTGCGCCGATTCGTCCGGTCACGGTGGAGGTCCATTGCGGACTCGTGGTGATGCTGTCGCCGAGAGAATCGGTGCCGGTGCCCTTGATCGCGCTGGTCCAGCTGAAATCGCCTTCGAGGCCGAGGACGAGCCAGTTGAACTGCGTATTCACGCCGACCTGGGCGCCGCCGAGGAAGCCGCTGTTGTTGAACGTGTCATTGGTCCCGGTGACGGGATCGGTCCACGACGAATTTTCAAAGCCGCCGCCGATATGGCCTCCGATATAGAAGCCGCTCCAGTTATAGACCGGCGGCGCATAAGCGACCGGCGCTACGGGCGCGGGCGCAGGGCGCATCGGCAAATCCGCGGCTTGAACCGAACACACGCAGGCGACAGTGCCGGCGGCCAGAGTCAAGCCGCCAACGAACACACGCAATTTCATTTCAACCTCCAGCCTCATAGATACTCGCCCCCGAGTTTTCGTCCGAAGTGTTCTCGTCCCAAGTTACTGAGTCCCCGACAACCGAGCCGAGATTTTCGTCCGCCGTTGTGCGGTAGAGAGCCGCAGCTTGGCGGGCAAACCATGGTCGATTGGTGGCAGCAAAGTGGCTGCCCCTTACGCTCTCAACAATTTCACAATGCGACGGTTCCGCGCGCCCGATTTTTGCCGGATTCTATTTCACGGCTGTTGTAAATCTCCCACAGTACCGCCAATGCATCGACCACTGGGTCAGAGCACTACCGCGGAAGCGGGCTGCCGCTACACTGCATCATTAGGCGCTCGCAATCGTCAGGGGGCTCGGATGGCAAGCATGCTCGCAGACGGGGTATTTCAAATTGGCTTCGTCGTGCCGAATATTCACGGGGGAATGACATTCTTCAAGGACAAGCTCGGCGTTCCCGAATTCCTGTTCATTGAAAAGCCCGAACTGCAGGACGAGACCTATCTCGGCAGGCCGACGCCGCTGCATGTCCATCTTGCGTTCGGCTGGTGCGGCGATACGCAAGTCGAATTGATCCAGCCGGTTTCGGGCGTGAGTACCTATTCGAAATTTATCGACCAGAACGCGATGGGCGGCATGCACCATTACGGCATCGAGGTGGCCAATTACGCTCAAGCGGTGAAAGACATGGAAGGCCGCGGCTACAGCCTCGTGCAGTCCGGCCGGCACAATGAAACGCGCTTCGGCTATTTCGACACGACGGGCGAGGTCGGCGCGCTCACCGAGCTGGGTTATCTGCAACCCGAGGAACGGGCCTTCATGTGGGGATTAAAGCCCAAGACGTGATGCCTTCTCCGCGCCGCCGCTTATGCGCCGCCGTCAGCCCATCGCCTTTTGATACTGCTCCGGCGCAAACCCGACTAGCAATTTGCCACCGCCGAGATCGAGCACCGGACGCTTGATCATCGACGGCTGCGCCAGCATCAGCGCCATCGCCTTCTTGGCGTTCAGTCCGGTCTTGTCCTTGTCCGGTAGCTTGCGGAAGGTGGTGCCGGCGCGATTGAGCAGGGTCTCCCAGCCGACCTTGTTCTCCCATCGCTCCAGTCGCTCGCGCTCGATGCCCGCCGTCTTGTAATCGTGAAACGCATAATCGACGCCATGCTTGTCGAGCCAGGCGCGCGCTTTCTTCATCGTGTCGCAGTTCTTGATGCCGTAGATGGTGATGGGCATGTGGTCCGTTGGCTCCTGTACCGGTGAAGCGGCTGAGTCGATTCAGTGAGAAAAGGCCATTAGCTTCACGTCTTTTTGCCTCCTTTTGCTCGGGTACCCGCAGGCGCTTTCTTCTGCTTTTTTGTCTGATTGTAATCAACGGCGGCACGGACGAGATTCTTTAGAGCGCGCTCATCGATCTTGTCGCCCTCATGGATGTCGATCGCGCGCCTGACATTGCCTTCGAGGCTCGAGTTGAAGAGGCCTGAAGGATCCGCCAACAAGGCGCCGTTGGCGAACGTCAGCTTCACGACGGCCTTGTACGTCTCGCCGGTGCAGATGATTCCGGCGTACTCCCACACCGGAACCCCTCGCCACTTCCACTCCTCGATCACGTCGGGGCAGGTCTCTTTGATAAGACTTCGGACCCGGGCAAGCGTCTTCCCCCGCCAATCGCCTAGCTCCTTGATTCTCGTATCGATGAGCCGAGAGGGAGAGTCTGCCCCTTTTCCTTCCTTCGCGCCGGCCGAGTTCTTGTTCATGGCGGTTGCTATGCGACCTCGTTGACTTGATGGGTGTTTTTACCCATTGCGTTCAAACAGGGCTAGGCCGATTTTTTCGCGAAATAAGCCGTCGAACGATACGGCCTTTCCACAGCCACAGTCCCGAAAGAGCCATGACGGGAAAGAATACAAAGCGCGTAGGGGGCGCGTAGTCCGGAAGATGTTGGAACGAACTATAGATGTAACCGATGATCGGGATGCTGCAGATGAAGCGAACAATCGAACGTTGTGTGGCCTCTTTCATGAGTGATTTGCGCTCCATTGATCGGGCGACACCAAGCGCGTCGTTTGGTTTTGATCGTAGCGGCAGACTTTAATCTGTCCGCGCCACGACCTGCTCGAGCTTCGTGAAAAATTGCCGCCACCCCGCTTTGGCACCCCCGTAGGCCTGCTTCTGATCCGGCCGGAAGCCCGACTGCTCCATGCGTACGTGCGTTCCCGTGCCCTTCGGAGTGAGCGTAAAGGTCACCACGCTCTCCAAATTGAACGCCGCATCGGCGTGCGTATGGTTCCAAGTGTAGGACAGCGTTTTGTTCGGCTCGACGGCGAGAACCTCGCAGTCCAATACGCCGCCCCAATCGCCGCGCAGATTGAACCGATGGCCGACGTCCGCATTGAAGTCGTTCTTCATCAGCCACTCCGCGATCAAATGTGGCTGTGTGAGCGCGCGCCAGATCCTTTCCGGTGAGTAAGGGATCTCCCGTTCGACAACGACGGAAAGCGTTTCGGTCGCGGCTCCGCTCATTGGTCCATCCTTTTGAGTAGATCTTCGAGGCGGTCGAATCGGTTTTGCCAAAAGCCGGCCATTTGGCTGGTCCAGTCGATCAGCGGGGCAAGCGCGCCGAGCTGCGCGCTATAGTGCGTCTGGCGGCCTTCGTGGCGGTCGCGCACCAACCCGGCCCGCTTCAGCACCCCAAGATGCTTTGAAACGGCCGGCTGCGAGACCTTGGCCCGGGCCGTCAGAGCCCCGACCGTCTGCTCCCCTCCGCGACACAGGCGCTCGAAAATGGCTCGGCGCGTCGGATCGGCGAGCGTCCTGAAAAGGACATCGTGGGACTCTGACATTGTAATCAATAACCCATTGGTTATTGATTAGACCTATAACCCGCCAGATATATGAGTCAAGAGGAACAGTCGCGGCGGTTTTCACCGCCTGCCGGTTCTCAGATCGTCGGAATACCCGGCCTTCACGCGGGGCCACTGGACGATGGGACGTCCATTGGTACGGTAAGGGTGCTCGCCTTTCGGCTGTTGCGGCCAGCCGGCCGGCGAGTCCTCCCACGCCTCCTGCCGCCCGTAGACCGTCAAGTCGAGCAACCGATAGCTATTGTCCATCGCCTCGACGCCGCGCCGCGTCGTCCAGTAAGTCTCGAACACTTTGGATCCGCGCCGCAGGTAGCAAACGATGTGCATCATGCCGACACGGCGACCAACCAAAAGAGTCTCAAGCGACTCCCGGGGAGCCGAATACCAGGGCATCTCCCAGCCCATGAAGTCGCGGTACCGGGTGCTCTCATCGTACGGGCCCTGGGCGAACGTGGCATAGGTGACGTCGCGGGAATGAATGAAGGACAGCTCGCGAACCTGCGATGAATAGAAGGTGCAGCCCTCGCACTGCTCCGCCGCAGGGTGGCCGGCGTGCCACATGAAGTAATAGGCGATGAGCTTCCGGCGTCCTTCAAACGCATCCAACAGTGTCAGCGCGCCACGTTCGCCGATGAGCGGCGTCGCGCCATCCACCTCGACCATCGGAAGCCGCCGGCGGGCGGCTGCGATTGCGTCGCCTTCGCGCATGTGCGCTTTCTCACGAAGGCGCAATGCGTCCAGCTCCGTCCGGAAGGTGCTCCGATCGACGATTTCGGGCGCTCCAAGTCCATCTCTCATGAGGTCCTTCATCGTTCTCTCCATGACTTGGCCAGCGACCGGCTATTCCCAGCTGTCGAGCTTGATCTCGTTCGGCCAGGACGCACCTTTGCCGGTTTCGAGGAGCGACTTGAGGCTGAGCAGGAAGACCGCCCATTTGGTGCTACAGTGATGCATGAATTCGACGGGCTCCTTCCAGCCCTGGTGCTTGAACAGAATAACGATCCAGTCGCCGTTCTGTTTGAGGTCAAAACTTATTTTGGTGCCGAGCCATTCTTCGGGTCCTTCGACCACCTGCCATAAAACCCGCTTGCCGGGCTGCAGTTCGAGAACCTTCATGTCGAAACCGCCCTCGCCAAAGCGGAATTGGAGCACGCCGCCGACCTTGCTTTCGCCCTGCGTGTCACGCGTCCACCACCGGGAAAGGCCTTCCACGGTGGCCAATGCCTTATAGACAGCGTCCAGCGACGACGATTTGACTCCGACCTTATGCAAAATGTCAGGCATATTCGTTTCTCCATCGCGTGGTGTTGATCATGAGAAAAGCTAACGCCGGACGTGGATAGGGTGGGAGTGACAAGTTTGGCGGGATTCCCATGGACTCGCTGATCGCTGCCGCAGCGCAGGCCCTCGCAACGGGTGACCCCATCGGCGCATTGAAGTGGGTCGCTCTGCGCAACGACGCGCCGGCTCTGGCGCTTCGAGGCATCGCGATGGCTCAGCTCGGCGATCTCGTTCGGGCGAAGGCCCTGCTGCGGAGAGCGGCGCGCGGCTTCGGTCCGAAAGAGGCAGTGGCCCGGGCGCGGTGCATCGTAGCCGAGGCCGAGATTGCACTCGTGTCGCGGGACTTGGGCTGGCCCGCGAAGGCGCTCGATACGGCGCGCACGGCGCTCGAGCGGCACGGCGATCGGGCGAACGCAGCGCACGCGCGACATCTTGAGATCCGGCGACTTCTCCTCATCGGGCGCCTCGACGAGGCCGAACGCGCGTTGGCGAAGTTCGATGCCGCGCCCTTGCCGCCGGCCTTGCGGGCCGCCCATGAACTGGTGGTCGCGGGGGTCGCGATGCGGCGCTTGCGGATAAAGACGGCGCGCACGGCGCTCGCCGAGGCCGAGCGAGCCGCGCGTCATGCGGGCATTCCTGCATTGCTGGCGGAGATCGAAAGAACTGCCCTCGTCCTGAACAGGCCTGCCGCGCGTCTGATTGCTCCTGGGGAGGAGCGGCTTCTCCCGCTTGAGGAGGTTGAAGCGCTGCTGGCTTCGGGGGCGCTGGTCGTGGACGCATGCCGCCACGTCGTGCGCGACGCGGATGCCGTCATCTCGCTCGCGACGCGTCCGGTCTTGTTCGCGCTTGCGCGCGCGCTGGGTGAGGCTTGGCCCGCGGACGTCCCGCGAAGCACACTGCTCGCTCGCGCATTCAAGGCAAAGCACGCCGATGAATCGCACCGCGCGCGGTTGCGCGTCGAAGTCGGGCGGCTTCGCCTCAAGCTCAGAACTCTCGCCGACGTGAGTGCGACGACGCTGGGATTTGCGCTGGCGCCGCGGCGCGCACGCAAGGTGGTCGTGATTGCGCCGCCGGTCGAAGATGAGCATGCGTCGGTGCTCGCTTTCCTCGCCGATGGCGAATCGTGGTCGAGCTCGGCGCTGTCGCTTGCGCTCGGAGCCAGCGCCCGCACCGCGCAGCGCGCGCTCGATCAGCTCGCGAAGGCAGGCAAGGTGCAGTCGTTTGGACGAGGCCGGGCACGGCGCTGGATAACGCGCCCGGTGCCGGGTTTCACGACAACCTTGTTACTCCCGGGCCCGCTTCCGAGAGGCTAGGATCGACGCATGAAACGATCAGCAGCCGAAATACTTCGCGAGTACGGCCCCTTTCCCGGCGTCGAACACGTCGCTGGCGTCACCTATGACGGCCAACACGTCTGGTTCGCGTCGGGAGACAAGTTGAACGCGCTTGACCCCAAGAGCGGGGAGAAAGTCCGCGCGTTCGATGTCGCCGCGCATGCAGGAACGGCCTTCGACGGTCACCACCTGTTCCAACTCTCCGGCGACCGCATCCAGAAGATCGATCCGAACACCGGCCGCGTGATCTCAACGATTCCCGCGCCGGGGGGCGCCGGATCTGGGCTCGCCTGGGCCGAAGGGACGCTCTGGATGGGGCAATACCGGAACCGGAAGATCCATCAAATCGATCCCGATACAGGGGCGGTTCTTCGCACCATCGAATCCAACCGCTTCGTCACCGGAGTCACCTGGGTCGACGGCGAGCTCTGGCACGCCACGTCCGAAGGCGACGAGAGCGAAATACGGCGCGTCGACCCTCAAACCGGAGAGGTTCTGGAAAAACTCGATATGCCACCGGGCGTCAGTGTCTCAGGGCTGGAGTCCGATGGTGGCGATCGGTTCTTCTGCGGCGGCGAAGGTAGCGGAAAGGTGAGAGCTGTGCGGCGGCCCAGGCGAGGCACCAGAACCGCGTGAGGACGGACCGTCTGGGCTATCTTAGCTGAGAGGGTTTCAATTCAAAATATTTTGCAACAATTGGATTTATGATCTCGAACAGCATGGCTCCCATAGACTTTCCTATCATGCGTCGGTACTCATTAAATCCATCTTCGGTACACAGCGACTGAATTTTTATCAGAGCAGCATCCTGCTCTGCGACGTTCTTTGTCACAACATCCATTATCTTAGCTGCGCCTTGTGACATTCTCTGGCCCTCCATTCTATCCACCTGCCCCTACTGCTTCAGCGATGGACGCCAGCGGTCCTGTAATCGTGAAACGCATAGTCGAGCCCGTGCTCATCGAGCCAGGCGCGCGCCTTCTTCATCGTGTCGCAGTTTTTTATGCCGTAGATGGTAATGGGCATGGTGTCGCTCCCAATTCCATTGTTAAACAGAACATAGCCGTCAACGAAGGAGCACCGAACGAAGAGAGCATTCCTCACAAAGCTACAGTCAACACGATCATGCGTCGGCTCGCGGCCACCGCAGCTTACCTCGACCAATACGCAACGTATCGACCACAGACGTCCCACCAGGCAATCGACCGGAAAACAGGCTCGGCTTCGGATCAACAGCGGGCTTCCTGAACGTCACCATGCGTCTATAGTCGGGCGTAGCGAGCCACGTGTGTCCGTCGCCTTCGTCCGTGACGATGCGATACGGACCTGGCGCCGGCGCAGAACGCGCGCGAACATCCAGCAGCCGTCGATATCGCTCGATCGACCACTTCTGGGTCCCGCCGCTCAGAGCTTCCGTCCTGAATCGCGCCCACAACGCGGCCGTATCTGGCGTTGGCCAATTGCCTGCGTCGGTGAATGCCGTGACTTCATCCGATTCAAGCCACGCGCGCATTTCCGCCGGCGTCACGAACAACACTGGGTTAGTGCTCTGAATTGCCGCCATTACTCCCCGTCTCGATGGGAGACCGGCGCGGATCAACATGGACATCATGAACTGCGGCACTCCCGTTTCCAGAGATGCAGCGCCACCACCCGGGATGATGTCTGGGGACCAGCCCAGGCTCATGCGTCGCGTTCTGATCGCTTCCAGCGCCCAGACCAGCCGATAGGTGAACGCCTCTTCCACCAGCCGCATATTATGCGGACCGATCTCGGAAACGTCGGCGCCCGATACCCACTGCTTGAGGATGGCCTTCCAATTGGCAGGCAACGCATTCTTCTTGTCGGGAATGAACGGTCGCATGACGAGAAGCCGCTCGCCGAGGCCGGCCAACGCTTCCGCGAGTTCGTCGACATCTCCCGGCAGGGAAGCGGCGTCAGCGCGATCGATCAGACTGCCCAGTTCGTCCGCCATAGCGTCGATCGTCAACCCGGCGTCGAGACCCACGCCCATCGCAAAATGGCCTTTACGGGCCTGCGGCGTCGTCACCGACCAGATAAGATTGGCGCGGGCCTCAAAGATCTTCCGATGGATCACTTCAGCTCCGTCTCCCTCGCGCGCGATCTGACGCGCCCACAACGAGCCTTTCAACGCCTCATCGAGAAGCCTGGGTAAGTCCACGCGATCCGCATCAAGGGCCTCCACCAGACCGTTGTATCAAGTCGTTCCACCAGCTCGGATAGCGGCTCCTCCTCAACACTCTCCTCTTCGTCGTCTCCCGCATCGCCGTCGTCGGCGTCCTCATCGCCATCAACGGCGATTTCCGCAGGCGCTTCCGCAAGCCGAGCTGCCAGCGCCGCTTCCTCCTCGGGCGATTTCCAAGCCTCCCGGGCGTTGGCGAGATATTCCCAGGCCTCGTCGCGCGCCAGCACGCCTTCCCGTGACAGCCGCTCGAGAATTTCGGCGACGATCTGAATCAAGCCGCTCTTCAGGGTCCGCGCCCTCGATGAAGCGACCAATGCGCGCCACTCTCTGCTCCGCCAGTCCACGCGATCGAACATGACGTGGACAATAAACCCCTCGACATCAACGAACGCACGTCCGGCGCGGCCCGCGACATTGGCGAATTCCTCGCCGGTAATCGGTTTGCCCGCCCGGTAGAGCGCGGGGACGAGCAAGACCGCGGCGTTGAGATTGAGCCCCTGCGAGAGCGTCGGCGAGGCGACGATCACTTTCAGGACGCCTTCCGAAAGCAGAATCTCCAGTTCGCGCAGGAACGGACTTGGAAGTCGGCCATGGTGAATAGCTACACCGGCTTTCAGGCTAGCAACTGCCGGATGGTCTTCTCCAAGCCACTCCTTCCCGACCTCAAGAGCGCGCGCAATCGACGTCCCGGCGTCCAAAAGCGAGTCGAGGTACCCGCGCTTGCATAAGTCAACGACCTGCTTGCCGTAGCCCTCCACCCAGTTCGCTTGCGTCGAGAAGATCAGCGCCCGCCTGCCCTGGGCCGCGAATTCCCACGCAGCAAACAGAGTCAAATGCGATGTCTTCCTTGGATAGGGCTTCATCTCCCGACCGCGGGGAGGTTTTTGAACGACGAACCTGTCGAGGAACGGGCCATTGTTGGTCAAATCCAGTGTCAGGCGCGCATCTCGCGAACGCCATGTCAGCATACCGTAGCGCTGTCGCGTCGGGCGCCAATCAGATCTTACCGGATTGCCAGGTTCGTCTGCTCGAATCCACGCCGTCAGGTCGTCGAGCTCATCGCCGCTCGGAAGGACCGCCGAGAGACAAACGATCCTCCGTTCGGCAGCATCCGCGCGTCGCAACAACCGCTGTACAAGCGTCTCATAGCGAATCTCGCGTTCGCTCGGGCCGATCATGTGACCTTCATCAAGTACGATGAGACCAACGTCGTCGATCAGGCTTGGATCACTACGCAAGGCGAAATCGAGTTTCTCCGGTGTTGCGATCACGATCTCCCTCGAACGGAGGGCGTCTTCGTCGCCTACAGAAAGTCCGCTTGCGCCATAGAGAGACGACACACTGAATCCGAGCGGGGCGAAAGTCTTGCGAAAGGACCGTTCCGTCTGCGCTGACAGGGCCCGTAATGGCGTCACAATCAAAACACGGCGCGCTGACGACAACGTCATCAGCGCGGCGATCTCCGCAACGCGCGTCTTGCCCGCACTGGTCGGTAGCGCGACAACAAGATCGTCCTTCACATCCGTGGACCGGCGGGCCGCCTCACGCTGGGACGGCCAAAGCTCCACTTCCGAGGTTTTCCGGGCATAGAGCGAGCCGATGAATAACCGCCTCAGATCGGGATACTGCTCCGCTGCGCCTTCGGGCGGCTGCGTCGGAAGGTTCTGGTGAAGCGAATGCTCCCACAAGTCGTCAATCAGATGACGGCATAGGTTGGTTATCCACCACAGCGGCACATTTTCCGCGTTGTCGGCTAGGCTGACGGCGCTCGCGATAAGTGATCGGGCTCTTTCAAGCGGCTCCTCATCGCCGGTTTCCAGAGCGAAGTCGAAAAACGCAAGCGCCCGGCAGATCGCCGTGTTGAGAATCTTCGCCAGAACCTCATCGAGGTCAGCGTCTTCACCAGATAGCTCGGCAGCCATACGATCATCGCTATGCGCCTCGTCGTTCAACCAGTCTCGCACGAACGTCCGAAGACCGTCGAGGTCGCGAAGGATCAAGCGCATCACGGCCGTTTCGCCGGGCGCGAGATTTAAGTCTCCCACCGCCTCGCTAAAGAGCGAGTACGCGACGGCTGAGAAGCCTGCCAAATGATAGGCCGCGGCTGCAACCGTCCTGCGAAAGCCACCGTCGACCGCTTCTGGAGCCGCGTTTCGGATTAACGCCTCGAACGCATTCCCCGCGCGCTCGAATGCCTTGCCAACCAACTCGACCGAGTCGCCTCGAGCACGCAGCGCCATGGCCGCGCGCATGAGCGCAAATCCGTGGTTGGCGAGATCAGTTTCGATCGTCGCGCCGAGGGCCGGCGCGTTTTCCGGTAGAACGCCATCGGTTCGCATCAGCGACCAAGCCGTTCCACGATACAGCAATCGATGCTGGACGCCCTCTTGAGTCGCCTGCGTCAAGAATGTCTGCAGTTCCTCAGTCGTCTCCAAGATCTTCGGCCTTCTCGTACATCTCCTTGATGAAGTCCTGATGGTCTTCGATGTGAAGGTTCACAACATAATGGTCGCGGTTAGTCCCGGCCGCGGAGAAGTCGTCCTTCAGCGAGGCGTGAGGCCCATTCCCCGACATCGTGAACAGCATGTGGTCGATGCGGTCAGCCGGCACAGCCTTGAGACCGACCTCATCGCGAATGTCGCGCCCGAGCTGGACATCATCGTCATCAGCGCTTTCCAGCAATCGGTTGGCCACAAAGGCAAGCGAGTCTGGCGTGCACCTCCCATTGTCACGGTTGAGAACCTTACGTGCACTCGCGACCGTCGCTTTCCCGAGAACCTTGTTGCTTTTCGCTTCACCCTTAAGGAACCACAGATCAGCGCCATCATTGTTGTACCCGGCACCGATGAAATCGTCGCCCCGCATGGCCATGTTGCGCCCGTCCTTGTAGCGCAGCCGTCGCACAGGGACACGGAGTCCGATTTCTTCCTCGACCAGTTCCGTGGCTAGTATCTCGCCGAGGTCGCCCGACCTGCCCTTCGGGGTCTGGGGAAGCTGTGCCCGCAGAATCTCCGCGGCAACCTCGTAGCCCAAACGCTCGACGTCATCGGCGATGCGGTCGAGCCGGTCATAGTGAGAGCGCATTGTTTCGGCGAGCTTGCCGCTAATCTCATCGCGTCCGCCGTCCTTTTCGACGTAGGTCCAGTATCGCTTGCGTTTGTCCTTTTCCTTGGCGGCGTCGCACCACTCCTTATAGAGACCCACTTGGTGGCCTCCCATATCGGCCATCGGCAATCGATCCGCCGAATGTCGGTCATCGGCCCGGAACAGCTTCATAGGCTGGTTTTGAAACGACTGAAAACTCTCCCGCCCCCAGACGCGGTGGAAGCCTTTAACCCTTTAATTTTCCTGAGCTATCTTCGTCCAGAGCCTTCCAAAGATATCCATCCACTCACTCCCACTCAATCGTACCCGGCGGCTTGCTCGTCACGTCGTAGACCACGCGGTTGACACCCTTGACCTCGTTGATGATGCGGGTCGCCACGGCGCCGATAAAACTCATGTCGAACGGATAGAAATCCGCGGTCATGCCGTCGGTCGAGGTCACCGCGCGCAGGCCGACGACAAAATCGTAGGTGCGGAAGTCGCCCATGACGCCGACGGTGCGAACCGGCAACAGCACCGCGAAGGCCTGCCAGATATCGTCGTAGAGGCCGGCGCGGCGGATTTCCTCGATGAACACGTCGTCGGCGAGCCGCAAGATTTCAAGCTTGTCGCGGGAAATAGCGCCGGGACAGCGGATGGCGAGACCGGGGCCGGGAAATGGGTGGCGGCCGACGAAAGCGTCGGGCAGGCCGAGCTCGCGGCCGAGCGCTCGGACCTCGTCCTTGAACAATTCGCGCAGCGGCTCGACGAGCTTCATGTTCATGCGCGCGGGCAAGCCGCCGACATTATGGTGCGATTTGATGGTCACCGACGGGCCGCCGGTAAACGACACGCTCTCGATCACGTCGGGATAGAGCGTGCCTTGGGCCAGAAATTCCGCGCCGCCGATTTTCTTCGCCTCGGCCTCGAAGACGTCGATGAACAATTTGCCGATGGTCTTGCGTTTTTGCTCCGGATCTTCGACTCCCTCGAGCGCTTTAAGGAAGGTATCCGCGGCGTTCACATGAACGAGCGGGATGTTGTAGTGACCGCGGAACAGCGCCACGACATTCTCGGCTTCGCCGAGGCGCAACAGCCCGTGATCGACGAAGACGCAGGTGAGCTGCTCGCCGACCGCCTCATGGATGAGCACGGCGGCGACGGCGGAATCGACGCCGCCGGACAGTCCGCAAATCACGCTGCCCTTGCCGACCTGCTTGCGGATTTTGTCGATCGCCTCGGCCTTGAACGCGCGCATCGTCCAATCGCCCGCGCAACCCGCGATCTTGCGCACGAAATTACGCAGGAGCGCCGCGCCATGCGGCGTGTGCATGACTTCGAGATGGAATTGCGTGGCGTAGAATTTGCGCTTGTCGTCGGCGATCATGGCGATCGGCGCGTTGATGGAGGTGCCGGTCGCGACAAAGCCGTCCGGCAGCTTGGTGACGCGATCGCCGTGGCTCATCCACACCGGATATTTCTGGCCGACCTCCCAGACACCGTCGGTGAGCGCCGATGGCGTCGTCACCTCGACCTCGGCGCGGCCAAATTCGCGATGATGACCGCCCTCGACCTTGCCGCCGAGTTGCGCCGCCATGGCCTGCTCGCCGTAGCAGATGCCGAGCACCGGCACGCCGGCCTGGTAGATCGACAGCGGCGCCAGCGGCGCGTCTTGATCGTGCACTGAAGCGGGGCCGCCGGACAGGATCACGCCTTTCGGCCGCATCTCCCGGAACGCGCTTTCGGCCTTCTGGAACGGCACGATCTCGCAATAGACCTTCTCCTCGCGCACGCGCCGCGCGATGAGCTGCGTGACCTGCGAGCCGAAGTCGACGATGAGAATCTTGTCGTGGGATTGCGAATCCTGCGCCATGGCGGGTTCTAAGGCAGCCGCTCGGTCCTGTCGAGATTTTGCAGATGCATTCATGTCGAGCGTCGCAACAAGCTGACGAAAAACCCGTCGGTATCGGTGCGCCGCGGCGTCATCAGCAAGCCTTCGTCCGAAATGAGCACCGCACGGGCGAAAAGATAGGCGCGGTCGCCCAGTGCGTTGATGACGTTTCCCGGCTTTTCCACGGAAAAATCGCTGTGACGGCCGATAAAGGCTCGCACCCGGTCGCCGTTCTCTTCCGCCAGCACCGAACAGGTGATGTAGGCAATGCGGCCGCCCGGCTTGACCAGCGCGACCGCGCTCTCGAGCACCGCGTCCTGCTGCTTGATGCGTTCGGCCAGCGCCCCGGGCCGGATGCGCCATTTGGCGTCCGGATTGCGGCGCCAGGTCCCGATGCCGGTGCACGGCGCGTCGATCAGCACCAGATCGGCGCGGCCGGCGAGATCGGCGATCTCGTTGCCTACGCTCTTGGGCGTGCGAACCTGAACATTGCGCGCGCCGGCGCGGGCGAGACGATCGTAGATCGCCACGAGACGTCGCTTGTCGGTGTCGGTCGCGTAGATCTGGCCGCGGTTCTCCATCGCCGCGGCAAGCGCCAGCGTCTTGCCGCCGGCGCCGGCGCAGAGATCGATGACCTGCTCGCCGGGCTTGGCGCCAGAGAGGAGCGCGGCAAGCTGCGAGCCCTCGTCCTGGATTTCGATGCGGCCCTTGAGGAACAGAGGTTCGGCATGAATTGCCGGGCTTTTGGCATCAGCCGCAAGGCGGACGCGAAGCCCGACAGGCGACCACCGCGCCGGCTCGGCGTGAAGATGCGCGAGTTCGGGCAGCGCGTCCTCGCGCGTTCCGACAAGCGTATTGACCCGCAAGTCGAGCGGCGCGCGGCTTGCCAGCGCCACACCTTCGGCCGCTCGCTCGTCGCCGAAGACCCGCGCAAGATACGGATCGAGCCATTCCGGATAGTCGCCCTCGATGTGCGCCGGCGCATCGCCGAGTGTGCCGCTGTCGAGCGCTGCCCGCTCCGTTTCGGTCAAGGGCGCGGGTGCATAGCGTGCGCCGCTGTACAGCGCGTCGATCGCCGTGACATCCAGCCCACGCTCACGATGCAGCATGCCCATCAGCACAGCGCGTGGCGAGGCCTCGCCGATGAGCGCTGCAGACGAGGCCTTCCGGCGCAGCGCATCATAAACGAGGCCGGCGATACCGGCGCGATCGCCGGAGCCGGCAAAACGATGCGCCAGACCCCAATCCTTGAGCGCGTCCGCCGCCGGACGCCGCCGCGCTTCGATGTCGGCAAAAACCTCAATAGCTGCTGAAAGTCGGGCGGCGGGAGTCACTATTTCATCTTGCGTTTGATGGCGGCGGCGCGATGCATGCCGGGCGTCTCATGCCGCCGCACGCGTTTGCGCAATTCCCCAATCGCCTCGGCCAAATCTTGCACGCGGATGCCTTTCGGGCATTTGCCGGCTTTCACGCTCGTCAGCATGCGCCGCAATAAATCGTCGTCGTGCTCGTCGCGATAGGGTTTTAGATCGAGATCTTTCGGCACCTTGGTGAGCCGTTCGTCGCCGATGCTCTTGACGTGCTTTTGCATGAAGCAGTCGTAAGCGCGCCATTCGACGCCCGCGGCGCGAACCGCCGCTTCCTCAGCGCGCGTCGCAATCTGATGCGCGTGGAGATAATGCAGGCCGAGCTGGTCGATCAGCGTCTTCTCGACTTCCTCATGCAGGACGAGGAAGCGGTCGGTGTCGATGGTGCGGCCGCGGAATTTGAAGTTTTGCGGCATGTGGCGATCGATGTAGATCGTCTTGCCGTCGAGGCTATAGCCGGCGAGATAGGGGATATCGTGCTTGCGGTCGAATTTCTTGACGCGCCGGCAGATCGCATCGAGGGCCCGATCCATCATCAGGCTGGAAACGTACCACTCCGGCAGTCTGAGCTTCTTATGAGGCGCGGTGGGGTGGCAAAGGTCGAGCGGCATGGCTTTACCTTATATCGGCCGTGGCAGCGTCAGCACCTCGACGATGTAGATCGTCCAATTGATAGCGAGCGCGAGAGCCGCAATGCCGTAGAACACTCCGCGCACTTGAACCTTATTGGTCGTCACATGCACGTAGGCCTGCAGAATGCGGAAGATTACAAAGATCCAGGCCAGCACCACGAAGATGATGCCCGCCAGATGGGTGACATAAGCGAGGATGGTGAGAACGTAAAACAGCACGGGCAGCTCGAACTGATTGCTGAACGAGTATCCGACTTGCAACGCGCGCGGCGACCAATTCGGCTCACGCAGCGCAATGTTGTCCGGCCGCGCAATCCCGGCGTTGAAATCGCGGGCACGCAAAGGTGCGAGCCAGAACAGCAGCAGAAAAGTGAGGATTACCTCGACAAAGAGCGGCAACAGGATTGCTTGCGTGGTCATTGATTCACTCCGGCTGAAAATTTTCCGTAATTCAAAGCTTGACGCTGATTGCGGTCTCACCGTCGTCGTCGACCAGCGCGCTGCGCCACGATTTGCCGTCGAACAGCGCTTTACGCACCGTATCGGCGGTGCCGCCGTGGTTGAGATTAGCGGTGATCAGCGTGCCGCCGGTGCGCAGCAGCGCGCGCAACGTCTTATGCAATGCCTGCACTGGCGTGCCGCCGTCGAAGAAGGCGACGTCGTAACCCGGATCGAGCGTCGGCAGAACCGCGGCGAAATCGCCTTCATGCACGGTGATGCGGTTATCCATGCCGGCGGCCGCGATGTTGTCACGGGCAAGCTGAACATGCTCCGGATCGCGCTCCACGGTATCGACCGTAGCTTCGGGCGCGCCCGAAGCGAAGGATAGAGCCGTGTAGCCGAGCGCCGTGCCCAATTCCAGAATACGCCGCGCATTGGCCGCGCCGGCCAGCGCCGCCAACAGCGGACCGTTATCGTAAGGATAGGCATTGCAGCCGTGCCGCGCGCGATGGGTATTGGTCGCGGTGCGGATTTTCGCGAATGGGTCGGCCGCGGCTGTCATCTATCCCCGGCTCGGATAATTCGGGCTCTCGCGCGTGATGGTGACGTCGTGCACATGGCTCTCGCGCAGGCCGGCGCCGGAGATGCGCACGAACTCGGCCTTGTCGTGGAACTCGGCGAGATCCTTGGCGCCGACATAACCCATCGCCGCGCGCAAACCGCCGACGAGCTGGTGCACCACATTGGCGACCGGACCTTTATAGGCCACCTGCCCTTCGACGCCCTCGGGCACGAGTTTCAGCGTGTCCTTGATCTCTTGCTGGAAATAGCGATCGGCGGAACCGCGGGCCATGGCGCCGACCGAGCCCATGCCGCGATAGGTCTTGTAGGAACGGCCCTGATAGAGAAAGACCTCACCGGGAGTTTCGTCGGTACCGGCAAGCAATGAGCCGATCATGACGCAGTCGGCGCCCGCGGCAAGCGCCTTGGCGAGATCGCCGGAATATTTGATGCCGCCGTCGGCGATGATCGGCGTGTTCGCCCGATGCGCCACCTCGACCGCATCCATGATCGCGGTGAGCTGCGGCACGCCGACGCCGGCGACGATACGTGTGGTGCAGATGGAGCCCGGTCCGATGCCGACCTTGATCGAATCGGCGCCGGCATCGATCAAGGCTTTGGCGCCTTCGGCGGTGGCGATATTGCCGGCAACCACCTGCACCGCGTTCGACATCCGCTTGATGAGGGTCACGGTATCGAGCACGCGCCGGGAATGGCCGTGCGCGGTGTCGACCACGATGAGGTCAACGCCGGCGGCGATCAAGCTCTCGCTGCGCGCATAGCCGGCTTCACCCACCGAGGTGGCGGCCGCGACGCGCAGCCGGCCCTGCTCGTCCTTGCAGGCATTGGGATTGGCCACCGCCTTCTCGATGTCTTTCACGGTAATGAGACCGACGCAGCGATAATCGGCATCGACCACCAAAAGCTTCTCGATGCGATGCTGATGCAGGAGCCGTTTGGCCTCGTCCTGGTCGACACTTTCGCGCACGGTGACGAGCCGATCCTTGGTCATCAGCTCGGAGACTTTTTGCCGCTTGTCGGTGGCAAAGCGCACGTCGCGGTTGGTGAGAATGCCGACGAGCTTGCCGGGCGCCTTGCCCTGGCCGTTTCCGCCGCCGCCCTCGACCACCGGAATGCCGGAAATGTGATGCTCCTGCATTAGCGACAATGCCTCGGCGAGCGTCGCGCCGGGATGGATGGTCACGGGATTCACCACCATGCCCGATTCGAACTTCTTCACCTGGCGCACTTGGGCGGCCTGCGCTTCGGGTTCGAGATTGCGATGCAGAACGCCGATGCCGCCGGCCTGCGCCATGGCGATCGCCATATCGGCCTCGGTCACGGTGTCCATGGCCGACGCGACGATCGGGATATTGAGGTGGATATTGGGTGTGATACGCGAGCGGATGTCCACATCCGATGGCAGAACATCGGACAGCCCCGGCTTCAACAGCACGTCGTCAAAGGTATATGCTTCGCGCGGTAGGTCTTTTGAAATCGCTGCCATTGCCAACTCCGCATGGCCCGGTATGACGGGCCATCGCATCGGGATAACGCCTCGCGGGTGAGCGGAACGAAAGGCCCTCGCCCAGCTCGATAACCCGCTTTTGGGTTGGCGGTGGTCGATAGCATGCCTTGACCACAATTGATAGGCCCCAATGGATAAAAGGGGTGGAAAGCCGGAGGAATCGCCGTGAAACACCGTCTAGACCGTCGACAATTCAATCGCGGCGGGATCGCCGCCGGCGCCGCGCTCGCGGCGCCCTGCATCGCCCGCGCCGCCCCGGTTAAGATTCGATGCGGCTGGGTGGTGATACCCGCCTCACTTGCCCCGCTGGTGCTGGAGAAAAAGGACATCCTCAAGCATTTCGGCCAATCCTACGTCGCCGAGGCAACGCGCTTCGAAGGCACCCCGCCGGTGATTACCGCGCTGGCGTCCGGCGATCTCGATATCGGACCGCTGGCCTTCTCTTCCTTTGGTCTCGCCATCCAAAACGCGCATATGGACGATCTGCGCATCATCTGCGACGAGATCCAGGACGGCGTCGCCGGCCACGGCACCAATCAATTCATGGTGCTTAGGGACGGCCCGGTAAAAACCGTAGCCGACCTCAAGGGCAAGGTGCTCGCCACCAACGTCATCGGCAGCGCCGTCGACATCGCCATGCGGGCGGTTTGCCGGCGCTCGGGGCTGGAAGCCAACCGCGATTACACCATCGTCGAGGCCCCCTTCCCGGCCATGCGCGCGATGCTCGCCGAGAGAAAGGCCGACCTGATCAGCGCGGTGCCGCCGTTCTCGCTCGATCCCGATCTCAACGCCATGGCACACAGCCTATTCACACAGAAGGACGCTTTCGGCATCACCCAGCTCACAATGTGGACCGCGCGCACACCCTTCATCCAGCAGAACCGCGCGGCGCTGGTCGATTTTCTCGAAGACACGGTTCGGGCGATTCGCTGGTATAGCGATCCGAAAAATCACGAAGAAGCGGTCGCCATCGTCGCACGGCTCAACAAAGCGCCGCCGGCGCGGATGGGATGGGCTTTCACCGGCAAGGATCAGTATCGCGACCCCAACGGCATGCCGAATTTGAGCGCGCTGCAGAGTAATCTGCAGCTCCAGAAGCAGGTCGGCTTCCTCAAGGACGACATCGACGTGAAGAAATATTCCGACGTGAGCATGGTCGAGGAAGCGGCCAAACGGTTGGCATGATGTCGGCCCGCGCGCATAAAGGCGGCCGGGGCGCCACCAACCGATAGCCATGCATGGATGAGACGCCGCCCTACGATCGCATCGTCCCGCTGATTGTCGCCACCGCGCTGTTCATGGAGAACATGGACTCGACGGTGATCGCGACTTCGCTGCCGGCGATTGCGCGGGCGCTCGGCACCAATCCGCTAGCCTTGAAGCTCGCGGTCACCTCCTACCTCCTGTCGCTCGCGATCTTCATTCCGGCCAGCGGCTGGACCGCCGACCGTTTGGGGGCGCGCAACGTGTTCCGCGCCGCAATCGGGATATTCGTCCTCGGCTCGATCGGCTGCGCCGCCTCGCACTCGCTCGAAGAGTTCGTCGCGGCCCGCATCTTCCAGGGCATGGGCGGAGCGATGATGACGCCCGTCGGCCGCCTCATCATGGTGCGCAGCATCGATAAAAGAAATCTCCTCAATGCCATGTCGCTCGTCACCATGCCGGCGCTGATCGGCCCGATCTGCGGCCCGCCGCTCGGCGGCTTCATCACCACTTACGCGTCATGGCATTGGATCTTCTTGATCAATGTGCCGATCGGGCTGCTCGGCATCGTTTTGGCGACGCGCTTTATCGCCAATGTCCACGTCGAACACCGCACCCCTTTCGACTATGTCGGATTTGCCCTGTCCGGCCTCGCCATCGCTGGGCTGGCCTTCGGCCTTTCGGCCATGGGGCTCGATTTTCTGCCGACCGGCGTTGTCGCGGCGCTGCTCGGCGGCGGCGCATTATCGGCGGTGGCGTACATTGCGCACGCCAAACGCACGCCGGCGCCGATCCTCGATCTGTCGCTGCTCAAGCTGCCGACTTTCCGCGCCAGCATTTACGGCGGCTTCCTGTTCCGGCTCGGCATCGGCGCGTTGCCGTTTCTGCTGCCCTTGTTGCTGCAGATCGGATTCGATCTGACGCCGTTTCAATCGGGACTGATTACCTTCACCACCGCGCTTGGCTCGATGTTCATGAAAGCCGCCGTCTCCAGCGTGCTCAACCGCTTCGGCTATCGCAACGTGCTGCTCTACAACGCGCTCATCTCAAGTGCTTTCCTCGCCGGCTGCGCCACTTTCGTGCACGGCATGCCGTATTGGGCGATGATCGCGATCCTCCTCTCGGGCGGCTTCTTCCGCTCGCTGCAATTCACCAGCATCAACACGATTGCCTATGCCGAGATCGATCCGCCGCGGATGAGCCGCGCCACCGCGATGGTGGCCGCCGCCCAGCAATTGTCGCTATCGACCGGCGTCGCGGTCGGCGCGTTGGCCGTGGAAATCACGCTGCGGCTGAAACATTCGACGACGATGGGGGTAAACGACTTTCCGCCGGCCTTCCTTTTTGTCTCATTGCTCGCGGCGAGCGCCGCCCTGATCTTCTATCGCCTCTCCCCCGACGCCGGTGCCGAGCTGTCGGGACGCAGAGAGGTGGAGACAGCACCGCCAGGTAAGACACGCTAGATACGCCCGCTTCAGCCTCGAAAGCCGCGCGCCAACAGATAAAGCTCCGCCGAATCGGCGCGGCTCGCCGGCGGCTTGACGTGCCTGACGCTCTCGAAATCGCGCTTCAGCTCGGCCAGCAGCACCGTTTCGGTGCCGCCTTGCAGCACCTTGCAGAGAAACACGCCGGCCGGGGCGAGCACTTCGCGCGCGAATGCCGCAGCGGCGTCGGCCAGCGCCATGATGCGCAGGTGATCGGTCTTGCGATGACCCGTGGCGTTCGCCGCCATGTCGGAAAGCACCACGTCAGCCTTACCACCGAGTATCTCCTTCAGCCGCGTCGGTGCCGCGTCGTCGAGAAAATCGAGCTTGAGGAATTCAACGCCCGGTATCGGCTTCATATCGAGAATGTCGAGCGCGACCACGCGCACTTTGCCGGCCTCCTTGGCGCCGACCCGCCGCGCCGCGATCTCGCTCCAGCCGCCCGGCGCGGCGCCCAGATCGACCACGCGGCCGCCCGGCTTGAGAACTTTATACTTGTCGTCGATCTCGGCGAGCTTATAGGCGGCGCGCGAGCGAAAACCTTCGCGCTTGGCGCGCGCCACGTAGGGATCGCTGAGTTGACGTTCGAGCCAGGTGCGCGACGACAACGTGCGACGTTTCTCGTCCTTGAGCCGCGCCATGACGGTTCAGGCGTCTCCCCACACGCCATCCTCGCGCATCATTTCCACCAGCATGCCCTCACGCAGGCCGCGATCGGCAACCCGCAATCGCGGGCAGGGAAAGGCGCGACGGATGGCGTCGAGGATGGCGCAGCCGGCGAGCACAAGATCGGCCCGTTCGGCGCCGATACAAGGGTTGGCCGCGCGCTCGTCAAAGCTCATTGCCATCAACTCGCCGACCACCCGCGATATTTCGTCGTCAGACAGCCAGCAACCGTCGACCCGGCGGCGATCGTAACGCCGCAGCCGCAGATTGACGCCGGCGATGGTCGTCACCGTGCCCGACGTGCCCAGTGTGTGGAAGCCGTTAAGGTCGCGATGGCCCGCCGCGAATTCGTTCACGAAAGAAGCGACCTCTTCCACCATCGCGTCGTAGGTGTCGCGCGACACGACATTGCCGCCGTAGCGCTCGGCGAGCGTGACGACCCCGACCGGCAGCGAGACCCAGCCGACGATGTCGGGCGTCGGCGGTCCGCGCCGGTGGTGCCCCGGAGGCCGATTGAGCCGCACCAGTTCCGACGACCCACCGCCGATATCGAAAAGGATGACGCCCGATGCCGCTGGATCGAACAGTTCGGTGCAGCCGGTAGCGGCGAGCCTCGCCTCGGTGGCGGAATCGATGATCTCCAGTTCCAGACCGGCCTCCTTGGCAACGCGGCTGCGGAACTCCTGGCCATTTTCCGCGGCGCGGCACGCTGCCGTGGCAATGAGCCGAGCCCGCATCACGCCCCGCGCGTGCATCTTGTCGCGACAGACCTGAAGCGCGTCAACGGCCCGGCCGACCGCCGTCTCGCTGATCCGGCCTGACGCCGCAACGCCTTCGCCGAGCCGGATAATGCGGGAGAACGCGTCGATAACGCGGAAGCCGTCGGCAGTGGGACGCGCGACCAGAAGCCGGCAATTGTTGGTGCCGAGGTCGAGCGCGGCATAGGTCGTCTGGGAATGCTCTCGGACCGGCAAGCGCCGCTCGTCGCGATCGCCATCGCGACGAATGCCATACGGCGTTCGGCGACCCCAGCGAGGCCGGTGCGAGGCCCCGTTGGCGTCGAGGCCGCCCCGTGGCGAGGCCTCGTCGTCCATCCAATGCCTTCCTGCCGCGCCGGAGCCTCCCCTGGCTCGACGGCTACGGGCTATTGTTCAAGTCTAAATCCTGGAAACTTTAACAGGGGCAGGCGTGAGGGCAATACTGTGCTTTGGCCGTCTACGAGCCATGTGCCGCGCCCTGTTGCCGCGGTCCGGCAAGTCCATTATCACCGCGATAAGGCGCTACAGGATTGAATCGACATGAATTTGCAACAGCCTGCCCCCAGGGCCGACGGTTTAACCGCCGAGGAATTGGCCACCGCTAAATTCGCCGTCGGCCAGTCGGTGCCGCGCGTCGAGGATCCGATGCTGTTGCGCGGCCTCGGCCATTATACCGACGACGTCAGCCTGCCCGGCCAATCCTATATGACCATGGTGCGCAGCTCCGTGGCGCACGGCAGGATCCGTGCGATCGACGTGGAAGCCGCGCGGAAGATGCCTGGCGTGCTCGCGGTCTACAGCAGCGCCGCCCTCAAAGGCTACGGCACGCTCAAATGCATCGTCGGGCTGCCGAACCGGGATGGCACGCCGTTGCGGAAACCGCGGCGCGAGGCGCTCGCGGTCGACAAAGTGCGCTATGTCGGCGACCCCGTGGCCTGCGTCATCGCCGAAACCGTGGCGCAAGCCAAAGACGCCGCCGAAGCCGTCACCGTCGACATCGAACCGTTGCCGATCGTCGCCACAGCGGAGGAAGGCGCCCGCCAAGGCGCGCCGCAGATCTACGATGACGTGCCCGGCAATGTCGCGCTCGACTTTCACCACGGCGACACCGCGGCAGTCGATGCTGCCTTTGCCAAAGCGGCGCACGTCACGCGATTGAAAATGGCCAACAGCCGGCTCGTGGTCAATTGCATGGAGCCGCGGGCGGCGGTCGGCGCATATGAGGACGATCGTTTTACGCTGCACGTTTGCTCGCAAGGCGTGTTTGGCATGCGCGCCAACATTGCCGACGCGATGGGCGCTGACGTCAAGAACGTACGCATCATCACCGGCCAGGTCGGCGGCTCGTTCGGCATGAAGGCAATGGTGTTTCCCGAATACATCTGTCTGCTGCACGCCGCACGCGCGCTCGGCCGTCCGGTGAAATGGACCGACGACCGCTCGGGAAGTTTTGTCTCCGACGGCCACGGCCGCGCCGCCGATGTCGTCGGTGAACTGGCGCTCGATGCCGACGGACATTTTCTCGCTGTGCGGCTCACGAGCTATTCCGACGTCGGCGCCTTCCTGTCCCCGTTCGGGCCGTTCATGGGGACGGCCAATGCGGTGAAGAACATGCAGGGCATGTACCGTACGCCGCTGATGGAAGTCTCGACCAAATGTGTCTTCACCAACACCGTCCAGGTGACCGCCTATCGTGGTGCGGGCCGGCCCGAAGGCAACTACTACATGGAGCGGCTGGTCGACGCCGCCGCGGCCGAAATGGGTATCGACCGCATCGCGCTGCGCCGGCGGAATCTCATCAGTCCGAGCGAATTTCCGCGCAAGACCGCATCCGCCGCCACCTACGACTGCGGCGACTTTGCCGCGTTGACCAAGCAGGCGTTGGAGCTTGCCGACGGCAAAGGCTTTGCCCGCCGCAAGCGCGAGAGCCGCAAGCGCGGTAAACTGCGCGGTCTCGGTATCGGCAGTTATCTTGAAGTCACCGCGGGACCGGCCAAGGAATCCGCTGGCATTATCTTCAATGCCGACGGCACGGTGACGCTGACGACCGGCACGCTTGATTTCGGCATGGGCCATGCGACGCCGTTTGCGCAGGTGTTAAGCCAGCAGCTCGGCATTCCGTTCGACAAAATATCGCTGGTGCAGGGCGACAGCGACCGTATCGTGGTGGGTGGCGGCTCCGGCGGTTCGAAGTCGATCATGCACAGCGGCACGGCGATCGTCGAAGGCTCGGCCAAAGTCATCGAAAAAGGCAAGCAGCTCGCAGGCTACGTGCTGGAAGCGGCGCCGTCCGACATTGCCTTTGAGCACGGCAAATTCGTCATCGTCGGAACCGACCGTTCGATCTCGATCATGGAGCTCGCGCAAAAACTGCACAACGGCCTCAATCTCCCAGCTGAGGCGCCGCAATCGCTCGACGTCATCCATGTCAGCGATGGCCCTGGCGCTTGGACCTTTCCCAATGGCTGCCATATCTCCGAGGTCGAGGTCGATCCGGATACCGGCGCCGTCGAGGTGGTCAAATATTGTGCCGTCAACGATTTCGGCACGGTGGTCAACCCGATGATTGTTGCCGGCCAACTGCATGGCGGCGTGGTGCAAGGCATCGGTCAGGCACTCATGGAGAAGGCGGTTTACGACGAGAGCGGACAATTGCTGAGCGGCTCGTTCATGGACTATGCGATGCCGCGCGCGGCGGACGTTCCATCGTTCGAGCTGGGCAATCATCCGGTGCCGACCAAGACCAATCCGCTCGGCGTCAAGGGTTGCGGCGAGGCCGGCTGCGCCGGCGGACTGACGTCCATGATGAATGCGGTGATCGATGCGCTGGCCGATTACGGCATCCGTCACGTCGATATGCCGTTGACGCCGTACCGCATCTGGCAGGCGATTCAGGCCGCGAAGCCGACCCGCCCGCAATGACGCAGACGATTTCCGTCCACGCGATGCGGCCCGCGGAGTCGCGGCTCATTGCCGCCGTCTGCGGCGCGCACATGATGAGCCATTATTACATGCTCATGCTGGCGCCGCTGATGGCGTTCATCCGCAGCGATTTCAGGGTCAGCTACACCGAGCTGGCGCTTGCGGTGACCGTATTCAACGTCGTCTCCGGCCTGTTACAGACGCCCGTCGGCTTCGTCGTCGACCGCGTCGGCGCACGCGTGGTGCTGATCATCGGACTCACACTGAGCAGCAGCGCCTTCGCCGTTGCGGGCATCGTCGATAATTATTGGGTCTTCATCGCGATGTATGGCGTCGCCGGAGTCGGCAACACCGTCTATCACCCCTCGGACTATTCGTTGCTGTCGCACCACGCGCCGGCGGAGCGGTTGAGTCACGTTTTCTCGTTTCACACCTTCGCCGGCATGGTCGGCTCGGCCATCGCGCCGGTGACACTGCTCTATATGCAGAGCATGTTCGGCTGGCGCGGCGCCTATATCGGTGCGGCGACCTTCGGTTTCCTCGTTCTCCTGGCGCTGATTGCACAGCCCGAGCCCGCCGCGGATCCGACGCACGCCGCCAAGCTCGCGGCAAGGGCGCACAAGAACAAAATTGTCGATACCGGCTGGCGTCTTTTGATCACGCCGGCGATCCTGCTCAATCTCGGCTATTTTATCCTGACCTCGATCATGGGCGGCGGCCTTAACACTTACCTCGTCGTCGCGCTTGGCGCACTGCACGCTACCTCGAGTGACGTCGCCAACGTAGCCTTGACGGCTCTCCTTGCCATGAACGCCGTCGGTGTCTTGGCCGGCGGCTTTCTCGCCGCACGCACCAGTCATCACGCCGTGGTCGCCGCGTCGGGCCTGACTATGGGGGGAATCGTCACCGCACTTGTCGGGCTTTTCAATTTTCCGTCGGCGTTGCTCATCCTGCTCATGGGATTGAGCGGATTGTGCGTCGGCACGACTTATCCTTCGCGCGACATGCTGGTGCGCGCGGTGACGCCGCCTACGGCCTATGGCCTGGTGTTCGGCTTCGTCAGCACCGGCTTCAATATTGGCGCCAGCATTGCGCCGATCGTTTACGGCATGCTGATGGACCACGGCCAGCCGCGCATGGTTTTTCTGTTATCGGCCGCCGTCAGCCTTCTTTGCGTCTCGACGGTGACGTTCGGTTTTTCGGGCCGCGAGACGCGCTAAGCGGCGCTGTTTTCCATCACAAGAATTGCGAGCGCAGCGTGCCGCCGCACGTCCGGATATAGTTAACACTATCCTAAGTTAGCTTCTTCCGCGGGCTTCTAGGCGACTCTACGAATAGAGCGTGCGCCGCATTCCGCTAAGTTAATCAAACGTAAACGAAGAAACCACACATGCGTGATCGCGTGACTTCAAGTCGGGATGGTTCGCTATGCGTGTATGGATTGCGTTCGTTATGTTGACCTTCGCTACTCCGGTCTATGCCCAAACGATCATGGGCAGCACGTCGGGGGCATCGTCGATGGTCGACATCAGCAGCCCGGCGAGTACGACGGCTCACGTGATTACGACGCCGACGGTGGCAGCCCCCGGTCTCGCAGCCGCCGGCATCGAAACCTGCCTTGGCTCGGCGTCCGGCGGTCTGTCGGTGATGGGCGGCGTATCACTTTCGGCGCCACGAAGGTCGATGAAGGGTGCACGATCCGTCTGTTGGCGCGACAGCTTTTCGCATTCGGGCTTCGCAGGGCGGCGCTCGCGCTGATGTGTCAGGATCAGCGCGTGGCCGATGCGATGGGCGTCGCCGGGTCGCCCTGCCCGGCGCCGCTGCCCGACGGCAACGAGCATCTCGCCAGCGCACCGGGTGATCCGGCACCGTCGCAACCGCTAGCCGTCAGCGCGTCCGCGC
>Ga0182024_10000899_pt1 | contig 76693 bp, 65 predicted proteins | sample P32metaG_FD_120480 | JGI IMG/M metagenome (GOLD analysis project Ga0182024, IMG submission 120480) | Permafrost microbial communities from Stordalen Mire, Sweden - P3-2 metaG (Illumina Assembly) | ecosystem: Environmental > Terrestrial > Soil > Wetlands > Permafrost | place: Sweden: Stordalen...
ATGCAGCTTCTCCATCGAGTCGCCGTCGCCGTAGTTCTCAGCGCCAGAGGCGATCAGTGCCTCGAGTGCCTCTTCGAAGTTCTCCAACTCCATGGATTGATGGAAGCACATCGTTGTCACACATCAGAGGGCAGACATTTGCAGAATTTGCAGTGGCAATTCGTCCGCGCGGAGCGACCATTCTGCGGGAGAAACGCAGCACGAGTGCCGCCGAAATCGTTCCGGGGGTGCCGACGCGACGGCCGGTCGGCGGGCGCTACTTGGCTCTCGCCAGCACCGGCTTGAGGACCTCGCCGGTGTAACTGCCCGCCGTCTTGGCCACCTGCTCGGGTGTGCCTTCGGCGATCACCGTGCCGCCCTTGTCGCCGCCCTCGGGCCCGAGGTCGATGATCCAGTCGGCGGTCTTGACCACGTCGAGGTTGTGCTCGATGACGACAACGGTGTTGCCCTGGTCGACCAGACGGCTGAGGACCTCCAGGAGGCGCCGGGTGTCTTCGAAGTGGAGACCCGTCGTCGGCTCGTCGAGGATGTAGAAGGTGTGGCCGGTGGGGCGCCGGCTGAGCTCGCTCGAGAGCTTCACCCGCTGCGCCTCCCCGCCCGAGAGCGTCGGCGCGGGCTGGCCCAGGCGGACGTAGCCCAGGCCGACGTCGACCAGCGTCTGCATGTGGCGGGCGATCGGTGGCTGCTTGGCGAAGAAGCCGAGGGCTTCCTCACACGACATGTCGAGCACATCGGCGATGGTCTTGCCGCGGAACGTGATCTCCAGCGTGTCGCGGTTGTAACGCGCACCGTGGCAGATCTCACAGGGGACGTAGACGTCGGGGAGGAAGTGCATCTCGATCTTGATGGTGCCGTCGCCGGCGCAGGCCTCGCAGCGTCCGCCCCGCACGTTGAACGAGAAGCGCCCCGGCTGGTAGCCGCGCACCTTGGCCTCGGCGGTCTGCGCGAAGAGCTTGCGGATGTGGTCGAAGACGCCCGTGTAGGTGGCCGGGTTCGAGCGCGGTGTGCGACCGATGGGCGCCTGGTCGACGTCGACCACCTTGTCGAGCTTGTTCACGCCCTCCACCTTGCGGTGCAGGCCCGGAACCGCCTTGGCCCGGTGGAGGTGCTGAGCCAGTGAGCGCAGCAGGATGTCGTTCACGAGCGTCGACTTGCCCGAGCCCGACACGCCGGTCACCGCGATGAGGCACCCGAGCGGGAACGACACGTCGATGTCGTGCAGGTTGTGCTCCCTGGCGCCGCGTACGGTCACCACGTCGCCCGTGCCCGGACGCCGCCGGGCCGGGAGGGGGATCGACCTCTTCCCCGACAGGTACTGCCCCGTGATGGACGCCTTGTTGGTGAGCAACCCGCCGCGGCCGGCGACCGGGCCGGCGTGCACGACGTTGCCGCCGTGCTCGCCCGCCCCGGGGCCGATGTCGACGACGTAGTCGGCCGTGCGGATGGTCTCCTCGTCGTGCTCCACCACGATCACCGTGTTGCCGAGGTTGCGCAGGCGCTCCAGCGTGCCGATGAGGCGCTGGTTGTCGCGCTGGTGCAGGCCGATGGAGGGCTCGTCGAGCACGTAGAGCACGCCCACGAGGCCGCTGCCGATCTGGCTGGCCAGGCGGATGCGCTGCGCCTCGCCACCGGAGAGGGTTCCGGCCGAGCGGGCCAGCGACAGGTAGTCGAGGCCCACGTCGAGGAGGAACTGCATGCGCTCGCGCACTTCCTTGAAGACGCGGTCGGCGATCATGTGCTCGCGCTCGCTCAACTCCAGGTGTGCCATGGCGTCGACCGCGTTGGCGATGGAGAGGCTGCAGAGCTCGTAGATGTTGCGCCCTCCGACGGTGACGGCCAGGGACTCGGGCTTCAGGCGGGCGCCCTTGCACTCGGGGCAGTCGACCTCGCGCATGAAATTCTCGATCTGCTCGCGCGACCAGTCCGACTCGGACTCGCCGTGACGACGCTGCAGCCACGGGATGATCCCCTCGTAGACCGCCTCGTAGGAGCGCTTCCGGTTGAAGCGGTTCTTGTAGGTGACGTGCACGGAGCGGCTGCCCGTCCCGTAGAGGACGAGCTTCTTGTCCTTGGCCTTGAGCGACTTCCACGGGGCGTCGAAGTCGAAGCCGCCGAACTCGGCCACTCCGACCTGCAGCCCGGTGAAGTACTCGCTGCGCGCGGCCGCCCACGGCGCCAGCGCGCCCTCGGCCAGGGAGAGCGAGTCGTCGGGCACGACCAGCTCGGGGTCCACCTCGAACTTGGTGCCCAGGCCGAGGCAGACCGGGCAGGCCCCGTAGGGCGAGTTGAAGGAGAAGCTGCGGGGAGCGGGCTCCTCGAAGCTGATGCCACAGTGCGTGCAGGAGAGGTGCTGGGAGAAGGTGATGGCCTCCTCGGCCTCGGCGCCGTCGCCCCCTCCACCTTCGCCCTTGCCGTTCATCACGAGGACCTCGGCCGTGCCGCCGGTCAGCCCCAGGGCGGTCTCGATCGACTCGGTCAGCCGTTGGCGCATGTTGGACCGGCTGACCAGGCGGTCCACCACCACCTCGATGGTGTGCATCTCGTAGCGGGCCAGGTTGACGTCGGCCCGCTCGGACAGCTCGAGCGGGTCCCCGTCGACCCGGACCCGGGCGAAGCCCTGCTTGGCCAGGTCGTCGAGCAGGGAGCTGTACTCGCCCTTGCGCCCCCGCACCACGGGGGCCAGGACCTGGAAGCGGGTCCCCTCGGGCAGCTCCAGGACCCGGTCGACGATCTGCTGCGGGGTCTGGCGGGCCACGGGCCGTCCGCAGACCGGGCAGTGGGGATGGCCGATGCGGGCATACAGAAGGCGCAGGTAGTCGTAGACCTCGGTGATCGTCCCCACGGTCGAGCGCGGGTTGCGGGAGGCCGACTTCTGGTCGATCGAGATGGCCGGGGACAGGCCCTCGATGAAGTCGACGTCGGGCTTGTCCATCTGGCCCAGGAACTGGCGGGCGTAGGCCGAGAGGGACTCGACATAGCGGCGCTGCCCCTCGGCGTAGATGGTGTCGAAGGCCAGGGAGGACTTCCCCGAGCCGGACAGGCCGGTGAAGACGATCAGCTTGTCCCGGGGCAGATCCAGCGAGACATCGCGCAGATTGTGCTCGCGAGCGCCGCGAACGACGAGACGGTCGGCCATCCGGTGAGGATACCGGCGCGCTGTGTCACGCCATCCAGGCCCTGGTCATCGGGGGTGGTCGCCGCCCTGGGCCCGCCGGAATCGGATCGGCGGGATCGCCGCTCGCGCCGGTGCGGCGACGTGGCGTCAGGCGAAGGTCACGTCCTCTTCGCCCCAGTAGGCCTCGACCGCGCTGATGAGGCCGTCGTCGGAGATGGTGAAGACCTCGACGCCGCGGATGTACATGGTGGCGTCGCCGGCCAGGGTCAGCGTGATCTGGAAGCGGATGGCGGCCTTGTCCGCCACGGGGTGGACCTCCTCCACGGCGAAGGTCATGGTCTCGCACCCGTCGAAGCCCGACTGGATGAAGGCCCTGATCTCGTCCCGGCCCGTATGGAGTCCGCTCGGATACGGGTCCATCTGGACGGCGTCGGGGGTGAAGAGCGCGGCGTAGGCCTCGGCGTCCTTGGAGGTGACGGTGGCGGCGTAGCGCTCCATGGCCTGGCGCAGCTGGGCGATGGTGGGCACGGGCGGAGACGTTAGCGCCGGGGGCTGAGCCGCCGGGGGCTGAGCCGGCGAGGAGTCGACCGGTGAGGCGTCAGCTGGGGACGGAGGCGCGCAGGTCGGCGATCTCGTCGCGCAGGAGCGCCGCCTCCTCGTAGCGGAGCTCGGCGGCGGCGGCCTTCATCTCGGCCTCCAGCTGGCTCATGAGCTCCACCGCCTCCGCCGGCGTCGAGGCATCGCCGTCGGCGAGCAGGGCCGGCCGTTGGTTGCCCCGCACGGCCGCATTCTTGCGGACCTCGGCCCGGCTGCGTCCCGCCTTTGCCACGCCCCCGCCGGTCCCGCGCAGGCGCTCCAGGATGTCGGTGACCGACTTCCGGATGGTCTGGGGGTTGATCCCGTGCTCCTTGTTGTAGGCGATCTGCACCTGGCGGCGGCGCTGGGTGACGGAGACGGCCTCGCGCATGGAGTCGGTGACGGTGTCGGCGTAGAGGACGACCATCCCGTCGACGTTGCGGGCCGCCCGGCCCATCGTCTGGATGAGCGAAGAGGCCGAGCGCAGGAAGCCCTCCTTGTCCGCATCGAGAATGGCCACCAAGGCCACCTCGGGCAGGTCGAGGCCCTCGCGCAGGAGGTTGATGCCGACCAGGACGTCGATGGAGCCCAGCCGCAGCTCGCGCAGGATCTCGATGCGGGTGATGGTGTCGATGTCGGAGTGCAGGTACTGCACCCGGACGCCGGCGTCGGCCAGGTAGTCGGTCAGGTCCTCGGCCATCTTCTTGGTCAGCGTCGTCACCAGGACGCGGCCGCCGGCTTGCACCGTGCCGTGGATGCGGGCCAGCAGGTCGTCCACCTGTCCCTTGGTGGGCATGATCGTCACCTCGGGGTCGACCAGGCCCGTCGGGCGGATCACCTGCTCCACGATCTGGTCGGAGTGCTCGAGCTCGAAGGCCCCCGGCGTGGCCGACACGAAGACGCACTGCGGGACCCGCTCGATGAACTCCTCGAAGCGCAGCGGACGGTTGTCCTTGGCCGAGGGCAGACGGAACCCGTGCTCGACCAACACGTCCTTGCGGGAGCGGTCGCCGGCATACTGCCCGTGCAGCTGCGGGACGGCCACGTGGCTCTCGTCGATCACGCAGAGGTAGTCCTTGGGGAAGAAGTCCAGCAGCGTGTAGGGCGTCTCGCCCGGGGCCCGGCCGTCGAGGTGACGGCTGTAGTTCTCCACCCCGGAGCACACGCCGGTCTCGGCCAGCATCTCGAGGTCGTGCTCGGTCCGTACCCGGAGGCGCTGGGCCTCCAGCAGCTTGCCCTCCTGCTGGAATTCCTGGAGGCGCTCCCGCAGCTCGATCTCGATGGAGCCGACGGCGCGCTGGATGATGTCGTCACCGGTGACGTAGTGCGTGGCGGCGTACACGGCCACGTCCTCCATCTCCTCCCCCATCTCTCCGGTCAGCACGTCGAAGGGCACGATGCGCTCCACCGTGTCCCCGAACAGCTCGACCCGGAGCGCCTGCTCCTCGTAGGCCGGGTGGATCTCCACCGTGTCGCCGCGGGCGCGGAAGGTGCCCCGCACGAGGTTGACGTCGTTGCGGGCGTACTGCAGGTCGACGAGGCGGCGCAGCACGTCGCGTTGGTCCACCTGGTCGCCCACCTTCACCCCGAGAATGCGGTCCCGGTATTCCTCGGGCGACCCCAGGCCGTAGATGCACGAGACCGACGCGACCACGATCACGTCGCGCCGCATGAGGAGCGAGGACGTGGTGGCGTGGCGGAGGCGGTCGATCTCGTCGTTGATGGACGAGTCCTTCTCTATGTAGGTGTCCGTCGTCGGCAGGTACGCCTCGGGCTGGTAGTAGTCGTAGTAGGAGACGAAGAACTCGACCCGGTTCTTGGGGAACAGCTCCCGCAACTCCGAGGACAGCTGGGCGGCCAGCGACTTGTTCGGCTCGATGATGAGGGTGGGCCGCTGCACCTGCTCGATCATCCAGGCGATGGTCGCCGTCTTGCCCGAGCCGGTGATGCCCTGCAGCGTCTGGTAGGCGTCACCCCGGCGCACGCCCTTGGACAGCCCGGTGATGGCCGTGGGCTGGTCACCCGAGGGCTTGAAAGGGGAAACGACCTCGAACTCGGGCATGACCCAACGAGGCTACCCGGGGGGTGTGACAGTTCCGGCGTGCTCGCGCTGCTCGGCGGCCGCCGCCAGCAGCCAGTCCCACAGCTTGGCCACCTCGGCGTCCAGGGCCTCCCGGTCACCCGAGTTGTCCAGGACGTAGTCGGCCTCCTGGACGCGCTCCTCCCGCGAGATCTGGGCCTTGATCCGCGCCTCGGCGTCGGCCCGGTCGAAGCCGCGCTGGGACAGCAGCCGCTCCAGCGCGATGTCCGTCGGGGTGTCCACGACGACCACCTTGTGCAGCTTGACCGTCTCGCGGTGGACGGCAGTGAGGAGCGGGATGGCCAGCACCACGATCTGGTCGCTGTCGGCCAGCGCGTCCCGCGCCTGGATCATGGCGATGCCGATGGCCGGGTGCGTGATGGCGTTGAGCGCCAGCCGGGACTCTTCGTCGGCGAAAGCGATCGCGGCCAGGGCCTTGCGGTCGATGGTGCCGTCGGCGTCGAGGATCTCGGGCCCGAAACGGTCGACCAGAGGCTGGTAGGCCGGTCCGCCGGGCGCCACGACGTCACGGGCCACCTGGTCGGCGTCGATCAGCACGGCACCCCGCTCGACGAGGAGGTCGGCGACGGCCGACTTCCCGGATCCGATGCCGCCCGTGAGGCCGACCGCCAGCATCAGCCCAGGCTCGCCCGGTCCTGTGCCCGCACCTCGGGGGCGCCGGGGTTGGCCCCCGGCCGTGGCCGCTGGCCCGTCAGGCAGCTCTTCGTGCTGGTCACCACGGACGCTCTCCCTTCGTGTGACACTCCGGGGTGCCGCTGGCTGCTTACACTACCCGGCGACCTTTCAGCCCCCCTTCATGACCACGCCCACCACTGTCACCGCCCCCCGGGGGCGGCACGCGGCCCCCCGGCCGGTACGGGCAATAGGGAGCCGCTGGTGGTGGATCGGCGGGGCCGGCTTCCTGGCCGTGTTCGCCTACGTGCCGCTCCTGGCCGTGCGCCCGGGCGTGGTCACCCCGGACACCAAGACCTACCTGTATCTCGACCCGATCAAATTCCTGAGCCAGGTCGCCTTCATGTGGAACCCCACGGTGGGGCTCGGCACCGTGAATCACCAGTACATCGGCTACCTGCTCCCGATGGGGCCGTTCTTCGCCGTCTTCCACCTGCTCGGGGTTCCCGTCTGGGTGGCCCAGCGGATCTGGCTCGGCTCCATCCTCATGGCCGCCGGGGTGGGCGTGCTGTACCTGTCGCGCATTCTCGGCCTGCGCGGGCCGGGGCCGACGGCGGCCGCGCTCGCCTACATGCTGTCGCCGTATTTCCTGCAGTACGCCGGTCGCATTTCGGTGATCCTGCTGCCCTGGGCCGGCCTGCCCTTCATGCTGGGCCTGACCATCGTGGCGCTGCGTCGGGGCGGGTGGCGCGAGCCGGCGCTCTTCGCCGTGGTGGTGGCTCTCGTGAGCGGCATCAACGCCAGCTCCATCGTCTACGTGGGCGTGGCGCCGATTCTCTGGATCCTCTACGCCGTCGTCGTCCTGCGGGAGTCGACGTGGCGCCACGCCATGAGCACCGCGTTGCGCATCGGCGTCCTGACGCTCGGTGCCAGCCTGTGGTGGTTGGCCGGCCTCGAGGTGGAGGCGGCCTACGGCGTCAACGTCCTGAAGTACACCGAGACCGTCCCCTCGACGTCGCAGACCTCCAACCCGGCGGACATCATCCGTGGCCTCGGCTACTGGTACTTCTACGGCTCCGACCACCTGGGCCCTTGGACGACGGCCGCCGTCCGCTACACCCAGGACATCTGGCTGCTGGCGACGTCGTACGCCGTGCCCGTCCTGTCCCTGGTGGCGGCTGCGTTCGTCCGCTGGCGCGAGCGCGCCTTCTTCCTGGTGCTGCTCTTCGTCGGGCTGATCCTCTCGGTCGGGCCCTTCCCGTTCTCCCACCCGACCGCCATCGGCGGCGTCCTCAAGTCCTTCATGACCGACACCACGGCGGGACTGGCGCTGCGCTCGACGGACCGGGCCACGCCGGTCGTCCTGCTGGCCCTCTTCATGCTCCTGGGCAGCGGGCTCTCGGCCCTCTGGTCCCGATTCCACATCGGCGGCCTCATCACCGCGCTGGTGGTGGCCGGGCTGGTGGTGGCCAACAACCCGTCGCTCTTCCTGGGTGACACCATCGCCAACAACTTCACCCAGCCGGCGTCGCTCCCCTCGTACCAGCTGGCCGCCATCAAGCACCTCAACGCGACCCATCCCGGCACGCGGGTCTTCGCCATTCCCGGGAACGACTTCGCCGCCTACCGCTGGGGCGACACCGTCGACACACCGCAGCCGGCCTTCCTCAACCGGGACTTCGTCACGCGCGAGCAGCAGATCCTGGGATCGATCGCGACCGCCGACACCCTCTACGCCACGGACGGCCCACTCCAGGACGGCACGGCCGACATGAACGCCCTGGCGCCCATGTCCCGGCTCATGGGCGCCGGCGACCTCATGGTCGAGTACGACCAGCAATACGAGCGTTACGGGGTGCCCCAGCCCCAGTTGCTCGCCCTACAACTCCTACAGACGCCCCTGGGGCTGACCGATCCGATGTCCTTCGGCACGCCCCGGCCCAACGCCTCGGTGGTGTCGACCCTGAACGAGCAGGACCTGTCGGTCCCGGGCAACGTCGGCTGGCCCTCCCCCATCGTCACCTACACCGTGCCCAACCCGCGGGCGATGGTCCGGGGCGAGTCCGACACGGGCGCCCTCGTCATGGAGGGTGACGCCACCGGGCTCGACAACCTGGCCGGTCTCGGGCTGCTCAACACCGACAGCGCCGTCTATTACGCCGGCACGCTGGCCAACCAGCCGGCGCGGCTGCACGACCTGGCCTCGCAGGGCGCCCAGCTCGTGCTGACCGACACCAACCGCAAGGAGGCCTTCCGCTGGGACACCCTCACGGCGAATTCCGGCTACACCGAGTCGCCCGGCGACAATCCGGCCAAGACCGACCTGAGTGACAGCCCGGTCGAGCTGTTCCCCGGCACGACCATCACGAGCAAGTCCTACGCCACCTACGTGGGCGCGGTGAGCGTGACGGCCAGCAGCTACGGCAACTCGGTCTCCTACACGCCCGAGGACCAGGCCTACAGCGCCATCGACAACAATTTCGACACGGCCTGGATCACGGGCACCTTCGTGCCGGATCCCAAGGGGCAGTGGTGGCAGTCCCAGTTCACCAACCCGGTCACCGCGGACCACATCACCCTGGTGCAGCCCCAGCGCGGCGACCGCTCGCGCTGGGTGTCGAAGGTCACCCTCACGTTCGACGGCAAGGATCCCGTGACGGAAGCGCTGAACGCATCGTCGCACCTGACGTCCGGCCAGACGCTGACCTTCCCCAGCCGGACCTTCCACACGTTGCGGGTCACCATCGACGGGACCACCAACGACACGGCGCCGCCACCCGCGGCATCGGCGGTCGGCTTCTCCGAGATAGAGATCCCGGGCCAGCAGGTCCACCAGGTCGTCCAGATGCCGACCCAGATGCTCACCAGTCTCGGTGCGGCCTCGGCCGCCGACCGCCTGACCGTCGTCATGACCCGCCAGCGCACCTCGCAGTACCCGCCGCGCAGCGACCCCGAGACGACGATCTCGCGCCAGTTCACCCTGCCCACCGCCCGCACGTTCACGCTGTCGGGCAGTGCCAGCCTGTCGGCGCTCATCCCCGACGACGAGGTCGACCGCCTGGCGGGCCGGGCCACGACGCCGTCGAGCACGCTGAAGGACGCCTACTCGTCGGGCCGGCTGCCCGGTGACGTCCAGGCGACGGCGTCAGCCACCGTCGACGGGAACCCGACGACCGCGTGGGAGCCGGGCCTCGGGAGCAAGGCGCAGGTGGGGTCCTCGCTCACCTACGACCTGGCCAAGCCGCAGAGCCTGACCGGGCTCGACATGCAGGTGATCGCGGACGGTCGCCATTCCGTGCCGACGGCCATGACCATCACGTCGGGCACCCAGACGCGCGACGTGACGGTGCCGCCGATCGCCGACGGCACCGTGCCGGGCGCGGTGACGACGGTGCCGGTCACGTTCCCCGCCCTCATCGGCTCGCACTTCGTGGTGACGTTCACCGGCGTCCGTCCGGAATACGCGGCGAACTACTACTCGGCCGGCCCGCTCGAGCTGCCGTTGGGCATCGCCGAGATCGGCCTTCCCGGTGTCAAGGCGAACCCGACGCCGGCGACGCTGCCGGGCAACTGCGTGTCCAACCTCCTGGCGATCGACGGCAAGCCGGTCAGCGTCGCCGTGACCGGGTCGACCCAGCACGCCCTCGACGGTGGCGAGGCGCAGCTCGTCCCCTGCGGGCCCGACGCCAAGGGCATCACGCTCAGCGCGGGTCCCCACCTGATCCAGACGGTTCCCGGCCACAACCCCCCGTGTGCCAACACGCCGACCACCTGCACCGGGTGGAACATCGACCAGCTCGCCCTCGACTCGGCGGCCGGCGGCGGCGCCGGATCGGGCGCGCTCCCCACCGCGGCCGGCACGCCGCAGCTCACGGCGACCCAGCCCGGGCCGGCGGCCACGGTGGCGGCGACGTCCGTGCACGTCGACACGCACGGGGCCGCCGTCACCGGCGCCACCGAGCCGTTCGAGCTCGTACTGGGCCAGAGTGTCAACAAGGGATGGAAGGCGGTGGCCACACCCGGGCCCGGGGCCGCCCCGGGATCCCATGCCGTCGACCTGGGCCAGTCGCAGTTGGTGGACGGGTTCGCCAACGGCTGGGCGGTGACCGCGGCCGACCTCCATGCCCTCGGGGGTTCGAGCTTCACGGTGGAACTCACCTGGACCCCCCAACGCGCCGTCTGGGCCGCCCTGGCCGTCTCGGCCGCCACCCTGCTCCTGTGCCTCGTCCTGGGCTTCCTGCCCCTGCGGGCCCGCCGCTGGGTGCGGGCGCGCCTGCCGCGCCGCCTGCGGGGGCCAGAGGGACCCGAGCCCCCCGAGCGGCCCGCCGTGCCCTTCGATGCCGCCGTCCTGGCCCTCCCGGGCGCGCCCGCCCCCAAGGCGCAGCGTCAGCGCGGCTGGCGCCGCTTCCCCCGGGCGCTCCTCATCGGTGCCGCCTGCGGCGCCGCGGCGCTCTTGGTGACTCCTCCGCTGGCGGGGCTCGTCGTCGCCGTGGCGGTCATCCTCGGCCTCCTCGTCCCCTGGGCCCGGGCGCTCGCCAGCCTGGCGGGCATCGCGTGCATTGTGGCCGGCGCCATCAACGTGGTGCAGGGCCAGAACGTCCATCACTACCTGTCCGGCTCCAACTGGGACGCGGCCTTCGTCAACGCCGGGAACCTGATCTGGCTCGGGGCCGTGCTGCTGCTCGCCGATGGCGTGATCTCGGCGCTCGGCCTGCGAGTGGCGAAGCCGGTACGCCGGCGGAAGTTGCGGGCCCAGGCGCGCAGTGAAGCGCTCCCACCCGAAAAGCCCCCGGTGATCGTCGGCATCGACGGTTGACCCGCCGCGTGTAACCGGAGCCGCCTCCGTCCGTCTCCCTGGTGAAGCCTCGACACGAAGGAGCGGACATGCGTCGAATCGGACTGCTGATCGCGACGGCCGGTGCACTGGTCGCCGGCACTGCCGCCACCCTGGTTGCCCCGCCGGCGGGCGCGGCCAACCCGACCAGCCCGCCGACCGTCGGTGCGGTGCAGTGGTCCGACACGCACGCCGCCGCGGCCTCCACCAGCCTGACGAACGTGCTCAACGCCGTGTCGTGCACGAGTGCGACCTTCTGCGTCGCCGTCGGGCAGCAGAACGTCGGTTCGGGCGGGGGGACGCTCACCGAGCAGTGGAACGGGAAGGCGTGGAGCGTGGTGCCCAGCGTGAACGCGCCGGCGACCAGCGGCGACACCCTGGCCTCGGTCTCGTGCGTCGGGCCGTCGTTCTGCCTCGCGGTCGGCAGCACCGGCCAGGGACCGGTGGCGGAGACCTGGAACGGCACGGCGTGGACTCTCGTCTCCGCCATCCTGCCTGCCGGCAGCACGAGCGCCAGCCTGGGCTCGGTTTCGTGCGTCGCCACCACGGTCTGCGAGGTGCTCGGCACCGCGGTCAGCGGGAGCACGGGCTCGGTCTTCGGGAACCAGTGGAACGGCAGCGTCCTGTCGGCCGCCACCGCCGCCACCCCGGCGGCCGCCGGCGTCACCGTCAGCGCCTCGGGGATGAGTTGCGTCAGTGCCACCTGGTGCCTCGCCGTCGGGGCCACCGACACGACCCCGGCCTCGGTGCCCTTCAGCGAGATGTGGAACGGGACCGCCTGGACGCTCGTCACGACCCCGGCGCCCTCCAGCGCCACGGGCAGCCTGCTCCGGTCCGTCTCGTGCACCGGCGTCAACTTCTGCGCGGCGGTCGGCCAGGGCACCTTCGCCGGCCCCGTGAACCAGACCCTCGTCGAGACCTGGAGCGGCACCTCGTGGGCCGTCACCCCGAGCGCCGACACCTCCGCCTCGTTGAGCCAGGGGCTGACCGGGGTGTCCTGCTTCAGCGCCACGACGTGCAGCGCGGTCGGCCAGGCCGCCGCCAACTCGGGGCCGTCACCGGCCACCCTGGCGTTGACGTGGAACGGCACCGCGTGGGCGATCGCGCCCGGCACGCCGAACGGCGGCACCGTGCAGACGCTCCTCGGGGGCGTGTCCTGCGTCACGGACTGGGCCTGCATGGCGGCGGGGAACTTCGAGTCGCAGCCCTCACCGGTCGTGTCCGTCCCCTTCGCCATGTCCGCCCCCATCGCCCGCTCGGGCTACCGCTTCGTGGCCTCGGACGGCGGGGTGTTCGACTACGGGTCCGGCGCACCGTTCCTCGGCTCCCAGGGCGGAACCCACCTCAACAAGCCGATCGTCGGCATGGCGGTCATGCCCGGCGGTGACGGGTACGACCTGGTGGCCTCCGACGGAGGGATCTTCAACTACGGCAGCGCCCTGTTCTACGGCTCGACCGGCTCCTTGACCCTCAACAAGCCCGTGGTCGGCATGGCGTTGACCGCGGACGGGGCGGGCTACTGGCTGGTCGCCTCAGACGGCGGGATCTTCTCCTACGGCGACGCCCAGTTCTACGGCTCTACCGGAAGTCTGAACCTGAACAAGCCCATCGTGGGCATGGCGGCCACCCCCGACGGCAAGGGCTACTGGCTGGTCGCCTCCGACGGGGGGATCTTCTCCTACGGCGACGCCCAGTTCTACGGCTCGACCGGCTCCTTGACCCTCAACAAGCCCGTGGTGGGCATGGCCGCACCGGTCTCGGGTGGGTACTACCTGGTGGCCACCGACGGCGGGATCTTCACCTACCCGACCACCGGTGGACCCACCTTCTACGGCTCGACGGGCTCCATCACGCTCAACAAGCCCATCGTGGGCATGACCGTGGTGGCCGGGGGCTACTACCTCAGTGGCTCTGACGGCGGGGTGTTCACCTACCCCACGAACAACGGGCCGCCGTTCCTGGGCTCCACCGGCTCCATCGTCCTCAACGCGCCCATCGTGGGGATCGCGGCGTAGGCGAGGGCGCCGGCATCGCCTCCTCCGCCAGCGCCTCGAGGGCGCGGCGGGCGGTGGCGTCCCAGGTGAACCAGCGCGCCCGGACCAGGGCGCCCTTCGACAACCGGCTCCGCAGGACCTCGTCGCCGAGGACCCGCCTGAGCGCGGCCGGGAGGTCCTCCAGGTCCTGCACCAGAAGGCCCGACTCACCATCGAGCACGGCGTCGGCGTGGCCGGCGATGGCCGTTGCGACGGCCGGTGTCCCGCAGGCCGCGGCCTCTGTCAGCGTCATGCCCCATCCCTCGCGCTGGGAGCTGCTGGCCACGACCCAGGCCCGGCGGTACCAGTCCACCAATTCCGCGTCGTCCACCCGTCCGGGCAGGCTGACCCACTCGGTGGCGCCGAGCTCGTCGCGCAGTGCCTCGAGCGCGGTCCGCTCGGAGCCTTCGCCGATGATGACCGCCCGCAAGGCGGGGAAGTCGGCCTTCACGGCGGCCAGCGACCGCAGGAGCGCGTCGAAACGCTTCACCCGCACCAGCCGTCCGACCGCGACCACGAGGGGCGTGGGCGAGCGTTGGCCGCCCGGTGCGTAGCGGTCGTCCACCCCGGGCGGCGCCACGGTCACCCGGTCGTCCCGGAACCCCAGCAGGTCGACGATCTCGTCGCGTGACGAGTCGGACAACGTCACAATGCGGCTCGAGCGGTAGAAGCGGGGGGCGATCCGTCGCTCGGTCAGGTTGCCCATGCGGGCCAGCGTCGGCGGCAGCACCATGCCCCACATCTCGGCGTGCACATGGTGCAGGAACACGACGCGCGGACCCCGGTACCAGACGGGCGACAGGAAGGGCATGCCGTTCCAGATCTCGACGAGGGCGTCGCCGGGGCGGTGCCCCATGCGGAATCCCTCCCATGCCGCGCCCGGGAACACCGCGTAGCGCCCCGACTGGCGCAGCACGCGGTAACCGTCCCGGGTCAGCGAGGTCGGCGCGCCGGGCACCTGCGAGGTGCGGAAGGTGATGTCGAGCCCGGCGGCGGCCCAGCGGGAGGCGATCTTGTGGGCGTGCAGCTCGGAGCCGCCCGCCTCGGGGTCGTCGAGGTCGCGCCAGGCGACGAAGTGGATGCGCCGGATACCGGCCTGGGCCGCGATGGTCGCCAGGCCCTCGGCCTCGGCGCTCTCCGTCGCTGCGCGGCCCGGTTCGGGCGCGGCCGGCACCGGCCCCAGGTCATCCCCCATCCGGGTCAGGATAACCCGAGGTCCCGCCGCGCTACTCGGACCCTGTGGATGAAGGCGAACCCGCACACGACCACCAACAGCACCCCCGACTGCACCGCCAGATCGACGAACGCGGTGGCCCGGGGGGCCCCGTGCACGGCCAGGACCGCCAGCGTGAGCGCCACGGCGCCGCCCGCCAGCACGACGCCCACCCAGCGCTGGCCGACGGCGAGCAGATACATGGTCAGCACCACCGTGACGCTGAGCAGGATCATGGCGAGCACCAGGGGTGCCAGAGCATCGGCCGCCGACGTGTAGGCGTGGTGGAAGACGAGCTGGAGGATCTGCTCCGGCGCGGCCACGGCAACGCCCAGTAGGAGCACCGAGGGGACGGCCAGGAGCAGCAGCACCACGGCCAGCTGGCGCAGCGCGTGACCGCCCTGGCGCCAGCGGATGGCGGCCTCGGGGAGCAGGTACCCGCCCAGCACGATGGCCCCGAAGACGATGGCCTTACTGGTCACCGACACGGCGGCGTAGGCGCCACTGTGGGAGGGATTGTCCCGGCCCACCACGAGCACGTCGGCGTTCTGCAGGACCGCCACCATCGACAGGGACACCGACGCCACGACCAGATCGAGTACGACCGTGCGCCGCACCGAACGTTGGCCGCCGCCGAGCAGCCGATCGGGGCGCACCGCCGCCACCCAGCTGGCGGCATCGAGCAGCCGGGGCGCCCGGCCGCCCGACCAGGCCCGGACCGACGCCCAGCGGGCGTGGGTCGCCGCCACGACCTCACCGATGAGCACGCCGACCGCTGCCCCGGAAGGGCCGTACCCGGCCGCCACGAGCACGACGACGGCGACGACCCGGAAGCCCATCTCCACCAGCAGGTTGGCCGCCAGCGGCCGGTAGGCCCGGTGCGCCTGCAGGAGGCCTCTGTCCAGCGAGAGCAGGACGAAGAAAGCGGCGGCCGTGAGGATCGCCGCGATGCCGATGCCGCTCTGCTGGTTGAGGAGGACCGCCACGCCGTGCCGGCTGGTGAACACGATGACGGCCCACACGAGGACGATCAGGGTGCACTGCCGGTGCACCCTGCCGGCCCAGCGCCGTACCAGGTGGCCCGTCCCGTCCTCGTGCCAGAGCGTGACGCGCCGCACCACGGCGACCACCACCGCGGAACCGGGCATGGACAGAATGAGGTACAGCCCGGTCAGCTGGTTGAGGACGCCGTAACTATGGGGAGAGAGCAGGCGGGCCAGCGCGACGGTGAGGATGACGCTGGCCCCATTGGCCAGGACGCCCGCCGCGGCCAGCGGACCGGCCTGCAGGAGGCCCGCCCGCATCGACTCGACGCCAGTGTCCCCCCGGGGGTCGAGGAGCAGCTCCCCCCCGAGAGTGGGCCCGACGGCATTGGGGGCCAGGGCCATGGCGGCCGGCACCCCCTCGACGACGACCTCGGCCGCGGGAGTGTCCGCGACCTCGGGGTCGTTCACGCGGCAGCCCCGGGCGCCTCGTCCTCCAGGCCGATCCGATCGACCGCGGGGAGGATCTGGCCCCGCAGGAGCTCGCCGCCCTCCACGCTGACGTGGATGCCGTCGGGTGAACGCACGTCGACCCCGGAGACCGATTCGGAGTAGAGGCCGTCGGGGCTCAGCATCCGGTTGAGGTCGATGACGCTGACCACTCCCGGATGCATGGCAGCGACCTGGCGCACGACGGCGTTGTAGGCCTGCACCCGGACCGGTGTGTTCTCCGACCAGGGCTGGCCGTTGGGCTGCCGGTCTCTGGGGTCGACGTAGGGCATGGTGAAGAGCACCACTTTGGCACCGAACGAGTGGAGAATGGTGATGGCCGACTGCAGATCGGACGTGAGGTGCTCGTTCCAGGCGGGCTCGCCGATGTGCACCCAGTGCCCGTGGAGCAGGTGATCGGCGACCTCCCAGCGCCCGAGCCCCAGGGCGACCACCTGGGGCCGCTGCCCGGCGATCACGAAGGGCCACAGCCCGCGCCAGTTGTCGCACCCGGGCGTGGCCGGGCCGGCGGCGCCCGACGTGAACACCTCGAGTTGCGGATCGAGATCGCACCCGACCGTGGCGTCGTCGATCACGCTGACCCCGTACTCCTTCTGGGCCGCCACCGAGAGGCCCATGCCGAGCGTCATGGCGATGGAGTCGCCCAGGACGAGGAGGCGCATCGGGTGCGCGCCGTAGGCCCCGGAGTGCTCCAGCGCGGCGTACTCCGACGTCGTCAAGCCGGGGGGCAGGGGGAAGACCACCCGGGCGCCGCCTGACGCGTCGGCCCGGGCGACGGGCCCGGCCTTGGCCGGCAACGCCGTGAGCGCGGGCAGGCCGACAGACGACAGGACGAGGCAGGCGGAACCCAGCAGGCCTCGCACACCCCAACGCGTCACGCCAGCACCGTCCTCTCCCGCCTTCCATCCTCGCCCGGACGGCAGGCAGCGCCTGATCGGTCGAGCGGCAGCCAGAGGACCGGTTTCCGCGCGCCCGACTTCTCCTCGTCGGCCGATCCGGGCCGCCGCTTGAGTATCCACCCAGTGCCCTCAGGGGGCCTGGAGCAAACCCCCGCTGACGCAATCGGCCACCTGCATGGTGACCTGGGCCACGCCCTTCCCCTCGGCCGCCCCGACGCAGGTGGCCAGGGTCCCGGCCGGCACGACCAGGGGGCGTGTCAGCCCCAGTTGCACGTTGTTCCAGACCCAGGCACCGGCCTGAATGGTGGGAAGGCGGCCGAGCGCAGCCGTCATGAAGGCCGCCGCGTAGACGGGATCCCGCCCCAGCTGCCGCGTCGAGAGGGCGGGATCAGTGGCGACCACCACGGTGTTGACCTCCCAGACCGACATGGCGTGGCGGACCGCGGCGAGTTGCGCCGGGGTGCCGACGGGGGGTTCCAGCCCCCCGAGGGCGAGGTCGGACAGCACCGCAAATCCCGGCGCCGCCGTGCCGGCGCGGCGCGCCACCCCCTGGGGGCCGCCTCCCCCGGCCATGCTGTAGGGCACGCCGAGGACCGCTTGCCATGCCAGGGCGGACTGAATGCCGGAGAACGGCGCCGGATACGTGAGGAGGACCCGGCCTGGCGGCAGGGTCGGCGCCACCTCGCTGTACCAGCGGGGCAGGACCACCGCCTGCATGGCGAACGGCAGGCGCTCGCTGAAGATCACCGCCGTCGGCACGAGGGCGACCCCGCTCACGGCCAGCGCGCCCAAGGCGCCCCGCCAGTCGGGCACCGTGCGGTAGGTCCGCTCCATGATCACGGCGAGCAGTACCGCGGCGGCCAGGTAGCCGAAGGCCATGAAGCGCTGCTGGATCACGTTCTGAATCAGGGGGATCCGGGTGAAGATCCAGGCCGGCTGCCACTCGCCCTTGCGCTCGCCCAGCGAGCAGGCGACGCAGGCCGCAAAGGTGAAGGCGAAGAACCACACCCGCCGATCCCGCCAGAAGAAAACGAGGCCGCCGACCATGACGGCCAGGAAGCCCCAGCCGATGTAGGCGGCGGAGGCCAGCGGTGCACCGTCGTACCCGCTGAGCGGAATGAAGGAATGGAGCACGGACGGGTAGCCGGTCGTGACGAAGTTCGAGGGGATGAAGCCCCCGATCACCCCCACGTTGGGCCAGACCAGGCCCGGGAGGTGCGCCGGCCCTTCGAGCGCGAACCACACCGGCCAGGCCAGCAGGACCGCGCCCAGGCCGAGTCCGATGCCCAAGGCCCCCGCGGCGTGGGGGAGGCGCGCCCGCAGCCCCGGCCGGTTGGCGACCAGCGCGGCGGCCAGCAGTGCCACCAGGCAGATGACGACCACGACCGCGCCGATGGCCAGCAACTCCGAGGAGAGGAAGAACTGCGCGAACAGGAGGACCGCGAGCAGGAGGCCGGTGACGAGGACACTGTGTCGTTGGCGAATCAGGATCTCGTCCAGGACGGCCAGGATGAGCGGCAGCAGCATGAGCGCCGCCGTCATCAGGTGGGCGAACTCGAGATTCGACAAGACGAAGGGCGAGAAGCCGTAGAGCAGCCCACCGACGAAGGCCGCCGGGGTCCAGGGGGCCCAGCGCCGGATCACCACGAACGCGGTGAAGGCCGTCAGCGCGGGCGTGATGGTCGAGGCCACGTTGAGCGACGCCACCGGGCCCCAGATCCACGTCACGGGGACGAGCGGGAGGCTCAGCCCGGTGACCGAGGTGTTGGCCAGCAGGTTGATGCCGTGCGGGTGGAAGAGCGCGGTGGAGAAGAACGGGTTCTGCGCGTGGGACAACGCGGTGGCGGGCCACTGGAAGAACCACAGGAACAGCGCGGGGTCCCCGCAGCCGCACAGCGTGTGGGTGGTGGCGCCTTCAGTCCACGCGTGGATCCACAGCACGAAGCCGAGCGCGAGATACACCGCTCCCGCCGCGGCGAGGGTCATCCACGGGTGCCACCGGAGCGCCCGACTCGACGCGTGCTCAGCCAGCTTCGAGTGTGCCTGCGGTGGCGGGGGCGCGCCGCGGCAGCACCGGGGCGTCCCGTCCGGTCGACCCCGCCTCGTGATACTCCTCTTCGACGTTGACCGACCAGATGTCGTGGTCAGCGCCGAACATGTTCTCCACGGTCAGCATGGCGGTGTACATGGAGTGGTCCTGGTTGTTGTACTTGTGCATCCCGTTACGACCCACCGGGTGGATGTTGGGTGCCTCGGTCTCGATCCACTTGCGGATGGTGGCGACGTTGGCCTTGTAACTGAAGTCGTAGTACGGGTAGGCCTTCGGCACACGCACGACGTAGCCGTGCTCGACATCGCCTTCGGCGGCCAGCCCGAGCGTAATCAGCTCCCTGGTCCCCAGCGCGATCAACTCGTCGTCGGGCGTGTTCCACATGGCGTCGCCCTCGAAGACGAAGTACTCGAGGCCGAGGCAGGTGCGCCCGTCCTTGACGAGATAGGGCGACCACGATCCGTAGTTCTGAATGCGCCCCACCTCGACGTCGGTGGCGTGGATGTAGATCCAGTTGTCGGGGAAGCTGCGTGACTCGGGCACGACGAGCGCCACCGTCAGGTAGTCGCGGTAGTGCAGGTCGTCCGCGGCCGCCACCACCTCGGGCGGCGGGGGCGGCGTGATCGTGTGCACCAGCTCGCGCATGGGCATGGTGGAGACCACGTGCGAGGCGGCGACCGTGTGCTCGGCGCCGCCCTGGGTGTACGACGCGGACACCGCGCGGCCGTCCTCGACGTTGATGCGGGTCAGCCGCGCCCTCATCTCCAGGGTCCCCCCGGCGGCCTGCACCTTGTCCGCACAGATCTCCCACATCATGCCGGGGCCGTACTTGGGGTATTGGAACTCCTCAATGAGAGTGGTGATGTCCGTCTGGCCGCGCTTGGGGAGGATGGAGTTGATGACGGCCTTGCGCAGGTCGAGGTTCTTGACCCGCTGGGCCGCCCAGTCCGCCGGCATGTCCGACACCGGCACACCCCACACCTTCTCGGTGTAGGTCTTGAAGAAGGTGCGGTACAGGCGCCAGCCGAAGCGCTTCACGAGCCAGTTCTCGTAGTTGGACTCGTCCTTGGGGGGGCGGATGCGGGACCACAGATAGGAGAAGACGATGAGGATCCCCTCCCAGAGAGCGATGTTGCGCAGCACGTTGAGCGCCCGGAGCGGGTAGTCGAGGAACTTGCCCTTGTAGTAGATGCGGCTCATACGGGGGCGGAGCATGAAGTCCCCCTCGGGCAGGATCTCGTGCCACAGGGCCTCCACTTCCGGGACCTTGGTGAAGAAGCGGTGTCCACCCAGGTCGAACCGCCAGCCGTCGCGCTCCACGGTGCGGCTGATCCCGCCGACCACGTCGTCAGCCTCGAGCACGACCGGGTGCTCCCCCCGTTTGGTCAGGAGATAGGCGGCCGTCAGGCCCCCGGGGCCCGCGCCGGCAATGACGACGGGCGCGTCTTCGGGGGCGGTCACGAGGTAGGCAGGTTAGTGGACCCTTCAGGATCTCTCGGGGAGGGTAGGGGCGGCACAGGGGTTCCCGGAGGCACCGCCGCCGTCAGGATCCCGACGTGGCGTACTCGGTGAGGTTCATCGGCTCGTAGTACAGGGCGGGGTGACTGGTCACGAGGTTGCGCCCTCCCCCACCGTTCTTGGTGGCGGTGTCCAGCAAGTCGGTGGCGATGGTCTCGCACTTGATGCCGTAGGTCTGGTACATCGGCTCCCAGACCAACCAGACGTGGTGGTTCGTCCCGGCCCGCTGGACCAGATCGTCCGCGAAGGAGTTGGGGTCGGCCCCGTGCACGGCGTCGGCGTAGTCGACCCAGTCGACGATGGCGGGCCCCGTGCGGCGGGGGAACGTCAACATGTCGTATTGCGATGGATCGTGTATCTCGCGGTAGACGGAGGGACCCAGCTGGTCCGGGCAGAAGGCGATGATGTCCCCCGGCTTGGCGTCCGCGTTGATGGCCGCCGCCACATTGTTCGCCTGGGTCCGCTGCGTGGTGACGTTCTGGGCGGAGGACACCAGGCCGGCCACGACCGCGAGCCCGACGATGATCACCCGGACCCTCGGGTTGAGCAGCGTCGCCGTCCCCAGTGCCACGAGGAGGAGGAAGGGCAGAAAAACGACGGCGGCGTAGCGCGACGAGAACGCGCTGGCCGTGAGGATGCCGCCGGCGATGGCGGCGAAAAGCGTGCCGAGCACGACAAAGCCCAGGCTGCGCGAGCGGGGACGGGTGTGCAGGTCGAGCTCGATGATGCGCCCGGACCGGCCGATGCCGAAGACGGCGAGCGCCAGCATGGCGAAGTAGATGACGGCGAGGAGGCGGCCCTGGTTCGTCCCGGTCTGCAGCGTCGAGCCCTGGTTGTCCGTGAAGCCCGTGAGGGCGTTGATCACGGCCGAGAAGTTGGGCGGTGCCGCCCACGGGGTTCCCGTGTGCTTGGCCTGATAGATGAACGTCGGCACCCAGGGCACGAAGAGCAGCACGCCCACCGCCACGGCGAACAGCGCCGCCCGCGGGGCGGCGTCAGCCTGCCCGTGCCGGCGATCGCGCACGACGGAGACGACCAGCCAGATGCCGACCATGGCGACGAGGTAGATCGACCAGTACTGGGTGTAGAGGAGCGCCGCCGTCACGACGGCGACGGCAATGAGGTTGCCGGCGCGAGGTTTGTCGACGGCGCGCGCCAGGGCGAGGAAGCCGCAGCCGGTCAGGAGGATGACCAGGGCGTACATGCGGGACTCGGTGGCGTAGTACACCGCGAAGGGCGCGCTGGCCAGCAGCACGAGCGTGGTCCAGGCCACTGCCCGGCCCCCCAGCCGCCGCCCGCACAGCCAGGCGACGGGGAGCGTCACCACGGCGAACAGGCCAGAGAGGGCCCGCACGGCGTCGTTGGACTGCCCGAAGAGGACGATCCAGAAGTGCAGGAGGTAGTAGTAGAGCGGCGGCGCTCCGTCGTGCTTCAGTGCATCGGGGATGTCGTGCAGGGGTAGCCGGGCGATGTTGACGGTGAGGGCCTCGTCGAGCCAGAGGCCCGAGCGGGCCCAGAAGCGAAGGAGCAATCCGGCGGCGAGCACCAGCCCCACGGCGATGCCGACGACGACCCGCGTACGGCCGGTGAGAGCAGGAACCTCCTCAGACATGGGCCGCATGGTAGGACAAGGGGCCAGAGGTCTAGGATCATCCGCCGCCGGGGAAGGCCGGCGCCGTGGAAGGGAATCGACACAGCGAAGGGGGGAAAGGGGCGCCGTGACCCGTTACATCATCAAGCGGTTGGTGCTACTCGCCATCATCATCATCTTCGTGTCGATCGTGACCTTCTTCCTGGTCCACCTGTTGCCCGGCAACCCCACCGACACCATCCTCGGCCCCAACGCCACGGCGCAGAACGTCGCCACCCTCAACCGCCAGCTCGGCCTGGACAAGCCACTGTGGCAGCAGTACTTCATCTGGATCGGCCATGTGTTCCAGGGGAACCTGGGCCAGTCGTACACGACGCACCAGTCGACGACGACCATCATCGGCCAATCGTTCCCGATCGACCTCGAACTGATCATCTTCTCCCAGATCCTCGCCTTCGCCATCGCCTTCCCCATGGCCATGCGCTCGGCCCGCAAGCCCAACGGGTTGTTCGACAACGCCTCCAACAGCGGCACCTTCGCCATGCTGGCGCTGCCTCCCTTTGTCATTGCGCCTGTCCTGGTGCTGCTCTTCGCCGTGCACTGGCACATCTTCCCCGGACCGGCCTCCTATGTGCCGCTCACCCAGGACTTCTGGTCGAACATCCACACCATGCTGTTGCCGTCAATCGTCCTCGCCCTGGGCGGGATCGTCGTCTACTTCCGATTGCTGCGGAACGACCTCATCTCCACGTTGCAAGAGGACTTCATCACCATGGCCCGTTCGAAGGGTCTGTCCGATCGGCGCATCATGTGGCGCCACGCCCTGCGGCCGTCCTCGATCTCGCTGCTGGCGTCGGCCGGCGTCACCATCGGCAGCCTGATCGCCGGCACGTTCATCGTCGAGCTCCTGTTGCAGATGCCGGGGTTGGGGTATCAGCTGATCTCGGCCGTCAATCAGGACGACTACACCGTCGTGCAGGGCATCACCCTCTTCGTGGCCGTGGCCATCGTGCTGGTCAACTTCATCTTCGACTTCCTGTTCACCATCGTCGATCCGAGGATTGCCCGTGAGTAGCGTGAGCCTGACCAATCCGACCAACGAGGCGTTCGCCGACATCAAGGAAGAGATCTCCGCCGAAGAGGCGGCGGATCCGACCAAGAAGAAGCTGGGCGTCCTCTTCTGGATCTGTGTCGCCTGGATCGTGCTGGTGGCGCTGGCGGCCACCTTCGCCAGCCTGCTGCCGTTACCCAACCCCGATCTGGGGAATTACAACAGTGCGCAGAACGCAGGGCCCGGCTGGGGCCATCTCCTCGGGACCGACGATCTCTACCGGGACATCTTCAGCCGCTTGATCTACGGGGCGCGGGTCTCCCTGGTCGTGGGCTTCGGCGGCGCCCTGATCGGCCTGGTCGTGGGTGGCATCCCCGCCATGTTCTCGGCCTACCGCCGAGGCCGCATCGATACGGCCCTCAACACGGGTTCCTATGTGGTGCTGGCCTTCCCCGCCATCGTCGCCGTCATCGCAATCGTGTCCTTCTGGGGCAAGTCGTTGTTCAAGATCACGCTCGTCATCGGCCTCTTCGCGGCGCCACTGATCTTCCGCGTGGTGCGGGCCTCGACCTTGTCCTACGCCACCCGCGACTTCGTGTTGGCCGCCAAGGCACTCGGCGCCAGCGACCGGCGCATCCTCTCCCGCGAGATCCTGCCCAACATCATGCCGACCATCGTGTCCTTCGGGCTCATCGCCGTGGCCACCATCGTCGTCCTGGAGGGCTCGCTGGCTTTCCTCGGGCTCTCCGTGCCACCACCGACGCCCAGCTGGGGCAACATGCTCAACGAGGGATCCAGCCTGCTGACCGGGGCCAAGGGGCAGACGAACCCGTGGTTGGTCATCTTCCCGGCGTCCGCCATGTTCCTGCTCCTCATCAGCCTCAACGTCGTGGCCGACAAATTGCGGGCGTACTTCGACGTGTCGGACATCAAGCTGTGAGCGGGCGCCGCCTGCTCGAGGTCGAGGACCTCCGCGTCTCCTTTGCCACCCCCCGCGGCCCGCTGCGGGCGGTCCAAGGGGTGTCACTGACCCTTGACCAGGGGAAGACACTGGGGATCGTCGGCGAGTCGGGCTCGGGGAAGACGGTGCTCTCCCGAGCCATCATGGGGCTGCTCCCCCGAGCGTCGACCACCCAGACCGGGTCGGTCCGCTACGACGGCACCGAACTCCTCAACGCACCGAACGACGACCTGCGCAAGCTCTGGAGCACCCACATCGCCATGGTCTTCCAGGACCCCATGACGTCGCTCAACCCCGTACAGCGGATCGGCAACCAGATCACCGAACCGCTCAAGATCCACCTCAAGCTCTCCAAGAGCGAGGCCAAGGAGACGGCGCTCTCGCTCCTGATGCAGGTGGGCATCCCCTCCCCTGTCGAGCGCTACGAGGCCTATCCGTTCGAGCTCTCGGGCGGCATGCGCCAGCGCGTCATGATCGCCATCGCCCTGGCCTGCGCGCCACGCCTTCTCATGGCCGACGAGCCCACCACCGGCCTCGACGTGACGGTGCAGGCGCAGATCCTCGACCTCCTGAGCCAGCTCCAACGCGACCGCGACATGGCCATGATCCTGGTCACGCACGACCTCGGCGTGGTCGCCACGCGCACTGACGAGATCATCGTGATGTACGCCGGCAACGTGGTCGAGCGGGCGCCCACCAACGTGCTCTTCAAGAGCATGGCCATGCCCTACACGGAGGCGCTCCTCAAGTCGACGCCGCGCATCGCCGAACCGAGCCATACCCGGCTCATCGCCATTGAGGGCAGGCCCCCGGATCTGCTCAACCCCCCGTCGGGCTGCCCCTTCTCGCCGCGCTGCCCCTATGCGCAGGAGAGGTGCCACGTGGAGAAGCCGCCGCTGGTGGAAGCGGAACCGGGCCACAGCTACGCCTGCTGGTACCCCCTGACGACGAGCGACCCGGCTCCTTCATCGCCCCAACCCGATCCGGTGCCCGCATGACCGACACCACGCTGAACCCCCCGGGGGTGGCGACCGACCCGTTGCTGTCCGTCGAGGACCTCCATGTCTCCTTCGGCCGGGGCAACGCGACCGTGCAGGCCGTGGCCGGCATCAGCTTCGGCCTGCGCCAGGGCGAGACGCTCGGGCTCGTCGGCGAATCAGGATGCGGCAAGTCCACGACCGGCCGCGCCATCATCCAAGTCGAGAAGGCCACCTCGGGCAAGATCACCTTCGGCCACACCGAACTGACATCCCTCGGCCGCGGCGACCTGCGCACGCTGCGCACGCAGGTGCAGATGATCTTCCAGGACCCGATCTCCTCGCTCAACCCGCGCCGTCGCGTCATCGACATCGTGTCCGAGCCGCTGAACATCTGGAAGATAGGCAGCAAAGAGGAGCGGCTCGAGACGTCCCGAGCCATGCTCGACCAGGTCGGCATCGACCCCTACGTCAATGGTTCTCGCAGGCCGCGTGAGTTCTCCGGTGGTCAGTGCCAGCGCATCAGCATCGCGAGGGCGCTGGTCCTCAAGCCGAAGCTCCTCGTGTGCGACGAGATCGTCTCCGCGCTCGACGTGTCGGTGCAGGCGCAGATCCTGAACCTGCTGCAGGACCTGAAGCAGGAATACAACCTGACGATCCTGTTCATTGCGCACGACCTCGCGGTCGTCAAGAACGTCAGCGACCGGGTTGCCGTCATGTACCTCGGGCGACTCTGCGAGATCGCCCCTTCCGACCTGCTCTACGAGACACCGGCCCACCACTACACCGCCGCCCTCCTGGCTTCCGCCGTGGAGCCGGACCCCGAGGCGCCGCGCACGACGGCGGCCCTCACCGGCGAGCCCCCGAGCCCGATCAACCCGCCGTCGGGTTGCCGTTTCCGCACCCGCTGCCCGCGGGCCGAGGCCCGCTGCGCCGAAGAGGTCCCCGAAATGCGGGAGATCGGCCCCCGCCACCAGGTGGCCTGCCACTTCCCCATCGGCACTTGAGCGGCGCCGCTTCCGGCGGGCGTGGTGCTCGGCCGCGCCTGGCCGCCGCGGCCTGCGCACAATTCCCGGATCTGCACGACGACTGGCCGCTGCTGCGGAGCGCCCTGGCCGCAGCCGGGGTGGACGCCACGACGGCGGTCTGGAACGACCCCGCGGTCGACTGGACGATGTTCGACCTCGTGCTGGCCAGCGGCACCTGGGACAACATCCATCACGCCGAGGAGTTCCTGGCCTGGGCGGACGGTGTCGCCGCCTCCGGCGTGCCCGTGCGCAACTCCCCCGCCACGCTGCGCTGGAACATCGACAAGCACTACCTGCAGGACCTGGAGCGGGCGGGCGTCCCGACGGTGCCGACGGTGTGGGCCGAGCCGGGCGCGGGAGACCTCGACGCCGACGCGCTGATCCTGCCGGAGGGCGAGGTCGTCGTGAAGCCTTCCGTGTCCGGAGGCGGCTACAGCACGGCGCGCTACCAGCCCCACGAGCACCAGGCGGCCCGGGCGCATGTGGAGAAGTTGACCGCCTCAGGGCGCACGGCCATGGTGCAGACCTACGAGCCCCGTGTCGATACCGAGGGCGAGACTGCCCTCGTCTACGTCGGCGGCCGCTTCACCCATGCCCTCCACAAGGACCCGATGATCCGCCGGGGCGTCGGTCCCCTCGACCACCTGATCGACAACCAGGTGGTCACCGGCGCCACCGCGACGGCCGCGCAGCTCCGTATGGCTGGCCGGGCCCTGGCCGCGGCAGAGGAGCTCCTCGGCCCCACCAGCTACGCCCGGGTCGACATGGTCGAGACGTTGGACCGCGGGCCCGCGCTTCTCGAACTCGAGCTGCTCGACCCGGCGCTGTTCTTCACGCACCACCCCTCGGGCGCGGTGGCGTTGGCCCGGGAACTCGCAGGCCTGCTGCGCGGGGCGTAGCGGGCCCTCGCCCGGGCTCCATCCGTCCGCGGTCCCCGGAGGCCATGCCTCAGGCGCGCGATTCCCCTCACTCTCAACGAGAGTGTTTACAGTTCAGAGAATCGTCGCCCCGCCGCCCAGGAGAAAGTCCGAGCGGCGAACCGACGTGACGCCTGATGTGGTGTCTAGACGCCTTCTGCGACGGCCTCGGCCGCCGGTGCATCAGCCTCGGGCACAGCCGCCTCGGGCGCAGCCGCCTCGGGCGCAGCCGCTACCTCACCCTCAGCGGGAGCTTCACCCTCGACGGGAGCTTCACCCTCGACGGGCGGGATGTCGTTCCCGTGCTCGTCCTTGATCGGGATGACGTGGGTGCCCGCCTCCTCGGCGAAGTCGGCCCAGGCCGCCTGGGCCTCGGTCTCGGGGGTGAACTCGCCTTCGGCGTAGTCGAAGCCGATGTAGTTGCCCTCTTCGTCGTAGGCGTGCTCGCCGAAGGCCTCGCGGTACTCCTCGGAGACCTCGCCACCCTCGGCCGCCTGCTTGATGGAGAGCGAGATCCGGCGGCGCTGCAGGTCGATGTCGATGATCTTGACCCACAGCTCTTCGCCCGGTGTCACGACCTGCTCGGGCAGGTCCACGTGGTGCACGGCCATCTCCGAGATGTGCACCAGGCCCTCAATGCCGTCACCGACCTGCACGAAGGCACCGAAGGGCACCAGCTTGGTGATGCGGCCGTAAACGAGCTGGCCGACCGCGTGGCTGTCGGCGAACTCCTGCCAGGGGTCGGACTGCGTGGCCTTCAGCGAGAGGCTGATGCGCTCCTTGTCGAGATCCACGTCGAGCACCTCGACCTCGATCTCGTCGCCCACGGTCACCACCGACGAAGGGTGGTCGACGTGCTTCCAACTGAGCTCGGAGACGTGGACGAGCCCGTCCATACCGCCGAGGTCCACGAAGGCACCGAAGTTGACCACCGAGGAGACCGTGCCGCGGCGCCGCTCGCCCGGCTTGAGGTTCGCCAGGAAGTCGCCCCGCTGCTCCTTCTGGGCCTCTTCCAGCCAGGCTCGGCGCGACAGCACGACATTGTTGCGGTTGCGGTCCAGCTCAATGATTTTGGCTTCGATGACCTTGCCCACGTAGGGCTGCAGCTCTCGCACTCGCCGCAACTCGACCAAGGAGGCGGGCAGGAAGCCGCGCAGGCCGATGTCGACGATCAGTCCGCCCTTGACGACCTCTATGACGGGACCGGACACCATCTCGCCGTTGTTCTTCTTCTCTTCAATGGTCGTCCAGGCCCGCTCGTATTGCGCGCGCTTCTTGGACAGGACGAGCCGTCCCTCCTTGTCCTCCTTCTGAAGGACGAGGGCCTCGACGTGGTCGCCGAGCGAGACGATCTCCGCCGGGTCGACGTCGTTGCGGATGGAGAGCTCGCGGGCGGGGATGACCCCTTCGGACTTGAAGCCGATGTCGAGGAGGACCTCGTCGCGGTCGATCTTGACGACCGTTCCCTCAATGACGTCGCCGTCGTCGAACTCGATGATGGAGTCACCCATCGCCTTTTCGAGATCGGCGTCACCGAGGTCGTCGTCGACGATGGTGCGGGGGGTGTAGTTCCCCTCGGCGTCGAAGCTGCCCATCGCTTCGGGAGAGAGGAGGGAGGTACGTGCTGCGTCAGCCATTGGGAAATGCTCCTTGCGACAGGTGCGACTTGCACCCGCAGGACCGCGCCGGGGTCAGTTCGAGGAATACGGGTTGCGCCGCCACCGGTGCCGACGGGCAAGACCGAGCATCGTACCAGCTGATCGGTGCGCCCAGCCCCGCCCAGCCCCGCCCGGCTCAGCAGAGACGGCTCAGCAGAGACCCGTCGGTGCGCTGTCGAGCAACGGCTTGCACGTGTTGGTCGTCCAGGTGTCGTTCGTATGCGAGGTGCCTGACCCCGTGCTGACATCCTCGTAGTCGTAGCGCAGGTTCTTCTTGGCCCTGTTGCTCGTGAAGGTGTTGGAGCCCGAGGCCGAATCCACGTAGATCCCGTCGTAGTTCGTGTTCGAGGTGTTGGTGCTCACCGCCATGAGGGACGACCCGTAGATGCCGATGCCGTACTCGTAGTTGCCCGTGGTCGTGTTGCCACTGACGGTGGTCGGGTTCACGGCGCCGTCCACGTAGAGCTGGATGCCGTCACCGTACCCATTCCCTTCGCCGTAGCCTGGTTGGCCGCTCGTGACGTTGTCGGTGGCCCCGGTGACCGTGTTACCCGAGATGCTCCACGACCCACTTGTCCCACCCGAGTCGGAGCCGGCGGAGAGGTTGACGTCGTTGGCCGACAGCGTGTTGCCGCTGACCGTCGTGGCGCCGGTGTCGTAGATCAGGATCCCCGTGGCCGTGTTGTTGGCGCCGCCGGCGGTGTACGAGTTGGCGGTGGCCGTGCTGCCGGTCACGGAGCCGCTGGCGTTGTAGGCGATCTGGATGCCGTTCTGGGCGATCAGAGCCGTCGGCCCGATCCCCGTCACCTTGCTGTCTGTCACGGTGCACGTGGTGCCGGCGTCGTTGCAGGTGATCCCGTTCTTGTCATAGGCCTTGACGGTCACCCCGTTGAAGGTCACGGAGGAAGGGGTGCCCGAGCCGGTGTCCGTCGCCACATAGGCCCCGAGTCCGTCCTGGCACCCGAACAACGACTGCTCGAGCTCGACGCCTTTGATGGCCACGTTCGTCACCGTGCCGGAGGCGTTGTGGTAGTAGACGCCGACGAAGTTGTCGTTACAGCCGGTCACGTCGAACGAAGGCGACGCCGCGTTCCCCTTGATCACCAGGTTCGAAAGATTCGCCGTGGCGCCGTTGGTGATGTCGACGAGGACGCCCATGGTCTGGGGCGAGGAGTTCTCGTACGTGCTGTCGGTGTCGGCCACGGTCGTGCTGGGGTTGAAGATGGTGGCGGGCGACCCGCTCTGCACCGTGCCGATGATGTTCACGGACTGCGTGATGTGGACCGGGAGCGTGAAGGTGCCTGCGCCCACGTTGACGTCCGCGCCCGAGGGCGCCTGAGTCAAGGCGTAGGGCACGGTCGCACAGGGGTGCGCGACCAGCCGGCAGGCATTCCCCGAGTCGTTGCCGCCGATCGCAACGTACAGATTCGGTGCTGGCGTGGCCGCCGCCGGCGCGGACGAAGCGACCGCCGCACCGATGAAGGCCAGCAAGCTGACCGCCCCACACGCAACTGCTCCCTGCTTCCGGTGACGCATCATCGCACTCTCCCTGCGCTCTTTCGCGCAGATCATTTCGGCTCCCTGGTCACCCCGCAGTGCCCAGGGGTGCCCCCTGTGGCCGTACCTTCGCTTGCTCCCGGACGCGTCGACGGTCTCGAGCCGGGGTGAACATCTGCGGATGGACCGATCAGCAGAGACCCTCCGGGTCGCTGTCGAGTGCCGGCTTGCACGTGTTGCCCGTCCAGGTGTCAGCCGTGCCAGACGTGCCCGACCCGGTGCTCGCGTCCTGGTAGTCGTAGACCGTGTCTCGCTTGGCGATGTTGTCCGCGATGGTGTTGGGTCCCGAAGCCGAGTCCACGTAGATCCCGTCGTAGTCGGTCTTGGTGGTGTTGTCGGACACAGTGATGTTCGCCGTACCGAAGACGCTGATCCCGTACTCGTAGTCGCCCGTGGCGACGTTGTCGCTCACCGTGGTTGGATTGACGCTGCCGTCGACACCTTCGATCTGGATCCCGTCGCCGTACTGGTTGCCCTCGCTCGGGCCACCCGCTGCGGGCGACAGGTTGTCGGTGGCCCCGCCGACGGTGTTGGACTCGATGTACCAAGACCCGGGGATCTGGCCCGAATCGGCGCTGGCGGAGATGTTGACGTCGTTGCCGGAGAGGGTGTCGCCGGTCACGCGCATCGCGCCCGTGTCGTACACCAGGATCCCGCTGGCCGAGTTGCCGGCCGGCGAGACGCCGGAGGCGCCCGTGTAGGAATTGCCCGTGATGGTGCTGGACAAGACGGCTCCGCTCGATCCGAACGCGTACTCCATGCCGTTCTGGCCGATCAGCGAGGTCGGCCCGATCCCGGTGACGACGCTGTCGGAGACGTCGCACACCGTGCCGGCATAGCGGCACGTGATGCCGTTCTTGTCGTACGCCTTCACGGTGTCGTCGTTGAAGGTGACGTGCGACGCCGGGTAGGGCGACCCAGCGTCCGAACCGACGTAGACGGCGTCGCCCGACTGACACCCGAAGTCCGCCGCCGGGAGCTGGACGTTCACGACCTTGGTGTTGTCCACGTTCCCCGAGGCGTTGTGGTAGTAGAGGCCAACGAAGTTGGGTGCACCGCAGGTGGTGAAGGTCGGCCCCTCCGTGCTGCCGTTGATGTTGAGGTTCGCCAGGTCGACGGTGGCGCCGTCGGTGACGTCGACGAGCGCCGCGACGGTGGTCAGGCCCTCGAAGTTCTGGGGGTCGGTGTCAGCCACGGTCGAGGTGGGCTTGATAACGGTGCCAATCGACCCGTTGACGACCGTTCCCACGATGCTCACCGGCTTCGTGATCTGCAGCGGCTGGGTGAAGGTGCCGGCCCCGACGTCGATCGTGCTGCCACCCGCAGGTGCCTGCGTCAGCGCGTAGGCGATCGTGGCGCACGGATGCGCGGGCAGCCGACAGGCATTCCCGCCGCTGTCGCTTCCGCTGGCGCCGACGTAGAGCGTCGGAGACCCGGTCGCCGAGGCCGATGAGATGCCGACGATGCCGGTCCCCGCGGCGACCAGCAGGCCCGCCGCTCCGCACAGCAAGAATCCAAGCTTCGGGTGACGCGCCATCGCACCTCCAGTGACTTCGGGTACCGCCCCGATCGCTGGGCACCCTAAGCCCTGCTGTCGTCAACCGCTAGGCATTTTTTTGTTCAAGTCGTGTGTTTTCTCGTGGATTCCAGGGCCATGTCACCTTTCTGTCACCCGCGCGCCATTTGGCGGACGCGAAGACGCGGCGACGGGCCGAATTTGCTCGAAGGCCCGTTGGTCCGGCGGACACGGGCGCCACGTTCCTGCGCCGGCCGTCAGCCCTTGGCCGCAGCCCAGCTCGGTCCCGTCGCCATGGAGATGGTGAGGGGGACCTTGAGGTCCGCCGCCCCGGTCAAGGCGGACTCGGTGAGGCGGCGGGCGTCGCCGTCCTCCCCCGTGGCCACCTCGACGATGACCTCGTCGTGGACCTGGAGCACCAGACGGCTGGCCAGCCCCCCCGCCTCGAGATCGTGGTCGAGGCGCACCAGGGCCATCTTGAAGATGTCGGCGGCCAGTCCCTGAATGCCGGCGTTCATGGCCTGACGCTCCGCCGCCTGGCGCACCCGGTAGTTCGACGACTCCAGGTCAGGCAGGGGCCGGATGCGGCCGAACATGGTGCGGGTGGCCCCCCGGATCTTGGCGTCGGCCACGGCGTGGTCCATGTACTGCTTCACGAGCGGGAAGGCGCCGAAGTAGCTCTCCATGATGGCGGCGGCCTCCTCGACGGGCACCCCGAGGCGCTGGCTGAGCCCGTAGGCCTCCATGCCGTAGGCCAGGCCGTACGAGACCATCTTCGAGTACTCGCGCTGGGTGTGGGTCACCTCTTCGGGCGGGATCCCGTACACGGCTGCCGCCACCGTCCGGTGGACGTCGGAACCGCTCGTCAACGCCTCAATGAGACCGGGATCCTCCGAGAGGTGCGCAATGCAGCGCAGCTCCACCTGGTCGTAGTCGGCCACCAGGAAGGTGCAGCCCTCCGCCGGCACGAAGGCACGCCGGAACTGCTTGCCCTGCTCGGTGCGCACCGGGATGTTGTGCAGGTTGGGACGGTCCGACGAGATGCGCCCCGTCCGGGCCACCGTCTGCCCGAAGGACGCGTGGATGCGGCCGTCGGCCGCGATCTCGGCCAGCAGGCTCTCGCCGTAGGTGGAGCGCAGCTTCTCCACCTCGCGGTAGGCCAGCAACGCCTGAATGATCGGATGGCCTCCCCGCAGGCTCTCGAGGGTCTGCGCGTCGGTCGAAAAGCCGGTCTTGGTCTTCTTGCCCGGGGTGAGGCCGAGCTCGTCGTAGAGGACGGTCCGCAGCTGGGGCGTCGAGTTCACGTTGAACTCCCGGCCGGCGTGCTCCTGCACCTCGGCCTGCAAGGTGGCCGCGGCCTCCTTGAGCGCATCGGTGATCGCCTGCAGCTCGGCCCGGTCCACTCCGATGCCGGCCACTTCCATTTTGGCCAGGACCCGCACCAACGGGGTCTCGACCTCATCGTGGAGGTGGACCATGTCCTCGGAGGTGATGCGGTGACGGAAGCCCTGGGCCATGCCGGCGACGTCGGCCGCTTCGCCGGCACCGTCCTGGGCCAGGTCCCGCTCGGTCTCACCGGGCTCCACGATGTCGAGGCTGAGCTGCCCGGTCTGCTCGCGCAACTGCGACAGCTCGTACTCACCGGTCGAAGCGTCGAGCAGGTAGGCGGCCACCGCCGTGTCCATCTCCAGGCCGGTGAGGTCGATGCCGAGGGGGAGCAGCGAGCGCATGGCCTCCTTGACCTCGTGGCCCACGAAGGCGCGGGACAGCACACTGTTGAGCGTCTTGACCACCGAGGCGGCGCCGAGCAGCGCGGCCGGCACCAGGACGCCGAGGCCTGCCTCCTCGCCCTCGGTGGCCACGAGGATCAGCGCCACCAGGTCGCTGCGGCCGGGCATGCCGGTCCAGCGGGCGGCCAGGGCGATGCGGCCGGTGCCGAGTTCGGACAGTTGCCCGGTCACCTCGGCCGCCGTCGCGGGCAGCGCCACGTCGCGCAGGTCGAAGGGCGGAACGACCGGTTCCGCCGGTGGGGCGTGCCCCCGGGTCGCGGCGGCGACCGCTGCCTCGGCGCCCTTGACGGACGGGCCCGCACTCCCGGGGACGGGCTCGCCCAGCGCGCCGGCGTCGAGCAGTTCTTCCAGACGGCCCCAGACCGTCTTCATCTCGAAGCGGTCGAACGTGGCTTCGGCCGTGGCCCGGTCCCACGCCCCCAGGGTGAGGTGCGTCACGTCGACCTCGAGCGGCACGTCGCGCACGAGCGGGATGATGCGGGCGTTCGAGCGGGCCAGCTCCTCGTTCTCCGAGAGGTTCTCGCGCAGCTTGGGGGTCTGCTCGTCCAGGTGGGAGAAGATGCCGTCGAGGTCGCCGTACTTGGTGAGCAGCTTGGCCGCGGTCTTCTCCCCCACGCCCGGAATGCCCGGCAGGTTGTCCGACGGGTCACCCCGCAGCGATGCCAGCAGCACGTACTGCGACGGGGGCACGCCGGTGCGGTCGAAGATGCCCTGCTCGTCGTAGAGCGCGTAGTCGCTGACCCCGCGCTTGTTGTAGAGCACGCGCACGTAGGGGTCCTGTACCAGCTGGAAGCTGTCCCGGTCCCCGGTGACGATGACCACCTCGGTCTGGCGTTCCACCGCCTCGGTGGCCAGCGTGGCGAGGACGTCGTCCGCCTCGAACCCCGGCGCCTCCACCACCGGGATGGCCAAGGCCGCCATGACCTCCCGGATCATGTCGAATTGCGGTGGCAGCAGCCATGGCGTCTCGGCCCGTCCGGCCTTGTAGTCCTCGAGGATCTCGTCGCGGAAGGTGGGGCCGGGGGCGTCGAAGGCCACCGCCAGGGCGGAGGGGTGGTGTTCCCGGATCAGGTACACCAGCATGGACGAGAAGCCGTGCACCGCGTTGGTGACGACGCCGGTCGAGGTGGCCAGCGTGTCGGGAAGAGCAAAATAGGCCCGGAAGGCCAGTGACATGCCATCGAGCAGCAGCAGCGGCCCGGATCGCTCCTGCGCCGGCGTCGACGTCATGCCGTCGACACTACGAGGTCAGCGTGCCGTCGACGACCTGTTGCGCCACGTCGCGCATGCGGGCGCGGGTCTGCATGGCGGTGCGCTGAATGAAGCTGAAGGCCTCGTCCTCGGGAAGGTCGTCGCGGTCCATCAAAACCTGCTTGGCCTCGTCGACGACGCGCCGGGTGGCGATCTTGTCCTCGGCCCCGTCGGAGTGCTCGGCCTCGTCGGCCGCAATGGCCCAGTCCTGCCTCGCCTTGGCCAGGACGTCGGCGATGGCCGGCAGGAGGTCGCGGGGTTGGAACGGCTTGATGAGATACGCGGACACCCCCGAGTCCCGCGCCTCTTCGATGAGATCGCGCTGGCTGAAGGCCGTGAGCAGGAGCACGGCCACCTGGTGGCGGGAGGTGATCTCGCGGGCGGCCCGGATACCGTCCATCCCGGGCATCTTGACGTCGAGGATGGCCAGGTCGGGCTGGTGCTCCTCGACCAGGGTCACGGCCTCGTCGCCGCGGCCGGTCTCCCCCACGACCTCGTAGCCGGCTGTCATCAGGATCTCCTTGAGGTCGAGGCGCACGATGGCCTCGTCCTCGGCGATCACCACGCGGGCCAGCGCGGTGGATGTGTTGCCGGCCGTCATGCGTGCACCGCTTTCGTCACCACTCGACGGGGTCCCGTCACTGCTTGCCCGTGGCCACGGCGGCGAGGAGCTCGTCCTGGCGGCGCTCCAGGTCGTCGACGACCTTGCCGAGCGCATCGCGCGCCCGCACCATGGCGTCGGCGTGGCGCGCCGCTTCGTTGTGCTCCTGGCTGGCGAGCGGGGTCTCCGAGACGAGGGCGCGCACGCGCGCCTCGTCGGCCGACTCCTGGACAACCGCCAACTGCTCATTCAGCACGGCCAACTCCTCCCGCGCCCGGACCAGCCGGGTGTGGACGTCTCTGATCCGCCGCTCAAGGAGGACGCGATGCATGGAGCGTCAAGTGTAGGTGGCGGGGAACCAGCGACGCCGCGCCTCGAGCTTCTGCAGAACCGGGCCCTCAGGCGGGTTCCCGACGCCCGGTCCGGCGGGCACCCGGACCCATCCGGCGCGCACCGGCGGATACCCGCAGGGGTCGACGGCGAGATAGTCGGCCGGATCCCCGACGTCGCTGACCAGGCCCGTCGCGTCCTGGCTCAGCCTCGCCGCCAAGGCCAGGTTGGACGACCGCCCCAACCCGGCCTCGAAGAAGCCACCGACGAACGCCGGCACCCCGGCGGCGGCGCAGGCGGCATGGGCGGCCCTGGTGACGCGCACGCCCCCCAGGCGGCCCGGCTTCAGGCAGGCCATGGCGCACGATCCATTGCGCAGCGCGTCGCTGACGCGCCGCGGCGTCGAGAGCGACTCGTCGAGGCAGATGGGGACCGGAAGCACCCGGGCCAGGAGGGCGTGGGCCACCAGGTCCGCCGGCGGCAGCGGTTGCTCGATGCAGAGGACGGCGAACTCGGCCAACCGGCTGAGCGCCGCCACGTCCTCGTCCCCCGCGCTGAAGGAGCCGTTGGCGTCGACCTGGAGCACGAGACCGGGGTGGTCGGCCCGCACGGCGCGCACGGGTTCCACCTCCCAACCCGGCTCGATCTTCAACCGGAGACGGGCCGCACCGGCCCGCACCACCGAGTCGACCTCCCGACGCAACGCGGCGAGGTCGTGCCCGTCGGGGATCCCGACCACGGCACCGACGGCCAGGGCCTCGAAGCCCTCCGTCACACCCAGATCGCTCGCCAGCGAGCGCCCGGCGGCGCGCAGCTCGGCGTCGGCGACGGCCATCTCGAAGGTCGCCGCCAGCATCCGGTCCACCGCCGAGCCCCCGAACAGCTGCGCCACTCCAGCCGCGATGGGCAGCTGGCCGCCCCGGGCCGCCGCGGCCTCGAGCAGGCGGCGCACGCCCAGGGCCTCCGCGGCCTGCTCCACCGTCGCCAGGGCGGGGTCGACGGCAGTGCCCTCCGCCAGCGCGGCGCATTCACCCCAGCCCTCCGCCTCCTCGCCCACGACCCGCACGAAGAGCAGCGGCCGCACGCGGTGCACGCCGGCGGCGGTGCCGATGGCCTGGCGGAATGGAAGGTCGACCTGGACGAGCTCGACGCCAGTGAGCTTCATGGCGGGGCCGCTCCCACCCCGCCAACCTAGATCGCAGCTTGTACGATCAAGCGTTCTCGCCCGGATGGCGGAATGGCAGACGCGGCGGCCTCAAAAGCCGCTGTCCGAAAGGGCGTGCGGGTTCGAGTCCCGCTCCGGGCACCCACCGCCACCAGCGGCTTGGAAGCAACACCGACTCCGGCGGGCACGATCGAACCGGACCGGTACGGGTCCCTGCGCCGGCTCCAACACCCATGTTTCACACAAAAGGGATCAGTTGATCCGTCCGATCGGCCGATACTCGCCTTGGAGGAGAGTCCAGAACGTGCCAACCTTGAGCGGCCCAGCGGAGCCGTCACGGCGCGGATCTCGGATCTGAGCAGCACTCCAGTGGCGGAGTCACCCATTTTGATCGACCTCTTATGACACGCATCTTTCGAAGCGTTGGATTCGTCCTGGCCCTGGCAACAGCTGGCCTCGGCACGACCGCGTTCGCCTCGATCTCCGGTGGGGCCGGGGCCGCCCAGTCCTCTGCGTTCACTCCCCTCCCACCGGGCTGGGAGCTCTGCGTCCTGGAGGGAGTCGGGGCACCGGCCACGACCGCGAACGTGGCGGACCTCGACGAGTGGCAGGCCGCCGAGGGCGGTTCGACCAACAACACTGCGGCCTTCAACCCGTACAACACGCTGCGGATGACCGACCTCACGGGGGCGGCGATACCAGGGGTTGCCTCGGCCAACGGATTCCCGGCCTTCCCCACCTGGGCCGCGGGATGTTCGGCGACGGTGGCCACGCTCTTCCAGCCGAACATGTGGGTGATCACCGCCGCGCTCCGGGCCGGCAACATCACGCCCTCGACCGCATTCCTCGCCGTCGTCGACCAGAGCTCCTGGTGCGCGCCCTCACCGGGCGGTGTGCCGTGCTACGTCGACGCGATGGAGAGCACACCGGGCAGCCTTGCCCTCGCAATCCCCGCCTCGTCGGCGCTCGACGTCTACGGAAACGTCCAATCGGATCTGTTGTCCTATCAACAGTCCATCGCCGCGGTGGCCGCCGACCAGAACACGGTGGGCGTCCGCACGCTGGCGCTCGCCGGGTCGGAAGCCAATTTGGCCACGGCTGACGATCAATTCGGCACGGCGTCGCACGCCCTCCAAGGTTTCGCCATCAACGAATACGTCAGCAGCGGGTTGTACTCGAGCGCCCCTCTCGTCAGCACCGGCGGGACGCAACCACTGACGCCGAGTACACCGAAAAGCTCGGATGGCGTGGTGGCGCAGCAGTACCTCCACGTGGCCGCCGCCAACCTGATCTCCCAGAACGACGCCGCCGCAGGGACTGTCAAGGTTTCCGAGCAACACCGCCTGGACGCCGCCAAAGCTCTGGGACGGTCCGCCCTCGCGCTGACGGCCGACGAGACGGCCGAGAACCGGAACCTGGGCCAGTTGATGAAGGACGTGGCGACGCTCGAACATGCCGGGGCGTGCGCCACGGTGACCATCACGCCACCTCCGTCGAGCACGACCCCCGCAGCCGGGTCGACCACTACATCGACGACCACGACCACCACCACGACAACGGTCCCGCCGACCACGACGACGACCACCGGCCCGCCGACCACGACGACCACCGGCCCGCCGACCACCACCACCACGACAACCACGACCGTCCCCTTGGGCGGACCGACCACGACCACCACGACGACGACCACCGTCCCGCCGACCACCACGACGACAACCAGCCGGCCCACCACCACCACGACGACGACAGTCCGGCCAGCGGCGCCGGCGGCGGCCGCGACCGCGCCGCCTGCCGAAGCGGCCGGCGTGCCGGCGCTGCAGGGCTGCATCGCAACCTTCGCTCCGCCCGCCAGCACCTGACCACGAGGTCGAGAGCGAGGTCGAGGTCGAGAGCGAGGTCGAGGTCGAGGTCGCTGCGGCCCTCGCTCTCCCGATCAGCCGCCGTCAAAAGCCAGTAGCAGCGATGATGGAGCCATTGAGACGGCTTCCCGACATCGATCCATCATTGGGAGCATCGCCGTACGGGAACACGGCGCCGGCGGCTGAGGCGACCCAGTACCCGGCGCCGTCGGCATCCGAGAAGATCGCTGACGCCGGGTTGAAACCCCCGACCGATCCCACCGGACCGCCACGACCGACTGCGTCCCCGTAGGCGTGGACGCCGCCGTCGGCCAGGAGGATCCAGTAGCCACCGCCGTCGGCTGTACGGACGGCGGACGTCACCGGGGAACCCTGGTTCCCGGGGGCGCCGTAGAAGCGGGCGTCCCCGAAGGCGTAGACGCTGCCGGTCTGGGTGACCAACCAGTACCCGTTACCCGTCGCATCCGGCACGACCGCAACGGCGGCGCCCGAGCAGCCGCCCATCCCCGGGCACGAACCCTCGAACCGGGCATCGCCGAACGCGAACACGCCGCCGTCGGAGGCGACCATGAAGTAGCCGCCACCATCGGACGACGGCACCATGCCGACAATCGGCGCGTTGAGACTGTGCGGGAGACGCGACCCGGCGGGCGCCAGCCCGGCACCTGGTATCGACCCGTAGTAGCCGGCGTTGCCGAAGGCGAAGATGCCACCGTCGGACGCCACCAGCCAGTACCCCGCCTTGTTCGCCGTCGGGCTGATGCCGACGACGGGCCGTTGCAACCTGATGTTGCCGGTCGACCCGTAGAACTGAGCGGAGCCGAACGTGAAGATGCCACCGTCAGAACCGACGAGCCAATAGCCGTAGGTCGGCGGAGCGGGGGGGACGGGGGCCACGGGCCCACCGGTGACCGTGAAGTCGCCCGCAGCGCTCGTGTAGCTCGGGCTGTAATACGTTGCGTTGGGTCCGCTCAGGTTGACTCCGGTGCATGAGCCCGCGACGAGCGTGTAGGCGCCCGAGGGCAGGCTGCCGCTGATGGCGGTCGAAGAGCCGACCTGACCGCAGCGCAATCCGCTCGTGCCGACAGTCACACCGGAAGGCAGGGAGTTGGGGTCGTAGGTGCCGGTGAAGCTCGGCGATCCGCTGTTGGCCTGGCTGCCGCTCACGGCCACGGCGATCGGTGCCGGTGTCACCGTGAAGTCCCCTGCCGCGCTCGTGTAGACAACGCCGTAGTCCGGCGCGTTGCTGCCCGACAGGGTGGCTCCGGTGCACGAGGCGAGCGCCAGGGTGTAGCTGCCTAGCGGCATGGTGGGAGCGATCGTCACGATGCCGGTTTGCGTGCAGCTCAGTCCCGATGTGATCACGCTGATGCCCGCCGGCGGGCTGTCCGTGCCCGAGAACGAGGGTGCGCCTCCATAGAATTGCGTGCCCGAGACCGCGACGTCGATTGGGACCGGGGCGACGGTGAAGTCGTTGGCGGCCGTCGTGTACACAAGTGAGTAGTCGCCGGCATCGGGACCGGTGAGACTCAGGCCGGTGCACGAGGAGGCCACAAGCATGTACCCGCCGGGCGTCAGGGTGGAAGCTATCGTCGTGGACGTCGCCACCGTCGTGCAGTCGAGGGCGCTCGAGAGCAATGTGACACCGGGGGGCAGCGTCCCCTGTCCGTTGAAATCTGGGGACGCGCTGAAAGTCGGGGCACCTCCATAGGTCTGGCTCCCCGAAACGGACACGTCGAGTGCGGTCGCGAAGAAACCCTCGGCCAGGCTCGACGCCACGGGCGTGCCGAGACCGGTTGCCATGTCGTAACCGACCATCGCCGGATATTGGCCCGCGGCCGTCGCGTTGTAATCGTTGTTCCCCGACGTGACGTCGTTGAGGTAGGTGCCCGGAGACTGCTGCGCCAACAGGTACAGAGCCGGGTTCAGCGCGCCGTAGCCGACAGTGTTGCCGTCGGCTGATGCAACGACGGCCAGGACGGCAGCCCACAGGGGCGTGGCCCCGCTCGTCCCTCCCAGTGCATTCCACCCGTGGCCGTTGACCGTGTCGTACACGACGTAGCCGCTGCTCGGGTCGGCATCAGCCGAGACGTCGGGGACTTCACGGCAGTCTCCGCTCGCCGCGGCACAGGGAGTCCCGCTGCTCCCGCTGACGACGCCGAGCCCCTGCTGGTAGGACGGCATGGCGAACGTCGCCGAGATGCCTCCCCCTCCGGCGCCCTCCGAGTAGTACAGCGCGTCGTTCCAGGCCTGCTCGGTCGGCGGAGGCCCGAGCGTTTGCGTCCCGTGCCCGAGCGAGGTGCCGCCGACCGCCGTGACGTACGGCTGGCTGGCCGGATCGGAGACAGCGAGATTCAGGTTCTGAATGACGTCTCCGCCGCTCGACTCGTCGGTCACCCACACATAGCCGAGGGTGCCATCGCTCACGAGCTGCCCCATGGAGTCAGGGCCCGTCTCGAGATTGACCGTCGACGTGATCGCCTCGGTCGCGGTGTCAATGGTCGCCATGACGTCGTCCGGGGGGAAGTTCAGGCCATTGAGCACGGCGAGGACCTGGTTGTTGCCCGGAGACATGCCGATCGACTGGACCACGCCCGTCCCGTTCGAGGGCTGGCTGGTCGAAATGGTCGTGACCACCGCCTGGGTGCTCAAGCTGATGACCGAGATCCCTCCCCCGGTCCCCGCATTGGCGACGTAGAGGTCGCCCGCGCTGCTGGCCAAGGCCAGGGCGATCGGGTCGTGGCCGACGGGAACGGCGCTCGGGGTGGCCGAGCACCCGGAGGTCGTCGTCGCGTTGCAGGTCGTCGCGCTGAAGTATTCGATCCTGCTGTTGGCACCGTCAGCGACGTACACGAGGCCACCGTTGGCGTCGACGGAAAGAGCCGTGGGGACGGACTGCGACAAGAGCGTCACCGTCGTCACGTAGGCATTCGTGCTGGCGTTGTACACCGCGACCGTGCCGTTGCTGTTCCCCACGTAGAGGGTGGAGCCGCTGACGGCGAGTGCGGCCGGGGAGCTGAGATTGCCACCCGAGGGAATCTGCGTCGGCGCGCTACAGCCGCTCGTCGTCGACTGGTTGCAATTCGCGGTGGAGAGAGCAGTCAGCGTGCCGTCTGCGTTGGCGACGAACACCTTGGCGTCCGGTGTGTCCAGCACGACGGCGTCGGGACCGGAGCCGGTGGAGACCGAGCCCGTGGTGACGAAGCTGGTCGGGTTGCTCGTGTCGCCCTCGCTGTCGACGCTGAGGGTGTTGCTGTCCTTGTTGGCGATGTAGAGGGTCCCCGTCGACGGGTCGACCGCTTGGGCCACTGGATCGGAGCCCGTGGCGGCAGCGATTTCGCCGTTGATGTTGCACCCCTGCGCCCCCTGGTCGCCGGAGGCGACGAACGTCGACTGCCCCTCTGCGGCAGCCGCCAGGAAGAGCGTGTTCTCCGAGTTCTGGAGGGCCTGGCCGACATAGGCCTCGCACCCGTTTGTCCAGCTGGCGCTCACGATCTTGGCGGTGTCGTCGTTGACGATCTGGCTGAAGACGTCGTAGAGGCTGCTCGACGCTCCGCCTTCGTACACCTCGATGTTCGCCTTGGGGGCCAAGGAGAGCGCGGTCTCGATGTCGAGCTCGGCCTCGGCCGTGCCGGGTCCGGTGGCACCGGCACCGGTCCCGACCGGCACCTGCGAGATCTGCCCGGTCCCGAGCGTGATGCCGTAGCAGTGGGCAAAGTGGCCGATGTCGCCCGCCGAGTACCCCGACCCCGCCATCTCGACCAGCGCGATGGTGCTGCCCGCTCCGTACTGGTTCGACGAGTAGAGCGAGCCGAACGAGTAGGCCTGCGCCAGTTCGGGCGCATCGAGGGCGCCGGTGCTGCTCCCGACCGAGCTGATGCTGGTGGCACAGGACCCCGCCGCCGGGTTGGGCTGGTCGGGGGCCAACGTCTCCGGAGCAGCAACGGCGGCCGGGTGTGATGTGGCCTGGCTCGCCTGCGGGACGCTCGTCGAGGGTTGTGGAGGGCTGAGCGTGTCGAGTCCGAGGATGCCTTCGATCTGTGGCGCGACGGAAGAGTTCACCTCGGGAGCCGATGCGTTGTCGTACCCGGTCTTGCCCGAGGACAAGTGGTATTTGGAAATGGGCGTCGAGAAGGCGGACTGGACCTGGGCCACGGTGCCGGAGACAGGGAGCGACAACCCAGTCGAAGAGGGTGCTCCCACCGTGAGGCCGGCCTCCCGGAGCGAGGACGTCACCTGCGCGATCGTGGCCGGCGTCGGTCCGAAGCGTTGCGCGAACTGCGTCGGCGTCAGGAAGTCGCGATAGTCCGGCGAGCGGGGATCGGAGACCGCCTGCACCTCTGCCGCCAGCGCGGCGGGATCACGTGGCTTGAGCGTGACGACCAGCGGCAGTGACGTCGTCGCCGGGGCGGGGCCGATCAGCGTTGCCCCGGGCGGCACGAGGCCCTGGTGTCCGGGCAGTTTCTGGACCCCGGATCCGGCGGCGGCGCTCGACGTCGTGGTAGCCCCGAAGGCCACGGTGGACGCCAGGACGAGTGCAAGACCGAGGAGGCCAGAGGCGACGCCGGCCGAGAGACCTCCCCCACGCCGATAGACGTCCATCTGTGCGACCTCCACAGCTGCCCCCCCTGGGGGGCAAGGCTAACGCTGCTCACCTGCACCGCTTCTCGCGCCCAGCGCATCCGCACGGGGCCACCTCACGGGCGTGTGAGGCCGGCCCAGCCGACACCGGACCGCGCTGACTGCCTCCGTACTTGTCCAGATCGGCGCACCCGGCTCCGGCTTTAGCCCTTCGACGCCTGTGAACGCGAAAACCACCCGACTCGGCTCGCCCTCGGAACGCACAGGGCCGAGCCGCTGGCGCCCCAAATCCGGAGAACCAGTCGCTGGCGGACCCGGCGGGCTTCCTTGCACCCCTGGGTCGCACCGTGCGTCGTACCGGGTTTCCCCCCGGTAACCAGCACTGCGCTGCACCACCGCATCCGGCATCGCACCGGCGGTGCGATCATCGCCCTCCGACGCCGGTCGGTGGGGCGCCGACATGCCACACTGTTGGTTCCTCAGCCCGCCGTCGATTGGAGCCGTCGGACACGTGTTGGTCTTCACCTTCCCCGGACAGGGATCACAGCGCGCCGGAATGGGTGAACCGTGGGTCGACCACCCCTCGTGGGAAGTCGTGGAAGAAGCCTCGGCCGCCGCCGACCGCGACCTCGCCCGCCTCCTGCTCCACGCTCCGATAGAGGAGCTCACCCAGACCGAGAACGCCCAGCTGGCCACCACGGTGCTCAGCCTGGTGGTGCTCGACGCGGTGGAGCGGATCGGATTGACCCCGGCGGCTTGTGCCGGTCACAGCCTGGGCGAATACACCGCGCTCGTCGCCAGCGGCTCTCTGGGCTTCGACCATGGCATTCAGCTCGTGGTTGCCCGCGGCGAGGCCATGGCGCGGGCCGGGGAGGAGGCCCCGGGGACCATGGCCGCCCTCCTGGGCATTGCCGACGATGACGCCGAGGCGGCCTGCATGCGCGCCGAAGGGGACGTCTGGATCGCCAACTACAACGCGCCGGGGCAGGTCGTCATCGCCGGCACGGCCGAAGCAGTGGCGCTGGCCGGCGAATTGGCCAAGGGCCTGGGCGCCAAGCGTGTCATACCGATTCAGGTCTCGGGCGCCTTCCACACGCCCCTGATGCAAGGGGCCCGCGCCGATCTGCGCAAGGCGCTGGCCGAGGTCACGTTTCTGACGCCCGAGGTGCGCGTGGTCGCCAACGTGGACGCGCACGTCCACGATGACCCGGCCGAGTGGCCCGGCCTGTTGTCGGCCCAGCTGTGCAGCCCGGTGCGCTGGCGTCAGACGCTCGAGACGTTCGCCGGACTCGGCCTGACTTCGCTGGTGGAATTGGGGCCGGGCGGCGTGCTGAGCGGGTTGGCCAAGCGCAGCCTGCCCGAGATCCAGTCGCTGGCCGTCTCCAAGCCCGAGGACCTGGACACGCTGATCGATCAGATCAGTGCGGCCGGAACGTGGCGGGCCGAGCCCGCTACGCACCAGGGTGAGCATCTCTACATGTCCGAGCGGGTGGTGGTCAGCCCCTCGAGCGGCATCTTCAGCCCGCACTCCTCCCTGCAGGCTCCCGGTACCGGCCTGCTGCCCGGGACCGACGGTGGCTCCGACCCGTCGTCGACGATCGACGTCGGTGAGCTGGTGGGTCGGGTCGGTATCTCCGAGGTTCGGACGCCGTTCGCCGGACAGGTGATCGGGTGGCTGGCCGCTGACGGCGAGCGGGTCCAAGAGGGTCAGCCGCTCGTCTGGCTCAGGGTGCCCGACTCGCGCTGATGGCCATTGTCCTCGTCACCGGTGGGACCCGTGGCATCGGCGCCGCCTGTGTCGCCTGGTTCCTGGCCAACGGGGACCAGGTGGCCACGACGTATCGCTCGGCCGATCCTCCGGGGGTGCCCGTCGGGGCCGACCCAGAGCGCTTCCTCGCGGTGCGGTGTGACGTCCGCAACGCCGAGGAGGTCGAATCGGCCTTCGCGGCCATCGAGGAGCGTTGGGGCCCGGTGCAGGTGCTGGTGGCGAACGCGGGCATCACCTTGGACTCGCTGATGCTGCGCATGAGTGACCAGGCCTTTCACGACGTGATCGACGCCAACCTGACGGGCTCGTTCCGGGTGGCCAAGCGAGCCGTGGCCAAGATGCTGCGCCTGCACACGGGTCGCATCATCTTCGTCTCGTCTGTCGGCGCCTTCGTGGGGCTGCCCGGACAGGCGAACTACGCCGCTTCCAAGGCCGGCCTGGTCGGGATGGCCCGGGCCATCGCCCGTGAGGTGGGCAGCCGGCAGATCACGGTGAACGTGGTGGCCCCTGGCTTGATCGACACCGATATGACCGCCGCCCTCGGCGCGGACCGGGTGGCCCTCATGGCCAGTCAGGTGCCGCTGGGCCACGCCGGGAGCCCAGCTGACGTCGCCGCCATGGTGGGATTCCTGGCCTCGGACGCCGCGGCGTACGTGACCGGCGCCGTCATGCCGGTCGACGGTGGGCTGGGCATGGGCCTGTAGCGTTCAGGGAAACGACGACAAAGGAGCAGATTGTGGACAGCGACGCAGCGTTCGAGAAGTTTCGCGAGTGCGCCGTGGAAGTACTTCAGGTGCCGGCGGAGAAGATCACCAAGGAAGCCAAGTTCGCCGACGACCTCGACGCCGACAGCCTCGACCTGGTCGAGCTCGTCATGGCCCTCGAAGAGGCATTCGACATCACGGTCGCAGAGACCGAGCTCGAGGACATCACCACCATTGGGCAGGCGTTCGACTTGGTCTCAGGCAAGCTCTGATGCAGGTCGGTATCGGTGCCGAGGGCCCAATCCGGGGTCGCCGCGTCGCCGTCACCGGACTGGGTGCTGTCACGTGCTGCGGGGTCGGCGTGGACGCGCTGTGGGATGGGCTCCTCCGCCCCAAGGTGGTCGGCGGTGCCGTCCGGGACTACGAGCCCGCCGACTGGTTCGGGCCCAAGGAAGTGCGCCAGCTCGACCGGTTCGCCCAACTGTCCATGGTGGCGGCCGACCAGGCCGTCAGCGCGGCCGGTGACCTTGCCGTCGACCCGGCCAAGGCGGGCGTGGTCTTCGCCACGGGCGTGGGCGGATTCGAGACACTGGCCACGCAGGTCGGCGTCTACAACGAGAAGGGAGCCGACCGCGTCTCTCCGCGGCTCGTGCCGATGATGATGGCCAACGCGGGCGCGGCGGGCATCTCGATGCGTCTCGGATGGCGGGGTCCCTCGGAAGTGATCTGCACGGCCTGTGCGGCGGGCACCCACGCCATTGCCGCCGCCGCCCGGCTGGTGGCCACAGGCCGCTGCGACGTGGCGATCGGCGGGGGTTCGGAAGCAAGCATGCACCCGGTGGCCATGGCCGCCTTCTCCAACATGACCGCACTGTCGTCTTCGGGCAACTCGCGCCCATTCGATGCCCGGCGCGACGGCTTCGTCATGACCGAGGGTGCCGCCGCGCTCGTCCTCGAGGACTGGGATCGCGCCGTCGCCCGCGGGGCGACGATCCTGGCCGAACTGGCCGGCGCGGCCAGCACCGCAGACGCGCACCACATCACCGCCCCCGCTCCGGATGGTTCGGGCGCGGTCGCGTGCATGGAGCTGGCCCTGGCCGACGCCGGGATCGTGCCGTCCGACGTCGGGCACATCAACGCCCACGGGACCTCGACGCCGCTCAACGATTTGGCCGAGGCGCGGGCCATCGCCAAGGTCTTCGGCGAGCCCGGACCGCTCGTCACGTCCACCAAGGGGGTCACCGGTCACGGGTTGGCCGCGGCCGGCGCCATCGAGGCCGTCGCCGCCGTGCTCACGATCGACCGCGCCACCATCCCTCCGACGGCCGGCTACGCCGAGCCCGATCCCGAGATCACGATTCCGATCGTCCACGGGGAACCGCGCCCGTGGGAGCCGGCGGCGGTCCTCTCGAACTCCTTCGGCTTCGGCGGCCACAACGGCTGCCTGGTGCTGCTGCCCCCTGGCTGAAAGCAGCCGATAAGGTCGCACCTCCGCTGCCGCCGGAGCAGCGATTCGTGAGGTCCTTGATGGGAAGGCTGCAAACCTGGGGCGTCGCGGCGCGCCACTCCCGCCCATTCCAAGTGGTGGCTGCCGTCGTCGTCCTCACCCTGGTGGCGGGAAGCATCGTGCTGGTGACGCGCAGCGCCGGCCCACCGGCCCTCCCGCCAGCGCCCTTGGAGCGCGCCGTCGCCCTCGGGGATTCGGTCCCCTACGGGCACGGGCTGGCCAACCCTTATCTGACGCCGCGGATCGGGCTGCCCGCCCGTGCGGTGTCACAGGGACCCTCGACGGAGGCATACCCGAGCATGGTGGCGGCGGATTTCGGGCTCACCATGACCGTGCGCCCGACCAACTGCGCCCTGACGGGCGATCAACTCTCCATCAGTGGTGCGGTCGCCGACGGCATCGACAACACCACCCGTGATGGCCAGTGCCCGGCTCCACCCCAGCCAGCCCGGAACCTCGGCGACGAATTGGCGGCGGCCGACCTGGTCCGCCACCCGGCCCGCCTGGTCCTGCTGCAGGACGGGGCCGACGACATCGACTTCAGTGCCTGCCTGGAGAATCAGCTGGCCCGCATCGTGGACGTCAGCATCGGGCTCGGCCACAGCTGCATCGTCAACGGGTCCGTCACGCCGACGATCGCGACGGAACTGGCCCGTGTCCGCGCCAGCCTGGCCCGGGCCATTGAGGCCGTGGCCCCGCACACCTCGACCATCGCCGTGCTCGACTACTACCAGCCCATTCCCGAACCGTCGCAGATTGCCGGGGACACGGGTGCGTCGGGCCTGCACACCAACCTGGTGTGCAGCGGCCTCAGGCCCAATGCGGGCAGCACCTTCGCGGCGGCCCAGATCGTGCTGACCGCGCTCAACCGGGCCGTGGCCGGCGCGGTGACCGACGCGCGCGCCCACCACGTCAGGAACGTGACCCTGATCGACGTGTCACACGCCTTCGACGGCCACGGGATCTGCACCGCGCAACCCTGGGTGTTCTCGGGCGAACCCGTGCCCGACACGACCCTGGCCGCTGCTGCGGAGCACATTCTTGCGGCCAAGGCGTGTTCCGAGACCGACGCGCTGCACGGGGCGATGACCTGCGCCTCCCTGACCGGATCCGCGCTGACGGCGGAACGAAACCTGGAGGACTACGTGTGGCGGGCCGCGCACCCGAACGCGGCGGGGCAGCGCGCCCTGGCGGCCGCCGTCGAGCGCCAGCTCCGCGGCGCGCTCAGTCGATTGCCTCCCGGAATGACGCGATGAACGCCGCCGCCCCATCGGGCCCCTGATCCTCCAGCAGGCGGCGCACCAGCGCCGAGCCCACCACCACGCCGTCGGCCACTTCACACACCTGCGCCGCCTGATCCGGCGTCGACACGCCCACGCCGACACACACGGGCATGTCCGTACAGCGTCTGATCCGTTCGACGACCTTCGCCACGTCCGAGCCCAGGTCCACGCGCTCCCCCGTCACCCCCATGCGGGCGACGGCGTAGACAAAGCCGCGCGCCCGCGCGCAGATGCGCTCCACCCGGTCCGGCGGCGTGGACGGCGCGACCAGCAGGACCGTCTCGACCCCCGCGGCGTCCGCCTCGACGGCCCAGGGGCCGATCTCTTCGATCGGCAGATCGGCGATGATGGACCCGCTGACACCCGCTGCGGCCAACGAGCGGGCCATGCGTTTGTGGCCGGCCCGGAAGACCAGGTTGTAATAGGTCATCACCGCGATGGGCACCGGGGCCTCCGCCCGCGCGATGCCGTCGAGGACCTGGTCGGGCACCGTGCCCCGCTGGAGCGCGCGCAATGCCGCCTCCTGAATGACCGGCCCGTCCATCATCGGATCGGAGAAGGGGATGCCGACCTCCACCGCGTCGGCGCCGGCCGCGATCACCGCGGCCAACGACTGGGTCCAGTCGTCCGTCATGCCCCCCATGAGATAGGGGATCAGCAGCTTGCGTCCTTGCTCGCGGCGGGCCCGGAGCTCCTTCTCGAGCTCAGGCATCGCGCTGACGACCGAAGATCTCGCGGACCTGGGCGACGTCCTTGTCCCCGCGGCCCGACAGCGTGATGAGCACCGTGGATCCCGCCGGCAACGCGTCGGTGCCTGCGTTCTTGGCCACCCAGGCCACGGCGTGGGACGACTCGAGGGCAGGGATGATGCCCTCGGTGTGGCTGAGCAGCCGGAAGGCGTCGAGCACCTCGTCATCCGACGCCAGGGAGTACTCGGCCCGCCCGATGGCGGCCAGGTGGGCGTGCTCTGGTCCCAGACCGGGATAGTCGAGGCCGGCCGAGATCGACTCGGCCTCCTGGATCTGTCCCGCCTCGTCCTGCAGCAGCCGGGAGTGCATGCCGTGCAGGACCCCCGGAATGCCGTTGGTGACCGCGGCGCCCCCTGCCGCCTCGACGCCGACCAACCGCGCCGGCGTGTCGACGAAGCCGGCGAACGTCCCCGCCGCGTTCGAGCCGCCGCCGACGCAGGCCACGACGACGTCCGGTGCGGCGCCGTGCAGCAGGCCGGCGCATTGCTCGCGCGCCTCGTCGCCGACGACGCGTTGCAGCTGGCGCACCATGTAGGGGAAGGGGTGCGGCCCCATGACCGAGCCCAGGCAATAGTGCGTGGTGTCGACCGAGGCCACCCATTCCCGCATGGCCTCGTTCACCGCATCCTTGAGGGTCCGGCTCCCCGACGTCACCGTCCGGACCTCGGCTCCGAGCAGCTCCATGCGGAACACGTTGAGTTCCTGGCGTTGCGTGTCCACCTCGCCCATGAAGACCGTGCATTCGAGACCGAACAGCGCCGCCGCGGTGGCGGACGCCACGCCGTGCTGGCCGGCGCCCGTCTCGGCGATCATGCGCGGCTTGCCCATCCGCTTGGTCAGCAGCGCCTGACCCACGACGTTGTTGAGCTTGTGCGAGCCGGTGTGCGCCAGGTCCTCCCGCTTGAGGAAGACGCGGACGCCGAGTCGCTCCGACAGGCGCGTGCACTCGGTGACCGGGGTGGGACGGCCCCCGTAGTGGCGCAGCAGCCCATCCAACTCGGCGCGGAACGCCGGGTCGGCCCAGGCGTCGTCGAACCACTTCTCCAACTCCAGGCAGGCCGGCATCAGCGACTCCGGGACGAAGCGACCGCCGAACTCGCCGAAGCGGCCATCGGAGCCCGGCCGGCCCATCAGGCTGTCGTTGTCCTCGGTCATGCGTCCCTCCAGTCGTACGGCTCTTCCGCCACGGGATCGGACAGCGGGTCGCGCGCCGCGACATCGGCGTGGGCCTGCCGCGCGTTGGTGATGAACTGCCGCAGGAGGAGCGGGTCCTTGCGGCCCGGGGCCGCCTCCACGCCGGTGGACACGTCGACGCCGCCGGGGCGCAGGTGGGCGACGGCTTGCGCGACGTTGTCCGGACGCAGGCCACCGGAGACGATGAGCCGGTGATGGTTGGAGACCCCCTCGGCCAGGCGCCAGTCGAACACCTGGCCCGAACCCGGGTTGTCCCCGTCGACGAGCAGGAAGTCCGCGCCGAAATCCTCGAAGCGCACAATGGTTCGATCGCCGGCCGGGAACGCCTTGATGACGGTGGGCACGCGGGCCCGCACCCACTGGGTCTCCTCGGCCGTCTCGTGCCCGTGCATCTGGGCCGCGCCCAGGCCGGCCAGGCGGATGGCCTCGACGATGCGCTGCGGCGCCTCGTCGCGGAACACGCCCACGGTGAGCACGTGCTCGGGCAGGCGCTTGGCGATGTCACCGGCCAGATGCACCGAGACCTGGCGGGGCGACGGGGCGAAGATGAAGCCCACCGCCGAAGCTCCCAGACTCACCGAGAGCAAGGCGTCGGCCTCCGACGTGATGCCGCAGATCTTGACGAACAGGTCGTCGCTCATCGAGTCCCGACGGAATGCCCGACCAGCTGGCGCAGCTGGGCGGGACGGTCGGCCGCACGCACAAGCGTCTCCCCCACCAAAATGGCGTCGTAACCGGCATCGGCCAGCCGCCGGGCGTCCGCCGCGTCGCGAATCCCCGACTCGGCCACGGCGACCACCCCGGGCGGGATGCGCGCCGCCAGCGCGCAGGCCCGCTCGTGGTCGACCTGGAACGTGCGCAGGTCGCGCTGGTTCACCCCGACCAGTGCCGCACCCGCGCCCAAGGCGCGGGCCAACTCCTCCTCGTCGTGCACCTCCACCAGCGCGGCCAGCCCGAGCTTCTCGGCCAGCGCGCCGCAGGCCACCAATTCGGGGTCCGAGAGCGCGGCGGCGATCAGGAGCACGGCGTCCGCCCCCATCAGTCGGGCGTCGGCCACGTCGGCCTCCTGCACTGTGAAGTCCTTGCGCAGCACGGGCAGGCCCGAAGCCTGGCGCGCCGCGGCCAGATCGGCCGTCGACCCGCCGAAGAACTCGACGTCGGTCAGTACCGACAGGCAGGCGGCGCCGCCGCTGACGTAGTCCATGGCCACGAGGTCGGCCCGCAGGCCGGGGTCGAGGTCGCCCTTGGAGGGCGACCGTCGCTTGATCTCGGCGATGCAGGCCAGGCCGTCACCCTGCAGCGCACCCATGAAGTCCCGGGGCGGGGCGGTGTTCGCCGCCTGTTCGACCAGGTCGGGAAGGGCGCGGCCGTCACCCTCGGCGCGGGCCCGGTGGGCAGCGAGAATGTCCGCCAGATAGGTGGGCATGACACTTCAGCGTAGCGGCGCGCCCTTTCGGTCTTGGTCCACTCCCGCGCAGCGTGGCCGGGAACGGGCCGGCAGCGCCTGGAATCTCAGTCGCGCAGACGGTGGAGGACGCGCTGGCGGCGCTGGCGCGCCTCGCGTGACAGCCCACGCGACGGCATGGAGATCGGCGGGTGGGCCACCGCGGCGTCGCGCAGCAACTCGGCCAGGCCCGAATAGAGGACCGCAATGGTGAAGTCGTCGACCTCTATGGAGGCCATCTCGGTGCCGTCGTCCGCCAGGTGGATGACCTTGACCATCAGTCCGCCAATACCCGTGACCGGAGCTCTTCGCCTTGCCGCTCGATTGCGATGCACTCCCCGTCATGGAAGATCCAGCCCGCGGCGCGGGACGGATTCAGGTCGGGCAAGGCCGGCCCGCCTTCGGCGTCCGCTGCTTCGATGTCACCCTCGTTGTCCCCCATGCCGAGAGCCTGCGCCCCGGGCGTCTCATGCCCGGTGAAGTCCGGTTGCAATTGTGGTGCCGGACACATCGGCCCAGGTCAGCCCGGTGTGGGCGAGAGGCCGAGCGGTGTTGCCGCTCACCGGGCGAACAGGTGCCACCCCGCCCAGCCCCAGGCCAGGACCAGCGCAACACGGAGGAACGGCCCCGAGGCCAGGCGTTCCAGCACCACGGCGGGGCGGGCCGGCGAGGACTCGGCGGCACGGGAACGGGCCCAGAGAGCGAGCGTGGCGAGGCCCAGGAGGGCCCAGACGGCGTAGGAGAGCGCAGAGGTCATGGCGCCTCGCTCGGGGCCCGCCTCGGCTGCTGTGCACCTAGCCGCCGCCCCCGCCCCCGCCGCACGATGGCGGCGCCGAGAGAGAGCCACAGGAAGAACACGAAGGCCTTGAGCACGAAGTAACGATCAACGGCATCGAGCATGGAGCTCAGCGTCGGGTGGTCGGCCCGGCTGCCCCGGGCGGCGTAGTCGGCCAGCTCCCAGAGCACGATCGCCCCGAAGAGGACGACCCAGGCCCGCCAGGGGTGGGGTGCCTCCTCGGGATCCAGCTTGAGCGGGCGGGCCCGGAGCGGCCACCGCCACACCACCAGGACCACCAGGGCGACGATCGGCACGGCCGTCACGATGTTGGCGGACCGGGTGAAGGCCGTCGTGCTCGCCGCGAAGAGGGCGTAGGCCACCCCCGCCGCCACGAGGGCGATGCGCGCTCCCGTCGCCCGGTCCTGGTGCCGGCCGCCCGCCCGCTCAGCTGTGGGACCCACCGGTCCGGACGTTCCTCTCAGCCGGGCTCGGGGCCGGGCGTTCCGGTCAGGGGCAGCAGGGCCGCCCGGACGGGGCGGGAGCCGCCGACGCCCTCGCCCGAGCGCACCCGGACGGGGCCGGGGGCCTCCACGTTGCGATGCAGGTAGCCCAGGGCCACCCAGGCGCCGAGCTCGGTGCTCCAGGCGGCCGAGGTGATCGTCCCCATGACCTTGTCGTCGGCGGGGCCGTCGCCGGCGGGCGCGTCCCCGCCATGCAGCGTCATACCCCTGCTCAGTGGTGTGTCGTCGCCGGCCGGGGCCACCACGCCGACGAGGCGGCGGGCCACCTTCGAGCCCCGGGCGTCGAGCCGGGCCACCAGCTCCTGTCCCGTGTAGCAGCCCTTGGCGAAGTTCACGGTGCGCTCCACCAGTCCCGCCTCCGCCGCGATGGTCTTGCTGGTGAGCTCCGTGCCCATGGCGGGGATACCCGACACGATCCGGCAGGCCTCGACCGCCTCGGCGCCGCACGCGGTCACGCCCTCGGGCAGCGAGGCGTCGCCCGGACCGAGCACGACGTCATCGGGGCCCAGGAGATCGACGCCGGTCCAGCCGTTCCACTCGAAGGGCAGCGCCAGCACGCCGCGCTCGGCCAGGACGGTCAGCAGGCCCGCCGCCACCTCGCCGACGCGGCTGCCCCGCAGCGACAGGTCGCGCCAGGGCAACTGTTCGAGCTCGACCTTGGAGCGCAGCAGGAAACGGCGCAGGCGGGCGACGACGGCGTCGCCGTAGCCCCGGTCGACATCGAGCACGAACCCCTGCCCGTCGGTGCGGGTCACCCGCAGCAGGGCCGACAGCTTGCCGTCGGGTTCGAGAAGCAGCGAGTCCGCCGACGCGCCCACGGCCAGCGCGGCAACGTCCTGGCTCAGTTGGCCCTGCAGGTAGGCCTCGGCGTCCGGCCCGCGCACGGCCACGACATCGCGCCCGGCGCGGAACGCCCCGGCACCGTGCCGCAGCGCATCGGTCTCGGCACGGAGCGGGAGCGGGAGCGGGGCCGTGGTCACGACGCGGTCCGGGACCGGCGGGCGGCACTCATGCCCCGGGCCGCCGTCACCGCCACCAGCAGCGCACCGGCCTTGTGCGCGCACTCCTCGTCCTCGCTCTGCGGGTCGCTGTCCGCCACGATCCCCGCGCCCGCCTGCACGCTCGCCTTCCCGCCGGGCGTCACCACCATGGTGCGGATGGCGATGGCGGTGTCGACGTTGCCCGAGAAGTCGATGTAGCCGACGACGCCCCCGTAGACGCCCCGCTTGGTCGGCTCGAGCTCGTCGATGATCTCCATGGCGCGCACCTTCGGCGCGCCCGAGAGCGTCCCGGCGGGCAGCGTGGCCCGCAGCACATCGATCGGCCCCTTGCCCTCGGCCAGCTCGCCCGAGACCTGCGACGTGATGTGCATGATGTGGCTGTAGCGCTCGATCGTCATGAGCTCGTCCACCTGCTCGGTGCCGAAGCGGACGACACGGCCGACGTCGTTGCGGGCCAGGTCCACCAGCATGATGTGCTCGGCCAGCTCCTTGGGGTCCTCGGCCAGCTCGCCTTCGAGCAGCCTGTCGTGCTGCTCGTTCTCGCCGCGGGGCCGGGAGCCGGCGATGGGACGCGAGATCACGACGTTGTCGCGCAGGCGCACCATGGGCTCGGGCGAGGCGCCGACCACGGTCACCTCGGGGAAGCGCAGGAAGTACATGTAGGGGCTCGGGTTGAGCAGGCGCAGGGCCCGGTAGACGTCGTAGGGGTCGGCCTCGAGCTCGAGGTCGAAGCGCTGCGACAGCACCACCTGGAAGATGTCCCCGGCCCGGATGTACTCCTTCGCCGCGCCGATCGACGCCTTGTACGCCTCGGAGCTGACCGTCCGTTGCGCCTCGGCCTTCGGCAGCCCGGGCCGAGGCGCGGCCACCATCGGCCGCGGCTCCGAGCCGTCGGCCGGCCGGGCGCAGTCCGCCGCCAGCTCGACGAGCCGGGCCCGGGCGGCGTCGTAGGCCGCACTGACCGCCGCGGCGTCGACGACACCGGCCGCGTTGGCGTCGGGCACCACCACGTTGTCGACCAGCACGATGCGCTGGCGCCAGTGGTCGAAGGCGCAAAACTGCCCGATCACGACGAGCGCCGCGTCGGGGTGGCCCAGGTCGTCGTCCGGCACGTCGGGGAGGCGCTCGACCTCGCGCACCACGTCGTACCCGAGATACCCGACCAGCCCCCCGTGCAGCGGCGGCAGCCCGGCGAGCGAGGGCGACTGGAAGCGCGCCACCATGGCCTCCACCGCGGCCAGGATGCCGTCGTCGGAATCCGCCAGACCCAGGTGGCCCGTGGTCTCGACGTGCCCACCGCGCGCCGTGAGCGTCGCCAGCGGCCGGCGTCCCACGAAGGAGTAGCGACCCCAGCGCTCGCCGCCCTCGACCGACTCGAAGAGGAAGCCGTCCCCCTCCCCCACGATGTTGGCGAAACAGGTCACCGGCGTCAGGGTGTCAGCCACCACCTCGCACCAGACCGGCACGATCGTGTGCGCCTTGGCCAGTGCGGCGAACTCGGCGGGGTCGGGGTGGAAGTCCAGGACGTCCGCCGGCGAGTCGGGACCCGGACCACCTCCGGCGGTCACGGCGCGGGCACTCCGGGGCCCGAGCCGATGGTCCGGAAGAAGCACGTCCGCTCCCCGGTGTGGCAGGCCCCACGGCCGTGCTGGTCCACCAGGACGACCAGGGCATCGCCGTCACAGTCCATGCGCACCTCGCGCACGTATTGGCGGTCCCCGGATGTCTCGCCCTTCTGCCAGTACTCCTGGCGACTGCGGCTGAAGAACCAGGTGCGGCCCGTCTCGAGCGTGCGACGCAGCGCCTCGGTGTCCATGTAGGCCACGGTGAGGACGGTCCCGTCGGTCGCGTCCTGCACGATGGCCGGCACGAGGCCGCCCTCCTTGTCGAAGTCGACGAGGCGCGCCAGTGCTTCGTCGAACGTCAAAGGCACGCCCTCGGGCACGACGGAAGCGGAAGAGGGCGCGGGCGCGGCTCCGGCCCCGGGTGCGCTCACAGGTAGAGCCCCGTGCCTCTGTCGTTGCGCGGTGAGGCGATGGCGTGGATGTCGCGCTCGCGCAGGATCACGTACTCCTCGCCGTGCACCTCGACCTCGAAGCGGTCCTCGGGGTTGAACAACACGGTGTCGCCGACCTTGATGGTGCGCACGTGCGGCCCGACCGCGACCGCCTCGGCCCACGTCAGGCGACGGCTGATCTGGGCCGTGGCCGGTATGAGGATGCCGGCCCGCGAGCGCCGCTCACCGTCGCTCTGCGAGATCTGCACCATCACCCGGTCGAAGAGCACCGAGATCGGCTGCTTGTCGTCAATCACCGCCTGTTTTCCGGTCTTGGCGTTGCTCGACCCGTTCTTCGTCGTCGACGTGGCCACCTAGGCACGGTACCGCACGAGCGCGCCCTCCCAGGTCAGCCGGCCGAGCTCAGGCCGGACGGACGGTGACTCCGTGCGCCGCCATGTAGGCCTTGGCCTCCCCGATAGTGAACTCGCGCCGGTGGAAGATCGACGCCGCCAGGACGGCGTCGGCACCCCCGTCGACCGCGCCGTCGACCAGGTGTTGCAACTCGCCCACGCCGCCCGATGCCACCACAGGGATGTCGACGGCCTCGACCACGGCCCGCGTCAGCGCCAGGTCGAACCCGTCCCGCGTGCCGTCGCGGTCCATGGACGTGAGCAGGATCTCGCCGGCCCCGTTGGCCGCGCACTCGACCGCCCAGGCGACCACGTCCCGGCCCACCGGGGTCCGGCCACCGTGCGTGTGGACCTCCCACCCAACGGCCCCGTCCGTGCGCCTCCGGGCGTCGATGGCCACGACGGCACACTGGCCGCCGAACTCCGCCGCGATGTCGCGCACCAGCGTGGGGCGTTCGACCGCGGCAGTGTTCACCGCGACCTTGTCCGCCCCGGCCCGGAGGAGGCGGCGTGCATCCTCCGCCAAACGGACCCCACCCCCGACGGTGAGGGGGATGAAGACCTGCTCGGCCGTACGCGCCACGACATCGACCATCGTGTCGCGCTCGTCCGAGGAAGCGGTGATGTCGAGGAAGGTGACCTCGTCGGCGCCCTCGGCGTCGTAGCGGGCCGCCAGCTCCACCGGGTCGCCCTCATCGGTCAGGTCGACGAAGCGCACGCCCTTGACCACGCGCCCCCCGGTGACGTCGAGACAGGGGATCAGGCGGATGCTGCGCACGCGGCGATCCCTTCCTCCACGCTGAGCCGCCCCTCGACGATGGCCTTGCCCACGATGGCGCCGGCCAGGCGGCGGCCCCCGGCCCCCAGTCCGGCCAGCGCGACGAGGTCCTCCACGCTCGACACGCCGCCCGACGCCACCACGGGGAACGACGTGGCGGCCAGCAGCGCCTGCAGGCCCGCCAGGTCGGGACCCGACAGCATGCCGTCGAGCGCCACCGACGTGGCCACGACCGCGCCGATCGGGTCGTGTTGCCACAACTCGAGCACGTCGGTCACGGCCTGACCCGATCCGGCCAGCCATCCCTGCGCCTGGGCCTCGGCCACCCCGTCCTCGCCGACCCGGTAGTCGAGCCCGACGGCCACCCGTCCCGGCCAACGGCGGGCGCAGCGACCGGCCAACGCGGGCTCCTCGAGCGCGGCCGTGCCCAGGACCACTCGCGTCACGCCGGACTCGAGGAGCTCCTCGGCATCGTCCTCGGAGCGGATGCCGCCGCCGAATTCCACGCTGACGCCGGCCGCACGGGCCAGGCGGACGATCTGCTGGAGCGCCGCTCGCTCATGCGGGACTCCGGTGCGGGCCCCGTCGAGGTCCACGACGTGGATCCAGCGCGCGCCGCCGGCGATGTAGCGCTCGGCCAGCGTGGCGGGGTCGCCGTAACGCTCCTCTCGCCCGAAGTCGCCCTGGGTCAACCGCACCGCCGTGCCGGCGCGCAGATCGATGGCGGGCAGCAGCTCCATCACGCCGCCGCCTTGGCGGCGCGCACGAAGTTGGCCAACAGGGCCAGCCCAGTCGCACCGGACTTCTCCGGGTGGAACTGCGCACCCCACAGGGCGCCGCGGGTGGCCAACGCCGCCACCGCACCGCCGTAGTCGCACACCGCCGCCGTCTCCGTCCCGACCGGCGGCGCGAAGGAGTGGACGAAGTAGACCCAGGGCCGCGGGCCCAATCCCCGCAGCGGCTCCGGTTCCCCGGTGCCGACCGTCTCGAGCGTCTCGAGCGTGTTCCATTGCATCTGCGGGTGCTTGACGCCGGCGGGCAGCGGCGCCACCTCACCGGCGAAGATCCCGAGACCGGCGGTGCCCGGGCTCTCGACCGAGCCTTCGTAGAGCAACTGGAACCCGACGCAGACCCCGAAGAAGGGCACGCCGGCCTCGACGGCGGCCCGGGCCGCGTCCTCCAGCCCGCTGTCGTGCAGGGCCCGTGCGCACGCGCCGAAGGCGCCGACGCCGGGGAGCACCACGGCATCCGCCGCGGCCACGGTCGCCGCGTCATCGACCAGGCGCGCCGCCGCACCGACGTGCTGCAGCGCCTTCTCGGCCGAGCGCAGGTTGCCGATGCCGTAGTCGAGGACGGCGATGCGCGGCGCTGCCGTCACAGGCTGCCCTTGGTGGAGGGGATGCCACCCCCCTCGACGCGCACGGCGTCGCGCAGGCACCGGGCCACCCCCTTGAAGCTGGCCTCCAGCATGTGGTGCGTGTTCTTCCCCTCGAGCCGGCGGATGTGGAGCGTCAGGTTGGCGGCGGTGGCGAAGGCCCGCCAGAACTCCTCGGCCAGCTGCGGGTCGAAGGGCGGCGTGCCGAGCCCCGGCGTGTCCGGCGCGAACTCGAGCGAGTAGGCCAGGTAGGGGCGTCCGGACAGGTCCAGCGCCACCTCGACGAGCGCCTCGTCGAGGGGCAACAACATGGAGGCGAAGCGGCGCACCCCGGCCTTGTCGCCCAGCGCCTCGGCCAGCAGGGCGCCGAGCACGATCCCGACATCCTCCACGGTGTGGTGCGCGTCCACGTGCAGGTCGCCCGTGGCGCGCACGGTGAGATCGAAGCCGGCGTGCTTCCCGAGCTGCTCGACCATGTGGTCGAAGAAGGGCAGGCCGGTCGAGACCTCAGCGCGACCGGTGCCGTCGACCATCAGCTCGGCGTCAATGGAGGTCTCCTTGGTGGCACGCGTCTTGCTGGCGCGGCGGGCATCGGTGGTCACAGAATCTCCTTCAAGGCGTGGAGGAAGCGGTCGTTCTCGTCGGCCGTCCCGATGGTGACGCGCAGGCATCCCCGCAGGCCCTCCCAGCTGGCGCAGTTGCGAATCAGCACCGAGTGGTCCAGGAGGGCGCGCCAGACCTCGGTGGCGTCGCGGTCCCGGGGCCGGAAGAGAATGAAGTTGGCGTCGGAGGGCCAGCTGTCCACCGGCAGGTCGGCCAGCGCAGCCGCCACTCTCCCTCGCTCTTCGGAGATGCGGGCCACCCTGGCCTCCATCTCCGGCATGTGCCGCAGAGCGATCAGGCCGGCGATCTGCGTCTGCACCGACAGGTGGTACGGCAGCACCACGGACTCGCATGCCCGCACGACCGCCGGGTCCGCCACCAGATAGCCCAGACGCGCCCCGGCCATGGCCCACGTCTTGGAGAAGGTGCGGGTCACGACGAGACCCGGCTGCTCGGGCCCGCGTAGAGCCAGGGCCGACCACGGGGAGAACTGCCCGTAGGCCTCGTCCACGATCACGAGGCCGGGCGCGGCCCCGCTCACGGTGGCCACGGTCCCGGGTGGTTCGGCCCGGCCGGTCGGGTTGTTGGGCGAGCAGAGGAACGTGACGTCGGGACGTTGCGCCGCCAGCAGCTCGAGCGCGTGGCGCGGGTCGATGAGGAAGTCATCGTCGCGCGCGCCCTCCACGACTTCGGTCCCGGCGATCCGCGCGATGTGGGAGTGCAACGCGTACGTCGGCTCGAACACCACGGCGCGGCGACCCGGACCCCCAAAGGCCAAGAGCAGGCTCTGCAAGACCTCGTTCGATCCGTTGGCGCAGAACACCTCGTCCGGGGAGACGGCGTGCAGGTCGGCCACCGCCTGTCGCAGCTCGGTGGCCGGTCGGTCGGGATACCGGTGGAACGACACCTCGGCCAGCGCGGCCAGCAGCTCCTCACGCCAGGCATCGGGCGGCGCGAAGGGTGACTCGTTGGTGTTGAGCCGCACCTCCGCCTCCACCTGCGGCGAGTGGTAGCCCTCGGTCAGTTGGAGGTCGGGGCGCACGGGCGGGACGGCGCTCACGATGGACCACGTCCGAGAGCGTCGAGGCGCCGGCGCACCGAATCGGCGTGGGCCGGCAGTCCCTCGGTCTCGGCCATCGTGATCACGAGGGGGCCGAGCGCGCGCACGGCGTCGGGCGTCACCCGTACCGAGTGGATGTGCTTGCGGAAATCGTCGGCGCGCAAGGCCGACGAGAAGCGCGCCGTGCGGTTGGTCGGCAGGACGTGGTTGGGTCCCGCGATGTAGTCCCCCATGCTGGCCGGCGACCACGGGCCGATGAACACGGCGCCGGCGTTCTGGACGAGGCCCAGCAGTGCCGGTCCCTCCTCCTCGGCCACCATCAGCTGCAGGTGCTCGGGCGCGATGGCGTTGGCGACGGCCAGCGCCTGCTCGGGGCCGTCGACCAGGCAGACGATCCCCGCGGCGGCCAGGGTGGCCTCCAGGTCGGCGCGCCGGCTCGACGCGGCCACAATGCGGTCGACCTCGGCCGAGATCTCCTGGGCCAGGTCGGCGTCCCACGTCACCAGCCAGGCCAACCCGTCGGGCCCGTGCTCCGCCTGGACGACCAGATCGACGGCGGCGAACGACGGCGGGGCGTCGGGTCCGGCGACGACCACGATCTCGGAGGGGCCGGCGAAGGCGGACGCCACACCGACGACACCCGACAGCTGGCGCTTGGCCTCGGCCACGTAGGCGTTGCCCGGTCCGGCGATGACGTCGACGGCGAGCACGCTGCTCGTGCCGTACGCCATGGCGGCGATGGCCTGGGCCCCGCCGATCCGGTAGACCTCGTCCACTCCGGCGATGGAGGCGGCGCACAGCGTCGCGGTGTCGATGCGCCCGTCGGCGGCCGGGGGCACGCACAACGCGATGCTCCCCACGCCGGCCACCCGGGCCGGTGCCGCGCACATCAGCACGGTGGAGGGGTAGCGGGCACGCCCGCCCGGCGCGTACAGGCCGGCCCGCTCTACGGGACGCGTCAGGTGCCCCACGGTGATCCCGCCATCGCCCAGATCCCCGGGTGGTGTGCCCTCGTGCGCGTGGTAGGCCACTATGCGCCCGAAGGCCACCTCGAGCGCCCGCCAGAGGGCAGGGTCGGCGTCGGCGCACGCCTTCTCGATCTCGGCCTCCGGGACCCGCAAGCCGTCGGAGACGTCCACCCGGTCGAGCTCCGCGGTGAGGCGCACCACGGCCTCGTCGCCTTCGGCCCGCACCTGGCGCAGGATCTGGGCCACCACGTCGTGGACGTCGGAACCCGGATCCGACGGGCGCGGCAGGACCCCGTCGAACGGCGGCGGGGTGCCGCGCAGGTCCAGGGTACGAAGGGACATGAGGTCACAAGGCTACCGGCGGACCCCGCCGGGCCCTTTCCGGCCCGCCGCCCGGGCCCTCGCCATCGGCCATCATCGGGGCATGACTTCCGCCGCCGAGATCTCCTCGCTCTCCTCCACCCTGGCCGAATTGCACGACCGCGTCACCGCCCTGGCGGAGAGCTCACTGGCCAGCGGCGACGAGGACATGGCGCACGAGCTGATCGCCGTCGAGCGCGCCCTGGGTGGGGCGCTCCGTCGCCTCCGGCGCTTCGGCCAGGGTCCGGGTCAGCGGCGCTGAGGGACCGCCGGTGCGGTGCAGCGGCTCAGCGGCAGCGCGACGTCAGACCGCGTACAGGACCAGCTCGTGGCCGAGCAGCGACGCTGCCGACCGCAGCACCGCTTGGCGCTGCGCCACCACGGCGCAGTTGCGCCGCTCCGCCACCTCGACCACCGCGACGACGCTGAGATCGGAGGTGTCGCACCGCGCCGCGATTTCACCGGAACGGCGCGCCGCCTCCCCGTTGAACGGTTCGACCTCGGTGCCGGCGAGGAGCTCACCGACGCGGTCGCTACGCGCTTCGGTCCGGTAGCCCTCGGCCACCGTCACGGCGGGGATCACCGGCACGATGCCGTTCGACAACGCAGCGCGATGCAGTGCCCACATCATCCGGTCGCCCCGGGCCGCCGCGTGGAGCGCGCCCAGTCCGTAGACGAGGCCCTCGCGGCGCGCCGTGCTCACCGGCGCCGGACCCGCGAGGCCACGCCGGACACACCCGAGCGCAGACGGGCCAGCAAGGCCTCGCCCGCGGCCAACTCCTCCGGGCTCAGCGACCCTGTCTCGCCTTCCCAGGCCGCCACTCCGCGCAGACCTTGGCGCACCCTCAGCTGCTTCTCAGCGGCCGAGGACAGCCAGGCGCTGAAGGAGACGCCATCCTGCTTGGCCGCCTCTTCGACGGACGACGCCACCTGGTCATCGAGCGAAACGGAGCGCTTGGTGACCATGCTCCGAGGGTAGCACCTGAAGTAGCACCGAGAGCCGCCACCACGTCCCACCTGCGCCGGAAACACCAATGCCGGCCCGAAGGCCGGCATTGGGCGAGTCGGCCGGGAGGCGGATCCCAGCATCGACTCTTTTGGAACCAGGTGGCGGGAACCGGTTCCAACGTCAATCGTAGCCCCTGTATTTTCCGATTTCACCTTGAGTACAACGATTGCCGAAAAGGCGGGTGAATGGTGTCCCCCACGCCGATTACTGGACCGAAGGGCAGAAATCGGCCAAAGAGCATGCGTCACAGCGGGGTTTCCGAGCAATACACGTGTTCCGCCCGTGGAGAATGACGCGGAGGCTGAACGTACCCCGCTCGGCCGCCGGGATGAGGCCGTTCAGTTCGAGTTCCACCTTGACGGCATCCTTCCGCGCCGGCACCGGCAGGGCCTCGGTGAGGTGCAGGCGTTCGCTCACCCGTAACACGTGCGTGTCGACCGGGAGCCCCGGTAGCCCGAAGGCAACGCTGCGCACGACATTGCCCGTCTTGCGACCGACGCCGGGGATCGTCACGAGCTCATGGAGGGCGCTCGGCACCTGGCCGCCGTAGCGATCCGCCACCGCGCTCGCCATCCCTATCAGGCTCCTGGTCTTGGCCCGGAAGAAGCCGGTGGAGCGGACGAGCTCCTCGACGTGCTCGGGGTTCGCCGCGGCGAGCGACTCGGCATCGGGATACGCCGCGAAGAGCGCAGGCGTCACCATGTTCACGCGTACGTCGGTGCTCTGGGCGGACAAGATGGTGGCCGCCAACAGTTGGAACGGATCCTTGAAGTCCAACGCACACAACTCGGGCGCCGTGCCGGGATAGACCTCGGCCAGGCGCTCGACGGTCAGGCGGGCCCGGCCTTTCGCTGTCCTGGGCTTCGCCACCGGTTCACGGTACCGGGTTACGTTGGCCGCAGTGGACGCGCTGGAGATGACGGTGGTCGGACTGCGCGAGTTGCCCGCGCCGGAGCGGGCGTCGCTCGTTGCCCTCCTCAATCGGGCCGGCGCGGCGAGGGAGCACCCGTCGCTGCCCGAGCCGCAGTGGCTGGCCGTCACCCAGCACGCTGACGCGCCGCCGGGTGAACGCGTCGTCCTCGCCCACCAGGGGACAGACCTCGTCGGGTGTGCCGTGCTCTCCCCCGCCCGCGACGGGTCCACGGCCGTCCACGTGGTGCTCGACCCCGCGGCAGTACCGGCCCACGAGCTCGACTCGGCCCTGCTGCGGCGGGCCGTGGAGGAGGCGCGGCCGGACTTGCCCGTCCACCTCTGGATCATGCAGGCGACCGCGGCCGACGACGACCGCGCCGGCGGGGCGGGCTTCGTCGCCGAGCGTGACCTGCTGCAGATGCGCGTCGCCCTCCCGCTGCCCGACGACGTGGTGGCGGCCACCCGGCCGCTGCCCACGCGCGCCTTCGTGCCGGGCCGTGACGAGGAGGCGTGGGTCGAGACCAACAACCGGGCCTTCGCCGGCCACCCCGAACAAGGCGGGTGGACCGTCGCCCAGCTCCGCGAGCGCCTGGCCGCCGACTGGGTCGAGTTCGACGACTTCCTCGTCGCCGACGACCCCGACGGGCCGGGTCTCATCGGGGCCTGCTGGACCAAGGTCCACGTCGACCGCACTCCGGTCCTGGGCGAGATCTACGTGATCGATGTCGACCCCCGCCACCACGGGCAGGGCTGGGGCCGGTCGCTCACCGTGGCCGGGCTGGTGCACCTGGCCGGGCGCGGCATCACGGTGGGCATGCTCTACACCGATGCCTCCAACGTGGCGGCAGTGGGTCTCTACCGGTCGCTCGGGTTCACGGTCGACCACATCGACCGCTCCTACCGGCGCGATCCGATCGGTTGACGCGGTCGGGCGCCGAGCCCGTCCGGATCAATTGATGCCGGTGCCGATCGCCTTGCCCACGCCGAACGTCACCCCGGCCGCCACCACGGTCACCGCCAACTGCCGGAGGGCCGAGACCACGACGGAGCGTTCGGTGAAGCGGGCCAGCACGACGCCGACGATCACCGAGGCGACCGCGCCCAGGACGATGGAGAGCACGATGGCCGCCGTCCCCGAAGTGAAGAGCCACGGCGCCAGAGGGATGAAGGCCCCCAGGGCGAAGGTGAAGAAGGAGGCGGCGGCGGCCTGCCACGGCGACCCCAGGGTCTGCGGGGTGATCCCGAGCTCCTCGCGGGCATGCGTCTCGAGCGCGAGGTCGGGATCCTGCATGACCTCGTTGACCATGTCGCTCGCCACACCCGGGTCGATGCCGCGGCGCACGTAGATACCGCGCAGTTCGGTCGCCTCGCCTTCGGGGCTGTGGCTGAGGGACCGGCGCTCCACCTCGAGCTCGCGCTCCATCAGCTCGCGCTGGGCGGTCATGGACAGGTATTCGCCGGCCGCCATGGAGAAGGAGCCGGCGATCAGGCCGGCCACCCCCGCCAGGCGCACGATCGAGCCTCCCGGGTTGGCCCCCGCCATGCCCAGGACCAGGGAGACATTGGTCACCAGGCCGTCGCTCACCCCGAAGACGGCCGCCCGGGCTCCGCCACCCCGGAAGTCCCGGTGATGGTGCGGTGGGGTCGGCTCGTGCTCGTGCTCGTGCGTGAAGCTCACCCGCGTCAGCGTAGTGAGGCGCTCCCGTGCGGGTAGCGTCCTGCAGCGGAATCAGACCCTGACCAGCGAGGAGCGCATCATGACCACCATCATCGACGGCGTCGATGGCTTTGCCGAGCTCATCGGCAAGGAGCTCGGCTATTCGGAATGGCAGCCGATCACCCAGGAGCGTGTGAACCTCTTCGCGGAAGCCACCGACGATCATCAGTGGATCCACGTCGACCCCGAGCGGGCCAAGGACGGCCCCTTCGGCGTGGCCATCGCGCACGGGTACCTGACGCTCTCGCTGGCGCCCGTCCTCCTGAACAAGGTCCTGCGGGTCGACAACACGAAGTTCGGCGTGAACTACGGCTGCAACAAGGTCCGCTTCCCCTCCCCCGTGCCGGTCGGCTCGGAGCTCCGCATGGGCGTCACCATCGCCGCCGTCGACGAGACCGATGGTGGCGCGCAGGTCACGTACGACCTCGTGATGGAGATCAAGGACGCGCCCAAACCCGCGTGCGTGGCGCAAGTCGTCTACCGCTACTACCGCTGACACCCACTGCCACCGACTGACGCCATGGCGCGACGCCGGACCGGGTCCCCGCCGCCGCTGCCTACCGGAGAAGAGAAGACGGCGCGCGTGCGCGCCATGTTCGACACCATTGCGCCGCGCTACGACCTGATCAACCGCCTGATGACGTTCGGGCTCGACCAGGCCTGGCGGCGCGGCACCGTGGCCGCGCTGGCGCTGCCCGCGGGGTCGCTCGTCCTCGACCTCGCCTGCGGCACCGGCGACCTGTCGCGGCTCGCGCTGCGCCGCGGGTACCGGGTCGTCGGCACGGACCTGAGCGCGGGCATGCTCGGCGCCAACGGGGCGGCCACGCCACTGGTCGAGGCAGACGGCAGCCGGCTCCCCTTCGTCGACGGCGCCTTCGACGGCCTGGTCTGTGGTTACGCCTTGCGCAACTTCACCGATCTGGCCGACACGCTGTCCGAGTCCGCCCGCGTCCTGCGACCGGGCGGGCGCCTGGCCGTGCTCGAGGTGGACACGCCCACCGCACCGCTCTGGCGCGCCGGCTACGACCTCTGGTTCACCAAGGCCGTCCCCGCGCTCGGTGCGGCCCTCTCGGACAAGGAGGCCTACCGCTACCTGCCCCAGTCGGTGGCCTACCTGCCGCCCACCCCGGTGCTGCGCACCATGCTGCTGGCCGCCGGCTTCTCCGCCGTCGGCATCCGGCCCCTGGCCGGCGGACTGAGCCAGATGGTGGTGGCTACCCGCACCGGCACGCCGTGACAGCGGCGGCGGCGGACGCCGCGAAGCTGCACGCCCGCACCGTCCCCCTCGAGTACGGGCCCGATGCGCTGGAGTTCGACGGCAGCCCGACGGTGCTCTTCGACCGCCCCGGCCTGACACTGGTCGGCTGGGGCACCGCGCTGCTCGTCCCGGCGGCGGATGCGGCCGCGGCTCTGGCCGCCATCCCGTACGACGACGCCGTGGGCACCCTGGGCTCGGGCCCGGTGGCCCTCGGCGCGCTGCCGTTCGACGACACCTTCGCGGGCCATCTCGTCGTCCCGCGCTTCACCATGGGCACCTCGCGCGACGCCGACGGCATCACCCGCCGCTGGGCCACCGCGGTCGGGCCGGCCGACGTGGCGTTGCCCGACACCGGCGAGCTCTTCGACGCCGTCATCTGGCAGTACGGCACCGCGCCCGCACCCCGGGAGCCCGTGGAGGCTGCCGTGGCCGACCTGACCACCCCGATGACGGCCGCGGGCTACGCCGCCATGGTGGCCGAGGCCGTCGCGGTCATGGCCCAGCCCGGAACGGCCCTGCGCAAAGTGGTGGTGTCGCGGCCGGTCGAGGTCCGCCTGCGCGGGCAGCTCTCCCTGTCGGCCGTCCTGCGCCGCCTCCGGGCCGGCGAGCCGAACTGCACCATCTTCTCCATGCCCGTCGCCGACGGTTCCTTCTTCGGCGCCAGCCCCGAGCTGCTGGTGGCCCGCCACGGGACCCGGGTGTCGAGCCACCCCCTGGCCGGCACCGTGTCGCGGGGCGACACCGCCCGGGCCGACGCCGACGCCCAGCGCGGCCTGGCCGGCTCGGCCAAGAACCGGGCCGAGCACCGCTACGTCGTCGACGACATCGCCGCCGTCCTGGCGCCGTTCTGCGCCGAGTTGTCGGTCCCGGCCGAGCCCTCGGTGGTCGCCTTCCGCTCGGTGGCCCATCTCGGCACCAGGATCGAGGGCCGACTCGCCGGGGCCGAGCCCGTCGGCGTGCTGGACCTCCTGGAGCGACTCCATCCGACGCCGGCGGTGGGCGGCACGCCCCGCCCGGACGCCCTGGCCTTCATCGCCGGCCACGAGGCGGGTGCGCGGGGGCACTGGGCCGGCCCGGTGGGCTGGGTCGGCGCCGACGGCGACGGGGAGTGGATGATCGGCATCCGCAGCGCCCAGCTCGACGCCGACGGGGCGAGGGTCACGCTGCGGGCGGGTGGGGGCATCGTGGCCGGCTCCGACCCCGAAGCCGAGGCGACAGAGGCCGACGTCAAGCTGGCCACGGTGCTCGATGCCGTCCTGCCCGGCGCCTCAGTGCAGCTGCGGTGAGCGCACCGGCGCCGGCTGGCCGACGGGCTGGCCGGCCCGGCTGGCGGCCAGCGGGATCTTGACCTCGATGGTGGCGCCGCCCCGGGGCGACGTCGCCACATCGGCCGTCCCGTGCAGGGCCTCCGCGATGGCCCGCACGATGGCCAGACCGAGCCCGGTGCCCGACGCGGCGCGCGAAGGGTCGCCCTGGTAGAAGCGGTCGAAGACCCGGCCGGCCACAGCCGACGGGATCCCCGGGCCGTTGTCGGTCACCCGGATGAAGCCCATGGTCCTGGTCACGCCCGTCGACACGACGACCTCGGTACCCGGCGGCGTGTGGGCCAACGCGTTGCGCACCAGGTTGTGCGCCACCTGGGCCAGGCGCTCGTCGTCCCCCACCACCACGACGGGTGGCCCGGGCCGCAGGCTGAGGAGATGACCGTGGGGCACCGCGTTGGAGTCGCCGACGGCGTCGGTGCAGATGCGTTGCAGATCGACCCGCTCCGCCCGTAGCGGCCGGCCCCGGTCCAGCTCGGCCAGCAACAAAAGATCCTCGACCAGGCCGCCCATCCGGGTGGCCTCCTCCTCAATGCGGTTGAGCGCCTTGTTGCGGCTGGTCTCGTCCGAGAAGCCGCCCCGGCCGAGCAGTTCGGCATAGCCCCGGATGGAGGTCAGGGGCGTCCGCAGCTCATGCGAGGCGTCGGCCACGAACTGGCGCAGGCGCTCCTCGGAGGCCGACTTCTCGTCGAAGGCGACCTCAATCTGGGCCAGCATCTCGTTCAGGGCCGAGCCCAGGCGGCCGATCTCGGTGCCGGGCCGTCCCTCGGGCACACGGCGGGTCAGATCGCCCGAGGCGATGGCGTCGGCCGTGCCCGCCATCAGGCGCAGGGGGCGCAGGCCCCGGCGCACCACCATGAAGACGAGGAGGCTCATGGCCAGCAGCACGGCCAGGGTGGCGATGAGCTCCACCTTGCGCAGCGAGGCCAGCGTGTCGTTGGTCGGGTTGAGGGAGAGGGAGGTGACCAGCGTCCCCTGGGGGACCGCGACGGCGGCGGTGCGGTACTCCCCGTCGGGGTCACCGGTGCTCCCCAGCACCACGGCGTCGGGGTCGGGGCGGAACGTGCCGGCGTAGCGCCCGACACGCACCCGGCCGTCGATGTCGGGCACCTGCTGGACGGGGATGCTCTTGGTCAGAATGGGTGCCGGGTCGGGGTGCGCGATGGGCCCCGACGGCCGGACGAGGATGACCTTGCCGGAGCGGTCCAACAGCTGTACGTACACGTCGGCGGAGACGCGCCGCGACAGGTCGGCCCGGTTGACCGGGAGGTCCCGGTGGGCGGCGTACGTCAGGTAGTTGAACCCAAGGGACTCGTTCTCGGTCAGCGTGTTGTCGGCCTGGCCGTAGAGGAACGAATGCACCGACGCGTAGATGACGACGTCGGCGACCACCAGGCCGACCACGAGCAGCAGCGCCACGACGGCGACAAGCCGCTTCTGGAGGCTCATCCGTCCCGAGGCAGGCGAAGGGTATAGCCGACGCGCCGGATCGTGTGGATGAGCGCGGGCTCGCGATCGTCGACCTTCTTGCGTAGGTAACTGATGTACGTCTCGACGATGTTGGGATCGCCGTGGAAGTCGTAGCCCCAGACGTTGTCGAGGAGCTCCGACTTGGAGATCACCCGGCGCGCGTTCTCGAGCAGGTACCGCAAGAGGTTGAACTCCGTCGCCGTGAGGTCGATCGCCAGCTCGTTGCGCCAGACCTCATGCGTGTCGATGTTCATCGTGAGGTCGGCGAAGCGCAGGATGGAGGTGTCGGCGGCCGCCATCTCGCCGGCGCGCCGCAATATGGCCCCGACCCGCGCCATGAGCTCCTCGATGCTGAAGGGCTTCGTCACGTAGTCGTCGCCCAGGCTCAGGCCCTCGACCTTGTCCTGGGTGGTGTCGCGCGCCGTGAGGAAAACGATCGGCATCTGCTCGCCCTGGTTGCGCAGGCGCCGACAGACCTCGTTGCCGTCGAAGTCGGGCAGCATCACATCGAGCATGACGAGATGCGGCCGGAAGGTACGCACCTGCTCGAGCGCCTCGGCCCCCGTGGCGGCGACACCGACCTGGTAGCCCTCGAAGACGAGCGCGGCGGAGAGCAACTCGGCGATGTTCGGCTCGTCGTCCACGACGAGGATGCGGGCCGGTGGTGCCTCGACCGTCACGCCGGGCCGCCCGTGCTCATACCGACCGGACCGGGTCCTCGGTGCCGGTGTCGGTGTCGGTGTCGGTGCCGGTGTCGGCGGCGGTGCCGGTGCCGGTGTCGGTGTGGTCGGCGGTGACGGCCGGGGCCGCGGCGCCGGCGCTGGGCCCGGTACCGTTACCGTTCGACAACGCCTTCTTGCGCGGGCCCGAGAAGCGACGCTGCGTGCCCCGCACGATCCGGCCCAGGCCCCACCACGTCACGAGGCCGAGCGCCTCGATCACGATGAACGAGGACATCTTGGACTCGCCGGCCTCCCGGTCGACGAACTTGATCGGCACCTCGGTGATGGCGGCGCCGAGTTGGCGCGCCCGGTAGGTCATCTCGATCTGGAAGCCGTAGCCCTCGGCCCGGATGTGGCTGAGGTCGAGCCGGCGCAAGATGCCGGCCGAATACGCCCGGTACCCTGCCGTCGAGTCGACCACACCGAGACCGAGCACTGCGGACGCGTAGAGGTTGCCGCCGCGCGAGAGCAGATGGCGGTGCCAGGCCCAGTTGGGGATGGAGCCCCCCTCGACATAGCGCGAGCCGATCACGACGTCGAAGCCCTCCGAGAGGGGCGCCACCAACGTCGGCAGCGCGGCGGGGTCGTGCGAGAAGTCGGCGTCGATCTCGATGCAGGCGTCGTAGCCGCGCTCGAGGCCCCAGGCGAAGCCCGCCCGGTAGGCGCTGCCGAGCCCGGACTTGGCGGCGCGGGAGAGCAGGTGCACCTCCGGCAGCTCGGCCGCCACCCCCTTCACGAGGTCGGCCGTGCCGTCGGGGCTGCCGTCGTCGACCACCAGCACGCCGGCTCCGGGCAGGCACTCGTGAATCCGCCGCAGCATCCGCTCGATGTTCTCCGACTCGTTATAGGTCGGAATGACCACCAGTGGTCGCATGGCGGCATTCTAGGTGAGGTTGCCGCGCCCACTTCCTCGCGGGCCGGAGCGGCGGCGGGACCGGTTCTGCCCCTGGCCTGCCCCTTCACCGTGCGACCGACGTTTCGCCTCCCTCCGCGCCGTCGGAGGCCCGGGGAAGCGGCTCAAATGTCCACCGGCTCCACTACTGCCGCCTCCTCTTCGACGAGATCGCCCACCGCGTCGGGCCCCCGGCGCAACTCGCGCACAATCACCTGCACGGCACCACCGATGGGGATCCCCACCAAGGCGCCGACGAAGGTGCCCAGCCCACCGGCGACCCGACCCCCCAGCGTGGCCCCGACCAGCACGGCGATCAGGACCCAGAAGGGATTGAGCCGCACCGTCTTGCTCATGATGACCGGGTTCAGGAGATGGTTCTCCACCTGCTGGTAGACGAGGAAGACGATCAGCATGGTGATCCCGGCCGGGACCGAATGGATGGCGGCGATGACCACGACCGGGATGCCGGCCAACAGCCCACCGACGAGAGGCAGCAGGTCGACCAGGGCGACGAAGACGCCGAGCAGCAGCGCGAAGGGCACGCCGAGGATCTGCAGCGTCACGCCCGAGATGACCCCGGCGATCACCGAGGTGGACGCGTTGCCCAGCATGTAGCCCGTGACCGAGCGGATGGACTCGTCGACGACCCGGTGCAGGCGGTCGGCCGTCGAGGGCTGGAAGAGGCCGAGGAAGCCGCGCCACATTCTGGGGGCCTCCAGCATGGTGAAGAAAGTGAGGATGCCGATGGTCGCGATGGTGACGAGCGTCGACACCGCCGCCGCCCCGACCGAGAAGGCGGTGGCCGGCTTCAGGACCTTGGTGATCTGCGAGGTGAGCTTGGTCGAGCCCTCGGACAGGTACTTCTGGAGGTGCAGGCGGAAGACGAGCCGGCCGAGCGGCCCCTGCCCCTTCTTCGCCTCCTTCACGAGCGTCGGGATCTGATTGCCGAAGTGGATCGCCGCGGTCACGAGCGGCTCGGTGAAGAGGTACACCAGTCCGCCGAGGATCAGGACGCCGATGAGGAAGACCAGCAGGGTGGCACCACCGTGACTCAGTCCCCTCCGGCGCAAGAAGCGCGTGGCCGGGGTCAACAGGAGCGTGAAGAAGAAGGCGATGATGATGTAGACGACGATGTTGCGCAGGACCCACAGCCCGAGGATCAGGGCGGCGTTGAGGTCCAACAACAGGATGATCGTGCCGACCGACACCACGATCGTCCCCAACGGGATGCCGCGACGGTCTGCGCTCCCCGAAAATCTCGAGCGCCAGGTCTCGTGGGGCTTCGGCGCCATCGCGACCAGCTTGGCAGCTTCGGAGTCCCAAGAGGCGGTTACCCGGGGGGCCCACGTGCAAGCATGAGATCCGATGCACGAGGAGGAGCAGGCGGACGAGCCGACCCAAGAACTGACCCAGGAACCGACCGGCGAACTGACCGACGGCGCCCAGCCGTCCCAAGAGGACCCGGCGCACGCCGCCGAGCCGGCACCGGAGCCCGTCCCGCAACCCCGGGTTCGCCGGAGGTTCCTGCCGCGCAACGTGAAGATCGCGCTGATGGTGCTCCTGCTCTTCTTCGTGGGCGAGTACATCCTGCTCCCCGAGCTCGCCAGCGCCCGCCGGGAAGCGCACCAGCTGAGCCACCTCAACGTCATCTGGCTGATCCTCGGCGCGCTGCTCGAGGTGGCGGCGCTGGTGGCCTACACGCAGCTGACCCACACGGTCCTCTCCCCCGGCGCGCCTGACCGCTGGCGTCTCTTCCGCATCAATATGTGGGCGCTGGCCATCAGTCACACGTTGCCCGGCGGCCAGGTGCCCGGCACCGCCGCCAGCTACAGGCTGCTCACCGAAGACAACAACGTGTCGGGCAGCACCGCCGCCTTCGGCCTGGCCACCCAGGGCATCGGCTCGGCCGTCGTGCTCAATGTCATCTTCTGGTTGGCCCTGCTGATCTCCATCCCCCTGCAGGGCTACAACCCGCTCTACGGCTTCGCGGCCATTCTCGGCGTGCTCCTCCTGGCCATCTTCGCCGCCGTGATCTTCTTGCTCACCCGGGGTGAGAAGCACGCCGCCGTCTTCTTGAAGAAGGTGGCCGACCGCCTCCCCTTCGTGCGGGCCGAGACGGTGACCGCCCTGGTCCAGAAGGTGGCGGACCGCATGAAGATCCTGTTCACGAGCTCAGATCTGCTCATGAAGGCCGGCGGGTGGGCGGCGGCCAATTGGCTGCTCGACTGCGCGTCGCTCTGGGTCTTCCTCCTGGCGTTCGGCGCACATGTCGACCCGGTCGACACCCTGGTGGCCTACGGGCTCGCCAACATCTTGGCCGTCATCCCCATCACGCCGAGCGGCCTGGGCGTCGTCGAAATCACCTTGATCGCCGTCCTGAAAGGCTTCGGCGTGCCCGGAGGAGTGGCGGCGGCCGGCGTCTTGAGCTGGCGGCTGGTGAACTTCTGGCTTCCGATCCCCTTCGGCGGAGCCTCCTACCTGTCGTTGCGCTTCGGACACCCGAGAACGGCGACGGCCAAGGCGATCACCTCCTGACACCGCACCGTTGATGCGCTCTCGACATCCCTCGCTCGAAGCCCGCTGGGTCGCGGCCCAGCGACTCCACCTTGCGCGCACGCGCCCGTCCACGCCCGACGGCGACGTCGAGGCGGAGCTCCGGCTCTACCGCGCCATCGCCGGGAGGGTGAGCGTCCCCGTCGGCCGGGCCTCGGCGCTGGCGCAACGCACAAAGGTGATCGACGCCGAAGTGGCCCGCGCCCTCGGCCGCGGCACGACGCAGATCGTCCTCCTCGGTGCGGGCGACGACGGGCGCGCCTTGCGCTTCGCCGGTGGCGCGACGCGCTGGTTCGAGGTGGACCGGGCGCAGGTGCAAACGGACAAGCGCGGCCGCCTCAGCGCGCTGGGCATCGCAACCCCCGGGACGAGCTACGTCGGACTCGACCTTCTGACCGAGGACCTGGGCCCCGCGCTCCAGGCGGCCGGGCACGACGCCGACGTGCCTTCGTTGTTCGTCTGCGAGGGGGTGTTCGACCCATTGACGCTGGAAGCGACGGCGTCAGCCTGTGCCGCGCTGCGGTCCCGCGCCGCGGCAGACAGCGTGCTGGTGGCCACCTTCTCCGTGGTCCCCGAAGGCAGCGGGCCGGCCCGGGCGCTGCGCTCCGCCACCAACCTGGTGCGTCAGGTCACGGACGAGCCCCGGCGCAACGAGTTCCGTCCGGGCGACCCCGAGAAGCTCATGGTCGTGACCGGCTGGCGGGTCACCCATGCCGAATCGTCATCCGGGCGCCGCTTCGATCCGGGCGCCCACATGCGCATCCTCGTCTGCGAGCCCGATCCGGCCAGGGGCGGCTGACCAGCCAGCCGGCTCAGCTCAGGACCCCGCGCCCGTCGGCGCCATCGCCCGTCGGCCCACGCGCAGGGGACGCTCCAGGGAGGAGCGGACCACGCGGACTGCCGCCCCGATCAGCAGCACGATGAACACGAGGACGTAGGCGTTGCCGACGGGGAGCAACCAGCCCCGCCCGGCGAAGCGGACGCCCGGCCCGTGCGGCACCCACCAGTAGGGCGCGGCCCACAAGAGCGCGGCGATACCGAGCGCGTACCACTCGCCCCCACGGGGCCGGTCCTCGGCCAGCGCCAGCCAGGCCACGAGCAGGATCATCCAGATGAAGTGGTGGGACCACGAGACCGGGCTGGCCAGCGACTCGGTGGCCTCCACCACGAGCAATCCGAGGACGGGCGAGGACCGGCGGTAGGCGCCGGCGGCGATCAGCAGGCCCAGTGCGCCGACGCCGACCACAATCACGAACGTGGTCGGCGTCGTCACGGTGTGGCCCAGCATGCGCTCCGTGGCGCCGAGGACGCCTTGGTTGCCGACCCACGACAGCATGCCGGCCCGCTGCGGGTCACGGATGTAGTGCGTCCAGTACGACCACGACGTGGAGGCATTGAACGCCACGGCCAGCAGGGCGGCGCCGATGAACGAGCCGATGGCACGCACGCCGGCCCGGCCCTGTCGGGTGAGCAACAGGTACGGGATCAAGATGATGGGCGTCACCTTTATGGCGGCGGCCAGCCCGACCAGGATGCCGCGCGGTATCGGCAGGTCCATGGTGAGGTCGGCCACGATCATGAGCGCCAGAATGATGTTGATCTGCCCGAGCAGGAAGGTCTGGCGCACCGGGTCGAAGAGCAGCACCGGCAGGACGAGCGCGAGGCCCCACCACAGCACGGTCCGCTTGTCGAGCTCGCGGCACACGGCGCGCAAACTGACGACGACCATCCCGAAGAGCGCGCCCAGATTGATCCACGAGAACACGACCTCGCAGGCGCGCGGCGGGAAGTGGGCGAATGGCGCGAACAACAGCGCGGAGAACGGCGGATAGGTGAAGCCGAGATGGTCGGTCGGGTAGGTGACGGTGAACAGGTCGTTCGACGACGCGTGCGCCCCGCCCAAGAGGTAGGTGCTGAGGTCCAGCTGCTGGTGGAAGAGCGCCAGCACGGTCGCACCGACGAACGCCACCGCGGCGCCCAGAGCCGGCCAGACCCAGCCGCGGCCTGAGGCGATTGCGCTCATGCGCAGGGCCAACGAATTGCCCGACTCCGCGGCGGACGGTCGCGGCATCCGGCGGCGGTGCCGCTCCTCGGCGCCCCGATCGCCGCGATTGCGTCCCGACGTCGTCGGGGCCTCGCTACGCGGGGAGCTTGGGCTCGTCACCCTCTCCGACGCGGAGGTCCGTGTCGAGGCGGCGGCGGGCCCGCTCCCGCGCCAACTCCTTCAGTTGCTCCTGCGAGCTCACCCCGTGGCGGTTGGGGACCCGGCGCCAGCGCCGGTCCGAACCGAGCTCCCAGGCGTTGGTCTCGTCGGCAAAGACGAGATCGAGCACCTCGAAGAGGCGGGACTGCAATTCGGGGTCGCGCACGGGAACGACGACCTCAATGCGGCGGTCCAGGTTGCGGCCCATGAGGTCCGCCGAACCGATGAAGATCTTGAGAGGCAGACCGGGTCCGGCCGCCGGGTCGGCGGGGGCGCCGCCGAAGCGGTAGATCCGCGAATGCTCCAGGAAGTTGCCGACGATGGAGCGCACGCGGATGTTCTCGGAGAGCTCCGGGATACCGGGGCGGAGCCGGCACAGACCGCGCACGGCGAGGTCGATCTGGACGCCCGCGCCGGAGGCCCGGTAGAGCGCGTCGATCATGGCGGCGTCGGTGAGGCCGTTGAGCTTCAAGACGATGCGCCCAGCCGGCCCCGCCTCGGCCTGCTCTTCGATCATGGCGTGGATGCGCTTGCGCACCGTCACGGGCGACACGAGTATCTGGCGGTAGTCGGCGTGCCGCGAGAACCCCGTGAGGTAGTTGAAGAGCTCGCCGACGTCGGCTCCGATCTCGGGGTCCGAGGTCAGCAACCCGATGTCCTCGTAGATGCGCGCCGTCTTGGAGTTGTAGTTGCCGGTGCCCACGTGGCAGTAGGGACGTACCCCTTCCTCCTCGCGGCGCAGCACGAGCGCGGTCTTGGAGTGCGTCTTGAGTCCGACAATGCCGTAGACGACGTGCACGCCCACTTCTTCGAGCGCGCGAGCCCATCCGATGTTGGCCTCCTCGTCGAAGCG
>Ga0182024_10000900_pt1 | contig 76674 bp, 55 predicted proteins | sample P32metaG_FD_120480 | JGI IMG/M metagenome (GOLD analysis project Ga0182024, IMG submission 120480) | Permafrost microbial communities from Stordalen Mire, Sweden - P3-2 metaG (Illumina Assembly) | ecosystem: Environmental > Terrestrial > Soil > Wetlands > Permafrost | place: Sweden: Stordalen...
GCGGGGCCGACTTTACGCTGACGGTTAACGGGACCGGATTTGTGGCGAACTCGGTGGTGAACTTTGGCGGTACGGCGCTGACAACAAACTATGTTTCGAACGCTAAATTGACCGGCACGGTTACAGCAGCGCTAATCGTGCACGGTGGCGCGGCATGGATCACGGTGACGAATCCGGGAACGTTCAATCGAGTCTCAAACGTCGCGTTTCTGTCGGTAGGTAATTCCGTCAGCACGGTAAATTACGCGTCGCAGTCACTTTCCGTACCGCCCGGGGGTGAACCGTTGGGAATAACGGAGGGTGATTTCAACGGTGACGGGATCCTGGACTTGGCGGTCGCTGACTATGCAAACAGCGAATACACGATTTTTCTGGGCAACGCGGACGGCACCTTTCAAGCCGGCCAAACGACAGCGGTCACATCCGGGGACGATCCGGTCGGCATAGCGGTAGGGGACTTTAATAATGACGGCAAGCTCGACCTCGTGATGGGAGACAACAACTCCAGCTCGATGTGGGTTTACCTCGGAAACGGGGATGGCACCTTTCAGAGCGGCATATTGACGACTACCGGAAACGTCTCGAACGACGATGTCGTCGTTGGAGATTTTGACGGTGATGGCAACCTGGACGTCGCGTTTGCAAGCAACGGAGAAAACACCGTTTCTGTAGTTCTCGGCAAGGGCGACGGGACGTTTCAGACAGCGACTACGTATACGGTCGACTCCGGCACTTTCAATATTCATGAGGCCGACCTGAACGGCGACGGCTATCTCGATCTGGTGGTGTCCCAATACCTCGGGTCCGATGTGGATATCCTTTTCGGCAAGGGTGACGGCACGTTTCAGGCATCGCAAAGTATAACGGCAGGTTCGAGCGTGTCGGACGTGGCGATCGCGGACTTCAACGGTGACGGTTACCTCGATCTTATAGGTGCGGGCGACAACAATCTATATGTGATGCTCGGCAACGGCGACGGCACTTTCCAAGCGGCCCAGACCGAGGCGGTCGGAGCCTCGAGTTGGGTAATCGCCACTGCCGATTTCAACGGCGACGGAAAAATGGACATTGCAATTCCCAACGGCGGGTCCACCGCCATTTTCTTTGGTAACGGAGACGGAACGTTCCAGGCCCCGGTCACTTTTGCTGGTCCGGACTATATCTATTCAGTGGCGGTGGGTAGCTTTGGTTCAAACGGAGCGATCGGGATCGCCTCACTGGATCTTGTGCAGGACGCGGTAGTCGTCCTGGAACAAACCGTATCGCTTTCCCCGTCGACTTTCGACTTCGGAAACCAGGCGTTGAACGTCGCTTCAGCTGCTCAGGATTTCACGCTGACCAACCAAACCGCGCTGGCGGTCAACATCAGCGGAATCAGCTTTAGCGGAACGAACGGCAACGATTTCGCGGATACTACCAACTGCGGCGCAACGCTTGCATCGGCAGCCTCGTGCACGATCCACGTGAAGTTCACACCGGACGCGGCCGGATCGCTCAGCGGAACGCTGACGGTAACCGACGATGCGCCGGGCGGCACGCAAACGTCATCTCTCACCGGTACGGGAGTCTCAGCGCCGATGGTGAGTCTGTCGGGCACCAGCGTTGCCTTTTCGAACACCAGCGTCGGAGTCGCCAGTGCCGCCCGGTCGGTAACACTGAACAACACCGGCACGGCCACGCTGAATGTCTCCGCCGTAAGCGTCAGTGGAACGGACGCCGGAGACTTTAACATGACCAACACGTGCGTTGGCGCGGTGTTGCCAACCGCCAACTGCCAGATCGCCATCGTCTTTACTCCGGGTGCCAACGGTGCGCGTAGCGCACTCATCACGCTCACGAACAATGCTGCCAACAGCCCGCAGACGATCGCACTTTCGGGCAACGGAGCAACTTTGGCAACCGCAGACCTCTCCGCATCGTCGCTGACGTTCAGCGGCACGGTGGTGGGTTCGACCAGTGCGGCGCAATCGGTAGCATTGACCAACAAGGGAAACACCGCGTTGACGGTGACCGGTATCGCTACGGCGGGCGCCAATAGCCGTGACTTCGCGGTGACCAATACTTGCGGCCCCTCGGTTGCCGCGGGAGCGAATTGCGCGGTCAGCGCAACGTTCAAACCCACGGCTGCCGGCACACGCACGGCAACTATCGCCATCACCGACAGTGCAACCAGCGGGACGCAAACGATCACGCTGCAAGGCACGGGAGAAGACTTCTCGATGGTCTTTACCGCGGGCACCGTGCTTGCTGCGGGAACGAGTGAAAACTTGACTCTCACGGTGACGCCGCTCAGTGGATTCACCGGGACGGTTGCCCTCACTTGCTCCGGAGCGCCCGAACTATCCACGTGTACGGTGAATCCGACTTCGGTGACGCTCAACGGGACCGCCGCCGTCACGTCGGTGTTCACGCTGACGACCGAGGTAGGCACAGCAGCAATCCCGGTGCAGAACGTGCCGCCGACGAAGTTCCCGCCGGCAGCGATTCGGCTGGGGATGTGGCTGTCCGCGTTGCTGATGCTGGCGATGGTGGCGCTTGAACTGAACGCCCCCAAGGGACGCACGCGGCGTCGGGCGGCGCTTTCGTTCGGCGTGCTGTTGCTGCTGGTGTCGGTGGGGATGTCTGCTTGCATAGGCGTCACCAAGCATGAAGCTCTGCCAACGACGCCCGCGGGGACGTATACGTTGACGGCGACCGGGACTTCCGGTTCGTTAACGCACACCGCCACGATCGGAATCACGGTCAAGGCAGCTAACTGAACGAGAACCCAGCATCAAACGGCAACATCGAATTCCGCGGATGTGGTCCGGGCATGAAAAATGCCGGGGTCGCTCGCGGAATTCGCGTTTTCAGGAGGTCGAATGACTGCGAATCCCGGCCTTTTTGGATTGGTGTCACAAATCCGATGTGCTCAATGGATTGCTAGAGTAAAATCGCAGTCGATTGCTTGTGTCGGGCGGTGGCGCCCAACCATTTCTTCAAGGAGCCTGGATGCGCTTCCTCTCATTCCACTTGTGGGTTGCTCTGATTCTCGGTTTGCTATGTTTGCTGCCGGCCGCTGCGCAAACATCCTCCTCACTGCAGTCTCGCCGCAAGGCGCTCAACGATCTGCTGGCGGAGCAATGGGAATACCGGCTGCGGACGAGCCCTATGTACGCTTCGTTTCTGGGAGACAAGCGATGGAATGACCAGCTCGACGATTTTTCGCAGGAGGCGGTGGAGCGCAATCAGCGGGAGGCCCGGAAATTCCTGGCGCGCTTCGAGGCCATCGATTCCACTGGCTTTCCGGAACCAGATGCGCTGAATAAAGAGTTGATGGTTCGCGATTTGAAGTTGGACGTGGAGGGCTCGAAATACAAACTGTGGGAAATGCCGATGAACCAGCAGGACGGCCCGCAGGTGGAGTTGCCGGGAATGCCCGACGAGCTGTCGTTCGAGTCAGTGAAGGACTACGAGGATTACATTTCGCGGCTGAAGCAAGTGCCGCGGCTGATCGAGCAGAACGTGGAGCAGATGCGTAAGGGCATCCGTGACAAATTGATGCCGCCGCGTTTTCTGCTGGAAAAAGTGGCGGAGCAGTGTCACTCACTGGCGACACAACGAGCGGCGGACTCACCCTTCGCCAAACCCTTTGCGAATTTTCCGAAGGGGATTGCGGAAGCGGATCAGAAGCGCCTGCGCGAGGACGGCCTGGCTGCGATCCGCGATTCGGTGCTGCCAGCGTTCGTTCGATTGACGGCCTTTGTTCGGAATGATTACGCGCCGAAGGGACGCAGCGAGCCCGGCGTGTGGTCATTGCCCGGCGGCGGGGCGATATACCATTACGATATCCGGCGCATGACCACCACCGACATGACCGCGGAACAGATTCACCAGCTCGGACTGAAGCAGGTGGATGAAACCGAAAAGGACATGCTGGCGCTGGCGCAGAAGCTGGGATTCAAGGACTTGGCCAGCCTCAACGAACACATCAAGAACGATCGCACCTTCTACGGCACGTCCGGCGAACAGATGCTCGATTTGTATGCGAAGTACGTTGGCGAAATGGAGCCGGAGCTGCCGAAAATGTTTGGGCGGCTTCCGAAGAGCAAGCTGCAGGTGATTCCGATGGAAGCGTCGCGTTCCAAGAACGCGGTGCCGGCGGACTATTCGGAAGGCACGGCTGACGGTACGCGCGCTGGACACATCAACGTGAATGAGTGGGATCCCGAGCACCGGCTGGTTTTGAATGTGGAAGCGATCGCCTATCACGAGGGAATCCCGGGACATCATTTGCAGATTTCCATCGCGCAGGAATTGCCGGACCTTCCTCCGTTTCGCCGGTACGAGGGCTACACGGCGTTTGTGGAGGGCTGGGCGCTGTATGCGGAGCGGCTGGGCAAGGATTTGGGGAAATATCAGGATCCGTATAGCGATTACGGTCGGCTGGAAAATGAAATGTGGCGGGCGATCCGCCTGGTGATCGACACAGGTGTGCACGAGAAGCGTTGGACGCGGGAACAGATGGTGGATTACTTCCATCGTTACACGGCGATGGATGAGCCAAACGTCGAGAGTGAAGTAGACCGCTACATCGCATGGCCGGGTCAGGCTTTGGCATACAAGTTGGGCCAATTGGAAATATTGAGGCTGCGGCAATATGCGAAGGATGAGCTAGGAGATGAGTTCGATATGCGCGCGTTCCATGATGAGGTGATCGGCGGCGGCGCGCTGCCGCTGGACGTACTGGATAAGCGCGTGCACGAATGGGTGGTCGGGAAGAAGGTCGGCGGCGTACATTCGGCGAGCGGCGGCAACTGACATGGTGAGCGGCGAGTGATGCCGGACGTGGTGCTTTTGGGGAACTGCGGAGGCCGGCGCTAGATGGATGGCCTGGTGCAGGATTTGCGGTACGCGGCGCGTCAGTTGCGCCGGGCGCCGGGGTATGCGCTCACGGCGGTGCTGACGTTGGCGCTGGGGATCGGTGCGAATTTAGCCATATTTCAACTGCTTTACGGCGTGGTGTTCGCGCCATTGCCGGTGGCGCGGCCGGATCAGCTCTATTCTCTGCACGCAGTGAAGTCCCCATTCGACGCTCAATGGATTTTTTCTTCTCCGGCCTACCGGCGGCTTCGCGACGCGACGGGGAATTCGGCGGCAGTGGTGGCGCGCTCGAGCATTGCGGAGGGCTTTTTCCAGCCTGACGGTGGCCCCAGTGAGCGGGCCAGCTACCAGATGGTTTCCGACAATTTCTTCGGTGGGCTCGGCGTTGCGCCAGCGGCCGGACGATTGTTCGTGCCGAGCGAAGACCAGCCGGGACCGAATTCGTGGCCACTTATTCTGCGTTACGGGTACTGGAAAGAGGCCTTTGGCGGGGATCGCTCGGTGATAGGGAAGCGCGCGTTCGTGAACGGTGTTCAGGTGGAGATCGTAGGTATTGCTGCGGAGAGATTTTCAGGCGTGTTGGCGGGAACGGCGCCGGATTTTTGGCTGCCTCTCGGTGTGCAATCGACCGGCCGCTTCCGTTCGTGGTTTGACTCGCTGGGTCCGGGAAGCGCAGCGGATATCGGCGGGTCTTATCAAAATCAAGCCAGCGTCTACTGGTTGTGGGTACTGGCCGATATTCCGGAGGCAGTAAAATCTTCCGCGATCGCCACCTGGACGCAAGCCTTGCAGCCCGACCTCGCTTTGATGGCGACAGTTTCCGAGGACTTACATGATCGGGAGCAGATTCGGCGCAGCCGGGTGCAAATCATTTCGGCGGCCACCGGAGAAGGAACATTTAGAGAGGAGTATTCGCAGCCGCTGGGCATTCTTCTGGCGATGGCGGGACTGGTGCTGCTGGCGGGCTGCGTGAACCTGGCGAATCTGGAGTTGGCGCGGTTATTGAGCCGTCAGCGTGAGCTGGCGGTGCGGGCGTCGCTGGGCGCCAGCCGGTGGCGACTGTTGCGGCAGTTAATGACGGAAAACATGCTGCTGGGGCTGCTTGGCGGGGCATTGGCGCTGGACGTGAGCCGGGTGTGCAGCGCGCTCATCTTGCGATGGGCTTCCGGGAGTGGTGACGCCATTCCACTAGATCTGCATATACGCGGGCAGCTTTTCCTGTTCGGCGCGGGATTGCTGATCGCGGCTCTCGCCGGTTTTGCGATCTGGCCCGCATGGCGGATCACGCGAAGCAGCCTGGCGGGGGAGATGAACTCGCGAGCGGGCTCGGCCTTGCTGCAAGGTAGGGGCGCGCGGAAGTGGCCGAACGTTTTGCTCGCCGGACAAGTGACCTTTTCGCTGGTGCTGGTAGGCGTGGCGGGACTCTTTGCGCAAACTCTTCTGAACGTTACGCACATCGATGCCGGACTCGATCGCGAGCACGTGATTTCGGTTCATCTGGATTACAGCGATTCTGGGTTCCCGGACGAAGACCGGACCGCTCTGGACCACCGCCTGGTGACGCGTCTCAAGGAAATACCCGGGGTGAAAGATGCGGCGCTTTCGATGTGCGCGATTCCCGGATGCATCTGGAATACAGCGATTCACGTATTCGGCCGTCCGGAACTCTCCGACCAGCAAATACACGGGGAAGAGAATCACGTGGGCTCGGGGTATTTTCAGGCGTTGGGGATTCCTATTTTGCAGGGCAGGGATTTCGATGAACGCGACCGCCCGGATGCGCCAGGGGTGGCGATCCTCAACCGTGCGTTTGCTCGGAGGCTGTTTGGGAATGAGAGTCCGATCGGGCACCGTGTTGGTTATCAAGCCGCGCCGCACGATGGCGAGTACGTGATCGTGGGAGAAGTCGGCGACGCCCGAATGGACGATCTGCGGTCGGCGCCACCTCCAGTCGCTTACTTTTCACTGGACCAACGAGATGCGTGGGCCAGCACCATTGAAATTCGCGCTGGCCGAAATTTGATTCCGCTGTACGCCGCGATTCGCCACGCTTTACTTTCGGTGGAGCCCAACCTTCCGATCACCGGGATTGTGCCGTTGCGCGATGAGTACGAGAGTGGCATTTCGAGGGAGAAGCTGGTGGCGCGACTTACCGGGGTATTCGGAATTTTGGCGTTGGGACTGGCCGGGCTAGGTTTTTACGGGCTGCTGTCGTTTCATGTGACGCGGCGGACGCCCGAAATCGGTCTCCGTATGGCGTTGGGAGCTACGCCCGGCGATGTGTATGCGCTGATCTTGCGTCAGACGTTGGGGATTCTGGTCGCGGGGATCGTGCCGGGCGTGTTTTGCTGCTGGATAGCGGGAGCGATGGTGAAGAATCTTCTGTACGGGACGGGGGCAACCAACCTTGGTCCGCTAGTGATCGCGATCGGCGTGTTGGTGGCGGTGGGAGTGCTGGCGGCGCTGCGTCCCGCGCGGCGGGCGGCGCGGATCGATCCGGTGGAGGCGCTGCGTGCGCAGTAGCTTTTCTGCGTTACGCGTCGGCCCAATCAAATCGCCAGCGCTTGGCGAGAGCCAGTGCGACTTTTTCGAGGGCTCCGCGGGTGATGGACGGATTGGCCGGATCGAGAATACGGTTGATCGCGGCCCGGCTGGTGCGCATCCTTCTGGCCAAGGCTGACACTGTCATTTTGTTTTCTTTCATTGCCGATTGAACCTTCCACGCCAGGAGTTCCTTTTCCGCTTGAGCGGCAAGTTCCTCGTAGATGCCGTCTTTCTTTGAGAAGATCGTCGACCCGAATGCCTCGCCGGGGGGCTAATCCTCTTCACTTTGCTCACAGTCACGTCGCCTTTTGTCCGCCAGGGCCAACGCTTCCGGCGGGGTCTTTTGTGTCTTCGTTATGAATCCGTGCCGCAGCACAATCTCGCGATCATTCAAGACCAACAGCACCCGGGCAATCCCATTCGGCAGGCCGCTACGCACTTCGCGCAAACCAGCCCTGAGAGAACGGACGTGGGGCAAGCCCCAATCGGCCATTCCGATTGGACCTTCCGAATATCCACGGCGACCCGGAGCCTCTCCTGTTTAGCCAGGGATTGCAGCTACTTGCATCGGGGTCATTCCCCAACGGCAGGTGGTAAGAAACGACCGGCGGTGGAACCGAGCGAAGCATGATCGCGAGCCGTACCAGAAATGACACATCAAAGACAGGCCCGCAACGGTGGTTGAAGTTGGGTGGGAGGAACCATCTGGCGCACCAGTAGACACGGGCGGTCGGATTCCCGTTGAAAATGATTATGCCCGCAGGACCAATACCTCTTTACGCGGGGCGGTGATGGTGATGACGGTGGTGGCGGTGATGGTGGCCTTGGGCTGCGCTCAGCGGTCCGGCTAGGGCGGAAATTGCTACCAGGCCCAGAAGTACTGCGAACAATTTGGATTTCCAGGAAGTCATGAGAATCCTCCATGGCAAAATACCCAAGTAAGGTTACTGCCGACGAAGCCCGCACATCCAGCAGGGATGTTTCGCTGCTTCTAATCGTTGCACGGAACCAAGTGTGTGGGTGGGGCTGTGTAAGCGCGAGTTTCCTGTACTGAGACGATTGAGTTGATGTGCTGGTGCCGGCCGGAAGCGAGCGCAGACTATGCCCGAGGTGCACAGGCGCGGGAGCGCCAAGGGCCACCACAACGACTACTTGCCTTCGCTTGCGTCGGGCAGCGCTGGGGTGCCGGGAATCAGTGGTATGCGTTGAATTTGTTTCTCGCGATTGGCGGCGATGGTTATGCGGCTGACGTCCAGGGTGTGGCCCAGGGACTGGTCGTAGTTGATTTGGGCTTCGGCCAGGTTGATCCGGGCGCGCAGGGCGTTGCCTTGGGCGGCGGTCAAGTCGCGCTGATCCTGGATGACGATGAAAGTTGTGGATGCTCCCAGTTGATATTTCTTCTGCTCGGCTTCCAAAGTTTGCTGCGCCAGGATCTGGGCGCGATCGGCGGCGGCGACTTGGGCGATGTCTTGCTGCAACGCGATTTGAGCGTTGCGGACGGCCTGGAAGATCTGGTTCTGCACCTGACGATACTGGACTTCCAGCTGGCGCTCATCGAGCAGCGCACGAGCGTTATCAGCTTGCGCAGAACGGTTGCGCAGCGGGAGCGAGAAGTTAATGCCCGCGGCGTAGGTGGGAAACTTGTTGTCGAACGCCTGGTGGATGGCGGACGGAAAGCCGGTTTGGGTGATCCCGCTGCTGGAGTAGGTAGCCGGTTGGCCCAGGAATTCGCCGGCAATGGGGGTGCCGTTGGCGTCGACGATGGGGTAGCTGGGTGCGTAAGTGGCCACATTGCCGAGGTTGACAGTGTTACCCGCCAAACCGGTACCGCTGTATTCGCCGTATAGGGTCACCGTGGGCAGCAGGGCATTCTTGGTGACTTTCACTTCGATTCCAGAATTCTTCAGGTTGAGCTCGTATTCCTGAAGTTCGGGGCGGTGTACCAAGGCGTCGTGAACGGCGTCCTCGATGGGGGGCAAGGAAACGGATTGCACCTCAGTGATCGGGGTGGTCGGAACGATTTCGACTCCGCGCAGATCAGCGGCGAGCGGGTCTTTGGTGATGTAGTTCAGGAGAACGGTTTCATCCTGCAGCTGGGTGGTCTGGGCGACGATTTGGTTCTGCTGGTCGGTGGCTAGTTCCGATTCGGCACGGACGATTTCAATCGGAGCGAGTGTACCGATCTCCACTTGTTTTTTATTGTCGCCGTATAGGCGTTGCGATGTGGCTACCGCGGTGGCCTGGACCTTCACATTTTCCCGCGCGTAGACCAGCTCCCAATATGCGTTCTTTGTAGCGGTTACGGTATTGATGATCTGCGCTTCCAGCTCGAGTTCGGCGACCTTGCGAGTGTTCTTGGCTTCGATGATGTAGCGAGTGTTCGCCAGGCGGCCAAAGCCGTTCAGAAGCTGCTGTTGCACCGAGGCGGTGAGCACGGGTTGCACAGCAGGATTGAAGAATTCCTCGGGTGAATTGGTGGACGAGCGAGTGTTGTCAAAAGTGACCGAAATGCCGGTGCCAGTGTGAAAGCCCTGCGAATAGCCCACGTTGTAGGTGTTGGTCTGGTCGATCAGCGACAGGAAGCTGGTGGTATTGCCGACGCCGGAGAGGAACGGATTGTTGACTGGAATCAGGGCGTGGGCGTAACCGACGCCGCCGCTGATCACCGGATCGAAACCGAAAGCGGGAGAAGAGCCCAAGGTTACGTTTTGGGTGGCTCCCAAGCCGTGGACTGCGCCCCCGGCCTTGGCGCGGAGCAAATCGGTCTCAGCGATCCAAGGAGTGAACTGTTGGACGGCGATGTCGAGATTGTTCTCGAGGGCCAGGGAAACGGCGTCCTCGATGCTGAGAGTGAGCTTAGCATCGTGAATCAGTTGGTCGAGGCGCGGCGAATTGGTGAGCACCGGGATAGGCACGTGGGCCTCGGTGTAGGGAGCGATAATATTGGGCAGCCAGGGCTTGCCGTTGGAATAGTCCGGGCCGAACGTGAGGTGGCGATTTTCGACGGGAGTGCCCGAGGCGGTGTCGGTGGCAGGTTCGGGCGTGGGGGACTGCGACGCGCCCTGCGCGGATGCTGGCGCGGGGCTAGCGGAATCGCCCTGAGATTGTGCGAAGGCGGGCGTAACCACCATGGAACCGGCCAGAAACAAGGCCATCGCCGAATGCAAAAGCCGTCCAGTCATGCGTCTTCCCCCTCGGAAATCGACAGCAGTATCGTGACGTCTACAGGAACTCACCCTAATTAACGCGCGTGAGAGCTGATTTGTTTCAAAGTGTGTCAAGCACGCAGCCAACCAAGACCATGCGCTCGATATCGTTGATATCAGACGAACAAACGGGAGTAAGGATAGTCCGGAGCGTCCGAAAACGGACAAGCGTTCTCCACAAACGAACACGCCGACAAGGTACTTTAGCACCCCGGCGTAGTCATTGACAACGCGGCACTTCGGGGCATAGGCTACGCCCGGAAGATGCGCCGCGCGGTGCTGTGCGGCCCGAGGGCTAGGGATGCGACGAGAAGAACTGTTGGCTATGCTGGAAGAAGTGGGAGCGATTCGGCTGGGACATTTTGAGCTGTCCAGCGGCCTGCATAGCGGGACGTACATCCAGTGCGCGCTGGTGTTGCAGTATCCGGATCGGGCGGAGCAGTTGGCACGAGCGCTGGCCGCCGAGTTTCACGACCAGACCGTCGATTGCGTGGTGGCGCCGGCGCTGGGCGGGATCCTGCTGGGATACGAAGTGGCGCGGGCGCTGGGCGTGAGGTCGATATTTGTGGAGCGGGACCGGTCGGGGCAGATGGTGTTCCGGCGGGGATTTGGGTTGAAACCGCACGAGCGCGTGCTGGTGATGGAAGATGTGTGGACCACCGGAGGCTCGACGCGCGAAACGATCGGAGTGGTAGAGGAAGCGGGAGGGCTGGTGATCGGAGCGGGAGCGCTGATCGACCGCAGCGGCGGGAAGATCGAGTTGAATGTGCCGTCGCAGGCGCTGCTGGAAATGGCGGTGGCCAGCTACGAGGCCGAGAATTGTCCGCAATGCCGCGCGGGCGGGATGGCGACGCAGCCCGGCACGCACTATGTTCGAGCGGCGCGCTGAAGCGCGGCGTGGTGAAGAAATAATGGCGTCGCTGCCGATACGCACCTTCAAGCTGACGATTGCCTATGATGGTTCGGGATTCCATGGGTGGCAGACACAGCCGGGAGTTCGGACCATCCAGGGCACGCTTTCCGACGTTGCCTTGCAAATCACCCAGGAAAAAATATTCATTCAGGGTGCGAGCCGCACCGATGCGGGTGTGCATGCGCTTGGGCAGGTGGCGCATTTTCGCACGCAGACCGGTTTGCCGGCGGCGGAATTGATGCGCGCGTTCAATGCGCTTTTGCCTGCGCAGATCCGGGTGATGGAGGCGGAGGAGTGCAGCCCCAGTTTTCATTCGCGATGGCTGGCGCAGGCGAAGACATATCGCTACCGGATTTATCAGGGGCCGGTGCTGCCACCGTTCGAACATGGGCGCGCGCTGCACCATCCCTGGCCGCTGGATGAGGCGGCGATGGTGGCGGCGGCGCGGCTGTTCGAGGGCGAGCATGACTTCACGGCGTTCTCGGCCTCCTCGGGATCGGAGGAAGACGATGGCGATCGCCGCGGGGCGCGGGTGGTTTATTCCTCGGAACTGCGGCGGGCTTCCATCGTGGCGGCGGAGGCGACTGCAGATGTGCGTGTGGATGCACTGGGCGGCGCGGTGCGCGTAAGCGCTAGCGAGCTGACGTACGTTATTCGCGGCCAGTCTTTTTTGAGGTACATGGTCCGCAAGCTGGTGGGTACGCTGCTCGATGTAGGGCGCGGGAAAATTCAGGTAGCCCAGATTCCGGAATTGTTCGAGGCGCGCGACCGGTCGTTGACCGGGGCCACGGCGCCGCCCGACGGTCTGTGTCTGGTGTCGCTGGAGTATCCGGACCCGACGTCATCGATTGCGACCCAGCGTGGTAGTGCGCGGACGCCGCGGACGGCTGCGAGGGAGCGGTGAGCGTGGCTGGGGTTGCAGCGGATTTTGTGGAGTCGGTCGATCGGGCCACCGGGAAAGTGGTGTCGCGTATCGCCGCGACGAATCCGGCTGACGTGCCGGCTGTTTTTGGGCGCGCCCGGGTGGTGCAAAAACACTGGGCAGCGAGAACGGTGCGCGAGCGCTGCGTTTTTTTGCGGCGGCTGGGGCGGGTGGTGTTTGATCGCCGCCCGGAAATTGTGGATGTGATCAGCCGGGAAACCGGAAAACCGCGCGCGGAGGCCACCTTCGCTGAAATCCTGGTGGTGCTGGACACAATTGAATTTCTGGCGAAGCGCGCGCCGGGATGGCTGCGGCCGACACGCGTGCGGCACCACAATTTGGTGATGAAATCGAAAAGCGCGTGGTTGGAGTACGAGCCGTATGGCGTGCTGGCAGTGATCGCGCCATGGAATTATCCGTTCATGATTCCGATTTTGGAGATTGTGGCGGGGGTGGTTGCAGGGAATGCAGTGGTGCTAAAGCCGTCGGAGATGACTCCGGGGACCGGGCAGCTTATCGGGGAACTGATGCACGCGGCGGGATTTCCGGAGAGATTGTTGCAGGTAGTTCAAGGCAGCGGGGAAGTGGGCGCGGCGCTGACTGGTTCGGAAGGGGCCGGCGCGCAACCGGACAAAGTGTTCTTCACCGGGAGCGTTTCGACTGGGCAGTTGATTGCGGAAGCATGCGGCAGGGCGCTGATTCCGTCGGTGCTGGAATTGGGTGGGAAAGACGCGATGATCGTGCTGGCCGACGCGAATCTGGAAAGCGCGTCGAGCGCGGCGGTGTGGGGTGGGATGATGAATTGCGGACAGGCTTGCGTTTCCGTCGAGCGGATCTACGTGGAACAGCCAGCGGCGCAGAGGTTTAGCGAGTTGTGCGCACAGAAGGCTGCGAAGTTGCGGGTGGGACCGCCGTCGGATGCGGGTAGCGATGTCGGACCGATGATCAGCGCGCAGCAGATCGCGAAAGTGGAGCAGCAGGTTTCGGAGGCGGTGGCGCTGGGCGCGAAGGTGGTCGTAGGCGGTCAGCGGCGCCGTGAGGCGGGGAATAATTTCTACGAGCCGACGGTGGTGACCGGCGCGAACGACTCGATGCGGCTGATGACTGAGGAAACCTTTGGCCCGGTGGTTGCGATTGAAGCGGTGGCGTCGAGTGAGGAAGCGATTGAGCGTGCCAACGCGTCGAAGTATGGGCTGAGCGCGAGCGTGTGGACCGCGGACCGTCGGCGGGGGCGGAAGATTGCGTCGCGGCTCGCGGCGGGGGCGGTGATGGTGAACGACGTGGCTAGTTACTTCGGGATCAGCGAGGCGCCGCACGGAGGGCAGCGGGCGAGCGGGTGGGGACGGTCACATTCGCACCTTGGAGTGATGGAGACGGTTCAAGTAAAATATGTGAGCGTGGACCGGCTGCCGGGGGTGGCAAAACCCTGGTGGTTTGGGTACGGGGAATCGCTGGCGAATGCGGCGGACCGTTACGTGGAGTTTGCTTTCGCGCCATCGCCGCTGAGGAAGTTGCGGGCGATGGTGGGGAAAGATAACGCGCTGAAGACGATATTTCGGCGGAATCGGATTTAAGCCTTTTCGCGTCGCAAGACAGCGGCGCGTTGCCACGGAAGATTCGCACCAAGTGAGAGGGGAAGCACATGCCTGACGAAAATCCGCCGGCTACTTCGAACGCGCCTGAGGCGGGAGCGCCCGCAGCACCGAAACCCTCCGCCGCCGCGCCGGCTGCCGGAGCGCCGCCAGCAACACCGGCGGCGCCTAAGCCTGCGGCCGCGGCGCCTTTTGCCGCTGCTGCGGCGAGTGCGCCCGCGGCTGTTGCGGAGCCAGCCGGGCCGCCGAAAATCAAGATCAAGAGGCCACCGCAGCGCGCATGCGACGAGCGCGACGCGAAGAATAAACTGTGTTGCGGGCATCTGAAGCGATGGTACGACTACCCCAAGGAAATTGAGACGCTGATCGGCGTGAAAGCAGAAGTCTATCGCTGCGAATTTTGCAAGACGCTGTACAAGCCTGACCGCTCGGTTGCGCCGCACAGCTACACTTTGCGGTACTAGCGCGCAGCATCGACATTTGCGATGGAACCGGGCCTGCGGCGCGCAAAGGCCCAACGTTGGGGACGAGCCATTGCTCTGATGCCTTGGTTGCCACCCTGGAGAACGCGCCCGCCCTTCGCAAACCCGGGAAGAGTGGGCACCCGGAAAAGATAAGGGCGTAAAACCATAGAACCCACACAACGTGAGCGACGACCAACTCATCCACGATTGGAACATTGCGCAAGGCGCTGAAATTCCCACGGGGCGCGCGGTGATGTTGAACGACGAAACGCTGCGCGACGGTTTGCAGAACCCCTCGGTACACGATCCCAGCATTGGCGAGAAAATTGAAATCCTACATCTGATGGAAGCGCTGGGAATCGATACGGTGAATATCGGTTTGCCGGGCGCGGGGCCGCGGGCGTTCGCGGATACAGAGGCGCTGGCGCGGGAAATTGTGACTGCGCGGATGAAAATTCGTCCGAACTGCGCGGCGCGGACGCACAAGAACGACATTCGCCCGATCGCGGAGATATCGCAACGTGTGGGAATGGCGATTGAGGCGGCGACGTTTTTGGGGTCGAGTCCGATCCGGCGGCTGGTGGAGGATTGGAGCGTCGAGCACCTGGTGCGGACTACCGAGGACGCGGTGCGGTTTGCGGTGGGCGAGGGGCTGCCGGTGATGTACGTCACCGAAGACACCATGCGCACCGACCCGGCCACGGTGAAAAAGCTTTACGATACGGCGGTGCAGTGCGGGGCGCGGTCGCTGGTGTTTTGCGATACGGTGGGGCACGCGACGCCGCGCGGGGCGTATAACCTGATTCGTTTTGCGATAGACAAAATCGTGAAACCGAGCGGGGAAAAATTGCGCGTGGATTGGCACGGGCACAACGACCGCGGGCTGGCGGTGGCGAATTCGCTGGCGGCGGTGGCAGCCGGAGCGAATCAGGTGCACGCGGCGGGGATGTCGCTCGGCGAGCGGGTGGGCAACACCGCGATGGAATTGATGTTGGTGAACCTGAAGCTGATGGGCGCGATCGATCGCGACCTGACCCGGCTGAAAGAATATTCGGAGAAGGTGGCGAAGGCGACGCACACGGTGATCCCTCCGAATTATCCGGTGGTGGGACGGGATGCGTTCCGGACGGCTACGGGTGTGCATGCGGCAGCAATCGTGAAGGCGCTGCGGCGCAACGATCCGGACCTGGCCAACCTGATTTACAGCGGGGTGCCTTCGAATTTGTTTGGGATGCAGCAAACGATCGAAGTGGGGCCGCTGAGCGGGCGATCGAATGTGATCTATTGGCTGGAATCGCGGGGGTTGGCGGCGAGCGACGAATTGGTAGATCGGATTTTTAGGGCCGCCAAGGAATCGGCGCGGGTCATGTCCGATGATGAGTTGCGGGCATTGGTCGACGCGAGTGGCGCGGCGACTATGCCGCCGCCCCAACCCGGGAGCCGTTGAAATCTGCGGTCGCCACTACGCGGTTGGAGCTCTAGTCCCTCGAGCTATTTCCTGCTGATCCTTGCCATGCTCAAATGTCTTAAATTCTCGGTGTTTCCCATTAGGACGCTGGCCGATTTTGTCTGGTGGATATGATTGCTCTGCGGGCCTGCGCTATTTGGGTTTAAGGCGCCGCGCGGAAGGCGGCGCCACGGTGTGCTCGCTGGCGTTGACGTGCCTCCTGCTACCGGTATGATGGAGCCGGCGTTTCGTTAGCTGAAGGTGGGGACTACGCAGAGCGCGGGAAACCACGGGCGTAAAGATGCTCACTGGGGCCGGCGAGGCAGGCTGGGGACTCCGGCTCGAAAATCGCTGCAACTTCTGGGCGTCTCCTGTATCTTCATCGGGATGGCCGCTATGCCTGCGCGAACCAAAGACGCCGTGACTATCGAACGAATCGCGCAGAACCCGCGCGTGCAGCAGGCGCTCGCTTCGTTCGAGAAAAATTCCGAGTGGATTACCGACGAACAGGTGCGGCTGACGGAAATTCCGGCGCCGTCGTTTGCGGAAAGCCATCGTGCAGAAGCGCTACAAAAACTGCTGACGTTGGCGGGCTGGAAAACGGAGATCGATTCCGCTGGGAACGTGGTGAGCGAGCGGGCTGGCAATGGATCGGCGAAGGACGTGGTGCTGATCGCGGCGCACATCGATACGGTGTTTCCGCACGGGACGCGGATTCGGGTGAAGCGCAAGGGAACGCGGCTGGAAGCGCCGGGAATCGCGGACAACGGAGCAGGAGTCGCGGCGCTGATTGGAATGGCGCGAGCGGTGAGCGATGCGAACGTGCAGACCGAAGCGACGCTGGTTTTCGCCGGGGATACGGGAGAAGAAGGCGAAGGCAACCTGCGCGGAATCCGGCAGCTCATGACCACGTACAAGGATCGGCTGCGGGCGGTGATTGCGATTGACGGAGCGTCGACGGATCACATCGTGAACCAGGGATTGGCGTCGCGAAGGATCGAAGCTACGGTACTCGGCCCCGGCGGGCATAGCTGGTCGGATTTTGGAGCGCCAAACGCGATCACGGCGCTAGCGCGAGGGATGGTGGCCTTTTCTTCGGTATCGATTCCCGATCAGCCGCGCACAACATTTAATTTCGGAGTGGTGGAGGGCGGGACCTCGGTGAATGCGATTCCGGATCGCGCGGCGGTGAAGATCGATCTACGATCGGAAGAAGAGAGCGAGCTGGACCAGCTGGAAAAAGAATTGCGTGCTTCGATGCAGGCGGGCATTCGTGAAGAGATGGCCGCGGCAGTGCCGGGCAGCGGATCGCTGGAGATATCGTATCGATCACTGGGGGTGCGCCCGGCGGGGAAGCTGGCTAGCGATGCGCAGCTGGTAGCGGCGATTAGCGGCGTGGACAAATACCTTGGAAATCGGTCGAGGCTCGAAAGTTCGTCCACGGATGCCAATATTCCACTCTCGCTGGGAATTCCGGCGATTGGCATCGGAGGCGGCGGACGCGCCGGCGGATCGCACACCACCGGCGAGTGGTACGACACCGCGGGCCGATCGCTAGGCTTGAAACGTGCGCTGCTGACGGTGCTGACGGTTGCCGGAGTGCAGCTCTGACCCCGCGTCCAAAAAGTCAGCGCGCGCTTGCTTGCGGCGCCGCACTCATGGCCAGCGCTCTCGCAATCGCAGGAACGGGCATCGCTCAAGGGCAGCATAGCCCGGCCCACGCAAGGCCAGGCGCGGTGGACAAACCTGAAGAAGTTCCTGCCGATGTGATCCTCTACAACGGAGCTATTTGGACAGGAGATCCGGCGAAGCCGCGCGTTTCCGGTCTGGCGATTCGCGGCGAGACCATCGTCGCGGCAGGGACCAATCGCGACATGCGCCCTTACGATTCGCCCCAGACGCGGCGCATCGACCTGCACGGGCGATTCGCGATGCCGGGTTTCAACGATGCGCATATGCACTTGTTCGACGGCGGTTTCGCGAAAATCCAGGTCAATTTCGAGGGAACGGAATCGATCGCCGAATTCCAGCAGCGCATTCGCGAGAGTCTGAAAGATTACCCGCCGGGAGAATGGATCACCGGGCAGGGCTGGGATCACACGCTGTGGAAGGAGCGGCGCTTCCCGACGCGCGCAGATCTGGACGCGGTGGCGAAAGACCGTCCGATGTTTTTCGGTCGCATCGATGGGCACGTGGCGGTGGTGAATACGCGAGCGCTACAACTCGCCGGGATTACCGTGAAGACCGCTGACCCGCCGGGCGGACGCGTGATGCGCGACCCGAAAACCGGCGAACCAAACGGGATGCTGGAGGAGGATTCGGCGATGGATCTGGTATTCAACCGAATCCCGGCACCATCGCTGGAAAAATGGCGGCGCGCGGTGGAGTTGGGGCTGGCGGATCTGGCGCACTACGGGGTCACCAGCGGGCAGGATTATTCGCCGCTGACGTCGGCCAAAGACGCTGATGCGCTGCCGGAGACCATTGCCATTTTCGAGGAACTAAAGAAGGAAGGGAAGCTGACCGCGCGAATTTACGAATGGCTCGCATTCGATCAGTCGGTCGAACGGCTGGATAAATTCCGGAAGGAGATCGGCACCGATGATCCGTGGCTGAAGACCGGCGGCCTGAAAAACTTCATGGACGGCTCGCTGGGGTCGCGGACGGCGGCGATGTACCAGCCGTATGCGGACGAGGCAGCGACCAGGGGCATTCTGAGAGTCGAGCCGGCCGAGCTGAAGAAGCAGGCGATCGAGCGGGATCGCGCTGGCTTTCAGCTACTGTTTCACGCCATTGGGGACCGGGGAAATGGGGTGGCTCTGGACACTTTCGCCGCGGTGAGCGAAACAAACGGCGCGCGCGACCGGCGAGACCGAATCGAGCATGCGCAGGTGATTGCGCCGGATGATTTCGCGCGGGTCGCGCGACTCAATGTGATTGCGTCGATGCAGCCGAGCCACCTGCTGGACGATCAGCGGTGGGCCGACGCGCGCTTGGGTCCAGAACGCGTTAAGGACGCCTACGCCTGGCGGACCATGCAAGACTACGGGGTGCATCTGGCATTCGGAACGGATTATCCGGTGGAGCCGATCAATCCGCTGCGTGGAGTCTACGAATGTGTGACGCGCGAACTGCCCGACGGCGGTCCGGCGGGCGGCTGGCAGCCGCAGGAAAAATTGCCGATCGCGGATTGCTTGCGCGATTACACCGCGGGCAGCGCGTACGCAGAGTTCGAAGAAAAGCGGAAGGGAATTCTGGTCCCGGGAATGTTCGCGGACGTAGTGGTTTATCCGGAAGACCTCACGCGGATCGCCCCGGCGGAACTATTGAAACTACCGGTCTGGATGACCGTCGCCGGGGGGCGGGTGGTTTACCAAGCCAAGCCGCCGGCAGCGGGGTCCGTCAATGGAGCTAATTCTTCACCGTGACCGAGAGCAGGTTGCCGTCGATCAGTTTGCTTTCGACCGGGGCATAGTCAGCGCGAACGCGGCGGCCGCGCAATTGGGTGCAGGGATTGAATTTTGCGGGGCCCGCGGGCTTGACGGTGGAGAAAGAGATTTTGGTGAAGTCCATGGTGCGCAAGAGCAACTGGTATTGATCGAACTGAATCGCCACGCTCAGTTTTTTGCCCTCACACGATAGCAGAGCCACGGTTCCCTCTGCGGAGAGCCGGCTGGCAGGCTGATTCTCGATGATCGCCGGTGGTGGCAATGAGGCCGGCGGCTGCACAGCCATCACGCTGATGGTGATCACCTGCGTCGTGGTTGTTGGCGCTTTCCCCTCAATGAATCCCACTTGAACCCGCTGGCCAGTCAAATCCTTGCAAGCGTTGAAATTGGCTGGAAAACCATAGTCTGGAATAAAAAGTGCGAAGGAACCACGCGGGCCGGTGGCGAAGTGGATCGGGCCGTGGGCGGCGCCGATACTGAACTGCAGCGCGCCGTCATTGGTACATTTCTCCTGCAAAACTTTTCCGAGCATCGCGCTGGCGTTGGCTTGTTCGGCCATGCCGGGGGAACTGGCGTCGGCGGAGGGGAGAGTAGCGTCGCCGAGCACCGCGTCTTTCGATGCAGGCCGCTTAGGTACAGGTGGACGGGCGTCGACGGCATCGTTATAGCGGCGCATGTCAGCCAGGAATTTCTTGGCGCGTTCGCGATCCTCGGGGCGAGTAGCTTGAGTGATGGCGCGATTGCCGGCGGCGACGGCGTCGGCGGGGCGATTGAGGCGCAATAGCACTTCCGCCAAATCGAATTGGTATACCCAGGTTCCCGGCTCAAGATCGGCGGCCTTCTCAGCGAAGGAGAGTGCTTCGGGCAAGTCTTTCTTCTGTCCGGCGAGGTAGGAAGCCAGGAATCCGTAGGCACCGGCGTAGTCCGGATTGAGCTGGATGGAGCGGCGCAAATCGGATTCGACGCTGTCGTCGGTTTGGTACGCGGCGTCGTCCTCTTCCATCAACGTGGCGCGCAAGAATCGAGTGAGGTAGTTCTGGGGGTCGAGCGCGACGGCGCGATTGATTTCCGCAAGAGCGGCGGGGCGATGACCGTCCAGATATTCCATCACGCCGCGAGTTTCGTGCGCCAAAGCCAGATTGGGATCATCGCGCAGGGCCTCATCGACCAACGGTTTGGCGATGGCGGGACGACCGCGATAAACGGAGAAATTTCCACGGATGGCTGCGGATTCGGCGTCGCTCAACATGTGGGTTTGATAGCCGGTGCTTTCAAACTCGGGCGTGGATTTCATGCGTACTTCACGAAAGTAGGAACTGCCGAGATAGCGGACCAGATCTTGGGCAAGAACGTTGAGGTCACCGAAGGCCTGCTGAGCGGCTTTTTCCTGGGGCACGCCGTGTTGCAGAGCTTTCAGGTAATTGGCGATGGCCGAGTGGCGGGAGACATCGTCGCCCACCAGCAGGTAGTGAGTAAGAGCCCAGGACTCGGCGTAGAAGAGCGAGGTGCGTTCCTGCTCGTTGTAATACTGCGAAGCATGATCGACGCGGAAAAGGGTGGGCAGGCCGATGAGCGTCTTGCCGTTGAGTTGGCGCAAGAGGGAAGCGTTGACGCGGCCCAGGGTTACATCCTTGGCGTTGATTTCGGCGTTGCCGAAAAATTCGGCGAGGCCCTCGGAAAGCCAGAGCGGCAAATAGGTATAGTAGGGCGTAGTCACCGAATGAAAATATTCGTGGTAAATGGTTTCGTAGGAATTCTCGGCGACCAGATCGAGCCGCAGGACGATGTAGGCCTTTCCGAGGCGCTGCACGAACAGGCCGGCGTTGCGGACGTGGCCCTTCTCCCAGAAGTCCGGCAGGAGCTCCTGCATGGACGCTTCGTCGCGGAGCGCGAGCACGGTGATCACCGGGCTTTCGTGGGTACTGGCAAAGGGCAGCGCGGTGCGGAAGACGGCGCGAATTTCCTCGAAGTGCTGCGCGGTCTGCTGGGCCTGGTCTTCACCGGCGTTGCTCACGACGATGAAGTGGGGGCTGCGGACCTCCACCCATCCGGCGGGCGATTCAGTTTGGGAGCGATAGCTCGCGCGTGCCACAGGGGCAGAGACAAAAATGACGAACAACAAGAACGAGCGGGCTACCCCGAAAAAGATTGTGCGCGTGGACATCCAAATGTTGTATAGCGCAAATTCCGAGTTGGGGTCAACCGGCCTCATCGAGTTAGTAACGACTGCCAGCCTCCTTAATTTTTGTTCCTTTAATTTCGCCAGTTCGCGATTGAACCAGCGACGGAACCGCGCTATTCCACCTTGAGCGAGAGGCTGACAGTGTGAGTTAGCGGCGCGGAGCTACCGGTGATCGTCAGCGTGTAAGTGCCGGCGGGCGTTCCCGCGAAGTGTGGGGCACTTCCGCCGCTGCTGCCAACGCAGGCGGATAGGCCGGCACACAAGACGATCAGCAGTACGAATACAGCCGTGGGTGCGAAGGGTGCTCGGGGGGTGAGACCTTCACGCCGCGCGACGATGGCAAAAAATAATAGCAATAGACACGCAATGAGCGACAGATAGAAATAGCGGGCGCCACTCCACGGGGTGACGTTGGGACCGCCGGGACCCGGCGAGGGAACTGCGGAAGCTGCTTCGGTGGCGACGGCGACAGTCACGTTGACGGTGGTGGATCCATTGAGCGGTGTGGAGGCCGGCTGCACTGTGCAGGTGATAGTCGTTGGCACACCACTGCAGCTCAGCGTGACGGACTGGTTGAACCCGCCGAGCGGGGTAATCTGCAGCGGGAAAGACGTGGTTTGTCCGGGCGGGATGCTCTGCGATCCGGATCCGGTGGATGCCAGCGTGAAGTCTTGACCGATCCCGGAAAGATTCACGGTTTGCGATCCGCCCGGAGCGGAATCGGTGATGGTAAGGGTCGCGGAACGCGAGCCGCCGGCGGTGGGCGTGAAGGTCACGTAGATGGGGCAGTTCGATCCCACGGTGATGGTCGCAGGGCAGGTCGTGTTGGCCGAGAAGTCGGCGGCATTCGCACCGGTGACGGAAAGCGAAGTGAAGGCGAGAACAACGTTACCAGTGCTCGACAAATTGAAGGACTGGGTGCTGCTGGCGGTGCTCACGATTTGCGGATTAAAGGCCAGCGCGCTGACGTTGAGCGTGGCACCCGGCGCGATGCCGGTGCCTGTGAGTATCACGCCGCCGACGGACGGCGAGTAGGCCGGACCGGTGGTCACATTGAGCGTGGCGATGCGGGTGCCGCTGGCCTGCGGCACGAAGGTGACGGTCATAGTGCAGGAGCCGGCAATCGGGATGATCGCGCCACAATCGCCCGAGACGCTAAAGTCCGCGGAATCGGTCCCGGCGATGGAGACGCCGGAGAATGCCAGAGCAGCGCTGCCGGAATTGTTCAAGGTAACCGTTTGAGTGGGCGCGGCCACCGCGAAATTTTCCGAAGGGAAGGTGAGACTGGAAGCGGATAGAGAAGCGACGCCGGCCTGCAAGAGGACGTTAATGGATGGACCGGGGGTGCTGGATGACGGATCACTAGCGAGGGCCAAGTCGATGCGCCCGTCGGAATTGAAATCGGATGCGGCTATGGCGGTGGGCGCACCGTTAACCGGGAAATTGATCGGCGCGGCAAATTTTCCGGTGCCGTCGCCGAGCAGCACCGAGCCAGAATTTGCCTGCATATTCGCGGTGGCCAGATCGGTGAAGCCATCGCCGTTGAAATCGCCGGGCACTACCTGGTAGGCGGTGGCGCCCGTGGGGTAGCTAACCTTCGGCTGAAAAGTGCCGCCGCTATTGCCAAGCAGCACGGTCACCAAGCCCGCGGGGCACGGGCCAACCGAACAATTCTCATCGGCGGTGACCAGATCGAGGATGCCGTCCCCGTTGAGGTCGACAGCGATCACCGAATGAGGAGAAGTTCCGATGGGGTAATTGTGGGACGGCGTGAAGGTGCCGTCGTTGTTGCCGAAAAGAACGAATACGACGTTAATGCCTGCATCGGCGATCGCTAGGTCGAGATGTCCGTCGCCGTTCAAATCTCCGGCGGCGATTCCGATGGGATGGCTGCCCACCGCGAAGTCCGGCTTCGCGGTGAAAGTTCCGTCGCCTTTGCCCAGTAAAACGGAAACAGTAGCGGAAGTATTGGCGATGGCGAGATCGACGTATCCATCGGAATTGAAGTCGCCGGCAACGATAGATACGGGATTCTGGCCGGTAGAAGTGGTGGTTTGCGGCTGGAAGGTCCCATCCCCATTGCCGAGCAGGAGGGAGACGGTGGCGTCCTGATCGTTGAGTACCGCCAAATCGACCTTGCCGTCGCCATTGAAGTCCGCGGCAACCAGCGCGACCGGATCGGTGCCGACGGCGAAAGTTTGCGGCGCTGCGAAAGTTCCGTCACCGTTGCCGAGATAGATGGAGACGCTATTGGGCTCCGACGTGCCACCGGACGAAACCACGGCCAGATCGGGCTTTCCGTCGGCATTGAAATCAGCGGCGACTACTGCGGCGGGCGTGCCGGGCGGTGAAAGATCCGTTTCGGCGGTGGTGACCGTGTTGGTGGACGGCGTCACCAAGAATAAAATGGGGTTCGAGGGGCCTTGCGACGGCGCGGGATTCACTACGGTGACGGCGGCGGAGGTCTGAGCGGCGAGATTCGCTGCCGGGACTACGGCGGTGACCCGCGATGCGCTGACGAATGTGGTGGCGAGCTGCACACCGTTCCAGTTGATTTGCGAGGCGGCGACGAAGCCCGAGCCGTTGACGGTGAGCGTCAAGCCGGCAGCGCCCGGGACCGCATTGGCCGGCACCAGCGGTTCATTGAGATATGGAACGGGGCTCTGCGCCCAGGCGGCCGAGCCAAACGCGGTCAGGCAGAAAACCAACCCGCAAACGTGCCGCGCGATGCGGTTCGGCAACAGCGTGCGTGTAGAATTTTGTGCTGAGGGTACTTTGGCGACGGCTAGCGTAGGGACCATTGGCGCGCAATGGTTCGCAGCGCGCGATGGCCGATTTTTCGGGACAGCGAACGATTCCCTGGGCCGCTGAGGAAGAAAAATTTCTGCCACGTTCCTCCAATCGCCGCGAGCGACAAAGACCAGGCTCATTCATAATAACCGAGGAAAGAAATTTTTCGCCGGGAATTTCAGGAGCTTGGCGCGGAAGAGTCAAAAACTTTGAAATCCACCGGCGAGTGCATCACGGGTGTGGGAAGTCCGCGAGTTTCGAAGACGGTAATGTCCGGTTCGTGCTCCAGGGTCAGTCCGATATCGTCGAGGCCCTTGAGCAGGCACTGGCGGCGAAACGGATCGACGGTGAAGCTACTGCGGAAACCCTGCTGGTCGTACACCACGTTGGTTTCCAAGTCGACGCTGAGCTGGTATCCGGGACTCTTGGCGTTGCGCGTGAAGAGGTCGTCCACCTCGGCGTCGCTCAAGGTGACTGGCAAAATGCCATTTTTGAAACAGTTGTTGTAGAAAATGTCAGCATAGCTCGGGGCGACGATGGCCCGGAAACCGTAGTCGCCGATGGCCCAAGGCGCGTGTTCGCGGCTGGAACCGCAGCCGAAGTTTGCGCGGGCGATCAGGACCGACGCTCCCTGGTAGCGTTCCGCATTGAGCACGAATTCGGGATTGGGTTTCTCGCCGGGAAGATAGCGCCAGTCGTAGAAAAGGACGCGGCCGTAGCCTTCGCGGGTGAGCAGCTTCAGGAATTGTTTGGGGACCATTTGGTCGGTGTCCACGTTGACGCGATCCATCGGCGCGACCAGGCCAGTGTGTTTCGTGAAGGGCTTCATGCGGGGTCGCCTCCGTTGGTGTCCCATGAACGGATGTCGACGAAGTGGCCTTCGATCGCCGCAGCGGCGGCCATCACCGGGCTCACCAGGTGAGTGCGGCTGCCCTTGCCCTGGCGTCCTTCGAAATTGCGGTTGGAAGTGCTGGCACTGCGTTCGCCGCTGGGCAGTACGTCGTCGTTCATGCCGATGCACATGCTGCAGCCCGCGTCGCGCCATTCGAATCCGGCATCGCGGAAGATTTTGTCCAAGCCCTCGGCTTCGGCTTCGGCTTTCACGCGGCGCGATCCGGGAACCACAATCGCTTGTTTCAAGCTGCGCGAGACGTGCTTGCCTTCCACCACGTGAGCTGCCAGGCGGAGGTCCTCAATGCGGGCGTTGGTGCAGGAGCCAATGAAGACGCGATCGACGGGAATGTCGGCAATCAGCGTGCCGGGCTCGAGTCCCATGTACCTAAGAGCATACTCGGCGGCTTTGCGGGCGTCGGCGGACGCGAAGGATGCGGGATCGGGGACGCGGCTGGTGACGTCGGTCACCATCTCGGGATTCGTACCCCAGGTTACCTGGGGCGCGAGTTTCGCAGCGTCGAGTTCAACGGTGATGTCATAGGTTGCGCCCGGATCGGTGACCAGCGCCTTCCAGCCCTCCACCGCTTCTTGAAATTCCTTGCCGCGCGGAACGAAGGGACGTCCTTCGAGGTACGCGAAAGTAGTTTCATCGGGTGCGACCATGCCGGCGCGAGCGCCCGCTTCCACCGACATGTTGCAGACGGTCATGCGCCCTTCCATGGAGAGTCCGCGAATGGCTTCGCCCGCGTATTCGACCACGTGGCCGTTACCGCCGGCGATGCCGATCTTACCGATGATGGCGAGAATGATGTCCTTGGCGGTGACGCCGTGGCTGCGCTTGCCGTTCACCTGTATGCGCATGGTCTTGGATTTGAACTGCGAGAGGCATTGGGTGGCCAGAACATGCTCGATTTCGCTGGTACCGATGCCAAAGGCCAGCGCGCCCAGCGCGCCGTGAGTGGAGGTGTGGCTGTCGCCGCAGACTATGGTCAGACCCGGCTGGGTGATTCCCAATTCGGGACCAATGATATGGACGATGCCCTGATTCTTGCTGTGCATGTCCAGCAGGCGCACACCGGTTTCGCGGCAGTTTTGCGAAAGCGCCGCGAATTGGCCGGCGGCGTCCAGGTCCAGCACGGGAAGCAGGCGGTTCTTGGTAGAGACCGAATGGTCCATCACCGCGAAGGTCATCTCGGGCCGGCGGACTTTGCGTCCGGCAGCCTTCAGGCCCGCAAATGCCTGCGGGGAAGTGCCTTCATGGATTAAATGGCGGTCAATGTAGATGAGCGACGGTTTACCCGCCTCTTGGCGTACGATGTGAGAATCCCAGATTTTTTCGTAAAGTGTGCGAGCTGTCATCTGTATGAAGGAATTGTAACAATATGGGCGGCGAACGCCAACGGACTTCACGAAACGCCCGTGGAAGGCTATTGTGGGCTTGAGCATTGGCGGGAACGGAACAAGCTGCGGCATAGGGGAAGGCACGCCGGGATCCGGCGGTGGTACAATTATGGGTACGTCGCCGCGGTGGATAGCCGGGAGGAGTGTAGGCATGGGAATCCAGGTACGCGAGATGGTGGACTGGGTGAGGCGGCGCAAGATATTTGCAACGCTGCTGGTAATGGTCACGCTGGGCGTGGGTATTATTCTGGGAACCGTGATTTCCGGACGTGCGCTGGCCACCAAGTCGCAAGCCGCCGGATCGCCTGGGGCATCGCTGCTGGCCATTCCGGACCCGGTGCAACTTTCGAATGGATTTTCCGCGGTGATCGGACGGCTGGAACCGGCGGTGGTGAATATTTCCACCACCCAGGTGATCGAAAAGCCGAAAGGGAAGAAACCGAAAGACTCCAATGATTCATTTCAGGATTTTTTCGATCGCTTTTTTGATTCACCGGATAATGGACCGGACGCCGAGCGCAGCCTGGGTTCGGGCGTAATTGTGGACCGCAAGGGCTTCATCCTCACGAATCACCACCTGATCGACCAAGCCACGAATATTCAAGTCACACTAAACAACGATCAAAAGCGTTACACCGCAAAAGTGATCGGCATGGACCAGGAAACCGATCTGGCGGTGTTGAAGATCGAGCCGGATGGCGATCTACCGGTGGCCAAGATGGGAAACTCCGATGCGGCAAACGTCGGAGACTGGGTGCTGGTGTTCGGCAGTCCATTTGGGCTGCAGTCCACGGTGACCGCGGGGATCGTGAGCGCGAAGGATCGCGCGAACCTTGGAAAGCAGTTCCAGAGATTCATTCAGACCGACGCGGCGATCAATCCCGGAAATTCGGGCGGCCCTTTGGTCAACATGGCGGGTGAAGTGGTCGGGATCAATACCGCAATCCTGACCGGGGGCCGAGGCTTCCAGGGTGTAGGATTTGCGCTCCCGTCCAATACCGTGATCACGGTGTACAACCAGTTGGTGACGTCGGGGCACGTGACTCGAGGATCGATCGGCATCCGATTTTCGGAAGAGCACAGTAACAATCCGATCCTGCTGAAGGAATTGGGCGCGTCCTACGGTGTGGTAGTGGAGGACGTGGAGCCCGGAAGCCCGGCCGAGAAGGCCGGAATTCGGTCCGGTGACGTGGTGACCGAAGTGGGTGGACACGCGGTGAAAGTGGGCGCCGACCTGGTGAATCCGATCGCGCAGACGCCAATCGGGCAGAGCATCCAGATTCGTTTTATTCGCGACAAGCAGTCGAAGGATGTTGCGGTGGTGGTGGGTGACCGCCAGAAGCTGTTCCCGGAAACGGCGGCCAGCAATTCCGATTCGCCGGAAGACAGCGGACCGGCGGAGTTTGGGTTGCGGCTGGAGGATTTGACGCCAGAGTTCGCGCGCAAGCTGGGAATCGACAAGCAGACCGGTGTGCTTGTATCCGAAGTGGAGCCGGCCAGTTTCGCGGAAGACGTAGGGTTCGTGCGCGGCGACGTGATCACCGAAGTGAATCGTGTGGCGGTAGGGAACCTGATCGAATACAAGAAGGAAATTTCCAAGCTGAAACCCGGGAACGACGTACTATTCAAAGTGGCGCGCCATGCGGAAAGCGGGCGCGTGCTGACCGTGTTTTTAGCGGGGTCAGTTCCTTCGGAGCAATAGAACATGCCAAAACAAACGAGCGGGAAATTCCTGCGGTACGCGTTGCTGGGGGCGGTGGCGTTGGCGGCGATGGTCTGGCCGGCGGCGCGGATGTTGGCGGCCCCGAAACCGGCACGCCATGAGAACGCTAAGACCGGGCCGCAGGCGACGACGGCGCGCAAGGCTGGATCGAGCAACCATCCGGCACCGAAAGCGGGCGTAAGTGCGGCGTCGTCCACGGCGCGATCCACGAAGACCGGGACACACAGCACGGGCAAAAAGACGCTGGCGTCGAACCGCCGCAGCCGTCAGCGGCGTGAACCGAAGCAAATGGCGCCCACGCCGGACCGCATCCGCGAGATTCAGTCGGCGCTTTCGATGGGTGGATACTACTCGGCAGAGCCGAGCGGCAAGTGGGATGGCGATACGCTTAGTGCGATGCAACGATTTCAGCAGGCGCACGGCCTGGCAGGCTCCGGGAAGCTGGACGCGCTAACGTTGCAGAAGTTGGGGCTTGGTTCGCAGATCGCGGGAGTGAGCGCGCCGCAGCCGTCGCCCTTGGCAGTGCCGAGTCGATTGGAAAAGAATCCCAGCCCCGAGACCGAGGAGCCGGCAGAGCCCCTCGGGACGACTCCTTAGCCTCAACCAGCAATCGCTCTTGGCTGTTGGTTCCACGGCCGTGCCGATCCTTCGGTGGAGCATTCAACCCTCTGGTATTGTGTGTGATTTGTGCCGTTTCCGCCGTCCGTCGGTGGCACGCGCTGTGCCGCTGGGAGCCGGCATCAGGCGGGTAGGAAATCCGAAACCGAAAGCGCAAAACTCGATCTAATCAGGTAATGGCCGCCGCGCGTTGACGCCCATGCATTGGTTTGTTAGTTTGATGTCCACTTGTGATGGCGCGCGCTACGCCCTTCGAACAGCGCTTCAGGTGAGTTTGCGGAACCGGCCGAGTGTTATCCCGAAACACGATCTGTTTCGGGCTTCCCGGAGGAAGGAAAATGGCAACTGCCGCTATGCCCCGAGTCTATAAAAATTATATCAACGGCGAGTGGGTTGATTCGCTGGGTGGAAAAGGGATCGAGAACCGCAATCCGGCCAACACGTCGGAGCTGTTGGGGGTATTCCCCGCGTCCAGCGGGAAGGATGTCGATCTCGCGGTGGACGCCGCGAAGGAAGCTTTCAAGACCTGGCGGCTGGTGCCGGCGCCGAAGCGCGCGGAGATTCTATATCGGGCAGCCGAGATACTGGTGGCGCGCCGCGAAGAGTACGCCCGGCAGATGACCCAGGAGATGGGCAAGGTGCTCGCGGAAACACGCGGCGACGTGCAGGAAGCCATCGACATGACCTATTTGATGGCGGGCGAGGGGCGGCGCCAATTTGGGATTACCACTCCGTCAGAGCTGCCGAACAAGTTCGCGATGACGGTGCGCGCGCCGATCGGAGTGTGCGGTTTGATCACCCCGTGGAATTTCCCGATGGCCATTCCGTCGTGGAAATCGATGCCGGCGCTGGTGATGGGCAATACGATTGTGTTGAAGCCGGCCGAAGATACGCCGCTCTCGACCTACAACATGGTTCAGGCGCTGGAGGAGGCGGGTTTGCCGCGCGGGGTGCTGAACGTGGTGAACGGTTGGGGTCCGGATGCCGGAGAGGCGCTGCTGCACCATCCGGACGTGAAGTTGATCAGCTTCACCGGATCGACGGAGACGGGCCGCATCATCAGCCAGGGCTGCGCACCCACGTTCAAGCACTGTCATCTGGAAATGGGCGGGAAGAACATTATCATGGTGATGGAAGACGCCAACATTGATTTGGCGGTCGACGGCGCGATTTGGGGCGGGTTTGGAACCACCGGGCAGCGCTGCACGGCGGCGAGCCGCGTGGCGGTGCACAAGAAGGTCTACAAGGAGTTCACCGAGCGATTCCTGGAGCGGGCGAAATCGTTGAAAGTGGGCGATGGACTGGATGCGACCGTACAGATGGGACCGTGCATCAACGAATCGCAACTGAACACGGTGATGAAGTACGTCGAAATCGGAAAGACCGAGGGAGCCAAGCTGGCCTGCGGCGGACACCGTTTGGAGACAGGCGGATGGGCCAACGGATGGTTCCACGAACCTACGGTATTCGTGGATTGCAATCCGCAGATGCGTATCGCGCAGGAAGAGATTTTTGGGCCGGTGGTTTCGGTAATGGCCATCGAGGATATGGACGAGGCGATCGAAATCGCGAATGGAGTGAAGTACGGGCTCTCGTCGTCGATTTATACCCGAGACGTGAATCGCGCATTCCGTGCGCAGCGCGACCTGGACACCGGGATCGTATACGTGAATGCGCCAACGATTGGCGCCGAGACGCACCTGCCATTCGGGGGAACCAAGGCTACGGGGAACGGGCATCGGGAGTCCGGGATGGCGGCGCTGGATTTCTATTCCGAGTGGAAGTCGATCTACATCGATTATTCCGACAAGCTGCAACGCGCACAAATCGATAACGCCTAGGCGTTCGGGAATGCGGTTCGGTCAATCGGACTCGCGAACAGCAGCCGATTGGCGGAACCGAATTCTCAATTCGCACGTCTAAAGGGCCCAGCTGCAAATCGGGAAGGGAATAGGAGCGGACTTCACATGCTCAATCGATCCATTTTTCTTGTAGCGCTGCTGGTGTTGACGGTCAGCGTTTGGGCACAGACCGGAAGGGAACCAAGCGCGGCCATCGGCCCAATGGCGGACATCGCCGGAGGCTGCGATTTGCTGCAAGCAACGACCGCGGCGGATCCCTCCGCGGCCCGCGGTTTTGACTTGAGCAGCATGGACCGTTCGGTGAAACCCTGCGATGACTTCTTCCAGTTCGCCGGCGGCAGTTGGCTTAAGAACAATCCGATTCCCGCTTCGCGCGCCCGTTGGGGCAACTTCGATTTGTTGCGCACCCACAACGAAGAAGTGCTGCATGAGATTTTGGAGGCGGCCGCAAAAAATCACGCTGCGGAGCCCGGCAGCAACGACCAAAAAATCGGCGACTTCTACGCAACCTGCATGAACACCGATGCGATCGAGAGTACAGGTCTAAAGCCGCTCGAGCCGGATTTCGAGCGAATCGCCGCTATCAAGAACGTCGAAGAATTGCAGGGCGAAATTACCCGCTTGCAGGTGGAAGGTGTAAACAGCGGGTTCGCCTTTGGATCAATACAGGATTTTAAGGACAGCACCAAAGTAATCGGCGCCGTTTTTCAAAGCGGGCTGGGATTGCCGGACCGGGACTACTACACCAAGACGGACGATAAGTCCGTGAAGATACGGGAACAATATGTGGCACACGTCGCGAAGATGCTGTCGCTGGCCGGAGATGATGCTGGAACGGTCGACGCCGAAGCCAAGACGGTGATGGCCCTGGAGACCAAGCTGGCGGAATCTTCGCTCACCAGGGTGGAGACTCGCAATCCCGACAATATTTATCACCCCACAACGTTGACGCAGTTGAAGACAGATACACCCTCGTTTTCGTGGGAAAAGTATTTTCATCAAATTGGATACCCCGCGATCGATTCGATCAACGTGGGCCAGCCGGTTTTTTTCAAGGCGTTCAACGGGATGTTGACCGAAACCCCGCTAGCCGATTGGAAAGTATATTTGCGGTGGCATCTGGTGCACGCTGCCGCGCCGGGACTCCCGTCGGCCTTCGTGGATGAAGATTTTAATTTTTTCGGCAAGACGCTCACCGGAACCCTGGAGATACTGCCGCGGTGGCAGCGCTGCGTGCGCTCCACCGACCATGAATTGGGCGAAGCCCTCGGACAGGTCTACGTGAAGAAGGTGTTCCCGCCGGAATCGAAAGCGCGCGCGCTGGAGATGGTTCACAACCTGATCGCGGCGCTGCGCGAGGATCTGAGCACCCTGGACTGGATGGGACCGGAAACTCGCCAGCAGGCTCGCATCAAGGTGGACGCCATCGCGTTGAAAATCGGATACCCGGACCACTGGCGCGACTATTCGGCGTACAAAGTGGCGCGCACCTCTTACGCGGAGAACGTGCGGCAAGGCAACGACTTCGAATTCCATCGCGACGCGGATAAGATCGGCAAACCGCTGGATCGCACCGAGTGGGATATGACGCCCCCGACGGTGAATGCCTATTACAATCCATCGTTGAACGAGATTGTCTTTCCCGCAGGGATATTGCAGCCACCCTTTTACGATGCCAAACGCGATGACGCCTTGAACTACGGCGGCATGGGCGCGGTGATCGGGCATGAGATGACTCACGGCTTCGATGATCAAGGGGCGCGGTTCGACGCGCAAGGTAACTTGAAAAACTGGTGGACGCCCGAAGACCTTAAGAATTTTCAGGCGCGCTCGCAGTGCATCATCGACCAATTCGACGGATTTGAAGTGGAACCCGGACTGCACGAAAACGGAAAGCTAGTGGTGGGCGAAAGCATCGCCGACCTGGGTGGGCTGACCATCGCTCGTGCCGCGTTTGAAAGAACGCTGGCCGGAAAGCCGGCACCGAAAGATATAGATGGGTTCAACGCGGAGCAGCGTTTCTTCCTGGGGTTCTCGCAAATATGGTTCGGAGCGGCACGGCCTGAGCAACAACGCGTGTTGGCGGCTACCGACCCTCACCCGCTGCAGCGTTTCCGGGTGGACGGTCCGCTTTCTAATATGCCGTCGTTCAGCAAGGCCTTCGGGTGCTCCGCAGGCTCGCCGATGGTGCGCGGGGAAAAAACGCGCTGCCAGATCTGGTAGCGGTGGGCGCCCCGCGTTTGACGGCTGAATCGCCGTAAACCTGCGCCAGGACGCTGGTTGCGAAGGTCCCAGGTGCGCATAGCGAGCATCGGCGGACGGAATCGTCATCGGTGCCCCGCCCAGCCGGTTGACGCTCGCATGCGTCTTTACTAAAATTCAAGAGAGATCAATCCTGGGGTTACCAGCCGGCCAGGCCTACTATGAGTGCATCTACAGCCCAGCAGAGGCGTCACCACAAAATTTTGACCGACGTGGTGCGCACCTACATCGAGACCGGGGAACCGGTGTCTTCGAGGTCGATCGCTCGAGTGCATGAAGAGACTCTAAGCCCGGCCACGATTCGGAACGTGATGGCGGATCTGGAAGGCGAAGGGTTTCTCTTTCAACCGCATACATCAGCGGGGCGGGTACCGACGGCCTCCGCATATCGCTTTTTTGTCGAACAGATTTCGTCGCACGCCACGGTACGCCCCGAGGACCGGGACTGGATCCGCAAGGAACTGGCCAACGCCAGCACCCCCGAAGCGGTGATGGAGCGAGCGAGTCACGTACTGGCTGCCGTGTCGCGAGGCGTGGGAATCATCATTTCGCCGCCGCTGGCGCGGACGGTGGTGGAGCACCTCAAATTCGTTTTGCTGCCGGAAGGCCGCGTATTGGTGGTGCTGGTCGCGAGCGGGGGAATGACCCGGGACAAAGTGGTTCGACCCGAGAGAACTTTCCGGCAGGAAGACCTGGACCGCATTTCTGCGCATTTGAACGCGCACTATTCCGGATGGACGCTGGAAGCCATGCGCGGAGAACTGGAAACGCAACTGGCCAACGACCGTGAAAAATACGATCGACTGGTGGGCGGCGCGCTGGAGTTGTGCGATCCCGCGATACTGGGGGACGACGGAACCCGCCAGGTGTATGTTGACGGCGCCGCGGAGTTCGCGACCCTGGTGTTCTCCAACCAGGAACAATTGCGCGAACTGCTATCGACCATCGAGGAGCGCGGCCGTTTGATTGCATTGCTGGACGGATGCATCGAAGGACCCGAACCTGTGCATGTGGAGCTTGGCGTGAAACAGATCACCGACGCCGGAAAGCATCTGGCACTGGTCAGCGCGCCGTACATGCAGAACGATCAGGTGCAGGGAGCGCTGGGCATTCTGGGGCCGATGCGCATGCACTACGAGCGGGTGATCACCGCGGTAGCGTTTATGGCGGAGTTGTTCAGCACAAATTCGTTGGAAAGCTGATCCTATTGAGCCAGCGAGATCCCGAAAAGAAGAACATCAAAATCGATTTTGAGCCGGAAGGTAACGCTACCGGCGAGAGCGATGCCGCTGCGCCTGCGGCCGAACCGGTGGTGATCGATTCCGGGAACCGTTCCCGCGTCGCCGGTGCGGGTGATGTTTCTCTGGAGGCCTGGAAGAAGCTGCAGGACGATAACAAGGATTTGCTGCAGACCATGCAGCGGCGGCAAGCCGATTTTGACAATTACCGCAGGCAGTCCGAGCAGCGGCTAGCGAAGGAGCATGCCCGGGGAATCGAAACCCTGGCGGGAAAACTGTTGCCGGTATTAGATGGATTCGATCTCGCGCTCGCTGCATCCAATGATGCGGCGGTCCAGGAATATTCCAAAGGCGTGGAGATCATTCGCAAGCAGCTCTGGGACGTGCTGGCCAAGCAGGGAATTGAACGGATCGACGCGCTGGGGAAACCGTTCAACCCGCATCTGCACCACGCCATCGAAAGTGTGGAGACCAGCGAGTATCCCGACGGTACGGTCACCCAGGTTTTGCAGCAAGGCTACTCATTCCACGACCGAGTGCTGCGTCCGGCGATGGTGAAGGTTTCCAGCCACACCGAATCGGCCCCATCGGGCCACAGGTAGACACGGTTCATGGCATCAGCCAGCAAACGCGATTACTACGAGATCCTGAGCGTCACCCGCGAGGTGAGCGCGGACGGGATCAAGTCCGCCTACCGCAAGGCCGCCCTGCAGTGGCACCCCGACCGCAATCCCGACAAGAAAGAGGAAGCGGAAGTGATGTTCCGGCAAGCGTCGGAAGCCTACAGTGTGCTTTCGGATCCCGAGAAGCGCGCGGCGTATGACCGTTATGGGCATGCCGGGCTTTCCGGAGGGTCGTTCGATACCGGCGGTTTTAATTCGACGATCTTCGAGGAATTTCAAGACATCTTCGACCTTTTCGGGATGCAAGATGCGTTTGGCGGGGCCCGCGCTGGGCGCCGTGGTGGACGTGGATCACGCGGGCAGCGCGGCGAGGATCTGCGTTACGACCTAACCATGACGTTTGAAGAAGCGGCGTCGGGAACGAAGACGCAAATCAAGATGACCCGCCGTGAAACCTGCACTTCGTGCAAGGGGACCGGCGCGAAGGCCGGCACCGGAGTGGTGACTTGCCAGACGTGCCGTGGTCAGGGGCAAGTACACTATCAGCAGGGATTCTTTGCCATCTCGCGGACCTGCCCGGCATGCCAGGGAGCAGGGCAAGTGATTCGCGACGCCTGTCCAGCCTGCCGCGGACAAGGCCGGATCGAACGCGACAAAGTGCAGGAACTGAGCATCCCGGCAGGCGTGGATTCCGGCACGCGGGTGCGCTACACCGGGGAAGGCGAGCCTGGCACAAACGGCGGCCCGCCGGGCGACCTGTACGTTTTTGTCGAAGTGAGGGATCACCCGTTCTACGAGCGGCGTAATGCGGATTTGTATCTCACTATTCCGATCACTTTGTCGCAGGCGGCGCTGGGCACTCAAGTGCAGGTGCCGACGCTTAGCGGCGAAGAAGAGTTGGAGATTCCCGAAGGGACGCAATCGGGTCAGACGTTCCGCAAGCGCGGCAAGGGCCTGCCCAACCCTCACGGAGGGCCCGGGGACTTGTATATCCACGTGAGAGTGGTGGTGCCGGCGAAACTGACCAAGGAGCAGCGGCGATTGATGGAGCAGCTCGGTCAGGTGCTGAAGTCCGAGAATAAGCCGATCGAGCGGACTTCGAGCTTCTTCGACAAAGTAAAAGATATTTTTGGGTAGCGAGCAGGCGAGTCCCATACGGCTGCGATTTCGCAGTGACTGCGATTCCGATCGACGCACAGTTCTCTCGTCCGCAGTGGTTCTCCCGCCGTCTTCGCTGCTTCTGACATTGGAGAAAAAGGCAGGTAAAGACTTCCCGATTATGCGCAGACGATTTTTTGTGGAACGATTTGACGGCGACACCGCCACCATTCACGGCGAGACCGCGGAGCATTTGGGCAAAGTGCTGCGCGCCGAAGCCGGGCAGCTTTACGAATTAAGCGACGGCAGCCAGGTGTGGCTGGGACGCATTGCCAAGATCCGGAAGAATGGGAAGCCGGAGGTGGAGTTCGAACTGGTGCAGCAGGTGGAAGCTCGCGCTTCGATGATTCGGGTGCAATTGCTGATCTCGATTGTAAAATTCGATCGGTTTGAATGGTGCCTGGAGAAAGCCGCGGAACTGGGGGCTACGGACATAGTGCCTCTGGCTGCGGCGCGCAGCGAGAAGCGGCTGATTGCAGCGGCGGAGAAACGTTCGCAGCGCTGGGCGAAGATTCTGGTGGAAGCGGCGCAGCAGGCGCGGCGGCTGCGTCCTCCATCTTTGAGCGTGGTAGTGTCACCGGTGTCCGCGTTCAATGAATCGCCGGCCTTCAGCAAGATCGTGCTGTCCGAGCGTCAGGATGCGCGCTCGTTTCGCAGCGCGCAGATGGCCTGCGCGGGTACGTCGGTGGCGCTGGCGATCGGCCCCGAGGGCGGCTGGAAGGACGAGGAAGTGGCCTCGGCGCGCGCCGCGGGATTCCTGGAAGCCTCGCTGGGAGAGAATATCCTGCGGACCGAGACGGCGGTGGTCGCGGGTCTGGCCATTATTCGTTACGCTCTGGGCGAGTAGAGTTTCGACCAGCAGGAAAGGCCCGGGGTCGTGGTGTACAACCCGCAAGGCACCCGAAAGACTCCAATTCGGTGGAACCGAACTTCGAATGCGAAGCACGATAGCGCCGGTGTGGCTCGGCGTGCTATAAATGGATTTTCAGGAATGCCTGACAGCGACGCACAACCTACTGTTACTCCCCCCCACGCTAGCCATTCCCTTTCTCCCCACGAAATTCGGGGATGGGCTCGCGATCTTGCGGTGGCCCTGGTCCTGGCGCTGGTCATTATTGTGTTCTTGTACCAGCCGGTGAAGGTGGAAGGGACCAGTATGGCGCCGCTGCTGAGCGATCAGGAACGAATTTTTATAAACAAGTTTGTGTACCGGTTCGAGCCGATCGAGCGCGGCGATGTGATTGTTTTCTGGTACCCTCTGGATCGTTCCAAATCTTTCATCAAGCGGGTGGTGGGCTTGCCGGGGCAGGGCGTGGAGATTCGCCGCGGACACTTGTTCGTGGACGCGAAAGAAATCAGCGAGCCGTACGTTCCGGCCAATTTTTTCGATGGCTCGAGTTATGGGCCGATCCATCTGGGTAGCGATGAATTTTTTGTGATGGGCGACCACCGCGACAGCTCCAACGATTCGCGCGTGTTTGGGCCAGTGCCGCGTGGCGCGATCTATGGCAAAGCGGTATTCGCATATTGGCCGGTGGCACAATTCGGAACGATTTCCGCGCCAGACAACGATTCGCAACGATGATTATGGGAGGAACCACTGACGCAGCCGCCCGCAGGTCGCGCGACACTCGCGCTGGAAGACGGACGAGTTTTTAACGGCCGCGCAGCGGGTGCCCGCAAGCGGCGTGGTGGCGAGGTCGTTTTTAATACCAGCCTCACCGGCTACCAGGAAGTATTTACCGATCCCAGTTACGCCGGCCAGATTACCTGCCTCACTTATCCGCACATTGGCAATGTGGGGACCAACCCCGACGACGTGGAGTCCGCGCGGCCGTACATCGAAGGGCTGGTGGTGCGCGATTTCTCGGAACTGTCATCGAATTGGCGTTCCACGCGGACGATTCAGGATTACCTCGATACATGGAAAGTGCCGGTCATCTGGGATATCGATACCCGCGCGCTGGTCAGGCATTTGCGGAAAGTGGGTGCGCTGCGCGGGGTGCTAGCCACCGATGGAACTGCTGCGGAGCAGTTGATTGCCGAGGCGCGGGCATGGCCCACGATGGCGGGACTCGAACTCGCGGGACGGGTAACCTGCGAGAAATGGTACGACTGGAATCGGGGTTCGATCGACTTGGCGGAGGGTTTGCCGGCGATCGAAAGCCGGCGAGATTCGGCGGCGCCTGCGCTGCCGTTTGATAAGGCGAACGCCAAGGCAGACAACCGTGAGCGCCGGCGCTATCGCGTGGTCGCTTACGATTACGGAATCAAACAAAATATCCTGCGTCTGCTGGTCGACGGCAATTGCCAAGTGACGGTTGTGCCGGCTATGACTTCCGCAGAAGACGTGCTGGCATGGAAGCCTGACGGTGTTTTTCTCTCCAATGGTCCCGGGGATCCTGAGCCGATCACCTATGCGATCGACAATATCCGCAAGCTGATGGGGCGTGTTCCGATTTTCGGTATTTGCCTGGGACACCAACTGTGCGGGCTGGCGCTGGGGGGACGGACGTACAAGCTGAAATTCGGTCATCACGGCAGCAATCATCCGGTCAAGAATTTGCTGACCGGCCAAGTGGAGATCACCGCGCAGAACCACGGCTTCTGCGTGGACCCGGATTCGCTGGCGGCGTCCGACGTGGAACTGACCCACGTCAACCTGAACGATCAAACGAATGAAGGGATGCGCCACCGGAAATTGCCGATGTTCAGCGTTCAATATCATCCGGAAGCGTCGCCTGGGCCGCACGATGCGCGGTATTTGTTTGGAAAGTTTCAGGACCTGATGGAAGGAAAGCTGTGAGCACCGGGACCAGGGTATAGATGCCGAAACGGAATGATATTAAAAAGATCATGATCATCGGGTCGGGCCCGATCGTTATCGGGCAGGCCTGCGAATTCGATTATTCCGGGACGCAGGCGTGCAAGGCGCTGCGTTCGGAAGGGTATGAAGTAGTGCTGGTGAATTCGAATCCGGCGACGATCATGACCGACCCGGAAATCGCCGACCGCACCTACATCGAGCCGCTGGCTAAGGAATACCTCGAGCAGATTATTATTCGCGAGCGACCCGACGCTTTGCTGCCCACCGTGGGCGGGCAAACCGGACTCAACTCCGCGGTGGAGTTGGCGGAGGCGGGGATTCTCGAAAGGTATGGGGTGCAACTCATTGGCGCGTCGCTTCGTTCGATCAAGATTGCCGAAGACCGGCTGCTCTTCAAGGATGCCTGCCGCCGGATCGGACTGGAAGTGCCGCTGTCGGAAGTGGTGAAGAACGAAACCGAGGCGATTCGGCTAGCCGATCAACTGGGATACCCGGTGGTGATCCGACCGTCGTTTACGATGGGAGGCACTGGCGGATCGATCGCGTTTAACCGCGAAGAATTCGCGGACCTGATCGCGCGGGCCCTGGACGCGAGCCCGATGCACGAGGCGCTGATCGAGGAGTCGGTGCTGGGCTGGAAGGAATACGAACTCGAGGTGATGCGCGATTGCCGTGACAATTTCGTGGTGATCTGCTCGATTGAAAATTTCGACCCCATGGGAATTCACACTGGGGACTCCATTACCGTGGCGCCAGCGCAGACGCTTACCGACAAGGAATATCAGCGCATGCGTAACGCAGCCGCCGCGATCATTCGCGAGGTTGGCGTTGAGACTGGCGGGTCGAACATTCAGTTCGCAGTGGACCCCAAGACCGGGCGGATGACGGTGATCGAAATGAATCCGCGGGTGTCGCGCAGCTCCGCGCTGGCCAGCAAGGCCACCGGATTTCCGATCGCGAAGATCGCCGCCAAACTCGCACTGGGCATGACCCTGGACGAAATCCCCAACGACATCACCCGCATGACGCCTAGTTCGTTCGAACCTTCGATCGACTACGTGGTGGTGAAGATTCCGAAATTCCAGTTCGAGAAATTCCCAGGAAGCGAAACCACGTTGACCACCCAGATGAAATCGGTCGGCGAAGTGATGGCCATTGGGCGGACGTTCCCGGAGGCGCTGTGCAAGGGGATTCGTTCGCTCGAGCCGCAGAGCCCGTGGAAGGCGCCAGCCGAGGTGAGCCTGGCATTACTACGCGAAAATCTTACTGTGCCGAGGCCGGACCGGCTGCACTGGCTATTCGAGGCGCTGGAACGCGGGATGTCGCGCGATGAAGTATGTTCGCTCACCCATATCGATCCGTGGTTCATCTGCCAGATGGAATACATGGTGGCGGTGGACCGGCGCGTGCGCGAGACCACTTTGACGGGCGTCGATCATGAGCTGATGACCGAAGCCAAGCGCTCGGGCGCAAGCGACGAGGAATTGGCGAAGCTGTGGAATGTTAGCGCGGCAGATGTCCGCTCGCGGCGTAAGGAATTGGGAGTTCGGCCGGTTTTCAAACGGGTGGACACCTGCGCGGCGGAGTTTGAGTCGTTTACGCCGTACATGTATTCGACCTATGAGGAAGAAGACGAGTCCGCACCGGTCGATCGCCCGAAGATCATGATTTTGGGCAGTGGACCGAATCGCATCGGGCAGGGAATTGAATTCGATTATTGCTGCTGCCACGCGTCGTTCGCGCTGAAGGAAGACGGCTACGAGACGATCATGGTCAACTGCAATCCGGAGACGGTGTCAACCGATTACGACACTTCGGATCGGTTGTATTTTGAGCCGCTGACCTTGGAAGACGTGATGGCCATCATCGAAGTGGAAAAGCCCCAAGGCGTGATCGTGCAGTTGGGCGGGCAAACTCCCCTGAACCTGGCGCTGGAATTGAAGCGTAACGGCGCCCACATCGTGGGTACCGCACCGGAATCGATCGACCTCGCGGAAGACCGCCGGCGCTTTGGCAGCTTACTGGAAGATTTGAAAATTCCTCAACCGCGCAACGGCACAGCGTTTGCGCCGGAAGAGGCAGTACGCGCGGCTTCGGAAATTGGACTGCCGGTGCTGGTGCGCCCTAGTTACGTGCTGGGCGGGCGGGCCATGGTGATTGCCTACGATTTGAAAACTGTGGAAGAGTATGTGGCGCAGGCGGCGCGCATTGGAACAGCGTCCGGACCCAAGCGCCCGATATTGATCGACCAATTCCTGGAAGACGCGGTGGAAGTGGACGTAGACGCTCTGGCCGACGGGACGGACGTGGTGATCGCGGGAATCATGGAGCATATAGAGGAGGCTGGAATTCATTCCGGCGATTCTTCATGCGTGCTGCCGGCGGTGACCCTGTCGGCTTCGGTGCTTGAGCGGATCCGGGACTATACGGCGCGGCTGGCACGGGCCTTGCAGGTGGTAGGGCTGATGAACGTGCAGTATGCGATCCAGCGGGACACTGTGTACGTGCTGGAAGTGAACCCGCGTGCGTCGCGAACCATCCCTTACGTGAGCAAGGCGACCGGTGTGCCGCTGGCAAAAGTGGGAGCGCGGCTGATGACCGGGCGCAAGCTGGCCGAGATGAACTTGCCAGTGAAGGTATCGAACGGCGTGGGCGAATTATTGGTGCACGATTTTTTTGCAGTGAAATCGCCAGTGTTCCCGTTCAACAAATTCCGCGGCGTGGATACGATTTTGGGGCCGGAGATGAGGTCGACCGGCGAAGTGATGGGCATTTCGTCCACGTTTGGGCTGGCGTTTGCGAAGGCGCAGTTGGCGGCTGGGCAGCGGCTGCCGGCCGAGGGCAACGTTTTTCTGAGCGTGAACGACCACGATAAGCGGCACGTGGCGCCGGTGGCGCAGGATTTGGCGGCGGCGGGGCTGAAAATTTTAGCCACGCGCGGAACCGCGGCCGCGCTCAAGGCTGCAGGATTCCAAGTGGAAACCGTCTACAAAGTAAACGAAGGCCGGCCGAACATCGTGGACCTGATCAAGACCGGCAAAGTGCACTTGGTAATCAACACGCCGCTAGGAAGGGAATCGTTCTGGGACGAGAAGTCGATCCGGCGCGCGGCGGTGCGTTACCAGGTGCCGTGCATAACTACGCTTTCTGCCGCACGCGCTGCTGCCCAGGGAATTCGCGCGCGCATGGGCACGTCTCCGGACGTAGCGGCGCTGCAGGATTTGCAACGGCTGGCGCCGAAGGCGATTCCGGCAGGATAAGTTTTAACCGCTCCTTTATTCCCCGCCGTGGATTGTGCGCCCGTGGAGCAGCGGACAAGCCCCGTACCCTTTCGATTTCGCCTCGTGATTGGGTTGCCCATCGGTGATCTAACGGGTATTTTTCCGCGCGATTGTTTTTAGCGTGGCTGCGAGGCTTCGACCGTGACTGGCGCTCAAATGACGATGCGACAATGGAGTCGGAATCGAACATCGAACCGCAATCCGCAATTAAGGCGGTCGAATCGCAACATGCGTTGAGATTAGAAACCACATCTCCAATAAACCAAACGACTACGGCATTTCCATTCGCAACGAAGTACCCATTTCAGCCTGATAGAAAATCGAAAAGCCGGTGATGTGATTGGAGGCGATACGCTCTGATTGTTTTGTTTGAATCTTTGTCGCTGCGCCACGGCATCCGGCAGAACTAGCAGGGCATGGCTACCCTATGTTTTTTTCCAGCGTAGGACTGGTTTTCGCGCCGCGGTCACCTCGTCTAGGCGGCCCACGCGGGTGGAATGCGGAGCAGTGCGCACCAACTCAGGATTGGTCTCTGCTTCGCGGGCGATGGCCAGCATGGCGTCGACGAATTGATCGCACTCTTTTTTCGATTCCGATTCGGTGGGCTCGATCATCAGCGCGCCGGGAACGATCAGCGGGAACGCGGTAGTGTAGGGATGGAATCCGTAGTCGATCAGGCGCTTGGCGATGTCCATGGTGTTCACGCCGAATTTCTTCTGGCGCGCATCGCTGAAAACCACTTCGTGCATCGAGGGCAGACTGTAGGGCAGGTCGAAATCATTTTCCAGCTTGGCCCGAAGATAATTTGCGTTCAGCACGGCGTCTTCAGTCACCTGGCGAATGCCCGGACCATAGGCCAAGGTGTAGGCCAGCGCGCGGAGAAGCACGCCGAAATTTCCGAAGAACGCGCGCACGCGCCCAATTGACCGGGGACGATTCTGATCGATGCCCAGCTTCCCATCCGGTTTCTCGACAATTACCGGCACCGGCAGGAACGGTTCAAGAAATTTCTTCACCATCACCGGACCTGCGCCGGGACCTCCGCCGCCGTGCGGAGTGGAGAACGTCTTATGCAGGTTGAGGTGCATCACGTCCACGCCAAAATCCCCAGGACGCACCACGCCGGCCAGCGCATTCATATTGGCGCCGTCCATGTAGAGCAGGGCGCCGCGCTCGTGCAGCACTTCGGCGATTTCGGCGATGCGCTCCTCGAACACGCCCAGCGTATTCGGATTGGTAAGCATCAGGGCGGCCACATCGGAAGTGACGTATTCGCGCAGATGTTCGATATCGATCTGCCCGCGCGAGTTGGAGCGGATGTTTTGCACCTCGTAACCGGAGAGAACAACCGACGCAGGATTGGTGCCGTGCGCGGAGTCCGGAATCAGCACCTTCTTGCGGGCGTCGCCCTTGCTCTCCAGATAGGCGCGAATCATCAACAGGCCCGCCAGCTCGCCTTGGGCGCCAGCGGCGGGTTGCAACGTCCCTGCATCCATTCCGGTAATTTCCAGCAGGCACTGGTGCAGGTCGTGCATGATGCGCAGACATCCCTGGGCCGCTTCGGTCGTCTGGCTGGGATGCTCGGTAGCCAGACCATCTAGGCGCGCGACGAACTCGTTCACCCGCGGGTTATACTTCATGGTGCAGGAGCCAAGAGGATACATGCCCAAATCGATGGCGTAATTCCAGGTGGAGAGGCGAGTGAAGTGGCGGATTACTTCGATCTCGCTCACTTCCGGAAAGTTTTCCACACTATCCCGCACAAAATCCGCGCCGAGCGCTGTCGCCGGATCGGTTTCCGGCACGTCCAGGGGTGGAAATTCCATGCCGCGCTTGCCGGGAGTAGACTCCTCGAAGATCAGCCCTTCGTTCAGACTGATGTGCCGGCTGACTCGTGCCGCGGCCGCGCTGGGCTCAACGGGCTGGGGCAGCGTAGCCGATTGTCCGGGATTGGTCGATTCTTTCAATTCGCAAAATCTCCTGAGAACGACGATGCTATACGGGTCGCTCCAAAATCTGCCGTAGCGCCGCCGCGAAGCGCGCAATTTCAGCGCGAGGCATGGTCTCGGTTACTGCCATCACACCGCACTTAGTCTGTTGCGGATAATTCACGCCCAGCGGCATTGGTCCGATGATTTTTTCCAGCAGCAGCGCCTGGTTGATGATTTTCACCGAGCGAGGGAACTCGAGCACGAACTCGTTGAACACCGGCCCGGAAAAGCAACGGCGGACGCCGGGAATCTTGGTGAGTTCCGCGATCGCGAAATGCGCCTTGGAAAGATTTTGCCGGGCCACTTCGCGCAGGCCTTCCTTGCCCATCAGACAAAGATGAATGGTCGCGGCCAGCGCGAACAGCGCTTCGTTGGTGCAAATGTTCGACGTCGCTTTTTCGCGGCGGATATGCTGCTCGCGTGTGGCTAGCGTCAACACGTAGCCGCGCCGGCCTTCGGCATCGGCCGCTTGTCCCACCAGTCGCCCCGGCATTTGACGCACATATTTATCGCGCGAAGCGATCACCCCAACGTAGGGTCCACCGAAACTCGGTGCCACACCAAAACTTTGCGCTTCCATCGCCACGATGTCCGCTTCGGCCGGCGGCCGAACGATCCCCAGCGACACCGCTTCGGTGATGCAAGTGACCACCAGCGCGCCGTGAGGGTGCGCGACGGGTGTCAGCGCCGCGACGTCTTCCACCACGCCGAAATAATTGGGAGATTGCACGACGACCGCAGCGGCTTGCGCCAACGACTCGGCAGAAAGCGACGTTGTATCGAGCTGGCCGCTCGGCTCAAAGTCCACTTCGATCACGTTTAGATCGCAATGCTTGGCATACGTCGAGAGCACCTGGCGATATTCCGGATGGACGGTGCGGGCCACCAGCACGTTGCGCCGGCCGGTCAATCGTTCAGCCATCAGCACCGCTTCGGTAAGCGCTGTGGATCCGTCATACATCGACGCATTGGCCACTTCCTGGCCGGTGAGCTGGCACATCAATGTCTGAAATTCAAAAATGGATTGCAGCGTACCCTGGGCGATTTCCGCCTGATACGGAGTGTAAGAGGTAAGAAACTCACCGCGCTGGATCAGCGCATCGGTGACGACCGAACGAAAATGCTGGTACACGCCGGCACCCAAAAACGAAGTGCAGCCGCGGGCGTTTTCGCCGGCGCGGGCCTTAAAGTATTCGATGATGCCGGCTTCGGAGAGCGGTCCGGGCAAGCGCAACGGCTCGCGCAGGCGAAATTCCTCGGGAACGGAATGAAACAATTCCTCGATATTGTGCGCGCCGATCGCTTCGAGCATCTCCTGGCGTTCGGACGGGCCCTTGGGAAGATAGCGCATCAGGCGGAATGTTCCTTTGCTTTAGCGGTGACGTACGCCTCGTAGGTGGCTGCGTCCATCAGCCCTGCGGCTTCTTTCGGATCGGACAGCTTCAGTTTCACGAGCCACGCCTCGCCGTGGGGATCCTGATTGATTCTCTCAGGTGCGGTTTGCAGGGCATCGTTGAGCGCAATCACTTCGCCCGAGACCGGGCAGTAAATCTCGCTCACCGCTTTCACCGATTCTACCGTGCCCAAGGATTCACCGGCCTTGATGGTGGCGCCGATCTTGGGCAGATCGATGTAGACCACGTCGCCGAGCTCCTGCTGGGCGTAGTCAGTGATGCCCACCGTGCCGGTATCACCCTCCACATTCACCCATTCATGCTGCTGCGTGTAACGAAAACCAGACGGATAAGCCATGGGCCATCCTTACCATTGTTTTTTAGGACGTTTGTAAAACGGCGTGGGGACGATTTGCGCCCGCGCCATTTGGCCGCGAATCTCGATGTTTAGATGCGCGCCTTCCGCCGAATGACTCGGAGGAACGTAAGCCAGCGCGATGTTTTTCTTGAGAAATGGCGCGTACGAACCGCTGGTGACAACTCCGATTTCGCTGGCTTCGGAGCCGGTGTCGAACACTTTGTAACCGTCGCGGGCGATGCCCCGGTCGATCATTTCGAGCCCCACCAAGGTATGCGCGATGCCGGTAGACTTCTGTTTCTCAATACTTTGGCGGCCGATAAAATCGCCCTTCTCCAGCTTGCAGTAGCGGTCCAGGCCAGCCTCAAGAACGGTGATCGACTCCGATATTTCGTGCCCGTAAAGCGCCATCTTGGATTCCAGGCGAAGGGTGTTGCGCGCGCCGAGGCCGCAGGGAAGTATGCCGAACTCCTTGCCCGCATCGAGCAGCTCCCACCACACCGCCTCGCTGATTTTCGCATCCGGAGAAATATAAATCTCAAAACCATCTTCGCCGGTATAGCCAGTGCGCGCAATGAGTATGTTGTCCAGGCTCGAGACGTTGCCGTGGGTGAACCAATAATATTTCAGCGAAGCGATGTCAGCGGAAGTGATCCGCGCCATGGTGTCCAGCGCGCGGGGACCCTGGATGGCGATTTGGGTATACTGATCGCTCAGATCTTCGGCGATACAATCGAACGCACACACGTGGTCGCGCACCCAGTAAAAATCTTTTTCGCGCGTCCCCGCGTTGATCACCAGCAGAAAATCGTGGGCGGCCAGGCGGTGAACCACCACGTCGTCCACGAACGTACCTGCCGGATAGAGCAGCGCGGAATAGTGTGCCTGCCCGATCGCCAGTCGCGAAGCGTCGTTCATGGAGATGTGCTGGACGGCGGCCAGCGCCTGGGGACCGCTGATGCGGATGTCTCCCATGTGGCTGACGTCGAAGATTCCCACGCCGGTACGCACCGCCAGGTGTTCCTTCATCAGACCGGCGGACGGGTATTCGACCGGCATGTCCCAGCCGCCGAAATCGACCATACGCGCGCCCATGTGCTTGTGAACGGAATGAAGGGCGGTTCTGCGGAGAGTGGCGGCGGTTGGAGTGTTCAAGAGCGAATTCTCATTTTGTCAGGCAAGAAATCGAAGCTAGCATGCGGGTTTTGGAGTGTCAAGGAACGGCCGGCAAGCCTGAACCGGCTGAGCTCGCGACGGCATTCTCCTGAAGCGAAACTCCAAGCCGATGGAGTACTAGAGCGGCCTTGGGACCGGTGGCGGGGAAGGGCCTTGTCGGGAAGCGCGGGGTGGCCTATAGTGAAGTCAGTCGGAAGAACCCAGTCTTTCCGACGAGAGGGGCACTTGCTCATGAAGGCTGCCAAGCCTGCGACGCCCGCGAAGCCCGCCAAGGTCGTATGCATGCAGTGCGATAAAATTGAGCTCGATTGTAAGTGTGATCGCTATTGTTGCATCTGCCAGTCCCAGGACTCGATTCGTCTGTGTCTTGATGGGCTGTTTTACTGTTCCGACTGTGGTACGGCGTGCGACCTAGCGCCCGTGGAAAGCACAATTGAATAAGCATTCGCGAACCGAACTCATAATCAACGACGATCCGCGCCTAGTCGCCGCGGTGGGGAGCGTCGTGGAGCATGCCGTAAATCGCGCGGGCCTGCCGGAAAACGTTCAGAAGCAGCTGGCCGAGACTGTGGTCAACACTTGCCGCGCCGCTTTCCCGCCCGCGAGCGCTGGAGTAACCGGGTTGAAATGCGCAGTGGAAGATTTCGATGACCGGATCGAAGTACAGATCGATCAGCCAAAGAATGGATCCAGCGGAGCGCAGCTGGCGGACAAGCTTCGTGAAGCGATCCGCTGCGTGGACGATGTAAAGTACGAGCCGTCGGCCACTGGCAGTCGCGTCACGCTGATCAAATACTTACACCCGCCCAAGAAGTAGCCAGCCTGCCGTAAGCCCCACTCCAACCGAAAAGCCCTCGTGCTACTTCGAAGCCGGCACAGAAAACGCGTGACTGCGGATCATCTGCGCCAGTTGGTCCTGCGAAACCGGTGCATCGACTCTTAAGCGGTCGCCGCTAGGGGTAACCCGCACGCCTTCGAGCGCCTTCGCCAGCGCTGGATCGTTCTGCGATTCCTGATACCGGCGGTACATCACTCCGGCCTGGAGAGCCGCTGCCAATACATTAGCGTCAGCCGGCGTATCGCAGACCGCCTGGAAGTGTGCGGAAATATCGGTGCTGGCGTCCACGTTGATGACCATGGCGTGCAAGCGGGCAATGATCTTGGCGGCATCGGGAAACTGATCGGCCTGCGGCAGCAGCTGGGACATTCCGAGATTGGTAAATCGCTTGTCGAGAACCGCCCAGACCATGCTCTTGCCGTTCACCTCACTAATCAGCGGGAACATCATGGTATTGGAGAGCAGTCCCTCGGACCCGCCCGAGCGGACGTCCAGCAATTTTTCCAGCGCTTTGCGGTTGCCGAATGCGGCGGTGCTGGAATCGAGGAAGACGAAAAGAATATCGCCGGCGCCCGATCCGCTGCCAAATGCGTACAGGTGATAGCTGTGCGATTCAAGCATCGGCAATTTCTGCTTCTTGAATTTGGCTTCCGAGGCCTCGGGGTTGAACGTACCGAGCGCCACGCCAACCAGTTGATCACCCAGTTCGGAGCCATTCAAAGTGGCCCATGCCAGCTCTTCCACCTGGGTGTTGGGATCGGTGCCGGAACTGGTGAGAAATTTCTCGAAATCACGGAACCGGCTGGGCAGAAGCTGGTCGCGAAGCGCTGGAAACCATTGAAATTGACGCGCCGATTTCATGTCGGCGTAAGCGAATTCCCCCACTTCCTTGGGGAACATTCCGATCACCGAAGTGTTCAGCGTGCCGGCCGCAGCGGGGCGCGGCAACAGCAGCGCTAGCACAACCAACAGCGTGACCGAGAGCAGCGAGCAGATGGTAATGGCCCGCGAGTTCGTCTTCATGTTTCGTTCCTCCAAAAACCGGATTACGACGGGAGCCGAGTTGCCCCAAGCGTTGATTCGGCTAAACGCGCCGCCAACGCAGATGCTTCCGAGCGCATGGCCTTTGCAAAATCCCCGTCGGTAATCGAATCGAGATTGATACTCACGTTTTCGAGCGCGCCCAAAGCTGCGGCACTGGCCATCAGCCGGCCAACCCGGAGATCGGAAAACATGGCCGGTGGGGAGATTGGCTCCAGCTGACGCAGCCGATCGTGGACGCCGACCGCTTTCCTCGCTACTTCCATGGGCACATTCGCGGCCGACTGTAGAGCTTTCTGGATCTCGCCGTTCCGAAGATGTTGCTCTTCCGGGGTGCCAGCAGGCAATTTGTAAGATGCCATCACCGTTTCAAAGGATGCGGCGTCGCGGTCGATCGCGGTAGCCAAAAAGTCAGCCGCTGCTTGCAATTCCGCTAGTGCATCAGACAGCGCCTCCACGTGCGCGGACTGCGACTTTTTCTTTCGCGCCAGACCGGCCACCATCTGTCCCAGGCTCGCAGCCAGCGCGCCGGAGAAAGCGGCTACCGATCCGCCGCCGGGCACCGCCGTCGGCTGCGCGACCGCGTCGAGAATAGGCTTCACCATGGCGGCGAGACGCCCACTCTTTTCCGCCGCCGGCATAGCCACGCCCGACAGCGAATCGGCCAGTCGATTTTCAAACACCTGAGCGGGCGAGAAGTTTTCCAGTTGCAGGTAGAAATCGGCGGTGAGTTCGATGGCCCGTTTCGGCACAAGTCCAACGATCTCGCTACCCGCAATGGTTACACCATATCGCGCGGCCTCGCTGCGCACCATCTCAAAGACCCGATGAATCGGAGTCTGCTCGAAATCGGTGAGATTGATCGAAACTTGCGCCAGTTGACGCGCGCGGAGATCGACGCCCATGGCTTTGACGTAGCGCAGTCCGCCGTTCGAGAACCGGATGTTCTTACCAATGCGTTTGGCGATCTCGATGTCCGGCGTATTGAGATTGATGTTATATGCGATCAGGAATTTCCGCGCCCCCACCACCGTCGCGCCGGCCGTGGGATGAAGTCCGGGACCGCCCACGTCGGGCGCGCGGCTGGGATTTTTCAGCACTTCCACCAGCAGGCCCTCAAACTGGCCTTTTCGGATGGCCTCCAGATTGGTGCGCTCCGGCCGCTGCGCCGCGGCTTCGTAAAAATACACCGGAATTCTGTAGCGCTCCCACATCGCGCGGCCGGTTTTTCGGGCGAGTGCTACGCAGTCCTCGATGGTGACGCCTTCAATAGGGATAAAGGGCAGCACATCAGTTGCGCCCATACGCGGGTGCGCGCCGGAATGCTTAGTGAGATCGATCAGTTGGAGCGCCTTTGCGGCACCGCGGAGCGCGGCTTCAGCGACCGCGTCGGGTTCGCCTGCCAGAGTGACTACCGATCGATTGTGGTCGGCGTCGCTTTCACGGTCGAGTACGTGGACGCTTTCCACGGATTGCATGGCCGCGATGATCGCGTCCACCTTCGCGAGGTCGCGCCCTTCGGAGAAATTCGGCACGCATTCAATCAGTTGCTTCATCGGGAGTTGGCTTTCCCCGTGCGAGCGGCAGGAGCGTCGCCGGCGAGCAGCCTAATTGGGCACTCGCGAATGGATGATTCGGCCTCGCTTCACGGTGAGCACGCAGTGGTTCACTCCGAAATAATACGGGATTTCGCGATGGTCGGCCACATCGAAGGCCGCAAAGTCCGCATACTTGCCAACTTCGAGCGAGCCGATCCGCCCGGCGCGTTGCAGCGAGTACGCCGAATTGATGGTGGCTGCGGCGATAGCCTCCGCGGGCGTAAAGCGCAATTGGGTGCAGGCCAGCGACAGGATCATCTGCATGCTGGGCGTCGGGCTGGTACCAGGATTGAAGTCGGTGGCCAGCGCCACGATCGCTCCAGCATCGATCAGAGCGCGGGCTGGGGCGAAGTGAGTCAGGCCCAGATGGAAGCAACAGCCGGGCAGCAGAGTAGCCGCGACTCGCGAGCCAGCTAGGGCCCGGACGTCTTGCCGGTTGATCATCTCGAGATGATCGGCGCTGGCCGCCTGTAGCTCGACCGCGAGCTGGGTGGCGCCAGTGCGCGCGAGCTGTTCGGCGTGGATGCGCGGCGCAAGGCCCATGGCCATCCCCGCCCTCAGGATACGGCGAGCTTGCGCTACGCTGAACGCGCCGCGATCGCAATATACATCGCAGAATTCCGCCAATCCCGCCTCCGCCGCTTGCGGGATCATCTGCTCGATCACCAGGTCGACGTATGCGTCGGGGCGTTTGCGAAATTCCGCCGGGACGAAGTGTGCTCCCAGGAATGTGGAAACGATCTCGATCGGCTGCTCGGCGCGCAGCTCGCCGATCACCTCCAGAATCTTAGTTTCGCTGGCGGGATTGAGACCGTAACCGCTTTTTGCCTCGACCGTGGTGGTGCCGTGAGCGGCGAATTGGCGCAGATGCGCGAGGGCTCTCGATTTCAGTTTGGTGGGCGTTGCGCGTCGCAAGCGCTGGGCGGAGGAGAGAATGCCACCTCCCTCGCGGGCGATCTGTTCATAGGTGGCGCCCTGAATGCGTTGCTCGTATTCCGCGGCGCGGCTTTCCGGGTATACCAGGTGGGTGTGCGAATCGACGAATCCGGGAAGCACCACGCGGCCGCCTAGGTCGTGTTTCTGGGCGCCGCGCGCTTCGGACAGGCTCTCGATCTTGCGTCGGGGCCCTACGGCGGAAATCCAGCCGCCGGACACCAGCAACGCGCCATCCGCGATGATGCCCAAGTCCGCCATCGCCGGGCCGCGCCGCGGCGCGGGTCCTCGCAAGGTGACCAATTCCGAGCAACCGGTAATCAGTAAATTTCGCACCGAGGTACGCGAGGGAAGTGTAGCCCTTCCATTGCCGGAAAACTACGGCCCGATGTTCCAACCATGACAGGAACGATTATTCCGGGCCACCCTTTTAATTGCTAAGATGTGCCGCGCTTACGAAATCATCGCCGAGGGCAAACGGAATGCATCCAGGATCATCAGCAAGGCTGCGGGCTGCTTCAACCTACACGCAAAATCGGCAAGTCCAGAATTCTTGCCGTCGCGCGCGTTCGCCCGTCGCGCGAATTGTCGTGCGAATTGCCATGGGCCTTGTGCTGGGGCTTCTGTTGTTGGGCTGTTACGCGGTAGCCAAATCTTCGCGTGCCCAAACGGCACTATCGGCTGCGCCGGCATATGACGTGGTGATTCGCAACGGCAAGATCATCGACGGCACCGGCTCACCGTGGTTTGGGGGCGACATCGGCATCCGCGATGGGCGTATCGCCGCGATCGGAAAGGTCTCTAGCCAAGGCGCGAAACAGGTGATCGACGCTGCGGGGCGAGTGGTAGCGCCGGGCTTTATCGACATGCTGGGACAATCCGAGCTGACCATTCTGGTCGATCCGCGGCTGCCATCCAAAATTTATCAGGGCATCACCACCGAAATCACCGGCGAAGGGAACTCCGTCGCGCCGCAAACCGACAAGCTACTGCAAGCCGACGCGATGGACTACCAGCACTATCACATCAAGCCGGATTGGAAGACCTTCCCCGAATATTTTGGGCGGCTGGAAAGGCAGGGCATGGGCATCAACCTCGCCAGCTACGTCGGCGCAACCCAGGTGCGGCGGGTGGTGATCGGTGACGATGATCGCGCGCCGACGCCCGCCGAGCTCGAGCAGATGAAGGGCCTGGTGCGCGATGCCATGCTTGCCGGAGCACGGGGCGTTTCGACGGCCCTGGAATACACTCCCGCGCCGTACGCAAAGACCGAAGAGCTGATCGCGCTGGCCAGCGAAGCGTCGAAGTATGGGGGCATTTACGCCACCCACATGCGGAGTGAAGGCGACGGAATTTTCGATTCGCTCAAAGAGACTGCGCGGATTGGCCGCGAAGCGCACATCCCGGTGGAAATATGGCACCTGAAAGTGGCCGGGAAAAATAACTGGGGCAAGATGCCCCAGGTGATTTCATTCATCGACCAGCAGCGCGATGAGGGCGTCGATATCGCCGCCGATACTTACGCGTATACCGCGTGGTTCAATACCTTTTCCGCGTTCATCCCGCCCTGGGCGCACGACGGCGGCGACGCCAAGCTGATCGAGCGGCTAAAAGATCCTGCCACCCGCGCGCGCATTCGCAAGGATATGGAAACGCCTTCCGCCGCATGGGACAACGAATGGGACGAGATTCCGGGCCCGGAAGCGATCGTCGTTGGCGTCGTCCAGAATCCCAAGCTAGTCCCGCTGGAAGGGAAGAACATCGCGGAGATCGCCAAGATGTGGGGGAAGGATCCCATCGATACGATCTTCGATTTCTTGGTTCAGGACGACGCTTACACCTACGTGGCGGTTTTCGGCATGCAGGAATCGGATGTAACCCTGGCGCTGCGCCAGCCGTGGGTTTCTGTAGACAACGATTCGGAGGGAACTTCGCCGGAAGGAATTTTGGGGGCCGATCATCCGCACCCGCGCGCTTACGGCACTTTCCCGCGGATTCTGCGGCGGGACGTTCGCGAAGGGAAAATCCTGACCCTCCCTGAGGCGATTCGCAAATTCAGTTCGCTGCCGGCCGGGCGCATGCGCATCGCCGACCGCGGTGTCCTGAAGGAAGGGATGTGGGCCGATGTGGTGGTCTTCGATCCCGGAAAAGTGCGCGAGCTAGCGACTTTCGCGCAGCCGAATCAACTCTCGGTGGGTATGGACTACGTTCTGGTGAATGGCGTTCCCGTAATCGAAGACGGAAAAATGACCGGGAAGCTTCCTGGAAAAGTCTTGCGGGGTCCTTGCTACGCAAAATAGACATCGCGCCTATTATGAGTCAGCGAGTGTTGCAGTGTTGGATGCCCGCCGCATGGAAGGCGGCGCGACCACGCTATTACGTCTTCGGCGCCATGGGAATCTTCACTGAGGACTGCGCCGCGAATGCGATGGCCCGGGGATAGCCTGCGTCGACGTGCCTCGCCACGCCGATGCCTGGATCATTCGTAAGCACGCGCTCGATCCTCTCGGCCATTTCCTTGGTACCGTCGGCGACGGTGACTTGGCCGGCGTGCAAGGAATAGCCGATGCCGACGCCGCCTCCGTTATGAATCGAAACCCAGCTTGCTCCGCTGGCGGTGTTGAGCAGGGCATTGAGCAGCGGCCAGTCGGCGACCGCGTCGGACCCATCGCGCATTTTTTCAGTTTCGCGAAACGGCGAAGCCACTGAGCCGCAATCGAGATGATCGCGTCCAATGACGATAGGGGCCTTCAGCTCGCCGCTGGCGACCATTTCGTTCAGCGCCAGCCCGAACTTGTCGCGTTCGCCGTACCCCAGCCAGCAGATCCGTGCCGGCAGCCCCTGAAACTGGACACGCTTCTGCGCCAGGCGAATCCAGCGCGACAGAATTTCATTGTGCGGAAACATCTTGAGCACCAACTCGTCGGTCTTGTAGATATCTTGCGGATCGCCGGAAAGCGCCGCCCAGCGAAACGGTCCGCGGCCCTCGCAGAATAGCGGACGAATATAGGCCGGGACGAATCCCGGGAAATCGTAGGCGTTATGCACGCCCTGCTGAAACGCGAACGTTCGAATGTTATTGCCGTAGTCGAAGGTCACCGCGCCAAGTTTTTGTAACGCAAGCATTCCTTCCACGTGGCGGGCAATCGAAGCCAGCGAGCGCTTGCGATATTCCTCCGGGTCGCGGGCGCGCAACTCCGCGGCGTCCTTCAGGCTTAGGCCCTGCGGAATGTAGCCCACCAAAGGATCGTGCGCGCTGGTCTGATCGGTGAGCAGATCGGGAACGATGCCGCGCCGCGCCATCTCCGGAATTACGTCAGCACAATTGCCGACTAGCCCCACCGATTTCGCATGGCCGGCGCGCATGGCCGGATGCAAGATCGCCAGCGCTTCTTCGAGAGTGTTGGCCATCACGTCGCAGTAGCCGGATTGAACTCGCCGTTCGATACGCCACGGATCTACATCGATCCCGAGAAAGCACGCGCCGTTGAGCGTAGCTGCGAGAGGCTGCGCGCCCCCCATGCCGCCCATGCCGCCGCTGGCGACCAGCTTCCCTGAAAGATTTCCCCCGAAATGTTGGCGCCCGGCCTCCGCAAAAGTTTCGTAGGTGCCTTGCAAAATCCCTTGCGACCCGATGTAGATCCAGCTCCCTGCGGTCATCTGGCCGTACATCATGAGGCCCGCGCGATCGAGCTCTTCAAACTGTTCCCAATTGCTCCAATGTCCTACGAGGTTGGAATTGGCAATGAGTACCCGTGGCGCGTAGGAGTGCGTGCGAAAAATCCCTACCGGCTTGCCCGATTGGACCAGTAGCGTTTCGTCGTTCGCGAGCGACTTTAGGGAGGCAACGATGGCGTCGAAGCACTCCCAGTTGCGGGCCGCTTTTCCGCGTCCGCCGTAGACGATCAATTCCTCGGGCTTCTCTCCTACCGCGGGATCTAGGTTATTCAGCAGCATCCGCAGCGCCGCCTCCTGCTGCCAGCCGCGGCAGGAAAGCACGTTGCCGTGCGGCGCACGCAGCGCAGGCCGCTTCGTGGGGACCTCGGAAGCCACCTTCGACATTTCTTAAACCCTCCACCAGCCATCTTATCGTAACCGCGCAGGGTCTGTGTATATTCGCGTTCGCCCGCCGGTCATCATCGCGTTGCGCCGCGCCAATCGCTGGGGTAGAGTAAACGCGGCACAAGGAAAACCAAGCCCGCATGCCTTATCCCACCATCACCGAATGTTTCATCGATTCGATCGACCGCTATCCGAACCCGAAAGTGCAGATGTTCCGCACCGAGGCTGGCTGGCAGCAGATTTCGTCGGCGGAAATGCTGCGGCGAGTGGCCGTGTTATCCAAGGCGCTTCACCACCTCGGCGTGAAGCGAGGCGATCGCGTCGCGCTCTACGCTCCGAATTGCCCGGAGTGGCATATCGCGGATTTCGCCGTCCTCGGCTTGGCGGCTGTGGACGTGCCGATCTACGCAAACGAATCGGCCGAGCGCATGACGTACATCCTAAACGATTCCGGCGCGAAGATCGCCATCGTGGCGGGAAAGGTTCCGATCGAGCAGATTGTCGGCGCCCGTGAAAACAGTCCGGCGCTCGAGCACATAATTGCGGTATCCGCACCGGCGGACCTGGGCGGAATCGTCTTACGCTACGAGACGTTGATCGCCGATCACACCGAAGGCGACGAAGTGGAATATCGCCACCGCTCCGCGGAAGTGACCCCCGATAACCTGGCTACGATTATTTACACGTCTGGGACCACCGGCGATCCTAAGGGAGTGATGCTCACGCACTCGAATTTGGCTTCCAATGCCATCGATTCGCTCACCCGCCTGCAGTACATGCCGTCCGATCAGGGACTGTCGTTTCTGCCGCTGGCGCACGTTTTTGAGCGAACCATGGACTACGTCTTCATGCTCTGCGGGATTTCGATCGCCTACGTGGATTCGCTGGAAAAAGTGCCCCAGGCGCTGCTGGAAGTTCGCCCGACGATTGCCGCCGGCGTGCCGCGATTTTACGAGAAGATCTACGGCAACATCATGGAGAAGGGGCGCGCAGCCACGGGCCTCAAGAAAAAAGTCTTTCAATGGGCCACCCGTGTGGCGCAGCGTTCGGCGGGCTGGCGGGCGCGCGGCGAAAAAGCGTCTCTGTTCGCGCAGCTCTCCTGGAAGGTTGCCAATCGCATCGCCTATTCGAAAATTCGCGACGCGATGGGCGGGCGGATTCGCATGCTGATTTCCGGAGGAGCGCCCATTTCGGCGGACCTGGCGGCATTCTTTTGGGCTGTGGGGCTTCCCATTTATCAGGGTTATGGACTGACCGAGACTTCGCCGGTAATCGCGGTGAATGGTGAAGAGGCCAACAAGATCGGTACGGTAGGTCTCCCCATTCCCAACGTGGAAGTGCGTATCGCTGAGGATGGCGAGATTCTGGTGCACGGGCCGTGCGTCATGACCGGATATTACGGCAAACCCGAGCAGACCCGCGAAGTGTTCACCGAGGATGGCTGGTTTCACACCGGTGATATCGGCAGCCTGGATGCCGACGGCTATCTCACCATCACTGATCGAAAAAAAGATTTGCTGAAGACCGCCGGCGGGAAATACGTTTCGCCCCAGTTGATCGAGGGTCGGCTGAAATCGAGCCGCTACATCGCCAACGCCATGGTGGTCGGTGACCGGCACAAATTCGTGTCGGCGCTAGTGGTGCCGCAGTTTGCCGCCCTGGAGGCCTGCGCCCGGGAAGAAGGGAAGCGCTACGTTTCACCGGCGCAGGCGGTGGCGGAAGCTTGGGTTCGAGACCTGATCCAGGGTGAAGTTGACCGCTGGTGCGCGAACCTGGCCCAGTATGAAAAGCCCAAGCGCGTAGCTCTGTTGCCAGACGATTTTACGATCGCTAACGGTCAAGTAACCCTGAGCATGAAGCTGAAGCGTCGCGTCGTGGAGCAGCGCTACAAGGACGTAATCGACGCCCTGTACGCTGACGTGGAAGAGCGCGGCCCCCAGAATTTCGCCTCGATCTAGCCAGGCGGTGTGTCCCCTGTGGCGCCGACTTCCCGGCGGCGGCCCAATAAGTCCAAGCCCTCGCGACACAAAAGCGCGACCGTCATCGTTCAATCCAAACCCGCGCACCCGTTTTCAGTCGAACGGTGTCTGGCGATTATGTTCCCGCCGCCTGGAAGGCGGCGCCACAACTGGGCACGAGTTGAGGTTCGGCCTAGCTTGGGTTGGCGCGCACGGAACTCCGGCGTAGAATAGTCTCCGGAGAAAAAGAAATGAGCGATTCATTGGTGATTGCTGGGAAAACGTTCCGCTCCCGCCTGATCGTGGGCACCGGAAAATATCGCAGCTTCGAAGAAATGGCGCGGGCCCACGCTGCCTCCGGCGCCGAGATGGTCACCATCGCGGTCCGCCGGGTGAATCTCACCGACCGCCGCAAGGAATCCCTGCTCGATTTCATCGACCGCTCGAAAATTTTTATTCTGCCCAATACCGCCGGCTGTTATTCGGCCGACGAGGCCATCCGCGCCGCGCGCTTGGGCCGCGAAGTGGGCCTCTCCGAATGGGTAAAGCTCGAAGTGATCGGCGACGAGCAGACCCTGTTCCCAGACACCGAGGAATTGGTGAAAGCCACCCGCGTGCTGGCGCGCGAAGGCTTCATCGTCTTGCCATACACAACCGACGATCTGATCGTAGCCAGAAAATTGATTGATGCCGGAGCGGCGGCTGTGATGCCGCTGGGAGCGCCGATCGGCTCAGGTATGGGCATTCAAAACCTGGCAAACCTGCGCATACTCCGTGAACGAATCACCGAAGTCCCGCTCATCGTGGATGCCGGAGTCGGAACGGCGTCCGATGCCGCCCTGGCGATGGAGTTGGGCGCCGACGGGGTGCTGATGAATACCGCCATCGCGGGCGCGGAAGACTCGGTGCTGATGGCTGAGGCCATGCGCGCCGCAGTCGAAGCCGGGCGCAAGGCATTCCTGGCCGGGCGCATCCCGAAAAAGCTCTACGCCACCGCATCGAGCCCGCTGGCGGGAGTTGTGCGGTAGCTGCCCCCGCGCACGCGCTTGACCGGATAGACGACTGCGAAATTCATTCGGTCTCAATACCCAACAGCTTTCCAAATCCATGCGGAAAATCTTGATTTGCTCGCGCGTCTCATGGATGCTGTGGCGTTTGGTCTGAACTTCTGACCCATCACCGACTCGTGGCGGAAAAATCAATACGGCAACGGCTGGACTACATCGATTGGTTACGCGGCTTGGCGTGCGTGCTGATGTTCCAAACGCACTGCTATGACTCCTGGCTGGGCGGCGCCGCACGCCAGGGGGCGTGGCTGCAAACGTCTTTCTTCCTGGGCACCCTGCCCGCGCCGTTGTTTCTATTCCTCGCCGGAATTTCTTTCGCGCTGCTTACCGAGCGCATGCGCAAGAAGGGCATTTCAGCCAATCAGATCGCGCTGACCACGATGCGCCGGGGCGCGGAGATCCTCGGTTTCGGCTTGCTCTTCCGAGTGCAGGAATACGTGCTGGGTCAGCCTTGGGCGCCCTGGACGGACCTGCTGCGCGTCGATGTTTTGAATATCATCGGCGTCTCCATGATGCTGATGGGTATAGTTTGCCGGCTAGCGACCACGCGGTGGGTCAACGTCACCCTAGCGGCAGCTGTCGCCACACTGATCGCGGTGGTCACTCCGCCGCTGTGGACTACCCACCGCCCGCGATGGCTGCCGTGGTACCTCGAGAGCTACATCAACGGCGTGCACAACCTCGGCCAACCGCAGGCCTGGCTATTTCCGCTTTGCCCGTGGGCCGCTTTTGCATTCGCCGGTTTGGCGGCAGGCTGGTTGTTGGCCGGCGATTGGTCCGGCAAGCACCGCTTTTGGTTCGTGGGATTTTCAGCAGCCGGCGTGGGTATGTACGAGTTGGCGATGTGGCTCGACGATCGGCCGACGCACATTTACGCGGTATACGACTTCTGGCATAGCAGTCCGAATTTCTGGCTGGCCCGCACGGGAGTGATATTTTTCCTGGTAGGCGTGAGCTATGCGTGGTGCCGGTGGGGGCTGGGATCACGAGGTTTTCGCCCGCTACTTCAATTGGGAAAGACTTCGCTGCTGGTCTACTGGGCACACATTGAATTCGTCTACGGCCGCTTTTCGCTTTTGCCTAAGCGCGCCGAAACCATTCCTCAAGCGACCTTTGGGTTGGCGCTGATCTTCCTGTGCATGCTGGCACTGTCTGTAGCGCGGACGGGATTCAAGGGCAGCCCACCGGAAATCTTCGATCGTTTACCGTGGCGGCAGAAAAGAGAGGGGAAGCTTAACGAGACGGCGGAGCAACCGTAGTGGCGGGCGGGGATGCGGCGGGACAGCCGGAAGGCGAAGCGGACGCCGACTCCGACGCCGATCCTAGCTTTGGCGGCAGCTTGAAAATGTATTCGCCCGGTTTCGCCAAACCCATTTCATCGCGGGCGATGCGCTCGATCGTTTGCGGATCTGACTTCAACGATTCGACACCTTCTTCCATTCGGCAATTTTCGCTTTCCAAGCGGTTGATTTCCCTCTGAATATCGCTGGCTTCTTTCTTGGAGCGGCGCATGGCCAGCACGCCGTGCGTGCCGAATACGTCCTGCACCAGCAGCAATAACAATCCCAGACCCAGCAACACGGTGATGTTGCGGCGCGCGAATTCGGGGCAGGATTCCAGGAATTTCATTGATTGAGCCAAACGATTCTCACACGAAATTTTATAACCCGTTCGATCACGATTTTCCCGGCGCGTTGCCGGTATTGATCCATTGTTGCGCGTCTTGCGCCAGCTTATCCGAAGCTTCCGGCGTTGCCGCTTCCGCATACAGGCGAACCACCGGCTCCGTGCCCGAGGGGCGCATCAGAATCCACGAACCATCGGCGAAAAGGAGCTTACAACCATCGGTGCGGTCAACGCGATGTACTTTTCGTCCCGCGAAGTCCTGCAAGTCAACAGCTAGCCGCGCCTTCAGTCCCGCCTGAACCTGAGCGGAGAGGTGCAGATTCACGCGGATTGGCCAGAACTGCGCGCCGATTCGCCCGAACAGCTCCTGGAGCTGCGTCCGCAGCGGCTTTTGCCGCGCCGCCATCATTTCCGCTACCAGCAGGCAAGCCAGCAGGCCGTCCTTTTCCGGGACGTGGCCGCGAATGGTGAGACCGGCGCTTTCCTCGCCGCCGATCACGATGGCGTCCTTGCGAATGAAGTCGCCTACGTACTTGAACCCAACCGGGGTTTCGTACAGCGGAACGCCGCGGAGTTTCGCGACAGCGTCCAGCATGTGCGAGGTGGCCACACTGCGTGACGCCCCCAATTTCACGCCTCGCGTTTCGATCAGGTAATCGAAGAGCAGCGCCAGAATATGATTGGGCGAGACGAAGCTACCGTCAGAATCGAGAGTGCCGAAGCGGTCGGCATCGCCGTCGGTAGCGATTCCCGCCGCGGCCTTAGTTTGCAAAATCGCTTCGCGCAGCGGCGCCAGATTTTCTTCCGAAGGATCGGGCCCGGTGCCACTGAAGGTTACGTCGCGCTCGGTTCGCAGGGAAGTGAACTTGATCTTTTGATCCGCAAGCAGCTTGTCCAGCCAGCCCGCTCCGGCGCCGTGCAGCGCGTCGTAAACAAACGGCAGCTTCGAACTGCGCAGGATATCGAAGTTCACCAACTCGGCCAGACGGCCGAGATAGGCGTCGCGCAGATCCACGCGTTCGCCCGCTGCCGCGGCGGCTTCCGCGGGATCGCCGGCATCGAAACTCTGGCCGGAGAGTTCGGCGGCGCGCTTCTCGATTTCACGGGTCACTTCGGGCAGCGCCGGACCAGCGTCGGCACCGTTGAATTTCAGGCCGTTATAGTCGGCGGGATTGTGGCTGGCGGTAACGTTGATCGCGCCATCAAATTTATCGCGCAGAATCGCAAAAGCTATTGCCGGGGTTGGAGTTGCCAACGCGCAAATCGAAACCCGGCAGCCGTGTTCTTCGAGCACCACGGCGCAGGCGCGCGCAAAGTCGTCAGACAAAAATCGCGTATCGTAGCCGATCAGAACCTTGGGATTCTTCGCCTGGGTCTTCAGATAGCCGGCAACGGCGGCGGAAGCGCGTCGCACGCCAGGAAAATTGAAATCTCTACCCATAATGCCGCGCCATCCCGATGTGCCAAACTTAATGGCGACGGGAGCGGCGGCTGCAAAGCGAGGACTAGATTGGTTCGTCACGCGCGGTATTGTATCTTGGCGGTTGAGTGTAGCGCATCAGGGTTTCTCGGTAACAAGCGCGTTAAGAGTAACCAAGGCTGAGTAGTTCTCGCAGGGCGCGCCGACCGACAACCGAGGTGCAAACGTCACTCCTAGCGCCGCCACTCGTGATCCTATAAGCAGCGTCGGCTCCAGCAACCGAGTGGACTTGGCAGCGCTTAACGACCAAGGCTCGAACGAAGGAGCTGAACATGTGGATTATAGGGTGTGATTTGCATACGCGCTATCAGCAGGTGGCAGCAATGAACGAGGAGACCGGCGAGGTGATCGAACTTCGGTCGGAGCACGCCGGTGATGCCGTGCGGCTATTTTACGCCGCGCTGCCAAAAGGAACGGGTGGGCCCGCAGAGCAGTCCGTTTACCGTCATGGCGAGAGCAGTTACTCTGCCGAACTCGTGATTGGACGCTCTGCCTCTCCCCTCGAGCGGGGAGAGTTCGCAGTGGGATCAGGGTCGGATAGGCTGACCGAATAGATGGCTGGTGGAACCCCAGGGTTCTACCCAGGATCGAGCGAACGAGCCTTGGTCGGACGAGCGAACAGATCCTGTAGAGGAAAAAGAGAGCCTAACCGCTCTAACGCTACACGTGTCTCTTGACAAGCCGTCGCGGTTTATAGATGGCGGTAAGACCGCAGATCAAAACGAGAGGTCCAAGCATGGCTAATAGCGGAACGATGGTGGTGCTAATAACCTGCGGGTCGCGAGCGGAAGGCAAGAAGATCGCGAGATCGGCGGTCGGGAAGCGCTTGGCGGCCTGCGTCAATGTGGTGACCGCGCCGGTGGAGTCAGTCTACCGATGGAAGGGAAAGGTGGAGTCCGCGCGCGAGTTTCTCTTGATTATGAAAACCACCCCGCGGCGATTCGACGCGCTCAAAGAAGAAATCGTTAGACTGCACAGCTACGATGTGCCGGAAATCATAGCCCTGCCGGTCCAGGCGGGTTCGAAGCCATATTTGCAGTGGGTGAAAAGCAGCACTGAGACCTAGCCGCCAGATGTTGCGGGCGGCGGCGCTGGTCTCAGGAATCAGATTTTCTGCAGCGCCTGATCCAGGTCTGCGGTCAAGTCTGCAACGTCTTCAATCCCCACCGAAATCCGGATCATCCCATCGGTAATTCCGATTTTCTGCCGCACGTCCCGCGGAATCGAGGCGTGGGTCATCGACGCCGGATGCGATATCAGGGTCTCCACCCCACCCAAACTTTCGGCCAGCGAGCACAGCCGAACGTGATTGAGCAATGTCCGCACGTTCTCGAAAGACCCCACGTCGAAGGAAATCATCGCGCCGAACCCGCGCTGTTGCCGCTTGGCAATCTCATGCTGGGGATGAGAGGCCAGGCCGGGATAGATGACCCGCTGAACACGCCGATGCACCTCCAGAAATTCGGCCACCGTCTGGCCGTTCGAGTTATGCCGTTCCATGCGCACGGCGAGGGTCTTGATGCCGCGCGAAGTGAGGAAGCAATCCATCGGAGCCAGGCCCGCGCCGGTAGAGCGCTGCAGGAAATAGATTTTTTCGGCATCTTCGGGGCGCGTGAGTATCACCGCGCCAGCGGTGCAGTCGCTGTGGCCATTCAGGTATTTGGTCATCGAATGGACCACGATGTGTGCCCCTAGCGCGATTGGCTGCTGCAGATACGGGCTCAGAAACGTGTTGTCGACCACTACCGTGAGCGAGCGTTCGCGGGCCAGCTTGGCCACCGCGGCGATGTCGGTGACCGCCATGGTCGGATTGGTGGGCGTCTCCAGGTAAATCATCTTGGTAGTCGGGCGCAGGGCCGCGCGAACTTGGTCGAGGTCCGCGGTATCGACGAAACTGAATTCCATGCCGAATTGCACCAGCAGTTGGGTGGTCAGGCGGAATACACCGCCGTAAACCGCTTCGGACAGAATGGTGTGGTCACCTGGGCGCAGTAGGCGGAATACGGAATCGATGGCGGCCATCCCGGTGGAAAAGACGTACGCAGCGCTGCCGCCTTCCAGTTTCGCGACGCAGCGCTCCAGCGCCTTGCGGTTGGGATGTTTGGTGCGCGCGTAGTCGTAACCCTTATCGACGCCCAGCGACGGCTGAACATAGGTCGAGGTTTGATAGATCGGCGCGACGATCGAGCCGGTTCCCTCGTCGGGTTCTTGGCCGACGTGGATGGCGTCCGTGGAAAATCCCATCGTGTGCGTTCCTCCAGTTTTCCGGTGCCGACCAACGGCGCAACTCGCTCCAGCCATCCTACATGGTGCTGACTCGATCAGACGCTCGAAAGCAGCGTAAGCTTCGCACTTGCAACCCAGCCAATTTGGCATCATCGATGGCCGGCTGTTGCGGCCCACACCCAGACGGAAACGTTTTACCTTTCCAATCCCGCCGCCAAGCGTGACGGCGCCACCGGAGCTTAGCGCAGGGAGTAGACGGTTACGTGGCGCAGGCCGACTTGGGTGACGCCTAGGAATTGGCCGTCGGGCGAAATGGCGAAATCATGGAACAGGAGATCATGAAGGATCGGCTCGAAATCACCGTCTGAAAATCGCACCCACATCAGGTCTCCCGACCGATTGGCTGCGCCGCGCTTGAGCAAGATGCGTGTCTCACCACGATCCCATTGGTATTGACCGGCGGCCGCGGTGATTCGTTGGGTGTGGGTATTCGCTCCAAAGGGGCGAATTTCCAGCGTTTGTCCGTCGCTGAAGTACGCCGCCTTGGTGGCCGACGGCGAAACCGTGAGCTCGCCGAAGTATTCCTTTACCGGAGCAAGCTCCTGAATCGTCTCGTGAATTAGATCCAACCGAACCAGGCAAATCCGGCTGCTGAGGCACGTATCGGTGATCGCAACCGCAGCGTTGTGCCGCTCGTCCCAGGTGACTGCGGAAAACATCCGGCCGGCGTACAGGGAAGTTATGTGGCCGTCTGAAATGCGGATTGTGTGGAGCGCGATTCCGTTCTGGGCGCTTTCCGCCGCTTGCAGGTAGGCCAGCGTATTGTTGTCGGCAAGCCACGCTCCCTGCGTCGCCCCGTCCACCGTGCTGCCCTTGGTTCCGGGAATCGCAATCTCCCGGCCCTCGTCGTCGACCAGAGCAATGGCCTCGCCCGAATGCGGAGCGTCGGACTCCTCAGAGGACGCGGCGGTGCTGATATCAATCGCCAGCCGGTGACCGTTCGGCGACCATGTGAGGCCCTTGATCAAATAGCTGAACGGCGTGTCCGCCGTCGCGACCAGGTATTTTTCGCCGTCGATGATGCGTTTCTTCTTGCCGTCCTTGGAGGCGACCCAAACATCATCCCGCTCCAGGTCGAATTTTTTCTTGCGCATCACGCGGTGCGCGGCGCAGGCCACCCGGTCGTCGTAGGAAAACGCGAACTCCTGGCAGTCCTCGTCGAGCGTGAATATCGGCGAATCGGGGCCGTGTTTGTCGGCCGCGGCAGCCGCAGGAAGGGCGCGAGCGCAGACGCGCCCGGCAATGAGCCAGCCGAGAACGAGAATGAGCGCGCCGAGGATTGTGGGAATCGCGTGGCGATTCGGTCTAGCGCCAGCGCTTAGCTTGGCTGTTTCGGGTTTCACAGTTTCGGGTCTCTGGAAAACTTTCCGGCCTTTCGTCGGTCCGCTTGCCGCCGCGAGGGACACGCGCCTCTATCTTACTCGTTTTGCGGTGTGCGTCGTTTCTTTTGGATGCACCGAATTTCGTCCACACGCTGGCGATACTTCGCTTCCACTCCTTGATCGGTCGGATGGTAGTAGGTGCGGCCGAGCAGGCTGTCCGGCAGGCAAGTCATGTCAGTGAGTTTTTCGTCGGCATCGTGAGCGTATTGGTAGCCCTCGCCGTAGCCGACGTGGCGCATCAACCCGGTCACCGCATTACGCAGGTGTAGCGGCACCGGCTCCGCAGACATGGAATCGAGATCTTTTCGTACGGCGCCGTACGCGGTATACAGCGCATTCGATTTTGGCGCCAGCGCCAGATAAACGGCGGCCTCAGCCAACGCCAGATGCCCCTCGGGCGGCCCGAGGAACTGAAATGCCTGCATCGCAGCGATGGTGATCCGCAGCGCATTTGGATCGGCCAGCCCGATATCTTCACTGGCCATACGCACCAGCCGACGCGCCAGATACATCGGGTCTTCGCCGGATTCGAGCATGCGCGCCAGCCAATAGAGCGACGCGTCAGCGTCGGAATTGCGCACCGATTTGTGCAGCGCGGAGATCTGATTGAAATGCTCTTCGCCGGCCTTGTCGTATGCAATGAGCTTCCTCTGCAACAGCTGCTCGAGCAGGGCGGACGTGACAACCCGGTCGCCCGTCGGGTCGGGCGCGATGCTGCGGGCCAGCGTCTCCAGGATATTGTAGGCAGAGCGCGCATCGCCGTTCGCGTAGGTGGCGATGCGGTCGAGCACCTCCCCGGGAACATCCACCTTTTCCCCGCCCAGCCCGCGTTCGGAATCCGCCAAAGCGTGCGCCAGCAACCCGGCAATTTGCTTGCTGCGCAGCGCGTGCAGAACGTACACCTTCATCCGGGAGAGCAGCGGCGCGATCACTTCGAACGACGGATTTTCGGTGGTTGCTCCGATCAGCGTTATGTTTCCAGCTTCCACGTGCGGCAAAAACGCATCTTGCTGCGCCTTGTTGAACCGGTGCATTTCGTCCACGAACACAATCGTTCTTCGGCCCGCGTTGCGGATCCGCCCCGCCGCGACCATCACTTCCTTGATTTCCTTGATTCCCGAAAGCACCGCGCTGAATGGAATGTATTCCGAGCGCGTGGTGCGCGCGATGATTCGTGCCAGTGTGGTTTTGCCGCAGCCGGGAGGGCCCCAGAAAAGCATCGAGCTCAGGTCGTCGCGCTCGATCTGCACCCGCAACGGTTTTCCGGGGCCCAGCAATTCCTCCTGACCCACGAATTCGTCCAGCGTCTGCGGCCGCATCCGATCGGCCAACGGACGCGAGTCTGGCCCGCTGGCACCCGGCGTATCGAATTGCTGAAACAATCCCATGATCAGGTGTTCTCCGCGTACCGTTGACGGGCCGCCTCGTATAGCAGCACCGATGCCGCAACCGCGGCATTGAGCGAATCGACGTTTGCCACCAACGGTATCAGGATGGAGCCGTCCGCTAACGCTTCAATTTCCGCGGAGAGCCCAGCGTTCTCGTTACCTACCACGATGGCCACCGGGTGCCGCAGATCCGCGGCCTGAGGCGTTATGGGAGGCCGAGTTTCGGCCTGCCGCGAACTCGCCGCGTATATCTTCAGGCCAAACGATGCCAGCCGTTTGATCGAGGTCAACGGGTCGGCGCCGTGGACGATCGGCAGTCGTAACGCGGATCCCGAGGAAGCCCGCAATACTTTCGGCGCGAAAGGGAACGCGCTCCCGGTTGCCGTGAGCGCTCCCGTAGCCCCAAACGCCTCTGCCGACCGCAAAATCGTCCCGACGTTTCCGGGGTCCTGTACGCCTGCCAACACCACCACCAAAGCCACTCCGCCGACCAGCAGATCGTCAAACGTCCAGCTCCTTGGCGTAACCAACGCCGCAACGCCTTGCGGCGCTTTCGTGCCGGTGAGCGATTCGAAGAGCCGATCGGTCGTATGTAGAATCTGCGTCCGGCGTGGCTGGTGCGCTGGGAGCAGCGGATGCCCGTGCGGCTCGCTGGCGCGAAGGGTCAGCGAGGTCTCCATCGATGCGAGATGCTTTTCGCCGGTCTCGCTGGCGAGAATCGCGGCGATTGCCAGGCCCGACCGAATCGCCTCGGTAACCAAGTGTGGACCTTCAACGCCGATCCATGCGCCCGGGGAGTTGTCGCCGGCTACGTCCCGTGGCCTGCCGCCGGGAAGTTTTGATGGCTCCGCGCCGCGCAATGCGGCGCGGAAGACCCTCAGCCAGTGATTGTCCTTGCTGGTGATTCGTGCCGGTTCCGGTGCGGCGCCGGGAAAATCTTTTCCGGAGAGCGGCTTGGCGCGAGGGTCCACCCAAAAGAGACTAGCAAACGGGTGCTACAGCGTAAAGCGCGGCGACGGAAGGGAATAGAAGGCGCGCCAAAGCCCCCGCAAATCACCGTATGGTCCACTGCCGCGAAACCGAGCCGAGCATTCGGCTTGCGGATACCGGCAACCCTGTGTTAATTTCCCGCTGGGTTATGATGTCTACGGCCCGTGAGCACACACCTTGCCCGTTGAACTCCTAACTATCTCGTCTCAAGTGCCCGAAAAGTCCGCGCTGCAGTATGCCGGGGACATGATTATCGGCGGGCGGGTGGTCGCCGTGCCCACCGACACGTTTTACGCGCTCTCCGCCGATCCATTCAACTTGGCCGCGATCGAAGCGGTATTCCGCATCAAGGGACGCCCGGAATCGCGCGCCTTGCCGATTTTGGTCGATTCGATCGAGCGAGCCATCAGCCTGATCCGCGACGTTCCCGATAATTTCCTGAGGCTCTCCCAGCAGTTCTGGCCAGGTCCGTTGACCTTGGTGATCGAGGCTACTGACCGCTTGCCGTTGAAAGTGACCGGCAACAGTGGACGCGTCGCGCTGCGGTGGGCGAATTCAAGAATCGTTTCCGGGCTAATCGCGAGCGTGGGTGGCCCCATCACCGGTACCAGCGCCAACATCTCCGGCTTTCCGTCCTGCACCAATGCCCAGCAGATTATGAAGCAGCTTGGCGACCGGCTGCCGTTGGTTCTCGATGCCGGGGATACCGGCGGAATCCTGGCGTCCACAATTGTGGCACTTCGCGGGGACGAGTGGGCGATCGTCCGCGACGGAGCCATCCCCGAAGACGACATTCGCAAAGCCCTGGATTCCTAGCTGTACTAAGGCGTGACGCGTTAGTGCATGGAGAATAGTTGGCGGTTTCGGGTCCCCGCCGCCTGGAAGGCGGCGCCACAAGAGCATTCGCTCTACCGCAACGTCACCGATGTCAAAAAATCGTAGTCCCCGGAAGGCGCAGGATTCACGTCGCTGAGCCGGTTGCGATACACGCCGATGTTATCGGGATACCACAGATTGATGTAAGGCAAATCCTGCCCGACAATTTCCTGCACTTGAACGTACAGCGCTCGCCGTTTTTCCTGGTCCGGTTCGGCGTTAGCGCGTTCCAGCAGATCGTCCACCTGGGCGTTCCGGTAGTGGCCGCGATTCGCACCTTCGGGCGGAAATTTCTTCGAACTGAAAACGTACTCAAACATTCCCGGGTCGTTGTTTCCGCCTACCCACTGCGCGGTGTACATCTGAAAGCTCCCGTGAACCACATCAGAATAAAACGTCGCGAATTCCAGTGGATGGATGTCCAGCGCGATGCCGACACGCTTCCACTGATCCTGCAGCGCGGCCGCAAGCTGCCGCGTGGATTCTTCGGTGGAAGTCTTGAGGGTCAGGTGGACGCGGGTTCCGTCCGGACCGCGGTGAAATCCCGCGGCATCCAGCAACGCTTCGGATTTCCGCGGTTCATAAGGATATTGCGGCGCGTTGGCATCGGCCGCCCAGTGGTTCGGTGGCAACAGGCTGTTGGCCGGCCACGCTTGCCCCCGCAACAGGTAGCGTATGATCGTCTCGCGGTCGGTAGCATAGGCCAGCGCCTGCCGTAGTTCGCGGTGAGCGATGAGTGGGTCGTCGAAGTTAAACGCGATATACGCGACCGGTGAGCCGGGCCCCCGCGACACTTTAACGCCGGAATATTTTTCCAGAGCATCGGTCATGTCCGGCGTCAAAGAATTCAGCGCAATGTCGGCGCTGCCTTTGCGCAGCTCCAACGCCCGGGTGGTGGAATCAGGGACGATACGAAAGTGCACCCGTTCGATGCGCGCGCGTTCGCCGAAATAGTTCGGATTCGCAGCCAGGACAATTTCGTCGTCCGCCGCTATTCGCTCCAGCCGAAATGGCCCGGTGCCGTTCGGTTGCTGGGCGATCGACGCCGGCGAGCCGCGCGGTACGATCCCTAATCCGGCCCGCATCAGGTTCCACATCAGTGAGGCGTCCGGAACGCGCAGGTGAAAGATCACCGTACTGTCGTCCGGTGCTTCTATTGATTCCACCGTGCGATAAGTTCCACGCTTGGTGGTTTTCACCACGCCGGAGAGTATCGAGTCAAGGGTGTATTTGACGTCCGCGGAAGTGAGCGCGCGGCCATCGTGGAAGTGCACGCCCGAGCGCAGGGTGAAGACGTAGGTCTTAGGATCAGGAATTTGCCAGCTCACGGCCAGGTCCGGAATGGGCTTCATCTGTTCGTCGTGGCTGAGCAGTCCGCTGTAGAGAAGGGAATCGATCCGTTCGGACGACGCATCGGTACCAATCCGTGGATCAAGGTTAGCCGGCGCCGTTCCAAGCAGAAACGTCACCGTGCCCGGCTCTGCGTTAGTGCGGCTTCCGCATCCGCACAGCACCGTCAGTGCAAGCGTGAGGGCGACCGGCAAGGCCAGCGGCGGGAAAATCCGCGCGGCGCCGCCAGGCCCTCTGCGAAGCGAGCTGCTAGCGCGGCGGCGCATATGAGATTTTCCCCAGGATCGCTGGACGATCCGCCCCTGTGGCCGATGGAAGATTGCTCGGCCGTCGGTGAAAGGATTCGTAGGCCAGCACGGCAAACGCGAACGCTTCTTTCGCTTCGCCGGACACTCCAAACTGTTCAGGAGAAAGAAATTCCAGTCCGGGCAAAAGTGCCTCCAACTCCGCCATCAAGAGCGGATTTCGCGCCCCGCCTCCGGAAGCAATCAGATCGTGCACTTTGGCCTTGGGCAGAATAAAGCGATGAAACGATTCTGCGATCGAAACCGCCGTGAGCATTGTTGCGGTGCGAATTAAGTCTTCGGCTTCGAACGCCCCCTGGCCTCCTTCGGGAATCCATGCATCCAGAAAATGGTCGCCAAATTGTTCGCGCCCGGCGGATTTGGGAGGTTTCTCAAAAAAATACGGAGTCGTCAGCGCGAGCGCGAGGAGCTCGACGTTTGTCTTTCCGCAAAGCGCGATCTTGGCGTCGGCGTCAAACTGCAGCCTTTCATTGCTGAAGTGGCGCACCATTCCGTCAATCAGCATGTTGCCGGGACCGGTATCGAAGGCCCACACGTCGGAAGGTTTTGCGCCGGCGGGTATTACCGAGACATTGGCGATGCCTCCGATATTGAGCGCCACTCGGCCGCGCGTAGGATGCCGGTAGAGCAAGTAATCTACGTAGGGAACCAGCGGCGCTCCCTGGCCGCCTGCCGCCATGTCCGCGGGCCGGAAATCCGCGACGGTGGTGACGCCGGTGATCGACGCGATCAGCGCAGGCTCGCCAATTTGCAATGTCGATGCGACGCGTCCGTTCAAGAATTTGCTTGCCGCCCCTTGGTGGTAGATGGTCTGTCCATGCGAGCCGATCAGATCGATCTTGGCGATGGGCACTCGGAATTTCTCGCACGCAGCGCGTGCGGCGCGGCCAAAGCACTCTCCCAATAGGAAATTAAGCTGGCTGACGACCGCTGGCGATATTGGTTCGCCACCCGCGACGCGAAGGATCGCGTCGCGCACCGCGCCCGGATGCGGCACGGAATGGAATTGCTTAAGCTTCGCGTGAATGTCCGGCGGGTGGCCGGAAATCTCCACGAGCGCGACGTCGATTCCGTCCGCCGATGTGCCGGACATCAATCCCAGAACGCGCATCGGCCGTTCGACGCTCATGCGAGGTGCTTCTTGAGAGCCGCGAGCAGGTTCAAAGCTTCTAGCGGCTTCATGTTGTCGAGGTCCGCGGCACGCACTGCATCCATCACCGTTTGGTCGATGGGGGTAAAGATCGCGGTCTGTTGGGGGCCGGCAGCGGCCGCCCCCGGAGAAAGCTCTTCGCTCAATTCGTGTTCCGCGGCTTCGTGGCGCGCCAGAATCTCGCGGGCTCGAGCGACCACCGCCGGCGGCAAGCCTGCCAGCCGCGCCACATCCACGCCGTAACTCTTGTTGGCGCAGCCAGCCTCTACCCGCTTTAAGAAGATGATGTCACCGCCCGTCTCGCGCACCGTGACGTGTACGTTCTTCACGCCCGGAAGAAGCTGCTCCAGCTCGGTGAGTTCGTGGTAGTGAGTCGCGAATAGAGTGCGCGGCCGTCCGCCCGAGTGCAATGCCTCGACCACCGCCCAGGCAATCGACAATCCGTCGTATGTGGCCGTCCCGCGGCCAACCTCATCCAGCAACAGCAAACTTGCTGGCGACGCCGTATTCAGAATCGATGCTACCTCGCTCATCTCCACGAGAAAAGTGGAGCGCCCGCGCGCCAAATTATCCGAGGCGCCGATGCGCGTGAAGATGCGGTCGATCAACGGCAAACGCGCCTGCGTCGCCGGAACGAATGAACCCATCTGGGCCATCAATACGATCAGCGCGGTCTGGCGCAGGTACGTGGATTTTCCACCCATGTTAGGCCCGGTGATTAGCAGCAGAAATTGAGAATGGTCGTCCAGAAAAATATCGTTGGGGACGAATCGTTCCCCACGGTTTTGCAGTAAAGCTTCGATAACCGGATGGCGCCCTCCGGCAATCAATAACTCGCCGCGCGGCCCCTTGCGACGCGGCGAAGCTTCGGTAAATTCAGGGCGGGTGTAATTTCGGGCCGCCGCGATCCGCGCGAAATTAACTAGCACGTCCAGGGCGGCGACTGCCGCCGAAGTCTGTCGTAGCCGCGAAGCTTGGCTAGCCACTGATTCTTTCAGCTCGGCGTACAGCCGCCGTTCGATCGCCAAAATCCGATCATCCGCTTCCAGCACCTTGCGCTCGTAATCTTTCAGCTCCGGGGAAGTGAACCGCTCCGCGCCCACCAGGGTCTGTTTGCGCTCGTAGTCGGCAGGCGCTAGCGCCAGGTTGGCATTTGAGATTTCGATGTAGTACCCAAAAATATTGTTGAAGCGGATCTTCAGCGAGCCGATTCCGGTGCGCTTGCGTTCGCGATCCTCCATCGCCGCGATCACGCCCTTGCTGGTCTTGCTCAGAGCACGCAGTTCATCCAGCTCGGGAAAGTATCCGGAGCGGATGATTCCAGGGTCGGCCGGCGAAACCGGCGGGGAATCGGCAATGGCGCGGTCGATGCGGTCGCGAATCTCGGGAAGGTCGTCCAACAGGGCGGCCAACTCCGTGAGCCGGGCGCATCGCGGCGCTCCGTTAGGGCCCAGATGTCCGCGGACTGCCGGGATGCGGGCCAGCGATTGACTCAAAGCGAGCAAGTCTCGCGGGGTGGCGACGCCGGTGGTTACCCGGCTGGTCAGCCGCTCGAGATCCATGATCGCTTCGAGCAGCTTGTAGATTTCTTCGCGCTCGATGGTGCGGGTTTTCAGTTCGGCCACCGCGTTCAGCCGCGCATCGATTTCGAGCAGCGATATCTCCGGCCGGAGGATCCAGCGGCGCAGCAAGCGCGCACCCATGACCGTAGCGGTTTGGTCCAGAGCGACGAGCAGCGTGGCGGAGCGATCGTCACCCGCGGCCGGCTCGGTCAATTCCAGGTTGCGCGCGGTCACATGATCCAGCACCAGCGCGAGCTGTTGCTCGTAATAGCGGATCCGGTCGAGATGTTCGAGCCCCGCCCCGGCTTGGCGAACACCGAGCAGTTCAGGCGCCGGTCCGCCCGCTGGGACGCCGATCGCGGAAGTCGCCCGCAAATAGTGGACGATGGCTCCGCACGCGGCGATTGCCTGCGGGTGGTCCTCCAGACCAAAGCCTTCCAGTCCCGCCACACGAAACTGTTCTTGCAGAAGGCGCGTTGCCACATCGTCACGAAAAATCCAGTCGTCCAGCCGGGTCTCCACCGCGCCTAGACCCTCCCATTCCGCCGCCGCGGGCTGGGCGAACAACGTTACCGGCTGCGGCAGCAGCAGCTCACGAGGGCGCAGCACCTCAAGTTCACTGCGCAACCCGGCTTCGGCGTTCTCGCCAGCGAATTCCGTGGCGCAGAATTCTCCAGTAGAAAGGTCGACGTACGCCAAGCCGACCAAGCCACCTTGCGGATGCCGCGCCACCGCCGCCAGGTAGTTGTTGTCCTTGGCGTCGACCACGTTCATTCCCATCGCCGTGCCCGGTGTGATCACCCGCACCACTTCGCGGTTCACCAGCTTTTTCCCGGGGCCGGGCTGTTCCATTTGTTCGCAGATCGCCACCTTATGTCCGGCACGGATCAGCCTGGCGATATAGTTCTCCGCGGCGTGGTAGGGAACTCCGCACATCGGGATCGCTTGGTCTTTCTCGCGGCTGCGAGAGGTAAGAGTAATTTGCAGCTCGCGCGACGCGGTCACTGCATCTTCAAAAAAAAGCTCGTAGAAGTCTCCCAGGCGGAACAGCACCAAGGTGTTCGGGTGCTGCTTCTTGATAGCGTGATATTGCCGCATCAGCGGCGTGGTCGGCTCGGTCATTGTGCGGATCGTGCCTCGAAGGAATCTGATTATGGCCACCCGCGCGCGCTTTAGCAACCGCCCGACGACAGGAAACCGGACCTGAGTAACCAGTCGGTGTCACCGGTTAGGAGCGCGACGCGATGACGCTCCTAGTGGCCGTGTCCGCTATACTGCGGCAAGACCCATGCGATCCTCGCGAGGCCGCGAAATCGAAATTAAGTTGCACGTACCAGATCTGCGCGCGATGCAGCGTACTCTGCAGAGGCTGGACGCCAAGGTCCACAGCCGCGTCTTTGAATCGAATACTCTCTATGACACGAGCCATTCGGTCTTGCAGACCAGCGGCCGGGTTGTCCGGCTGCGCGTCGAGACTCCCGTGACCAAGCACGCGGTCCCGTCGCGCGTGTCCGCCTCGAAAGCCGGGGCCAACAGACCGACCCGGGGTACTCTGACGTACAAAGCGCCGATAGCCGAAGACGGTAGGTCCTCCGGCGGCGACCGCTACAAAGAGAGGGAAGAGATCGAAGTTAAAGTACTAAATATTGGCGACCTCGCACGAATCTTCCAAGGCTTGGGAATGCGCATAGGCTTTCGCTATGAAAAGTTTCGAACGAAGTACACCCTGAAAAAGATTCCGGGTCTGGAACTGGACCTTGATGAAACCCCCGCCGGAATTTTCCTGGAACTCGAAGGTCCCCGCCGGTCCATCGACCGTGCCGCGCGCCTGTTGGGGTACGCGCCATCGGACTACGATTGCCGCTCGTACTGGGGATTGCACCAGGAATATTGCCAACGCCGGGGCATAAGTGCGCCGCACATGATTTTCGGCATATAAAGTAGCTGCATCGGCACTCTTTCCTTGACAATTTTTCCAACAAACCGTAACAACATAATGCGCAAAAAATATGTCCAGTACCACACAGCAGTCCATGCAGTCGGAACCCGGCAGTCCGACGCCCTCCCCACGGAGAGACCCCGTGCGGGAAGAGCGGGAGGGTTCCTCGCTCGAATCCGACGCTGGGCCCGCAAGGAATCTACGGGCGACGGAGGCGAGCACCGGCCAGCGCTGATTTCACAGGGATCGTAAAGCGCCCGCGGCCGGTGCACCACTTCGGCAGCGGGTATTTTTTTGCCCGCACCGATTCCGCAAGCGGAGGCCGTTATGTTATACGCAACAGAGTTGTTAGGCGCAAACGCCTACGATAACAATGGAAATTTTGTAGGCCGCGTGAAGGAACTCTTCATTGAGCCCGCCGACCAGCCCAGCCGGGTGGCCCGCGTGCTGCTTGGCCGCGGCCGTTATCGCCCCCTGGTTGCCCGCTACGATCAGCTCGCCTCGGCTGTGCCCGGCCAAATCAATCTCACCACGGACGAAGGCGCTCTGGAACCATACCGTCCCAATGAGGCGTGGCTCGCCGTGCGCAAGGACCTGCTGGACCAACAGATAATTGATACCAACGGTCGGAAAGTGGTACGTATCAACGACGTCGAGATTTCCGAGCATCGCACCAATGGCAACGTGGAGCTACGGGTAACTCAAGTGGATGTGGGACTGGCCGGTGCGCTCCGGCGCCTGCTGCAGGGCGTGGTGCCTCCCGCAATGATTCACCGCCTGCAGGATAAGTTGCCGCCCAGCATCATCCGCTGGGAGTACGTCAACTTGATCGAGCCGGACCCGCTGCGCAGGATCAAACTGCGCATGACCAGCCAGGCCCTGACCAAGATGCATCCGGCCGATCTCGCGGAAATCGCCGAGGATCTGTCACCCGCCGAGCGGCAGTCGATCATCGATTCGCTGGACGAAGGCAAAGCCGCGGACACCATCGCCGAGCTCGATAGCCGCCTGCAAACCCAGGTGGTGGAGAAGCTCGATCCCGGCAAAGCTGCGGACATCATCGAAGAAATGCCGCCCGACGAAGCCGCAGACCTGCTGGCCAATCTCCCGTCGGAAACTTCCCAGGAATTGCTCGAAGAAATGGAAGGCGAGGGTGCCCAGGAGGTGCGCAACCTACTGCAGTTCGAGGAAGATACCGCCGGCGGTATGATGAACTCCGATATCGTGGTGGCGGCACTGGACGCGACACGCAGCGAAGTGATCGATTACATTCGCTCTCACGATGTGGAAGTGGAGCAGCTCGATACCATCGTGCTGATCGACCGCCAGGCAATTCTGGCGGGCACCGTGCCCGTGTCGCGAATGATACTGGCCATAGGCGAACAGCCCATGTCGGAATTGGCCATGACCCCCACCGTATCGATCCACCCGGACGCGCGCGACCGCGAAGTGTTCGACCTTTTCGATAAATACAATCTGCGGAGTCTGACCGTGGTGGACGAACGAAACCATCCGATCGGCGCCATCACCGTGGACGACGTCGTCAGCCGCTTGTGTGCCCTGGCATGACCCTACCGCCGTCCATTTCGAACGCCCTCGCCGCGTGGAAGAGCCGCCGCGACAACCTGGGGCGGCGCTCCCGTGCGGCCCGGCGGCGCTTGGCCA